>Ga0196962_10000201_pt1 | contig 30863 bp, 39 predicted proteins | sample S3v_20metaG_FD_183186 | JGI IMG/M metagenome (GOLD analysis project Ga0196962, IMG submission 183186) | Soil microbial communities from Anza Borrego desert, Southern California, United States - S3+v_20 | ecosystem: Environmental > Terrestrial > Soil > Desert | place: USA: California | collected...
CACCAAGGATGTCCTCATCGAGGCGATGGGTCTAGCATTGGCGGCCGTGAGCGCCGAAGACGCGAAAGGGTACTTTGCTCACTGCGGATACCGCTCCCCGGCGCAGCAACTATGAAAGGCGCTGTTACGGGGTAGAGGTCGCCGTCGCAGAAGCCGAGCAGGGGGCGCTCAAAGACGCCCTCAAAAAGGCCGCCAGGGAGGCCGAGAAGAGCGGTGATCGCGCCGAACTAGAGGAGGCCGCGCGGAAGCAGAGAGCCTCCCAGGATGCCGCCCCCGAGGAACCAGTGCTCCGTCGCTACAAGACGGAAGACCCCACGGTGGAGAAGCTCGGCGAGATCCTGATGGACAACCCGCAGGGCATCCTTGTCCACCGCGACGAACTCTCCGGCTGGCTCGGGAATCTGATGAAGCAGGGACGCGAGGGTGACCGGAGCTTTTATTTGGAGGGCTGGAACGGCAATGGCTCCTACGAACAAGACCGCATAGGACGAGGCTACCTATACATCCCGGCCGTTTGCCTCTGCCTCCTGGGAGGCATCCAACCAGGACCGCTGAGCAGCTACGTGTGGGAGGCCACGCGCGGCGGGTCGGGAGACGACGGCCTAATACAGCGTTTCCAGCTGCTCGTGTGGCCCGATCCCCCGTCGCAGTGGCGTAACGTGGATCGGCGTCCCGACGCTGAGAGCAAGAAACGGGGATACGAGGTCTTCAGGAAACTCGATTCCCTGAGCGCGGTGGAGTTCGGGGCCACGGCCTTAGACGAGGACTCCATCCCCGCGGTCCGGTTCACGCCGCAGGCTCAGGCACACTTCGACGCCTTCAGGGAAGAACTGGAGGCGAGGCTGCTTAGCGGAAAGCTCTCCCCGCCTTTGGAGGCTCATTTGGCCAAATACCGCTCACTCATGCCGTCCCTGGCTCTGCTGTTCGCGGCGGTTGAATACGTGAGCGGAACGGCGCAACCGGGAGCCGTAGGAGCCGAGTCCGCCCTTAGGGCGTGGGCGTGGTGCGAGTATCTCGAGAGCCATGCCCGGAGGCTGTATGCCGCCGCCGAGGATCCGGACCTGGAGCGTGCCCGCGCCCTGCTAAAGCGCATTCGATCGGGCGACGTGGAGGACGGTGCCACCGAGCGATCCGTTTACCGCCACCAGTGGAGCAGGCTGACGACGCCTAAGGAGGTGGCCGGCGCCCTAAAGGTCCTAGAAGCCTACGGTTGGGTCCGCGTCGAGATCACCAAGACCGGCGGGCGTCCGACGCCCAAAGTCCGTCTCCATCCAGCCCTAAAGGGAGGGAGTGTCTCGTGAGTGTGTCATCCGCTGCCCTGCCAAACCTGACAGAAGCCCCGCTCACCCCCTTTTGTCAGTTTCGTCAGTTCCTCACCTGGGGATTCGCAAGAAATTCGCTGGCGTTCTCCGCCAGGCTTGGGAGGGGCAGCGTGGTTAGGGGAGGAGCGCAAGAACGTTTGTGTGATGCCCTTGAAGTGTTGCGGGCGTTCTCTGCCGCGTGGGCCGATAAGACTACCGACGATCGGGCTTGGACACCGAACGGCGGATTATCACTAAGCACCGCATTGCGCACTGACAAACTGGACAAAAGGCCTCGAGACCCGGCGGAGGGCTGGGGTGCCGAAGATCTGCTGGGTGAGATCATCCGCCCAAAGTCCGGAGCGGGATCACCTTCCGGATCTATCGAACCGGCGAGATCACGCCCGAGAACACCGCCCGGTGGATCACGTGTGCCATCCTGCATCGGCGAGACGTGCCGTTTGACAACAGGAGGCGACATGCACCGGCAGTGGAGGCGGCACTGACTCTGCCGGCGGTTATAGAGGTGCCACCCAAGGAGGATGGATGAGCAGAGGACCAGGAATTGTGCAACGTAAGATCCTCAAGCTCCTTGAGACGCAACCGGACCGGCGTCTGAACCGCCGCGATATCGATGCCGTCCTTGTAGAAGAGGAAGGGCACGATCCCTCGAACGTGCGCCGGGCGCTCCGAGGGCTTCGGAGGATGAGACGCGTCGGGCTGTATGAGGGGCGGTCTTTGGACGACAGCCTCGTCTCCCTACCAGAGCCGGCTAAGATCTTGAGCGAAGAAGAAATCTTCGCCCTACTCGCGCAGGTTAACGAAGCCAGCGCGGAGGTAAAGCAGTGAGCAGGGGACCGGGATGCCTCCAGCGCTCCATCCTCCACGCGCTTTCCCAGGAGCCGGGCGGACGCCTACCTTGGCGTTGGTTGCGAGAGCGCTACCCATTAGCGGTCAGGGATAAATCCTTCTTCCGCGCCATCCGCTCGCTGCGCCGCACGGGGCGCATCGTTGACTTCACAATCGACCGTGGCCCTGGGCCTGGCCCAAGAGGCCGTGCCCGCTACATTGCGATCGCCCCAATCTACGAGGTAGGCGGGCGCCTTCGCTTCGCCTTCGAAGAAGATCGCGAGCTTGTGGCCCTCGCCGATGAGGCGCAGCGACAGGTAAGGACCCTCGCAGCGGCGCGCGGAATCCGCCTCGAACCGGCGGGCAAAGTGTCCTTGGAGGGTACTTCGGTGGACACTTACCGGCGGTATCTGAAAGTAAGCGACTAAGTGACTACAGGAGCACCGCCACAGAGAGCGGAGCGAGCAACGATGCGCGCGCATCAGGCATATCATGCCTATACCACGCCATACCGGGAACGGTTAGAACGGCATTGTTACAAGCATCTTGCACCCAAATTCCGCTTATATAAGCCAAATACTCTTGACTCCGGGTGCGTTTCGTGATACGATGCTACAAACACATTGACAAGCCGCGCTCCCGTGATAAGGGGCCGGCAAGGAACATGCCCCGGCGGGTGCGGTCACACCCCCGGAGCGCGGCCCACAGCCCACAAAGGAGGTACTGTGGACATCGGAAGTGTATCGCGACCCGTGGACACGCGTGGCCGCAAGCCGGGGGAGGCATGCTCCTCGCTGGAGCGCCTGGCCGAGAGGGCCGAGGAAGAAATCTCTCGGCTCAGGCAGATAAGGCCGGCGCTCTCCTCCCGCATTGACAGGGCGGCAAGCATCCTGGTTATGCAGCTCTCCAGTAACCCGCGCTCCCGACCGGTGCGGGTGCGGATCTCGAAGGATGGAACAGCGAAGTTTCTGGTGAACTCCGCGACCGTAGGCGGCGGGGTCTACATCGTTGATCCCAAGCGCCGGGAGTGCAACTGCCCTGATGCCCATAGACGTCTCGGGAAGGGATGCAAGCACGCGATCACATGCTATGTGCTCGAGAGGGTGGCCCGCGTCCCGAGGAAGGGCTGTAGATTCTGTCGTGGGGGCTGGGTTTACATCGGCGAGGAGATCGTGGACCCAGAGAGCGGAGAGATCGCAGAGGCCATCAATCCGGTCAGGTGCCGGCACTGTGGGGGCGGCTTCTCACACGCCTATGTGCAGCAGCGGCTGGAGTCCCAGAGATGGATCTGCGCCAGGTCCCGCCCTTCGAATCCCCATGAATATTGCCTCCGGCGGGAAGCCGATGACGAGGCGACCTTTGAGCGCATCGTGGAGCATATCCGGGAGCTGGGACATCCCTACCCGTGGTGGGGGTCCGTTTACCGGCAATATGTGGCTGGCGACTTCGCATACTGGACGATGGGCTCACCGCCACACGAGACCGAGTTGATAAACCGCAAGACCCTGGAGCAGGTCCGCCTCGACCAGCTCACCAACAAGGGCGGAGGGGGGATCGTGTGGCCGTGGCTGCACAAAGACGTAGAGGCCGAGCGGGCGGAGCTGAAGAAGCAGCAGAGCGCCCAGGACGAGCTGGGAGAGGGGGCATGAAGGTGGCCACCCTCTTCGCCTTGGGCCGGGTCGTCGCCACCCCCGGTGCCTTCCAGGATTTCGGCCCGGCGCTGATAGCCGAGTTGCTCCAGCGCCACCTCACCGGCGATTGGGGCGACCTCGACGCCCATGACTTCGAGGCGAACAACCAGGCGCTTAGGACCGGGGAAAGGCTGCTGTCGGCCTACGAGACGCCGGCGGGGCGGTGCTGGATCATCACCGAAGCCACCGACGACACCGGGACGCGGCGCTCGACATGCGTTCTCCGGCCACAGGACTATTGATGCAGTGTGAAGGAGGCCATGGCGCGTGGATCGGGACGTGCAAGATGTGCGAGGAGGACTGATGGAGAAGAGGCACGACATTCAGGAGCAGCGGGGCTACTGCTCGGAAGTAGACCGCTGTCGCATCCAAATCTACGAGGAGAACGGCAAGAGTTCGCTGGAGCAACCGAGGATGAGAAGTAATGCCGGCCGATTAGGTGCCACTTCACCAAGCCGATACCCCACTAGTCTGAGAGGAGAAGATGCCAGGGAAGCGCGGTAACAACGAAGGCTCAATCTACCCGCACAAGAAGAACGGTAAGAAGGTTGGCTACCGGGGAGCCTACGTGGTGCATAATGCCGAAGGGGTGAAGCGGCGCTACGTCTCCAGAAAGACTCGAGAGGAAGTTCGACGCAAGCTCGTGAAGGCCATGTCCGATAGGGACGGCGGCCGTGTCTTCGTCAAGGACCTCACGTCCGTCCAGCTGCGGTGGTTCTACCGGGATCGCTTGGACCACGGGCTCGCCCCCGCGACGGTGCACAAGCTGCACGTCGTCCTACACAAAGCGCTCGAGGCCGCGGTGGCGGACGGCCTCATACCCCGGAATCCGACTGCCGACCTGAAGCTTCCGAGGATCACCAGGGAAGAGATAGACCCGCTGAACCAGGAGGAGTCCCGCCGACTCCTAGAGGCGGCTCGCGGAGACAGGTTGGAGGCCCTCTACGTCTTGGCACTCAACACGGGGATGCGACAGGGTGAGCTCTTGGCCCTCAAGTGGGAAAACGTGGACCTCGACCGGGGAGTGCTCCGGGTGCGCCGCACCATCACCCATGAGGACAAGGCCTACGCCCTCGGTGAGCCGAAGACCAAGAAGAGCCGGCGCACTATCAGGCTGACCGGCGGAGCGGCGGCAGCGCTCGAGGTCCACCTTTCTCGCCAGCTCGAGGAGATGGAGCGGATGGGTTCCCTCTACCAACCGGGCGGGCTCGTATTCGCTACGACGACGGGTACGATAATCAACCCCTCCAACCTGAGAAACCGCTCATTCAAGCCAATACTAAAGCGCGCCAAGTTGCGACCAATCCGCTTCCACGACCTCCGGCACACCTGTGCCACGCTGTTGCTCTCGAAGGATATCAATCCCAAGGTGGTCTCCGAGATGTTGGGTCACGCTTCTGTAAGCATTACCCTGGACATCTATTCTCACCTGCTGCCCGATATGCAGGAGAAAGCGGCGAAGGCTCTGGAGGAGGCGCTGTCTTAACCCAGGTGATTTTTGAGGCTCTTAGGAGCACACTGTGGGCATCGCGGAGGTCATGGCAACCTGCTCATGGTATCGCCCAGTAGATCCCGCACAATGTCCTGCTCCAGTTGCTTGTATACCTCCTCGTGTACGACCATTCGCCCGAAATAATGACTTAGCATGTACCCGCCACCGAACCTCATCTGGCGGCGTACCAGCCGGTTCATCCGGCCGAGCTCCCGTAGCCTGCGCTCCACGCGTGGGGCGCCAGCGAGCGCGTCGTAGCCTTGGTCGTATGGCCAGTCGTAGGTGACCTCACAGATGGTTGCCGAGTTGGCCGATTTTGCTACAGGCTCCCACTCCGGGAACACCAAGCTCCGCGCGCCCCCCTCGCCGAAACCTGGCTCATCGTAGAGGTTGCGGAAGATTAATGCTCGGTACCTCACGGGACCGACGCGGTAGAAGTAGAGCTGGTCCTTGAGCGTGGGGAATACATTCTCGGCTATCCACCGGTACGCAGACTGGTAGAGATCGTAGAATCTACCGACGGCGACCGCCACTGCTTCGTCGCTATACATCTTGTCCGCGAGCACGCTTCCCCCGGAGCCCCTCCGAGCAATTTCTTCGTCCGGCACGTCGATCGGTGGAAGCAGGAATTGCTGCGGGTCTAGGCCCTCCTGCATGAGGCGCTCGAGGTAGGCACTTATACGTGCGATGTCAGCGCTGGTCTCGATGAACCCGGTCGCCGGACTCTCTCGCTGCTTAGCGAATGTGACGCGAGGCGGATATTTCGCGATCACCGCCATCACTTCCTCAACAGAACGCAGCAGGCTGAGTTCCCTGAATTCTCCGGGCACCCCCCAACCCCGTTAGGGGGTCTATTGAACACTCGTCGAAGCGCTCCCGCAGCTCTTGCTTGTAGTCTTGTTTGCGGCACGTGGCGATGATACGGGTCCGCGTACGGCGGACGATACGAAGCAGCTCCGTGTAGAGCAAATCCGCTTGGTGCCGCGCTTCGTCAAGTCCGTCCACTAGGACGACGAAACGACCTGCCTCGAGATCCTCCTGTATCGCCCCCCCCGCTGGGCCCGGCACGAAGTCATCGATCTCCTTCTTGATGCCCTCGGCGATCGAACCGAAGTCCCGTCTCCACATCCTCGCCCGAAGGACGACCGGGATCGGAGCCTTCGGGTCTTGCTCAGTGGCCCGTATCAGGTCCCTAGCCAGCATCTTGATAAGATGGGTCTTGCCGCCGCCGAGCGCGGCTGTCACCATCACCGAGGAACCTAGATCCAGCAGCCGTGAGTAGGGTGCGGAGCTAAGCCTCTGCCCACCCACAGAGCCGCTGAGGCCAATTGGGAAAGCGAGCGGCCCTGTGGCCGTCTCTTCGCTCACGGTCCGGTCCATGGAATGCTCTAACTCGGTCGAGAGCTCCGAGTACGCGGCTCTGAGGTAATCTGCGTAACCAGCCGCTGGCAAGTCCTGCGTTTTGATCTCGTTCTCCACAGAGTAGCGTTTCACGGCCTCGAAGCTCAGGACTCTGCTGATACGGCCCCATTCACGCGGCAACTCATTCAGTGCGCAGCGAATCTCTCGCACGTCGTCGAAGAAGCTCTGCATCCTGTAGACAACAATTTCCTCGCCGTTCGTCATGATGTAGAACGGCACCTTGGCCCAGTGGGCGTAGAACTGGGCTTGTCCTTGGGCGTTGTCCAGCGATTCGCCAGGCTTCTTCAGCTCGACCACCACAAGCGCGTGGTCGGCCACCCAACCCCCGGATTCAGGGTCGCGGTGCCCACTGTGCTGGGTAGAGTTGAAGAGAACAATGTCCGCGAGTTTGGCTCGCAACGGGGCCTGTAGAGACGATCTTCCATCTAAACCCCGGATCGGGAACTCCTCCGCCCGGTTCGCGCTGGGGTACCCAAGCAGTTCCAGCAACGGCACGGCAACTTGGGTGCGCACTTCCGTCTCAGATACTAAGTCGGTCTTCTTTATACGCTGGATCAACGACTCGATGCCGTTCATACTCAAATGTTCGCGCAGCCTTCCTGTCCTAGCTCGGCAGCGTCTATGCTCCTATAAGTACAGTTCTGAAGGGCGATGGCCAGCGCGTTGCTGCACGGTTGCTGCACAAGAGCTGGACGATGGTTGGGGTCGCTAATCTTCGGTGCTGTAAAAGTCCTGCAAAGTACCGCTTTTGACAAGTGGGCGATGCTGGGTTCGAACCAGCGACCTCTGCCGTGTGAAGGCAGCGCTCTCCCGCTGAGCTAATCGCCCCCGGAGGGGTGAATATACCATTACCCTAGGCTTCTGTTAAGCTCTTTCCCAGACGATGGTGGCTTACGTATATAATGTCTGCTTCGGCGGCAGACAGGGGACGGGGGATGCTTATGGCGGAACGAAGTGGGGCTGAGATGGCTGGGGAGCTAGATCGCGTACTGGCCGATCTTAGGGCGCTCTCGGAGGATATCGACTCGTGCGTTGTTCTCTCTGGGGACCGGGATCTCCTCTCTTCCTCCCACGAACCCGGGGTGGATAGAGAACGGGTCGGCGCGATGCTGGCCGCGCTGGTGTACCTCTCGGAGAGGGTGGCGCGTGAGAGCGGGAAGGGCCACATCTCCCAGCTCAGGATAGATACCGGTGAGGGACACCTGCTCGTGATACGGCTCGATGACGGCGGAGTCCTCGCGGCCACGACGGGCCAGGAAGCCAGAGTCGGCCTCGTACTCTACGACATGCGAAACGCCCGCGGAGAAGTCGAGAAGGCCCTCGCAGAGGGGAGCGAGCAATGAAAAAGCTCCTCAGACGCCTGTTCTTACTCGGTGCGCTCGCGGGCGCAGCCTACGCCGCACGTAGCTATCTGCAGGGACATTCGACGGGGCAAGAGACCGTCCAGATCGTCTTCGACGACGGCTCCACACGCTCGCTGGCCTCCAACACCACGGAGGGACAGGAGTTCACCGACATAGCACGCAAGCTCGTCGAGTCCAGACTCTAAAGCGAATCGCAGGGGGTAAAGGCTCTCCGCGAATCGCGCATGCAGCGATCAGCAAGAACGAAAAGCTGATCGCTTATAGCTGACGGCTGACAGCTAGCAAAGAGGGAACCTCTTTGCTAATCGAGCGCGATCTCGGGCGGAAGCCCGCGGGCTTCGAGGATTCGGCCGATGGCGAGCCCTATCTGGGAGTTGGGGGTCGAGGCGCCGGCTGTGAGCCCGATACGCACGGGACCTGCGGGAAGCCAGCCACTCTCCTCTATCTCTTCCTTGCCGTCCAGCGGTGTGCCCGCCGGCTTGTGGCGGATGGTGTCGCCCTCTATGCAGTCGCCGCTCGCTATGTGGTAGCTGTGTGGGACCCTCTCGTCCGCGATGATAGCCAGGTTGTTAGTGTTCGAGGAGTTGTACCCTCCAATAATGACCACAAGGTCCAGCGGATTCTCCAGTAGCTCGAAGAGGGCGTCCTGCCTATCCTGGGTCGCTGAGCAGATGGTGTCGAACAACTCGAAGTGCTCCTCGATGTTTTCTGCCCCGTAGCGCTCGGCCATCGCCTTCCTTAGCTCCTCCCCCACGGCCATCGTCTCGCTCATAAGCATCGTGGTCTGGTTGGCGACGCCGACGCGCTGCAGATCCTCCTCAGGATCCAAGCCAGGAGACATGCCGTGCGCGAGCTTCTCCGTGAGCTCCTCTGACCCCATCCTGCCAAGGATGAAGTCGGTGACGTAGCCCGTCTCCTTTAGGTTGCGTACGATCAGGTAATTCCCATTGCCGCCATCCCTCAACGTCTGCGAGGCGGTGGCCTTGGTCTCCTCGTGGTAGTGCTTGCCGTGGATGATGCTGGTGAAACCGCGTCCAGCGTAGCGCGTGACGCGCTTCCACACCGAGAGGACCGACCCGCAGGTCGTATCAACCAAGACGCACCCCTTCTGCTTTAGCTTCTCGACCCAATCTATGGGTGCGCCGAACGCGGGCAGGAGCACGACGTCCTCGGGGGTGAGTTGATCGAAAGCCTTCTCGGGGGGACCCTCGAAGCCCGTAGAGAGAAATTCGATGCCCATCTCGCGCAGGCGGTCGTTCATGGAGGCGTTGTGGATCATATCCCCCGTGATGAAGATCCGCCTGTCGGGGAACTTCTCCCTGGTCTGGAAGGCGTAGTCCACGGCCCTGTCCACCCCGTAGCAGAATCCGAACTCATCGGCGAGGCGGATCGTGAGGCCTTCGGCCTCGAAGATGTTGCCGTTCTCACGGACCCTGTCGACGACCTCAGAGCGATAATCCCGGTCCAGAAGATGCTGGACGTTCTCCCGCATCTTGAAGCCTTTACGGAAGTATTTCTGCTCCGTCACGCTCACCTCTCGTACCCGAAGTTCGTTTCCCGTGCTCGAAGATGAGTGTAGCGCATCTACCCCGACGCGTCGGAGAAGAGTGTGGCGCGCATCACGCTCGCTGCAAATGTGAATTGGGTGTAAAATCTAGCGCCGTGGACCGCAGAGCAACCATCATGGTCGCAGACGACGACGCAGAAGCCCTGGGACGCTCCGCCAGCGCCCTGGAGAACGCGGGCTTCCGCGTGGTCTCGGCAACGGACGGCCGCACGGCCCTCCAGGAGGCCCTAACCCGCAGGGTGGACCTCATAATCATGGACGTTTCGATCCCCCAGCTGAGCGGCGTAGAGACCTGCCACTGCCTCAAGGCGATGCCCACGACCCAGAAGATACCCGTAGTCCTCACCGCTGCCAAGAAGGACCCGGCCGCCAAAGCGCTCGCCGAACGAACGCAAGGCTCGGTGCGGGTACTGAGAAAGCCCTTTACAGACGAAGACCTCCTCTCCGTCGTCCGTCAGGTCGCCCGCCCCAAGTCTCTTATATAGCTGGTCAGCACGCTCAGCCCTTCGGGCTTCGCTTGTCAGCAAGTCAGCATTTCAGCTTGTTGTTTTCGGTAGAAAGCTCTCACCAGTAGACGAACGAGCGCATTGCAGTGAACCTATGATCCTGCCTCTCGCCTTACGGCGTCGCGCGTAAAGCTCAAGCCAAATAGCTGACCAGCTGCAGAGCGAAGCGACGCGAAGCGACGCGGTGGTAAGATCGCTCCCCGTAAAGGCCGCTACAGGAGCGCTGTCTCTTGGGACTCAGCAAGCGCCGCAAGGCGCTCATAACGCTCGCTACGCTCATCGGGACCTTCCTGGCCGCCGTGGATGCCACGGTCGTAGGGACGGCGATGCCGACCGTGATCGGGGAGCTCAGCGGCCTCGAGCTCTACCCGTGGGCTTTCGCCTCTTACCTGCTCGCGGCGACCGTGACGGGCCCCGTCTTCGGCAAACTCTCCGATACTTACGGCCGCAAACCCGTCTACCTGGCCGGGATCTTCCTCTTCTTGCTCGGCAGCGTGCTCGCTGGGACCTCGCAGAGCATGGCGGCCCTCATCTTCTTCAGGACGATCCAGGGTCTCGGAGCAGGTGCCGTGCAACCCGTCGCCATTACCATAGTCGGGGATATCTTCGAGCTCGAGGCGCGGGCGCGTGTCCAGGGACTCTTCGGGGCGGTGTGGGGGATCTCTGCCGTGGTCGGCCCCGCGGCCGGCGGTTTCATCACGGATCTGATCTCCTGGCGCTGGGTCTTCTACGTCAACGTGCCCTTCGGCATCATCGCCGCCGTCCTCCTCGCAGCGACCCTTACCGAGTCATTCGAGCGTCGCGAGCGCAGCATGGATTACCTGGGCACGGCCCTCCTAACAGGCGGCCTCGTCGCCGTGTTGCTCGCGTTGCTCGGAAGTGGAGGCGCCGGAGAGCTCTCGGTGGCGACCTTCGGACTCTTCTTCGGCGGGTTGGCCGTGCTCGCGCTCTTCGTGCTCGTCGAGCGGCGGGCGGGAGACCCCGTGGTCCCGCTCGCCCTGTTCTCGGAGCGGATCATCGCCGTGTCGGCGCTGGGGAACGTGGCGATGGGCGGTGTCTTGCTCGGCGTCTCGGTCTATGTGCCGCTCTTTGTACAGGGCGCCCTCGGTGGGACTGCGATCACGGCCGGCGCCGCCGTGGCTTCACTCTCCATCGGGTGGCCCGTGGGATCTTTCGTCGGCGGGAGGCTGCTCCTGCTCACGGGGTACCGCTCGACGCTCCTACTCGGCTCGGCCTTGATCGCCGTCGGCTCGGCCCTGTGCGTGCCCATGGATAGCGGAACCTCGCTCTCCTACGTCGTGTTTGCCGTAGTGGTGATCGGGCTGGGACTCGGCTTCTCGAGCACCAGCTACCTCGTCAGCGTGCAGAACGCCGTGCCCTGGCGCCGTCGCGGCGTGGCCACCTCCTCGGTAGTCTTTTTCCGTACCGTCGGAGGTACTATCGGGGTCGCCGTGATGGGCGCTCTCTTGAACGCCTCTCTCGGCGAGCGTTACAGGGCCGCCGTGGACAGAGCAACGGGGGGCGACGCCGGCCTCGGTCGCTTGCTCTCCGATCCCAACGCCCTGCTGCAGCCCGCCGTGCGCAGCCGCATCCCCGAGGCGGCGTACTCGGAGGTGGCCGGCGCCCTCGCCGCCTCGCTCAGCCCGGCGTTCTGGGTCCTGCTCTTCTTCGGTCTCTTGGCCCTGGCGGTGGCCACGCTCTTCCCACACGGAACGGCCAAAGACCTCGTAAGCAGGGAGGAGGATTATGGATGAGACCGGGAGCGAGCTGACCCTCGAGGACCTCCCCAGCCCGCCCCTCTTCAAGCTGGTCGATCCCGAAGGAAGGGACGTCTTCCAGGAGACCGAGGTCGGCGGCGAAGGAGCCAGGGTCTGCGCCCTGTTCTCGGACAGAGAGCTCGCAGGTGAGTTCTCCGCAGGAGCCGCCCAACACGGGATGGAGAGACTCTCTGGCCTCAATCCAAGGGCGCTCTCCGACTGGGGCTCGATAGAAGTGTTCGCGCTCTCCGGGGCCGACTTCGTGCTGGTCGTCTCCGAAAGGGGCGCTGGACTGTTCCACGCCGGTGACGTGGCCCAGAAGGCGGAGGAGATGGCAGGCGAGATCCCCTTCCCGCTGTACATGATCTCCGACGAGAGGGGAGAGGCGCCCCTGATCACGGTCGAAGTCGAAGATGGAGAGGTACTGGTTGCAGCGCTCTTCAGCTCGCGCGAGCACGCCAGCGACTTCCGCGAACGGGCGGCCCACCTCGACCTGCCGGACAGCCTCGGAACCATAGATGATAGGGACGGCCTCAGACGCCACGCACTGGTAGCGCGCGAAGCCGGAGCGACCTACGCTGTCATAGATCCCGCATCCGGCCTCACCGAAGCGATCCCCGTCGAGGAGTTGATAGAACCTTGAAACCGACCCTCTGCACAGATGTCGACTCGACCATCTGGAACACGGGCGCCTGGGTCTGTTCGGCAGTCCTCGACATCACGGGCGAGACGCTAGACATCGACAGGATCACCACCTGGACCCACGTCCTCGACACCTACGGCGAAAAGATGACGACCGCCATCTTCGACCGCGTCTTCGACCCTGAGCGCGTCCGGGACCGGGAACCCTATCCTGGAGCCCCAGAGGTGCTGCGCGCACTCCAAGAAAGACACGGCATAATGATCCACTTCGTAACCCACAACGACCAGGAGATCATGACCCCCCATCTCGAATCCTGGCTCAGAACCTATTTCGGCCCCAAGGTGGACCTTACCGTCACGACGGAGGACAAGCTCGGCATCCTGGACGCACTTGGCGCCTTCGGCCTCATAGACGACAGGCCCGACACCATAGAGCGGGTCGCCGACGCCGGTCTGTGGGCGGCGGCCATGCAACAGCCGTGGAACCGCGACCTCCTCACCAGAAGGAACGATGTACACGGCTTCTCCCACTGGCAAGAAGTCCCCGATCTCCTGCCGTTAGAGTACAGGATGGGTCGCTCCTGAAACCTGATGCCTGTAACCTTTCCTGTGTCAGGTAAGGGACAAGGAGGAGACACGTTGGAGAGTGCTGAGAGCAATGAGGGAATACGGGCAGATGCGCCGCGGATCGAGTGTTTCCTGGGCCGTGGGAGCCAGGTTACGGTCGCGGCCAGGACCGGAGTAGACCTCGCTGGCTACGTCTGCGACCGGAACGAGAGCGGCCTGCTCCTCGATGCCAGGGATCCCAGCGGGGATCCGACCGGCTACGAGTTCCTTCCCTGGTCGAGCATCGAAAGGTTGAGTAAAGGGTAGGACGAGGACCCGTCGGAACGGCGAGCTGATCGGGCAGGGGTCAGAGAAGAAAGGGAGCAAAATGATCGGGAGGGTGGGCTTCGTGGGGCTCGGGCTCATGGGTGCGCCGATGGCCCGCAACCTGATGGAGGCCGGGCATGAGCTGGTGCTCTACAACCGTACCCGCAACAAGGCCGAGGAGCTGGCCAGAGCAGGGTCCGCGAGAGTCGCAGACAGCCCGAGGGAGGTCGCCAGGCAGAGCGCCATAACGATCACCATGCTCCCTGGTCCGCCAGAGGTCGAGGAGGTCGTCGCGGGAGAACGAGGGCTCCTGAAGGGTGCCAGGGAAGGCTCGCTCATCGTGGACATGAGTACTTCATCGCCGATCCTGGCCCAGGAGCTGGCCCGGATCGCCCGCAAGCGGGAGGTGGGTATGCTCGACGCCCCGGTCAGCGGGGCCGACGTGGGGGCCGTGGAAGGAACACTCTCCATCATGGTCGGGGGAGAGGAGGAACATTTCGAGCGCGCGAAGTCCCTCTTCGACGTGATGGGGGAGAAGGTAGTCCACGTCGGGCCACCGGGGACCGGCCAGGTCGTAAAAGCCTGCAACCAGATCGTGGTGGCCCTCACCATCGAGGCGGTCTCCGAGGCGCTGGTGTTAGGATCGAAGGCCGGGGTGGATCCGGGGAAGATCCTGGACGTACTCTCCGGGGGACTCGCGGCCAACAAGGTCATGGAGGTCAAGCGCGAGAAGCTACTCTCGCACGACTTCGAGCCGGGCGGCAAAGTCGAGTTCCATCGTAAGGATCTCGTCATAGCCCTGGAGACAGGCAGGGAGTATGACGTTGCTCTGCCCGTAACGTCCATGGTAGACCAGATGTTCGGCTCCCTTATGGCTGCGGGACGAGGCGGCTGGGATCATTCATCATTGGTTACGCTCATCGAGGATTGGGCCGGCTACCGACCGGATCGGCACGAGCAATCCTAAAAGCGAAGACCTTAACGGCGACCTGCATGGACGATTACCACGCGCAACCCGGCCCGGTTTATTACCATTTTCTCGGGAGGTATGGATAGTAGATAATGCTACCTTCGGGCTCTTGTCAGTACGAGGGAGAAGCGATGGCCGGAGAACAAAGTAGTCGGGAACCAACCGAGTTGAAAAAGGATCTGGGTGGTGGATTGATCCTGCGCCGGGCAAGGAGGGAGGACGCCGAGGCGGTCGCGGCGTTCAACGCGCGGATCCACCACTCCTCGGGAGATTTCGACCAGAGGGAACCCCATCGCGGGATAGCCGCCGGCACGCGCGACCTGATGTCGGGGGATCATCCTACCTGCGATGCCTCGGACTTCACGGTGGTCGAGGACACCAAGACGGGCTTCGTAGTCTCCTCGACGTGCCTGATCGGGCAACGCTTCTCCTACGAAGGGGTGGAGTTCGACGCCGGACTACCCGAGCTGGTCGGCAGCCACCCGGACTACCGCCGTCGCGGCCTGGTGAGGGAGCAGTTCGAGGTACTACACCGCTGGAGCGAGAAGCGCGGGCACCTGATGCAGGCGATAGGCGGCATACCCTACTACTACCGCCGGTTCGGCTACGAGATGGCCGTGTACATGGGCGGGGGACGCCGGATCTACGTCCAGGACGTACCAGACAAGCCGTCGAGCTCCGGGGGGGCCGAGAGCTCTCCCCGCTCCTACCGGCTCCGGCCCGCCGCAGCGGCGGACGCTGGGTTCCTCTCGAATTTGGACCGCCGGGGAAGAGGACGCGGCCTGCTCACCGCCTCGCGCGATGAGGGTCTTTGGCGCTACGAGGTGGCCGGGCGCGACCCGGAGAGCGACGAGTCGCTGGAGATGAAGATCGTGGAGGATGCCACCGGCGAATCCGTGGGATACGTCTGCCACGCGCCCGACCTCCGAAATGGGGCCCTGCAGGTGTACGGCTACGAGCTCGCGGACGGCATCTCCTGGCTCGAGGCCACCCCCTTCGTGCTAAGCGAGTTGGCAGAGTTCGGACGCAAGCGTGCCTCGGGCGAGGAAGAGCTCGCGTCGTTGACGTTCGTTCTCGGCGAGCAGCATCCCCTCCACGAGGCCATCCCGGAGCCGCCGCTCTACAGGCTCGACCGCCAGGGCAACTACTCCTACTACGTGCGGGTGCCCGACCTCCCCGGGTTCCTTCGCCACGTAGCGCCGGTGCTCGAACGGAGGCTCGCGGCTTCGGTGGCCGCGGGGCACACCTGCGAGCTAAAGGTAAGCTTCTACGGCGGTGGCATTCGCCTCGAGCTGGATCGCGGGCGGCTGAGTAGAGTGGAGGACTGGAGCCCCACGGTCGAAGAGCGCGGCGACGCGGCCTTTCCGGACCTGACCTTCCTGCAACTCCTCTTCGGTTACCGCTCCCTCGACGAACTCGACCGCGCCTTCGCCGACTGTTTGCCAGGCGAGGGAGACGCTCGAGCCTTGCTCAAAGCCCTGTTCCCCAGGCGTCCCTCCGATCTCTGGCCCGTCTTCTGAGGCGTGTAGTATGCCTCCTGCCCCGCGCAGCGCCAAAGAATAGTCGGGGCGTGTTCTCGAGAACTCCTGAAACCTGAACCCGTGCTTCTCGAACCGCTCTAACCAACAACCCGCTTTAGGACCTCGAAGAGCCGACCGACGTCCTCTTCGGTATTGTAGAGGTGAGGCGAGACTCGCACACTCTCGCCGCGCACGCTGACGTAGACGTTGTGTGCCGTGAGCCTGGCGGCGAGGTCGTCGGGGGCGTCAGGGCCGAGCATCAGCCCGATCATGTGCCGCGCCCGCCTCTCTTTGGGGATCGTTGCGATACCGAGCTCTCCGGCCTTCTCTTCTATGAGGTCCGTCAACGTGCCGATGGACTCAGAGACGTTCTCGACCTCCCAGTCGAGGATCTGGCGCAGCGCCTCGGCCGCCATAGGGAGCAGGGCGAAGTTGCTCCGTTCCCCCACATCGTAGCGCCTGGCGCCAGGCTGGAAGGCGTCCTGGTAAGAAACCAGCCCCGAGAAGTCCTGGCTCCCGCGGCGGTTGATCCAGTTGTGCTCTATTGGCTTCCCCTCCCGATACTCCTCCCCGACGTACATATACCCGACACCATAGGGTCCGAGCAGCCACTTGTACGATGAGGTGACGAGGAAGTCGGGCCGAACATCCGAGACGTCGAAGGGATACGCCCCAAGCGACTGTATCGCGTCGACGACCAGCGCCGCCCCTACTTCGCGGACCCTTTCGCCGACGCTTGCGAGGTCGACGAGCGATCCGTCGGTCCAGTGGCAGTTCGGGACGGCAACAACGGCGGTGTCGGCGTCGATCTCCCCGACCAGGGCCCGACCCCAGTCGAGATCTTCTGGACGGGGTAAGGTGACGAGCTTCGCCCCGCTCCGCTCGGCCAGCTCGCGCCAAGCGTAGACGTTGGAGGGAAACTGGTCCTCGAGGATGACGATCTTCTCTCCTTCTCGCACCGGTACGTTCGCCGCCGCAACGGAGATCCCATAGCTGACGGAGGGGATTACCGCGACGCCGTCGGCGTCACCGCCGACGAGCCGCGCGAACAACGCCCGCGCCTCTTCTGCTTCCTCGAAGAAGTCGTCAGGCGTGATCTCCCAGGGCCGCGACTTGCGCGACACTGCCTTCTCCCCGGCCTCCCGCGCCGGACGTAGCTGCGGCGCCATATACGCGCAGTTCAGATAAACGATGTCTTCTGGTATCTCGAACAGGTCGCGCTGGCTGCTGAGGTTCATCCCTAACGTCCCTCCTGTACTTTATTCCTCACTTAACCAAAGATCGGAGCATTCTGCCCGTCGAGATCATGGCCCCCCCGAGAACGGCCGGTATGCCGCCCCCGGGATGCACGGAAGCCCCGACCCGCCACAGCCACGGACGTCCACGATCTTTGTAAGGTGGCCTGTGCAGAGGTCCGCTCCTCCACAACGGACGCACGGCCCCGTATAGCGCCCCGCCCGCACTCCCCCAAGCGCCGAAGTACCCCGGGTCGAGGACCTCGTACTCCCCGAAATGTCTCGTCACCGGTTCTTGCAGTCCTGCCGCAGCCGAGACGCGTTCGATCTCCCGCCTGACGAACGGGTCCTCCAGACTGTATTCCAATCCGTTCGCAGGCGCCGTGAGCAATAAGGCCAGCGTCCCTCCTTCGTTGGGGTAGATCTCACCCCCACGATAATAATTGAGAAACGCCATCGTCTCCCGCGGTTCTCTGCCAGCTTCGAGACTCGCGTACAGCTCAAAGGGATCGGAAGGCAGCACGACGCTGTGCATCCCGATTCCGCCTGGTAGCTCTTCGCGGAGCGGCGCGTAAATGGCCACCCCGGAGCAAGTCAGCCTCTCCTTCACCCGCCCTCTTTCGGGATCTAGCAGGCCCTCCAGCCTGCCCGGGTCGATGTCGCTAACCACCCTGTCTGCTGTGTACTCTCGCTCCGCCGTCACGACCGTGCCGCGCCCGATCTCGAGCACAGCCTCGCCCGTTCTGACCTCGACACCTGCGCGTCGGGCGAGTCTCTCGAGAGAAAGCACGATCTCGTAGACGCCGCCCTCGGGCACGAGTACACCATCGGCGGCCATGATCGCAGGCATGCTCGCATACAGCGCGGGCGTCCGCGTCGGCGCCACCCCGGCGTTGAGCGTGTGGATGGCGATGATCTCCCTCAACCCCTCGGGCAACCATCGAAGGCTGTCCAGGTAGGAGCGGGTCGTCAGCTTCGCCCCGTATATCCTTAGAAGACGTCCCAGCGCGGGTAGCGTCCTACCCTCCGAAGGGTCAGCCGTCAGTAGCCGTGTGACCTCGGGCCCGAGCCCGCCGTGTATGCCGGCGAACCGCTCCCACGCCGCACGCCAGGGATGGCCTTCCTCCACAGGCAGCGACGTTACCTCGCCGCGGTAGTAATACCGTCCCACCTCGGGCAGCCGTTTCAGCCTGAGATCCGCGATCTCGGCAGCCTCGCCGGGCTTACCGTCAGTCGCGTCCCAGCGCCGCAGAAACTCCTCCCACACACCGGGGAAGGTGAGGAGCGAAGGTCCCGTATCCATCCGCCGGCCTTCGAGCTCGATGCGCCGGCTCTTACCACCAACCCACGGATTGGCCTCCAACAGCGTAACCTCATGCCCGGCGCGTCCGATGAGGACCGCCGCGGCCAGCCCCCCGATGCCGCCGCCGACGACGACCACGCGGCTCAAGGATAAGCCCCCAGAGACAGCGCAGCGACGAGCTGCACGCCGGCGAAGGTCCCGGCCACGTAAGGGAAGGCTATAGAGTACTTGTAGAGCCGGTGTCCCGTCTCCGGCGTGGGATTCTGGCCCAGGACGTACAACAGCGCACCCGCTATCACGGCGTTCACCAGCGCGACGGGCACGCTAACGAGGGCGAAACAAACGGTGGCGAGCGCCCAGAGAGCACCGCTCCAGAAGACGACGCCGCCAGGGTCGAGCCTGACCGCGGTCGTCGTGATGCCGGCCCTGCGGTCCTCATCCACATCCTGCACAGCATCGAAGGTATGCTTGGCCGCGCTCCACGCCATGAGTCCGAGCGCGGCTGGCCAGACGGGATCTTCGCCGAGTGCGAGCGGAACGAAAACGAGCGGGAAGGCGTAGGCCGCGTTGCTCAGCGAGTCGAGGTATGGGCGGGCCTTGAAGCGTGCGGGTGGGACGGAGTAACCGAGGAAGAGTAGCGTGTAGAGTAGCATCCAGGCTGTGGCGGAAAAGGGCGCGAACAGGAGAGAGTAGATCAGAAACGGCGCATTCGTAAGGATGACGCCGAGCACGAGGGGGCGGACCTCGGCGTGGTCTATCCTGGCTCCTTCCAGGCTGCCCTTGCGGGGATTTTTGGCGTCGGTCTCCTGGTCGAATACGTCGTTGACGCCGTAGATGAGAAGATTAAAAGGGAGCGTCAGCCACAACAGAATCGGCAGCGCTCCCCAAGCAAAGAGATCCCCTGCCAGCCACATCCCGACCGTGGCCGGACCTACGGTGTTGATCCAGAGCACGGGCCGCGAGATGTGGAGGAGACGCAGGATCACAGCCCCTAATTTATACCAGCGTCCCCCTTGCAGAACCGTTAACATTGCAAGGGTGTTGACCCAGCTCCGCCGCACCACACCGCGATCCCTGATCCTCGCCTGCGCCCTCTCCCTGGTGGCCGCATTCTTCGCCGTACGCTACCCAGACATACAGGGAGCAAGCGTAGGCTCGTACGTCTCGACCCTCCTTATAGCCCTGCCCTCGGCCGTCGCACTCTTCCACTACCTGGGCCCACGCCGGGCCACGCTCTCCCTGCTCGCCCTCTCCATCTTGGCCTACGCCATCGAAGCCATAGGCGTCGCAACAGGCTTCCCCTACGGTACCTTCTACTACGGCGACGCCCTCGGACCCAGGCTCGCCGGACTCGTCCCTTACCTCCTGCCCCTCTCCTACACGCCACTCGTCGTCGGGGCCGTGGCAGCAGCGTGGGGGACCCGCCCGCGTCTCCTCCGCGTTCTCTACGCTACCCTTCTGCTCGTCTGGATGGATGCCGTCCTCGACCCCGGTGCAGCCTCCCTGGGCTTCTGGGTGTGGCCCGAGGACGGCGCCTACTACGGCGTGCCACTCAGTAACTACGCCGGTTGGCTGCTCTCAGGAGCCCTCGCCACCACCCTGCTCCTCACTACCGGAAGGTGGTCCGAAACACCAAGACCCGCCCTGCTCGATAGCGCCATCATAGCCACCTCCTTCTGGACAGGCGTGAGTGTCCTTTCCGGTATGGTGGCCCCAGCCTTGCTCGGTGCAACGCTCTTCGCATACCTCCTCGGACGCCGCTCGTATCTTCGTGTGGCGAAATAGTAACAATAGACACAATATTTACAGCGCGTACGGTCTAACGGCGCCCAATATGGAAATTTTGTAATTTTTGTTCGATTTTATTAAGTTCAGGCCTTACATTTATGAATCCATTGTGTTTATATGATGCTTGTAAGAATCACGCGCCCGGGAGGTGGGGAATGATCCGAGAGAGAGCCACTGGAGGGGCTGGGGTTGGCCGCGAGGATTCGGCCTACAGGAGCGGCTGGGAGGATGGGCGCTTCGGGCAGGCGCAGACGTTCGCGACCAACAGCAGCCTCGCGGCGTGGACCGAGTATCCGGAAAGGCTTTCCTACTACCGCGGCCACCGCGACGGCCGGCGTATTAGGGAGATGTTGAGGAGCGAAGGCCGGGCTGTTTGATCCGCCGTAACAGGCTGAAGGATCCTACCTGCGGATCTAGCTGATCACTCCTCCCAATTCCGCAACCTCATAGGGCAAGCTGCGTATCTATAGGGGAGGGCCGACGGCTCCCCCTCCAAGTTCGCCGTCGACCCTCATCGTATGTTAGCGAAAGTCGCGGGCGAGTTCCATTGCCCCTCAGGTGTCCCTTTCTCATAGGTGACAGGACCGCATCGGCTGAGCAGAGGACTCTCAGCTCGAACCACCGGAGCACTCCTAGCATGCACCAGGCACAGGTCTGCCCATAGCAGGGGTGATCCTGAACGTGACTCCACCGCCGCCGGGGGCTTGCATACAGTAGGTACTTACGTCGCCCGCCAGTACCGTTACCGTTTGCTCTCCCTGCCTGAAACCGTAGGCCTCGAGGTCTGTGGCGTCGCCGGCGTAGGAGTTCTGGTCCACGTAATGGAGTTGCTGCGACGTCGCCGCCATACGCAGTTGCGCCATGGCGGCAGCGTCCCTCGCCTTATCCTGCTGGCCGATGTAGTTCGGGATGGCGATGGCAGCGAGGATCCCGACGATAACGAGGACCGCCATCAACTCAATAAGTGTGAAACCCCCCTCATGCGTCTCACGAAGCTCCTCCATCCGCCACGAGAACCAGGAAAACACCTTTCTCCCGTTCCTTCTGCACACCTCTGCCACCGCCGGGTCTCCGCACGCTCCACGTACTTACTCGGCGATACGCCCACGGTTCTTTAACGCGCCGGAATCAGAACCTGGGGAGTCCCTGAAAGGCTGACCAGCCGAAATGCTGACGAGCGAGGGCTAAAAGCCTGAGCGTGCTGACATGCTGACAAGCCGCGAAGCGGCGTGCTGATTACCCTCCGTATTCCATGGGGGTATCGAGGTCGGTGAGAATGTCTGCGGGACGCGCCAGGTGAGCGGCGGCGACCTCCCCGAGGTAGACCGTATGGTCGCCGGCCTCCATCTTGCCGACCACCTGGCACTCCAAGTAGGCGAACGCCTCCTCGAAGAGCGGGGCACCCGTCTCTCCCGTAGAGTATGGCGAGCCGGCGAGGGCACCGTCTTCGGGTTGGAGGGGCTGAGTGAACTTGCGGGCCAGGTCTTCCTGCTCCGTATCGAGGAAGTTCAGGGAGAAGACGCCGCCCTGTTCGATCAGGTCGTGCGTGTGCTGGCCCTTGCGGACGGCGACGACGACCTGCTGCGGCGCGAAGGAGACCTGCGAGACCCAGCAGGTGGTAAACCCGTTGACCTCGCCGTCCGAGCCAACGACGCCCGTGACGTAGAAGCCGTAGGGGATGGTCTTGAGGATCTCGCTGCGTGTCTGATCTTCCATGCTCTTCTACCTCTCTGTAGAAACCTTCGTTCAGAACCGGGCGTCTCCCGGCAAGATGGCATTCTACAGACGTTCACTGCCCCCTTCCTTTGGCCCGACGCCACGGAGAGAGTGCCATCTGGCGTAGGTGTGTCGCCTGGATGCGCTGTGGGGTACAATGCGCCGCAGGATGGGAAATACAACGTCGAAGCTGGTAATGGTGGGGCTAGTGCTCGTTGCCGGTTTCGTGTTGCGTAGCACCTACGAACAGATAATCTACCCGAGCAAGCCGGCCGTGGCGCAGGCCGACCAGTACGACTGCGCCAGTTTCGGCTCTCAAGCATCGGCGCAGGTCGAACTCGACAGCGATCCCAGCGACCCCAACAATCTGGATTCCGACGGCAACGGAATAGCCTGTGATAACTACCCCTACGGCACGAGCAGCAGCGTTGCCGCAAGCACTCCCGCGCCAACGATCGTACCTCCGGATACGCCTTCGGCGAGCGCGTCACCAAGCAGTGACTCATCAGCATCACCCAGACCGGGCCCACCACAAGAGAGCCGCAATCTCTTCGCTTCAGGCGGCCCTGCAAACGGACCAGTGCCATTGATGGCGGACGGAGAGTGTCCGGCTGAGTTTCCGGCAGAACGTAACGGCCTCTGCCACGATTAGCACTTCAGCACGGCGCTTCGCGCCTTGTCACACGCTACGCCAGGCTTCGCTTTCAGCATGTCAGCAGGGGTGTGGACTCACGAAGCTGAATTGCTGACGAGCGAGGGCGTCAGCCCGAGCGTGCTGAAATGCTGACCAGCTACTCTACAGGCGCCCGGATCTGATAATGCCGACGAGCAGCAGTAACCCTAAAATCGCGGCAAATACGAAACCGATAAGGCCGAATACGCTTACGCCCAGGAACTCGAACCCGCTCTTGACGAAGATCCCAAGCATCGCAGAACCTATTATGAGGGCGGCTATGAGTAAGGCGAAGACCAGGCGGTTGGCGAGGATGTCCACCTTCGAGATAAGCTCATCCAGCCCGGCGTGCCTGAAACGAACCTCGACTTCGCCGTCTTTGAGCTCGTTGAGGAGGGCGTGGACCTGGCGCGGGTAATCCGCGAGGGCGTCGGGTTGGGCGACCCTGCGCGCCAGGCGGGCCGCGATGTAGGCGGGGTTCCTGTAGCGGGAGATGAGGACTTCGGCCGCCTCCGCCGCCGTTACGATCCGCGTCTGTCCTTCTCCCCCGAGCCTCTCTGCCTCGACCAGGAAATCCACCAACTGGGCGACTTCGACGTGCAGCCGCGCGCCCCCTCTACGGATCGCTTCGAGTCCCATGTCCCTGACCTTCTCCAGGGAGTGTTCGCGCCACAGAGGACCGCCCAGTACGCCCATGGCCTCCCGCAACTCACGCCTGAGGTCCGAGGCGTCGTGGGGGACGAAGCTCCCTGCCAACGGCAGCGCGCGCACCACACCCTCAACGTCCCCGCGTCGCACAGCGGCGAGGGTCTCGGCCACCCCCCGCAGCCTCTCAGGGTCCAGCCCGAACGCCTCCGTCGGGTCGGCGAGCCAGAGTCCTCCCGCGGGGAGGTCGAGGACGAAACGCACCTGTGTCGGGTCGGCGAGGATAACTCCTTCCGTGAGCGCGACCCGCACGAGCGCTTCGGAGACCTGCATGTAGTGCTGTTCTTCCAGGAGCATCGGGTTCTCCGGCGCCTCGAAAGTCACGCAGCGGCCTGTCGAGTAGTCCCTGTAGACGTCGGGAACGAGGAGCGGGAAATCCTCTAGCTCTCTCAGGCGACGGGAGATCTGGGCCGAATAGTACATGTCCCGGCGTTGGGCGACGTGCGCACCGAACTCGGCCACGATCGCGGAGGGATCCAGTGGCAACCGGTCCCCGAGCCTCCGGCGCGTCAGGTCGGCCACGGGCCGCATCGCCAGGAGGTCCCTGCGTACGCCCGTGCGGTTGACGACGACGAGCGCGGGTCGCCCTCCAGGCAGCACGGCCAGGTGCGACTGGGTAAACGGGCCGACCCTGACAGGCACCTCCTCGAACTCGATGAACAGTCGTTCCAACGTGTTGCCAAGCTCCCTCTCGATACGAGCCCGCGCCTCAGCGAAACTGATCGGCTTCGCCACGACCCTCGTCCGTCCCAGCTCGGCGGCCACGTCCGGTGGGATCAGGTCGCGGCGGATAGAGAGGAAGCGTCCCAACTGCGCGAACGTCGGTCCCAGCTCTTCGAGGGAGAAGCGCAGCCTCGTGCCTACCCTCCCGGGCTCTTCCCTGCGTCGACCGGGCAGCAGGCGGTTCCTGAACACGAAGCCGAAACCGTAACGCGCCCCAACGCGCGCGATCCGGCCCGCCCTGCGTGCCGGACTCTCGGGCAGATCCCGCAGTTCCCTCTCCATGGGTAAAGCATATCAGCTAGTCAGCACGCTTCGGGCCTATAAGGCCCTCGCTTTCAGCTTTCAGCTTCTCCCGTTCTGGCCTCGCCCTGCTGCGCACGAGGCAGCGGTGGCCAGCTCTTGCGCTTGTGGCGGAGCTACGGGATGACTTGCTGAGTGCTGAAGGCTGAGGGCCGCCGAGCGAAGCGAGGCGGCGGGCTGACAAGGAGGCGCAGCCGCCGTGCTGAAAGCGAAGGCGCGAGCCCGAGCGGGCTGATATGCTGACAGCTGATAGCTGAAAGCTAGCGACGAAGGAGCGATCCGTGCGGTACGTACACACCTGCTACAGGGTCTTGGATCTCGACCGGAGCATAGATTTCTATGCGAACAAGCTTGGCCTGGAGCTCGCCCGCAAGACGCCCATCGGCGACGATGCGACCAACGCGTTCTTCGCCGTTCCAGGCGACCCTGAACCCCGGCTGGAGCTCACCCTCAACCACGATCAGGAGGAACCCTACGAGCTCGGGACAGGGTACAGCCACGTCGCCTTCGCCGTCGAAGACCTCGACGCCCTGGCAGACAGGCTCGAAGAAGCAGGCGGCGTGGACTTCGAGAGCAAGCCGCACGCTATGGGCAGCGGGACCAGAATCTTCTTCGTCAAGGATCCCGACGGCTACCGGATCGAATTCATCGAGCGCCCGTAACGCGCCCTACGGGCTCCTGAGAGCCCGTTAAAGTCTGCCCGTATCCGCGTCGACAAGTAGGCCATGCGGCCTACAAACGCCAACGTTTATAGGGACGAGCGTGGCTACACCCTGCCCGAGATCCTGACGGCCGTGTCCATCATGGGCATCATTCTCGCTATCGGGATCATCGTCTTGCTCGCCCTGCTGGAGCGCTGGCGGGTCGAGGCCGCGGCCGACCAGTTCGCCGCCGACCTGCGGCTCGCCCACACCAGGGCCACCGAGCAACTGACCGACTGGCGGGTGGTGTTCATGCCCGATGGCACCCCCCTCAGCCGTTGCGCCTCAGCAGACTACTGCATGGTCAAACTGAACTTCCCTTACGGTGCGGGCGACCCCACTCCCGCGCTGGCCGATGACGCCCCCCTGGTTCAGCGAGAGCTGCCCGACAGGACGAAGATCAAGGATGTCACCTTCGATCCAGATTGCTCGCATGGGGACAGGGATGCTGTAGTTCCGCCAAGCTCCTGCGGGTCCGACGCCGCACAGAGCGGCGCCACACGCACCCTCGAGTTCAACTCCAACGGCACGGTCAGGACTCTGAGGCCGGGCCAGAGCGGCACCGTCGTGATCAGCTCGGAAGACGGTATCCCGACGTGCCCGGTCGTCTTCAACGCCCCGACCTCGAGGATAAGGATCGGTGATATCTCCTACTAAGAGCGCCGCGGGTTACTCGCTCGTAGAGGTGATGGTAGCGATGGTAGTCCTCACCGTCGCCGTCGTACCTACGGGAGTACCACTATACTGAGGTGATCTATTCATCCGGATTACACCACCCTCTTGACCCTCTGCCCACTCTTGCGCAGCCTTTGTCAACTTCAGGGCGTACTCTGTAACTTCCGTTTTCAGGGCCACATCCTCCGCAGACAGTGTGCCGGTGAGCTGCAAAGCCTCGTAGATTTCCCGGCGCATGGTGGCGTCAAACCACAGCAATCCGTCGTATAAAATCCCGTCCCTGTAAATCCCGAGCAGGCTGTCCTTCGTGGCCTTCAACGATTTAGCACGTTCGTTACTTTCGGACGAGTCCCTTAGCTTGTTTACCGCGAACTCCCGCTCCTGTGCCAGCGCGTCCAGTTTGCTCCTCAGTTCTTCGAGGCTCATAAGACCGTTTGCCTGCTGGTCCTGGTATGCTGCTCGTCTGCGGTCGCATTCTTCCACTTTGCGCAGCCACGGCGTCGGATCTGTTGCTGAAACCTCTTCTATTGCGTGGTCAAGCTTTAGGCGTACGGCTTCGGGATCTTGTAAGAGCGACTCTACCCGAAGCGCTACCCGGCGTTCCAGTTTATCCGCATTCCAACTAGGACCGTGGGGGCACAGTGTCTTCTCTCGTTTCCGTGCGTTACAGACGTAGTAGCGGTACGCCTTACCCTTGCTATCGAATCCGCCGCTGTAGCCTGTGATCTTGCACCCGCATTGGGAGCACACGAGCATCCCGCCCAACTCGAAAGAACTTTGGGCCTTCGGACGTGGTCTGTACCTTGCATCCAGCTTCCCTCGTGCGACGTCTATCAGCTCGTGCGGTATCCCCGAATCCGCAACAGGTACCGCTACCCACTCGTCTTTAGGCAGCGGGCTATCTCGTCTTTTGTTCTTTCTTCCCAGCGTGCGTACCGTACGGTGCTTGCCGTAGTAGTAAACGCCCTTATAACACTCGTTGCGCACGATCCGAGCGATGGTGTTTGGGTGCCACCTTCTGCCACCACGAGGAGTAGGAACGTCAGATAGACCGTGGGCTATCGTGTGCAGACTTTCACCACGCGCTACCATCTCAAAGATCGTGCGCACGGTCACCATGTTGTCGTTTGGGACCAACCCCGCCTGCTTGCCGTTCTCGTTTGGCGTCCAGGAGAAGCCATAGGGTGCGTGTCCACCTCCGGGTATCTGACCTTTACGGGCCTTCTTAAACTTCCCGTCCATGAGCCTGTCTCGGGTATTCTCACGCTCCCACTCTGCGAAGGTATCGAGCATGGAGTCGCCCATCATGTGCCCGGTATCGTCCAGCGCGAGCAACCTAACGCCGCAGTCTTCTAGATCTTGGTCCGTAGCCAATCTGAGCAGTCTGGACCTGTAGAACCTGTCTCTTTTGGTGGCGAGTGCTACGTCTATCTTGCCATCTTGCGCCAGGCGAATCACTTTGAGCAGTCCCGGTCTATTAGGGTCCGTGCCGGAGTACCCATCGTCCGTAATACGGTCTACTATCTCCCAACCCTGCTGACCGGCATGCGCTTCGAGCTTGTCTAGCTGATCTTCGAGGGAGTAACCGGAATTGGCCTGCTCATCTGTGCTCACGCGGGTATAGAGTACAACCCTCATCATCCGGCCTTACTGGACTTCATCGTGGCCTTATAGACAGCTACAGCGTCCGGGTCATACAGCCACCCCGCAGCTGTCTTCGCGGCACGTAACTTTTTCTCCTCCGCGAGTCTTATCACATATTGTCGGCTGTAACCCAATTTGTTCGCAACCTGTCCTGTGCTCATCCATCGCTCTAGTTCCTGCAAACTTGGCATTTTTGCCAGCCTTTCTACGCCGCGTTGTCTATGGTACAGCAGTCTAACATACTGGTTGTCGAGTGTAAATAAATAGGGTAGAATAAACAGGTAGCGAGATAGGCTGGCACAGACCCATACCCGAGCCCGACCCGTACGAGAGGGGACTTCTTTGGATAACAGCAATCTGGCGGCGGGAGATCCGTTCGTTTACGCCGCACAGAGAAGGCAAGCAGACCTTGAACACATCGGTGAGGTCGTTAGCCGGACGCACACCGACCTGCTGAGGGCCATCCGCGAAGAGCAGGCGCGGTTGGGTAGGCGCATGACCGATTCCGAGCTGGACAAGTTCGCCCGCGAGTACCACGCCGAGGAGTACCGCCGGGACTTGCGGAAGATCATGGCGATGGGGGTCGAGGAGCCGGACGAAGTCGATTAGCAGTGAGAGTCGTGCACGCGTAGAGGTTGAGGACTTCAACTCTAGCTATGGCCTGTATTCGGGCGAGGTTAGGGTTGCGTCCTTCACTGATGGGCGTGCGGGCTACAGGGAGTGGGGGATGAGGATGGGTAGACTCAGCCCAGTCTCGAGAACAGGTACGACCATATCAACTGATGAGTTGATCTAGTCGTCAGCAGGTAATAGACAGCCCCTCTGACGGCATACACGGGCAACTGAGGGCCTTATTAGCGTCGACCCGGCGAATCTGAATCGTGTTTTGAAGGGTCGAACCAAACCAGCCCGTTGATGCTGGCGAAGTTGTAGGCGCATCTGGCGGGGAGTCCTAGCCCTTCGCCTTCTCGATCAGCGCCTTCAGCTCCTCGATCGGAGTTACGGTGTCTCTCCGCCTGTGGGCCATGACGTGGCAGTTGGCGCACAGGGGCACCAGATCCGTCCCAGGATCTACCTCGCCCTCGTTCTTGGAGAGCGGCTTGATGTGGTGGATCTGGATGTAGCCGTCCGCGTAGTCCTTGTCGTAGGTCTCGGAGTACTGTATATCAGCCACAAATGCCCCTACTCTCACAGTTACCGCCGTAAAATAAGCTGGATGTACGAGAGGATAGAAAACTACCAGTCTGAATGAAAGGAGGAGCGGCGCGGGCCGCGACTCAGATGGCCAACAGTCAAGATCAATTCGAGGCGCGCGTACGCGACATACACAAGCGACTGCGGCGGTATGAAGACTCTCTGAAAGAGTTCGAGGCGCACTTCCGTGAGCGACCGCAAGGAGCTGCGCAAGCACTATTGCTCTCTTTGCCTGTACACTTGGAAGGGTGGCGAAAATACGGGTCGTCGCGGTTCGGGGTGGATCTGGAAGACCGGGAGCAAAGGAAAAAACTACGCTGGTCGAAGTTGAATGACGCTTGGGACTACACTTTACTCGCTATCAAGTACGACGCCTATGATAAGGCCCTGTCGTACATGCTATTCATCTGTACAACAGGGGAACGAGGCGAGCGATTGGCCCGTCTCGTCTGTGCCGCGTTTCTATTGGCGTTGAGAGAAATAGCAGGAATGATCGCGGCTACCATAGAGGCATATCAGAAAGCCGTGCCGCATTTGGCGAATGAGGCGGGAGTTGCGGAGTTTTTGACTGGCTACTTGGCAACACACATGAGTATGAAGACGAACCTACGCCTGCGAGCTGGTATAGACGAGCGGCGAGAAGAGGGCGAGCGCCGATTCGCACGGCTGCTCAAGGAATTGCCAGCGGAAGCCTTGGCCGCTTATGAGGAGAGGCCACGAGCCTGGGGTGACCTCATGGATTTGCGGACTGAGGTAGCACGCCGACTCGAGAAACGGGAAGCACAGTCAGATAATAAGGAGTTAACAGAGCTGGCCGCGTTTGCTGACCGAGAGACACTGCTGAAGCTTGCCAAGGGAGCCCGGCTCTCCGCACAAGAGTTGGAAGTGTTCGACCTGTGCACTTCAAACCCAGGGATCTCATATAGGGAGATTGCTGAGCGTCTTGGCATGAAATCCACCAGCCAAGTGGGCGTGGTCAAGCACCGCATTAAGCGTAAGCTGCTAGCCGCCAGTCACTGACTTTCTGTAGCGACAACCCCGTCTGTTAATAAACCCGCATAGGGGGTGACGTACCCCCGACGCGGAGGTTGGCAGCTTGTCCGAATTTGTCGCACTCTACCGAGGCCGCACGGTCTCAGGCGCAGAGCTTGTTGCGGTGTCGGCGGAGCCTCGTCTAGTACGGAAGTTCTTCGCTGAGCTTCTAGATGAGAACGACAAAAGCGAAGCATCAGAAGAAGAACCCCAAACAGCAACCTTGGAATTGGTACGCGGTGAACTGAGTGGTGAGTAAAGTGCCTATCACTTATACAACCCACCCTGACGTCGCGCCCGAGGCGGAGCTGGACGTGCTCGTTGCTATTTATCGTTTCGTTCTCACTGAGAGTGAAGCAAGCAAGACGTTCGCGGAGCAAGCCCTAAGCCCGATAGCAACTACGCCCACAGAAGCTTGTAAGGACGGAAAGGAGATGGTTGCTATGACCTAAGAGACAGCCTCACCCACAGTACAGAAGGTGACAGAACGGACTAGGAAGGACAAGCATGACCTTATTTACTGCGGAAGACTACGAGCCTCTGCCGCCGGGGTTATACGTCGGCAGGCTCTTGGACGTCGAACCCCGCGAAAGCGCCAACGGTGAGTACCGACGGTGGAGCTGGGAGGTCTTGGATGGGCCGGAGACTGGACGCACAGTGTTCGCCAACACGTCTACTAACTTCGGACCGCAGGCTAAGGCCCGCCGATGGGTCGAGAACGTGTTGGGCCGCGAGCTGGAAGCGGGCGAGCAGATAGGCGTCGAGGACCTGGTAGGTAACAAACACCATGTAATGGTCGAAAACGTCAAACGGGATGGCCGGACTTTCGACAACGTGTCGGCCGTGCACAAGTATCGCGAGTAGAAACCAACCTGCGGGGCCGCTTTTGGGGCGGCCCCGCTTCTTACAGAAGGTGTGGTTGCATTGTACATGAGAGAACTAACAGCACCAAATAAGCGGTTGCTCATGGTGAAGGTAGAGGGTATCCCTGAAGAGCTAAGAGTCCGTCCACAGTGGGTTGTGTGGAAGGACGTGGGTGATAAACCGGACAAGGTACCGTATTCGGCCAGGAGCGGTCGCAGGGCTTCTAGCACGGACTTACTCACATGGAGCACATTTCAGGAAGCCCTGGAAGCCTATGAGAACGGCGATTATGCCGGACTGGGTTTTGTGTTTTCGAGCGCTGACCCTTACACAGGCATCGACCTAGACGACTATGT
>Ga0196962_10000202_pt1 | contig 30632 bp, 55 predicted proteins | sample S3v_20metaG_FD_183186 | JGI IMG/M metagenome (GOLD analysis project Ga0196962, IMG submission 183186) | Soil microbial communities from Anza Borrego desert, Southern California, United States - S3+v_20 | ecosystem: Environmental > Terrestrial > Soil > Desert | place: USA: California | collected...
CCGGCGGGCTGCCGGAGCCGTGCCTGCGCGACCGTGAAGAGCTTGTGCGGCTGCCGGTTCGGCTGGCTGACCGGTGTGCGCGCGGTGAACGGCTGCCGCGCCGCGCCGGCGATGGTCGTGCGGACGCCCGCGGGTTGCCGGAGCCGCGTTGTCACTGCGGCGGCGACGGCGTGCGGCTGCTGCAGCCGGCCGGTGATTCCGGCGCGCGCGGCGTGCGGCTGCCGGAGTCGCTGTGAGACTGTCGCGCGGACCGCGGCTGGCTGGCGAAGCGCGCCCGTCAGCGCGGCGCGGATGCCGGCGGGTTGACGGAGCTGCCCGGTCCGGTTTGCTCTGACGCCTGCGGGTTGCCGCAGGGCGGCGGTGACGGCGGCCCTGACGGCGTGCGGCTCGCGTAGGGCGGCGGTGACGCTGGTGCGTGCCGCGTGCGGTTGCCGCGCGCGGCCGGTGATTGCGACGCGGACGGTGTGCGGCTGCCGAAGTCGCTGTGAGACCGTCGCAGCGCCACTACCGAAGTTCGGCCCGTAGTCCCCGGCCCCGTACGTCCCGTACCCGTACTCGCCGGGCGCTCCGGGCGGCGCCGCGACACCGAGCAGCGACCAAGCGAACGACGCCCAATCCTGCGACGACGTCGCGCTCGCGTCCTCCGTGACCGCCGCCGCGGTCGCCTGGGTCTGCTCGACGACGGTGATCGCGAACGAGTCGGCGTACGCCTGCTCGATCAGCGCCGGGGGGTCCTGGAGCGCCGGGTCGTCCGGCGTGATCGTCTCGGTGCTCGACCGGTCGATCAGCCACGCCGTCCGGACGATCGCCCCGTCATCCGACGGCGTGATCGAAGGGCTCGCGTGCGGGCCCGACGTGGCGGCCGCGGACTCGTTGGAAGCGAACTCGTCGAACGCCTCGTCCTCGTCGGCGATCGCGAGCGCGGACTGCGTCGCCGCCGCCGACAGCGTCCACGACGTCATCGGGGACGCGCCGACGTCCCCGGCCTCAGCGGTCTTGGTGTACAGCCAGCAGCGGAAGTCCGTCGCGGCGACCTCGCCGCCGGGGGAAGCCAGCGTCCAGCCGCCGGACGGCGGCGTCTGCATCGTCGCCGACGTCGCGTTCGACGCGATGATCAGCGTGAGCTGATCGCCCTCCGCCAGGTTCGCGGGCGCGTCGATCGTGCAGGTAGCCGAGGAGGCAACACCGTTGCGGATCTTCGACCGGAACGGCACGCCGCTACCTGCCGAAGACGATCGGCGTCGTCCCCGTGTACGACACCGTGAACTGAACCCCCCCGCGATTCAACGTCAACGTGCGCGTCGTGGTGCCCGACACCGAAACGACGTCCGCTCGCAGCCCCGGGAGATAGTCGCCCGCCTGCACCTCCGACACGGTGCCGTTCCACCCAGCCCCGTTGAACTTGTACCGGTCGTGCCCGGGCCGCCACGCCATCCACGCGTCCCAGACCGCCTGTGACAGTTGCGTAGCCATCAGGGCGCCCACAGCACGCCGAAGGAACCCTTCATCACCGTCGCCGTCGATGACGTGCCGCCCGAGCCCTGAGCGGACTGGACCTGCAACGTCCCGGCGCCGTTGCCCTGCGACACGATCCCTCGGATGCGAGCGATGTGGCTACCGGTCTGCGCCGCCGCCGACGCAACCGCGTCGCCGCTCGACGTGCCGGTCCCCTGCGTCGTGGAGTCGGTGCCGTCGGCGCCGATCCCGAAGATCTCGACGGCGTAGGAGATGCGGGTGTTCGTGCCGCTGATCGTGCACGCGAACCGGATGCCGCGCGCCGACCCCGCCGAGTACATGACCGTGAAATCGAACGCGTAGTCGAGGTTCGCGCCGATCGCGAACGACAGGTCGTTGACGTTCGCGAGCGTCTGATTGGCGAACGTCTGGTCAGCCGATTTGCGGACCGTGAGCGTCGCGTCAAGGCGCGTCTTGACGTCAGCGGCACTGCCGGACGGGTTCGTCCCGAGCTCAGTCTCGATCTTGTTGACGGCGTCCGCTAGATCGTTGTGATGCGCGGGGTGGTCGGTCGGCGCGGCGGTCGCGTCCGCCTTGTTGGTCGCGAGCGAATCGAGAGCCCCTGGGTACGCTGACGCCATCCGTGCCCCCTACGGGCTTCGTGGTGGGGCGGGGCGCCGCCGCGCTCCACGGCGACGCCCCACGCGCCGAGCAGCCGCGTGGCCGCTCAGGACTTGCCGGAGTCCCCGGGCGTGCCGAGGACCTCGACGGACTGCGGGCCCGGCGCGGGCCGCAGGTCGAGCGGGTTCTGCTCCGGCGCTCGCACGACCTTCGAGTCGTTGGAGTCCAGCGACACGGACGCGAGGTCGACGTCGGCGTTCGAGACGTCCGGGCCGGGCTCGACGCCGGTCGGCGTGGTGACGGACAGCGGCGACCCCTCGGGGGCGCCGTCGCGCGGCGTGACGGTGCGCGTCCCGGCCTTGCGGTCCACGCGCTCGCCGCCGCTCTGCTTCTCGGCCATGATGGCTCTGCTCCTTCCTGACGCGCGCCCGATCAGGCGGCGTCGGTGATCGCGATGACGGCGCGGTTGAGGTCGTGGACGACGAACCCGATCCGCGTGACCCACCGCAGGCCCTGCATGTCCTCCTGGAACAGGAAGCGGTCGGACGTCCCGTCGTTGACCGTCGCCTCGTTCGTGACGGCGACGGTGACGTCACGCCGGATGCGCAGGTGCAGGTTCGGGCGGTGGACGAGGAACGCGACGATCTTGCCGGCCGCGGTCGTCGTCGAGATGGTGTTGAGGTTCGTCGAGAACGCGCGCTGGATGCCGTAGAACGGGTCGGCGTCGTCGTAGACGGGGTTGGTGGCGTCGGCGGCGGAGCGCGCGTCGCGGACGTGCTGGTTGATGTCGGCGGCGAGCAGCAGCCCCATGTTGGCGGGGTTGCCGTACCCGTTCGCCTCGAGGATGCCCATCGCGGCGCTGATCGCGAGGCGGAGGCGGTCGCCGCCGGTGTTCGCGAGCTCGACGGTCGCCGTGGTGGCGCGCAGCGCGTTGTCGAAGTTCGTCGTGATGTTGGCGCCGGCGGCCTTGCCGACCATGTTCGCGTCGATGACGTCGCGGATGGCGGTGCGGACGCCGCCGTCGACGAGCGCGTCGAAGTCGCCGTTCGCGAGGTCCTCGCGGAGCTCGTCCGTCATCAGGACGATCGTCGCGACCTTCTTGACGGTCAGCGTGGCCTGGCCGAGCTCGGCGCCGGTGACGGGCTTGCGGGCGCCCTCCCCGACGAACGAGGCGGTCGGCTGGCCGAGATAGATCGGGAACACCTCGCGGCGTGAGCTGGTGGCGCGGGCGTCGCCGCACAGTTCGATGGCGCCGGCCTCCTTGAGGAGGCCGTTGGTCAGCAGAGCCCCCTGAGCATCCGGCAGCAGGTACGCGCCGGCGGCGTTGGACGCCCCGCTGAGCGGGATCTGGTTGGCCATGAGTCCTCCGGCCCGACGCGTGCGCGTGGGGCTGGTAGCTGGTGGGTGCGGCCCGTGGTCGGGTCGCTCCTGTCAGCCCGCGGGACTGTTTGGCTCAGGCGCCGACGCCTGCCCCCTGCGGGTCCGGGGGATGGTGCTGCGGAGTCCTGCGGTACTACTGCACCTCGGCGCCGAGGAGGCGCGCGAGGTCCTGGTTGAGCGCCTTCGCCGGGTCGGCCTGGGTGCCCGGGCGGCCACCGTTCATCGGGGCGCCGGTGCGGCGGGTCTGGTCGACGAGCTCGGGCTCGGCGCGAGCGAGGCGCTTCAACGCGGCGTCGGTGAGCTGGTCGTCCGCCAGGGTCTCGGAGGCCTTGTCGGGGCCGAGTTCGTCGACGAGCAGCGCGTACGCGCGCTTGGGGCGCCGGAAGTTCAGTCGTTCCGCGGCCTGCTCGACGCGGGTGCGCTGGTCGCGCTCGGCGTCGCGGCGGTCGCGCTCGGCGATCTGCCCTTCCAGTTCGGTGATGCGTTCGGCGCGTTCCTCGGCGAGCTTGCGCCACTCGCCCTGCTCGGCCTTGCGGGCGTCCTCGGCCTTCTTGGCTTCGGCTTGGGCTTGGCGGCGTTCCTTCTCGCGCTGGGCGGCCTCGCGCTTCAGGCGCTGGTTCTCGGCGCGAAGCCGAGCGGCCTCATCGCCGCCGGGCTCCGGGTCGGGCTCAGGGTCCGGGCTCGGCTGCGGGTCCGGCTGGGGCGGATCGGGCTCCGGCGTCGGGTCGGGCGTCGGGTCGTCGGCCACGATGGGCTCCTTTCGTTCCCCCGGTGCTGTTTGTCTCGGCCACCGCTGGCCGCGCCCTTGGGGGTCAGGGCGAACTACTGACCGTCGTCGTCGAGCGGGTCTCGACGCCCGCCCGTTGGCATGCGGGGCAGATGACTGAAGCGGTGTGGTTCCTGATCCAGTCGACTAGCCCCGGGTCGGCCTCACCCTCGGCCGTGAGCTTGACGTACTCATAGCCTTTGCGCCCACACTGCAGGCATTCGAGTCGCTGCCGTGTAGGTAGCGCGTTCTCCGGCGCTTCCACCAATGCTTGCTGGCGGATGTATTCGCTGATGCTGACGCGGTGGGCCGCTGCTGCTAGTTGGATCTGATTCTTCTCGCCGGGTGTAACGCGGATGAAGACGGCGGTGTCTCTAGCGGGCATGACTCAGTCCTCTTCTTCGTCGTCGGGCGGATCGTCGTACGCGACAGCCGCGTCGTCGAAGGACTGCGCTGCGCGCCTGAGCATCGCGGCGTGCATCCACTTCGGGCCCGCCGTGGACGACCACCCGCCGACCTCGTGGTACGCACCGGCGTCGTCGGGGTCTTCGCGGCCGATGGAGTAGACGACGATCAAGTCAACGCGGTCGGGCGGCGCGTCGAGGTCACGCTCAGCGGCTCCGAGTTGATCGAGCGCCCGCAGCAGCGTGTCCTTCGCTTTCTGCACCGCGCTCACGTGTCCGCCGGGTGCTCGATGCGGATGACGCCCGGCACCCACGGTTCCGCGATCTCCGACTCGGCGACGAGCCGCTCGACGCGCCGGTCACCGCGACGCAGCGGCACGCGCACCGTCGGGCGCCCCGGGTGCAGGCGTGCCGCCATCGCGAACACGGGCTCCGGCCCGGGCAGGTCGAGCGCGTAGCGGCCGGACGGCCAGGCGGTCGCCGCGAGCAGCAGCCGGGCGGCTTCCCGGCGGGTCATCCACATGCGGTAGCAGTCCGTCACGGGGACAGGGGCGTGCTCCGGAAGTTGCGCCCACTGCTCGACGACGCTGCCTGTGGAGCCGATGACGTTGACGAGCCGGACGACGCGGCCACCGGCGTTCAGGACGACCCGCTCGGCGATCAGCTTCGACGCGCCGTACACGGTCATCGGGTCCGCCGCTTTGCACGTCGAGGCGAGCACCACGTTCGGGCCGTAGCGGTCGACGACGTTCTGGGTGCCGCGGATGTTGAGGTCGGCGACGTGCGCCGGCGCGTCCTCGGCCGTGGTGGCGTACTTGTGCGCGGCGAGGTGGATGCACCAGTCGGCTTCGGGCAGCAGCCGCGGGTCGAGCACGCACCTATCCGGCGGCTCGCATGACACCGGCCATGCCCAGTGCGCGGTGAGCAGCCCCACCACGCGCTGACCGATGAATCCGCCGCTGCCGGTGACGAGCACGTGCGCCCCGTTCACAGCCAACGGAACACCGGGGAGAGTCTCGGGCCGGCTGAGCGCTGCCGTCGTGTGCGGAGCGGAGATGAGCGTCGTCATGCCACCGTCCCCGCCGCGTCGCGCCAAGCGGCGCGGAGGTCGCGGGCGACGCCGCGCCGAAGTCGCCGCCACCAGGCCAGCGTGTACGGCAGCGCCATGTAGCGCTGGAACTCGCGCGTCCAGTCCTCGCCGTCGACGACGACGCTCGCGAGGCGAAACGAGGTCACGCCGGCACCCGCTCGATCCCGGTGGCGTCCCGGGCGTCGCGGTACGCGATCGCGGCCTGCATCCGCTCCGGGGCGCGAAGCCGGTTGCGGTGGTCGATCACCATGTCGCGCACCTGCAGCGGGTCGCCGTACTCGCCGCCCCACAGGTTCCGGCCGTCCGGCGTGAAGTAGTCGTAGTGCGCCGGCCCGACGACGATCCCCGGGACGGCGCGGATCAGGCCACGGCGCGGCTTCACGTACCGCTGCGCGAGGATGATCGGCGCGCCGTCCTCCGACTCGGCGTGCAACGTCGGCGCGGTGTGCTCGAGCGACAGGAAGTCCGCGTAGTCCTTGCCGGTCGCGGCGAGCCGGTCCTTCAGGTCCGCGGGGGCTTGGAGGATGACTTCGTCGGCGTCGATGACGAGGTACCAGTCGGGGTCGTGGCGCTCGGCGAGCCGGAAGAGTTCGGTGCGCTTCTCGCACTCGGACTCCCACCCGCCGGGCTTCCCCTCGGCCATCGTCCATTGGAGTCGGGTGTCGTAGGCGGCGTCTACGAGCGCGTTCCACTGCTCGACGGGGCTCGTCTGCCTGCCTTGTGAGGCGGGGTAGAGCCGGTAGGCGCCGTCGAGCGCGACGAGCGCGTCCACCTGGGCTGCGGCGAGGCTGCGGACGGTGTCGGCGAGGAACTCGGGTTTCTCGTCGAACCAGCACAGGAGCGCTACGAGGCGCATCGGGTCCTTTCCGCTCACCGCCAGGAGCGGCACTTGAAGGGCGCCCGGCGAACGTGGCGGCGCTCGCCGGGGTCCCGCCGGCGCAGCGGCCGGCGAGGCTTGTCAGGGTTTCTCGGCGTCCCGGTAGACGGACGGGCCGGGGAAGATCACCTCGGCGCGCAGCAGTTCCTCGACGGCCGCCGCGAGGTCGCGGTGCGTGAGTTCGATGCCCCGGGCGTCGAGCGCCTCCTGGAGGCGGGTCGCGATCCGGTCGGCGTCCTCGTGCATCACCGGACGCGCCACCAGTCGCGGCGGAACGCGTGGATGCCGCGCCCGAACCGCTGGCCGGTACGCAGATCGCGTAGGTGGATGTGCCCGAGCGCGTCGGTCTTGACGACCTCGGCGTGATCACGGCCGTTCGTGTACAGCGCGCCGATGTGGACGCGGCGGGTGAGCGCCCGCGCGTGGTCGAGCGCGGCAGCGTCCTCGCGCACGGCGGTCACAGGAGGATCTCGCGGATGCGCGCCGCGATCTCCGGGGTCGTCTCGTGCGTGAACTGCTGGCGGTCCGCGAGCGGCGTCGGCAATGACGGGGCGAACGCCTGTGTGAAGCCCTCCATGAAGCTCTCGCCGGCCCAGTTCCAGTAGTCCTGCTCGCCGCTCTCCTCGAACCAGTCGGAGACGTGGCCCTGCTCGTCCGGCTCGTCGTGGTAGGCGGCGGCGATCTGCGCGCGCTGCTCGTCGGTCATCGCGCCGTAGTCGACGGCGTGCGCGCTCTCGGCGAGGAACACCTCCCGGGCGAGGTCCGGAGCGAGGAAGCAGTCGTCGTGGATCTCGACGCGTCCGGCGGGGTAGGCCCGGGTCGGCAACCAGTAGAGACCGAGGACGGCGCGACGCGCCTCACCGGGGGTCGGCACTGCGCCGATGTCGTACACGTTCGGGCCGCCGAGGAGGTGCCCGTGCTCCGTTTCGTGCCCGTGCTTCGTCAGGTCCTCCAGGTCGATGTGCCGATGAACGTGGCCATGCCCGTTCGCGTCGAGCTGCGCGGCGAAGCGGGACAGGTCCGCGACGGTGCAGGGCACTCGCTTCCCCGTCCTCTTCCTGATCCGGTAGAAGGGGTAGTCGCACGCGTCGAGCGCGCCCTGCAGCACCTTGCGCCGTTCCTTGTCGGCGATCCCGCTGAAGTCCCACGCGCGCCGCTGATGGAGCCTGTGGAACAGCTTGAAGACTGTCATCGGCGCCTCTTGCGCGGCTTCTTGCGCCAGTCGCTCTTGCGGGTCTTGCGGCCGTGCGCCCACTTCCGAGCGGCCTTCGGGTAGCGCGCCCAGAGGAACCGGCGCTGGCGCTCGGACCGGAACGGCATGGTGCTACCGGGCGCGCGCTCTGCGGGCGCCCTTGTGGCGCAGCGGCCCGACGCGAAGCGCGCGACCGCCGGAGCGGCGCTGCACGCCCGTCGAGTGGTTGCGGGACTTGGTCGCCTTGCGCGGCGCGACGGAGTTCTTCGGCATCACGGCCTCCTACTGCTTCGACGGCTTGGCTTCCTCGAAGATCGCTATGGGGCTACACCTGCAGCGCGTGCCGCCGAGGCAGTCCGCGCGGCCGGACGTCGGGAAGTCCGCGAGGACCTCCAGGAGCGAGTCGTACTCCTTGCCGTCCGCCTGCTCGCAGCGCCGGCAGGTCGCGGAGTCGAGCAGAGCCGAGCTGTAGTACCGCGCCGGAGCGTCCGTGGCGCCCATCACCGTGGTGCGCCCCGCGTTCATGCCGCCCGTCAGCAGCCCGTTGAACTGGTCGCGCAGGTAGCTGTCCGACAGGCCCTCCAGGTGCCCGGTGACCGCTTGCGCGACGTCGTCGGGCGCGATGGCGGGACCGGCGAGGTGCACGGATCGGCGGGCGGCGGCCTCGGAGAGTGACCGGGCGAGCAGTGTGGCGGCGGCGTTCGCGCGGGCCTCGAGCTGCTGCTCCAGCTCGGTCGTGTCGGGCGGCGGGATGGTGACGCCCTGCGCGTTGGCTTCCCGTATCGCTTCGCGCCCGGCGGCCTCGGTGACGGCACGCAGCGCGTCGAGGAGGATGTCGGCGCCGCGGGCGGTGGCGGTGATGCCGGCGAGCGCGACGGGGCTGCCGGCCGCGGCGCGTATCTGCTCGGCGAGTTCCGCGATCTGGTCGGCCTTGATGGCCTTCCAGTCGTCGAGGAGTCCCGCGATGCCACTGTCGAGCGCGCGCTCCAGCGCATCGAAGTTGACGCGCGCTCGCTGTTCGACGGCGTTCGGCGGCCGGTGCGGGCGTTTCGCGGGCGCGCGGTTCTCCCGCGGCGGCGGCTTCTTGACGGTGGCGGGGAGCTTGGCGGTGCGCCGGGCGCGCTTGCGGCCCGTCGTGCCGGTCCATCGCCACGTCCCTGTGCGCGACTTGGCGCGTCGCGCCATCGGACCGTCCTTTCGTTGACCCGCCGTGCCATGCCCGGCCCAACCGTGCCCGGCCTAGCCACAACCTGCCATTCCGAGCCTGCCACGCCGCGCCGTGCCGATCCCGGCCCTACCAAGCACCACCGAACCTGGCCTGCCGTGCCGAGTATCGCCACAACGGACCACGCCCAGCCGGTCCGGGCCCTGCCTTGCCCAACCTAGCCCTGCCTGCCGCGCCACGCCTTGCCATACCGCACCCAGCCCTGCCGAGCCTGCCGCGCCGTGACCCACCTCACCGCGCCGAGCCGCGCCCTGCGCTGCCTGCCTTCGTTACGCCGCTTCGGCGTCCACGTCGCGCCGAACCATCTCCATGAACTCGCGGAAGTGCTCCCACCGCGACTTCAACTGGCGCCACTCGCGCTCCATGTCCGCCATGACCAGCCGCGACAGGAACGGGTCCGCACTGACCTTGTCGAGCGGCTCGTAGACGTGACCCTCGTTGCCGCGTACGGCGTGAAACGCGCGAATAGACTGCTCCGGCTTCTTGTCCGTCGCCTCGCGGTAGACGACGCGCACCGACCGGATCATCTCATGCGCTTGCTGGCGCCGATGCGCCTCTCCCGCCACGGCATCGTCCCATTCCAGCCTGCCACGGAGCAGTTGGCCGGCCTCATCCTGCGCCGCGCGCGCCTCGTCAACAACGATCTGCGGGGTGAGCTTGCCGTGACGGGCGTAGACCGTTTGGAGTGCGTCGCGGAGGGTCACTCGATGACCTCGACGTCCCGCGCGGGGTCGATGCGGTACGTGCCGAAGTCACCGTCGCGCTCCGGACGCCACTCGCCGACTCCGACGCCCATGCCGCCCGCGTCGATCAACGACAGCACGCTCGCGCGCGTAAGTGCCGACGTGACGTAGACAACCTCAAGCGTGGTCGCCCACTCGGTGAACTCAGGCCGGTAGCGCAGGTCCGTGCCGCCGCGGCCGACGCGCACGACGTCCTCGCGCATCTTCGGCTCGCCGATGATCCGAGCGAGCGCTTGCCCGTCCTTGCCGACCTCGCCGCGCATGAAGAGGAACTGCCGCAGGCCGACCTTTGTGACGTCCTTGCCGTAGAAGCGGCTCGCCTCAACCGTGGCAGCCTTGAACGCCACGACGGGAATGCCGTCACCGCCGTCATGGAAGCGGTAGCGTGCGGCCTCGTACTCGGCCTCGGGGTCCTTCGGCTGCTTCGGGGTCTTGCGCCCCTGCATCGCGTCGAGCATCTGCCGCTTCGCCTTCTCGCTGAAGCGGTGCACGATCAGCGGTGTCGTCCCGATGATCGGCACGCTGATGACCTCGACTGCGATGCGGTCGATGTGGATCGCCGCGACGTCAGGGGTGGCGCTGTTGGCCTTGCCGTTGCTGCTGGTCACCGTGGTAGCCACGATGGGTCCTTTCTGCCCTCAGCCCAGGGCAGAGTTCTCAGATGACCCGGCGAGCGGGGCTGCGCCCGCCGGGGGTTTCCGCCCGTGAGGGCGAAGTCTTAGGGGGCGGCTGCAGTGCCGCCCTGCGCGTTCGCGCCGAACATCGGCGCCCGCCCGTTGCGATCAGGCGGCGGGGACACGCGACCCTCGCCGTCCTCGTCGATGAGCCGCATCTCCTCCTCGACGCGATCCTCGTCCCATTCCACGTTGAGTCTTTCGACAGCGGTCCGTCGCGCTTCCAGGCGAGCGCCGACAAGCTGCGCGTGCCGCGTCGCCTCCTCGCCCTCGTCCTCCGGCAGGATGCTCGTCCGGATCACCACGGGCGGCTCCTCCGGGCGCTTCCAGTCGTGTCCGCACCCACCGGACTCCTCCGCGAGCGCGTCGACGAGCTGCACGGCGCGCAGGATCTTCGGGAGCGCGTCATCCCACGCCCGGGCCTTCCCGTCCGCCGCGAGCACGCTGTCCATCAGCCGCGCGCGCAACGCCGGGCCCGTCGCCGCGTCCTCCGTGTGCCGGCCGACCAGCTGCGGCGCGACACGGCAGCGCGTCAGGATCTTGTCCGTCAGGCCGCCGTCCCACGCGAGCATCGCGTCCGCCCACGTGTCCGAGAACTCCAGCACGCCCATCGGCTTGGAGTCGCCCATGTCGTCCGCGCCGGCCGCGGTCGTCGCCGGGGCCATGAACGCGTCCGGGAGGCTCATGCGACGCCGCCGCTGGTAGTCCAGGTCGCTCTCGCCCTCCCGCTGCGGTGACGCCATCGCGCTGACGACGTCCGCGGCGATCACGGCGCGCTTCTGCATCGTCAGCTCGACGTTGCGGCCACCGATACTCGCCACCTTGTTCAGTTCGTACAGCAGGTCGCGGACACCGGCGTACTGGGAGCGGCCGAGGCGCCCGGCGCGACCGTTCGCGACACGCCCGGCGAGCATCAGCGGCACGGCGCGACCCGACCGGGTGCGGACCTCGAGGCCGTGCTGCCACTCGTCGGGCAGGTCCGCGGTCGCCTCGTGAGCGGTGAGCGGCTCGCGTTCGCCGAGCTTCGCACGCTCGCCCTTGTAGAGCAGGTTGCGGGTCATGCCGCCGGTCTGGATCTCGACGTAGCGCCAGCGGGTATCGTCGCCATCCGTGACGCCACGACCGACGCGCCACATGCGCGTACCGGGCGGGTCGGCGTCATCGCCGACGCGGACGACGGGAGCGTCGGGGGTGAGGTCGTCGAGGTCGTAGATGAACGCGGCGGCGAGCAGCTTCTTGCCGCGGTAGAGAGGGACGACGTTCGCGCGGGAGTGCCACTCGACGACGGGGTGCTCGTACGCATCCCGGTCGACGTAGATGCGCCACCACACCTCCCCTTCGGCGACGCACCGGCCGGCGGCGGCCTGCAGCTCACCGGGTAGGTCGTTCTCCTCGACGACGTCGTCGAGGAGTTCCTGGTCGCCCTGTTGGCCGTCGCCTTCGGGGGCCTCGAAGTCGGTTTCGGCGCCGAAGATCAGGTCGGCGAACGCGTCCTTGATGCGTTCGGGGAGCGGGTCGACGACGTACGGGAGGTGCTGGTGGCGGCCGTCCTGCCAGCCGATGACGGCTTGGAGGACGTGGCTGTCGCTTTCGCTGAACGCGGCCCATTCGGCGACGCGGGCGATGACGGGCTGCTCGTGCTTGAGTGGCCATTCGTCGCCGGCTTCGAGCATGTCCTGCAGCGTGTCGGCGTACTCGCGGCTCATCCGTCCTCCGTCGTGGTGCGCGCCTCCGGCAGTCGCGCGAGCCTGAGCGCCTCCGCGAGCGCGGACCGGACCGCCCACCGGACGCGCTCGTCGAGCGGCTCGGGGCCGGGGACGACGCGGCACGCGCTCTCGATCTCCTGTCGGTCCTCGCCGCGGAGGACGACGCGGACGGCCTGGTAGATGCGGCCGTCGGCGTGGACGACGTCGCCGTCGGTGTCGGTCTCGGGGACTTCGTAGCCGAGGCGGATGGCTTCGCCGACGAGTTCGGTGAGCGGCGGCGGCATCCGCAGCCGGTGCGTGGTCACAGTGATCCGCTCGCGGCGAGGATCACCTGAACGTCGGCCGGCAGTTCCCTGGACGGCGTCAGCGGGTCGATGCCGAGCGCGCGCAGCGTGTTCTCTCGGCGCAGCGCGCGGACCTCGTCGTGGAACTCGCGTGCACGGTCCTCCCAGAAGCAGCCGCGGCACTTGCCGTCGAGATGGATCAGCTCGATGCCGCAGGACCCGCAGATCGGCGTGACGGGTTGGCGCTGGCGGCGGAGCATCACATCTCGTCCTGCGGCCCGGCGCCGGCGCCCGCCGCGGCGCGCGGCCGCCCGCGCTTCGGCTGCTGCTCGCGGATCGCCTGCGCCGCCTGCTCGCGGCGTTCCTTCAGCTCGATGCCGCGGCAGAACGGGTGGTAGTCGACGTAATGGCCGTGCTCCTCGCCGTCCTGCGCGGGCACCCAGGCGCGGGTGATGCCCTGCTCCTGGTCGTCGATGTTGTTGGTGTCGATGGTGTGCCCGCACCGCTTGCAGGTCGAGATCATCAGGCCGCCACCTTCCTCGTCGTTTCCACGCCCACCCGGAACCGGTTCGCTGCCGTCACCACAAGCGCGACGAGCGCGTCCGGGCCGTGCTGGTCGTCGTCCTTCCACCACGCGCCCGTCGGGTCCTCCGGGTCGCGCTTGATCTGCTTCAGCTGTCGCAGCAGCACCGGGCAGTGCTGGCTGATCGCGAGCTGCTGCACCCGGCCCTCGTGCGTGTGGCGAGCGAGACGCCGCAGGTAGCTGCAGCCGACGCCCTTGAACGACCGCCGCGCCCCGGTCGCGGTCCGTGGCGCCTGCGCGCCGAACGGGATGCTCTTCGCCGCGGGCCGCCGGAACCCGAGCAACCGATCAGCGGTCGCGTTGAACGTCCGCTGCGACTGCACGCCGGCCGCATCGAAGAACACGCGTCCCCACGGCCACTCCCACTCGTTCAACGCCAGCATCCGGAGCGTCTTCTCGGACGGCTCCCCGCCGTAGTCCACGAACTCCCGGGCGACGAAGAACCCGCCGGCCTCCAGCGGCCATCCGAGGATCGCGTGCGTCGACTCCCCCCAGTCGACGCCGAGATGCAGCACGCCGCCGGCCGGCTCCGGCATCGTGCCGTCGGCGAGCATGCCCTCGAACTCGCGACCGCGCTCCGCGACGGCGGAGAGATGCTGGTCATCGAAGTACCAGTCGCCGGGCTGCCGGGCGTCCCAGTCGCCGTGCAGCAGTTGCGCGCGGACCTCCGGTTCGAGCGCGGCGAGCGGCGCAGCGTACGCGTCCTGGTCGACGCTCGGGTTGTCCGGCAGCCTGGCGGGGATGAAGATGCGGGCGCGAGCCTTCTCCGGCGTGTCCTCCGGGTCGTCGGCGGCGGGGAGCCGGTCGATGAATCGGCGCTTCACCCAGTCATGGCCGGGCCCGCCGGGGTTGCTCGCGGCGCGCATCCGCAGCGGCACCCGAGCGAGCGGCCCGTCCGCGGGCTTGCGCAGGCGGCTGAACAGCAGCCGGTACCACGCTTCGGGGAACCCGGTGAGCTCGTCCCAGCCGATGAACTGCCACTCCGACCCGTAGTAGCGGCGGATGTGCGTCTCGGTCTCGCCGTGCCCGAACACGAGCTTCGCGCCGGACGGGAAGCTGTAGGTGGTCTTGTCGCCGCGCCAGTGCGCGTCCGTGTCGGCGAGCCACATGTGCGCACGGTGAACCAGGCCGCCGGGAAGCTCGTGCTCCGGCAGCGTGCGGCGCAACAGTAGTGCGCTGTAGCCGGGGACGTGCGCGTACTGCAGGGCGGCCATGAGGAGCGCGTCGGATTTGCCGCCGCCGACGGCGCCGCCGTAGAACGCTTCGAGGCAGTCGAGCCAGAGGAACGCTTCTTGCGGCGGGTGCGGGTAGTGCGGCGTGTACGGGCGGGCAAGCGGGACGCCGAGCGGCGTGACGAGGTAGCGGTCAGTGGCGGCCGTTGCCGTTGTGGTGGCCGTTGCCATTCGTGCTCCCGGGGATGGCGCCGGCGGTCGCGAGGAGTTGGGCGGCGCGGGCGGCTCGGTCGGCGCCGTCGGTGGGGACGGTGAGCGTGATGGGGCCGCCGTCGGGGCCGGTGACTTCGGTGGCTTGCCGTGGCTTGCCGTACGCGCGGTCGAGCAGTTCGCGGGCGGCGGCGATGCGGATCGCGTGGTCGGCGACGAACTCGACGGTCGCGTCGTCTCCGCTGCCGACGACGACGCCGCGTTCGGCGATGAGCGCGTCGATGAGCGCGGCGATGACGGGTTCCATGTCCCGCTCGATGCGTTCGCGGAGGACATCGACGACGCGGGGGCGCGGAGGGCGGCCGGAGCCGGGCTGCGCGCCGCTGAACCTAGCCTTTTCTCGGGCTTCCAGGTCGTGCGCGAGGCACTTGTCGCCCGTGGTGAGCGCCCATGCGCGGCAGGGCTTCCCGGCCCTTGTTGTGGCGGTGCAGCAGCGCTTCATGTGGTCATTCCCCGCTGTCCGGCGCGTCGGGCGCCATCGGCTGTCGCTTGCGTGAGGCGAGTCGCGCCCATCCACCGAAGATGCGGCGACAGGTGCCCGCGGCGAGGAGGTACGCGGCGATGAGCAGGACGGTGGCGAAGTCGCGGCAGGAGACGGTGGTCATCGCGGGAGTGGGGCTTGGGCGTTGGCGACGCCGACGGGCTTGCCGTGTTTCGCTTCGCAGTCGAGGACCGCTGAGCCGACTTGCTCGTACCGGTATCCGGTGGCGTAGATGATGGTGTTGCCGCGCGGGTCGGTGTAGGTGATGACTTGTTGCGGCAGGAGGCCGTCGGGGTCCTGCTGGGGCACGGGTGCCTCCCGTGGATCGGCTACGACACGAGGCGGCGAAGGTGCGGCGCGTCACGCAGAAGCGCTCGGATGCGCATTCGCTGCTCAGCGGTTCCGCGAATGTCGCGGACGACAAGATGGTCTGCCTCACCGAGCGCGAGCCGGCGCCTGATGTGCACCACGCCGCCGTGGCCAGCTTCGCGCCACTCGCCGAGTGCCGCGTCGCCGACGCCTTGGAGCATTCGCTCGGCCATAGCCCAGGACATCGCTGGAGTTGCTCCTCGTGCGCTTGCGTGCCACACGGGCCCGCCGAATCCCATGTCGAGTCACTCGTAGCCCGCGTTGACGGTGAGAACGACCGACCCGAGGGGTGTTCTCGTGCCGAAACGAGGGTGGGCGCATTCTTCGGCGAGTAAAGCGACGTGCGCGAGTGCTGTCCGCTGCGCCTTGGTCACGCGTTCGCCTCCGTGTGCCGCCGGAGCGCTTCGATGTCCGCGATGGTCAGCAGCGCGGCGAGCGCGCGGAGCGCTTCGTCGGGGGTCGCGCCGTACGCCTCCGGGCTGCCGATCGCGGCGACGTCGATGCGGGCGGCCCACCGGGGGCGGGTCGGAGTGTGGAAGCGGTAGAGGCGGATGGGGACGCTTCCGAGGTGCCCGCTCGCGGCGTCGCGCGGGGTCATGCGGGCAGGGGCCGGGTACGGCGTGCTTCGGGGCGACCCGCGGTACGCGCGGGCGAAGGGCCTCTGACGCTCGCGGTGCAGTGTACCCACCAGTCGGACGGCTTCATGCAGCCTCACGGTGAGCCTTGCGTTCCGCGCGCCGCAGCTCCATGAGAACGGCACTATCGGAGCGGCCGTGCTGAAGCATCTTGCGGACGAGTTTGATCTCGTCCGCGGCATTGCGGTAAGCGACCGGATTGTCGTACAGGGCCCTGAGGCGATCCTCCGCCGCGAGAAGCTCCCGGTCGCGTTGCACACTGCGATGGTGCTTCAACCGCCGCTGATCGGCCCGGGCGCGCTGCCGCGCGAGTTCCTGGTCGTCTACCGCCTCGTGCTCGGAGCGGACCGCGCGAGCGGGGTTGATGGTGTAGCCGCGGTCCTGCTCTGAGTCGCCGGCGCGGCCGGGCTTCGCGTCGAGGAACCGCTGCGTGAGCGGGGTGAGCGTGAGGACCCACGCCTGCTTGTGGCCATGACGGGCCTGGAAGCGCTCGAGGGCCTGCGCGGGAGTGACGGTCCAGCACAGCCGGCGCCCGTACGGGGCGGCGACGGCGTCGAGCGCGACGAGAGCGGTGACGCGAGCGGGGCGCGTGAGGGCGCCCATGTCGCAGTGCGGGCACGCAACCCATTCCTCGGAGTCGGGGTCGCTCGGGTCGTGGTCGGGATTCGGGACGATGGCCTGGTCGGCGTCGCAGACGTCGCACGGGACGGTCTCGGCGGGCGGCCAGCCGCGGTCGTAGCGGCACAGCCAGTGCTCAGCGAACGCGTGGAGAGTCGGGTGCCCTTCGGCGCGCGCGTCGGCGGCGGTGATGGTGTTGAGCGTCTGCCGGGCGCGGGCGGCGACGCGCACCCACCCGAGCTCGGGTTCGCCTTGGGCGGACCGGAGCGAGTGGACCTCGCCGACGTCGTACGGGCAGGGGTGGGGGCAGTTGAACTCGCGGTTGATGCGCAACGGGATGCGGTGCTCGGTCTTCTCGCCGCGCAGGACCTTCCGGGCGAGGGCTGCCGGGAGGATCACGCGTCTTCCTTCGGTGCGGCGCCGCGGGCGATGGCTCGAGCGATGTACGCCGGCACGTTCGTGCTCATGGCGCGGGCTCCGGGGGACGCCACCGGCAGCGATAACACCCGACGATGGTGGCGACCGTTGCCGGAACCGCTGGGCTCCACAGTTCGTCTTCGTCGCAGCGCGGGCAGTACGGCCACCCATCGGGTCGGAAACGCTTGTAGCTCACCTCTCCGCCCCTGTTCTCCGTGCTCATGGCGTTGGCTCCCCGGGGGAAACGGGTCCGGAGAGGACGCAGACGAGCCAGCCGACATGCCCGGCGGTCTCGCCACAGACGCACTTGTCACTCGCCGCAGCCACCCGCAGGAGCTCGGCTACCTCAGCGAGCGACTTCGTCTTCCCAGAAGATGGGTTAGCGGACATTGAGGTCCACCAGATCGAGCGGCAGTAGTTCGTAGGACGGCACCGGATAGGACTCCGAGTAGGCGTCGGGCACATGCGGGATCACTACGTACACGCCATCGACGGCCGGTGGCCCGCTCATGCCGCAGAGCCACTGATGCACCGGGCACGCCTCAGTGTTCGTGCCCGCCTCACGCTCGTCGTCGGTGTGCGCGAGGCGGAAATCCTCTCGGCCCACATCGACAAGATGCACATGGCATGCTCGCCGCTCTCGCTGTAGGGCGAGCAGCGATTCGAGCGAATGCCCGCTCCCCGCCATTCCGTCCCCTTCGGTCATCGGTGCGGCTCCTTCCTCGGGGGCTCCACGATCACGACGCCACCGCCCAAGCTGCCATGGCAGGCACAGCAAGCGCAGTCCCGATCACGAGCCAATCCCGTACGAATCCCCGCTCCGGACCATCCGCGTGGGCAGCTACCCCGGCCATCAACGCCAGGCCGTAGACACACAGCAACACGAACCACCAACTCACGGGGTCTCCTTCCTCGGAGGCTCGACGAGCACCCGCCGGCCGCGGCCGAGGGCCTCCGCGATCCGGACGGCGCGCGAGAGTTGCGCCCGCGAGTAGAGCGACGGGCGGGAGAGCGTGTCGACGCGGACAGGATCAGGCATCAGGATGGTCGAAGACGTTCTGCGCTCGCGCCCACTGCGCGGCGCGGCGGAGATACTCGGCAAGCGCGTCCGCCTCATCGGCGGTCAGAAAAGACCCGCCGTGAGAGCCATCCCAGGCCGTTGGATGCGCCCGCGCGTAGTCCGGATACATCGCCGTCCCGAACCGCACACCCCATTCGCCGGTAACTTCGCGCTTCGGAACCGTGCCGGAATCCTGAAGAACGACGCGGCGGCGAGCATTCGACACGGCGAACCCGCGAATACCTCCCCTCCGGCCCGGAAGCGTTTCAGCGATGACGCTCATGCCATGTCCTCCTTGCCCACGTTGCCCCCGAAGGCGGGCAGCAGATGCCCACCCCCTGACCCCGAGCCATCGCGCCGGATGGCCGCGGGCCCGCATTCCTCCGTGGCGCGGCGCGGCGGCTCGCAGCCCGCCGCAGCACACCGCAGCGTGGCCGGCGGAGCACCCTCGGCAGGAACCGCGGCTGCCGCCGTCGGCTGAGAAGTCACGCGGCCTCCTCGGGAGGCAGGGCCGGAGGCGGACCATCAGCCGGATGCCGCAGGCAAGGGTCGTCCTCGGTCCAGCCAAGTCGCCGTCCTTCGTGGTGCCAACACGCGCACCGCGCGTCAGCACCGGGACTGGGTAGCTGGCGGGCTACCGGCTGGCTACCGCGTCGCCCAGGCCCAGATTCTTGGAGTTCCTTGGAGCAGCCTTGGATTTCGCTGCTCACGCCCGAAGTCCCGGGGGCTCCAGTCGCCCCCGGTCGCTCCGAGTCACAACGCGGGGTTGAGTCGGGCTCGAAGGCTTTGAACCTGCGCATCTAGAGCGCCTCCCGCTTGATCGCGTACTGGATCGCGGACCCGACGCGCTCGGTCCTAGCGGCCAGCGTGCCGGCGCGAGCTAGCCGCCGGATCGCGCCCGACGAGATGCCGAGAATCCGGCTTGCCTCATCGACGGAGACCTCGTCGTCGTGGAGCTCGATGACCCAGTGCTGCCGATTGAAGACGGGATGTTCGGTCTGGATGATTTCTCGCTCGCGCGCTACGGCCTCGGTGGCAGTCGGGTAGTGCTCAACGTCGATGCGGGTGACCTGCGGCCACCAGTCCTTCTCTTCCGCATGCTTGCGGAATCGGCGCTGACCGGAGCGTGTAATGCCCGCGTAGAGCAGTCGGCCGTCGGCGTCCAAGAAGCGATAGACGCTCACGGCCAGACTTGTAGGCGAACCGGCGTTCGTAGTGTTTCGGTCGGTCATTCGCCTATTATGCTCCGCGCGATGGCGGAATGGGCCGGAATCGTCCGCGTCAGCCACATGGGAGCACGACGCGAAGGCGCGCAAGACTTCCACGCCGACCGCGACCAGATCGCGCTCATCAACCGAGCTGTCCCTAAAGGCGACCGGGTCCACATTCTCGCCCCGGAGCTGAACGTGTCCGGCGGGCTGCCGCTGGAGGAACGGCCGGCGCTGCTCGCCGCCGTCGAAGGCGTGGAGCGCGGCCGGTACGCCGGCATCATCGTCGCGTACCTCTCCCGGCTCGGGCGCAACCTGAAAGAACAGCTGCGCGTCTACGACCGCGTCCATGCCGCGGGCGGGCAGATCATCGTCGCGCAGGAAGGCATCGACGCCCGCACCCGCGGTGGCCGCCTGCAACGCAACATCCTCGCCGCGATCCACGAGGACGAGCGCGAAGCACATGTCGAGCGCTTCGAGGATCTGCGCCGAGAGGCGACGGCCGCGGGCGTGTGGCAGCGCCGGCAGACGCCGCTCGGCTACAGCCGGGACCCCGGCACCCGGCGGCTCGCGCCGAACCGCGACGCCAACCGGGTCAGAGCGGCGTTCGCTGCGCGCGCCAACGGCGACAGCGTCTCGAGCATCGCCCGGACGCTCGGAATGACGACGAGCGGAACGAGGCACCTGCTGCGAAACCGCGTCTACCTCGGCGAGTTGCGCGTCGGGGACCACATCAACCCGAGTGCTCACCCCGCGCTGATCACCGAGGACACGTGGGTCGCGGCGCAGATCCCGAGGACCGTCCGGCCCGCGCTGCGTGACCGGGAGGTCGCGCTTCTCGCCGGCCTTGCCCGGTGCTGCGGATGCGGGCATCTGATGAGCAGGATGAACACGAGCAATGTGGTCTACGCGTGCCACCGTGACCACAGCGCCGGACGGTGCGCGGCGCCCGCGGCGATCACGGCGCGCCTCGTCGACGAGTACGTTGAGCGTGTCGCGGTCGCGCAGCTCGCGCGGCTCACGACCCGCGCGGTACGCGACGACGGCGCCGTGGAGCGCGCCCGGAGCGCGGTCGCGTCCGCTGAGCGCGAGCTCGCCGCGTACGTCGAGGCGGTGAGCGCAGCCGACATCGGCGCCGAGGCGTTCCGGGTGGGCGCCCAGGCCCGTCAGCGCGCGGTCGACGATGCGCGCGCCGGCCTCGAAGCGACGGTCGCCGCGCGGGTCCCGTCCGTGCCGGCTGACATCGCGGACCGCTACCGGGGCATGTCGGTGACGCATCGCAACCGCCTCCTACGCAGCCTCGTCGAGACCGTGCTCGTCGCTCGGTCGGGCCGCGGGCGTGTCGTGCCGGTCGAGGCGCGAGTTCGGGTGATCGTCGCCGGCGCGGGCATCGCCGGTGGCCGGCATCATGGCGGCGGCGCGCCGCTCCCGCTCCGCGTCATCGAACTGCCCGACGGTGACGACCCACGTGTGCTCGGGGTGTAGCTCGCTGAGCATGTGCTCCCACGTCCGCGCGGCGTTCGCGAGCGCATCATCCAGGAGGCTCACGCCGCCGCCTCCTCGGCCGCGGTCTCCTCGCCGTACAACCGCGCGAGCGTCGTCAACGTCTCCCCCGTCGCCTCCGACAACGCCGTGGCCTGGGTGGCTTCCGCGGTGAGGTCCCGGACGCTGCGCTCGCTGCTCACGACGGGTCCTCAGGGTCGGAGCCGAGTTGCTGAACCTTGCCCGTGCCATTGCATCGCGAGCAGGCGTACGTCGCGCGGTCGTCGTCGCGGTAGCACGCCTTCGGCATCCGCACGACCATCTTCGCGATCCCGATACGTGGGTCCTCGTTGTGCGACAGCGCCCGGCAAACGGCCTCAGCCATCTCGCGACGCGGAACCACGACCCCGGGGAACACGAACATGGTCAGCGCCATCTCTGCACGCTCCACGGCGCTCTCATCGAGACCGCTCACGCCGCGTCCTCTCCCGTCGCGTCCTGCGTCAGGAAACCTACTGCCGTGCTTAGCCCCCTTGACGCCCGCGTGCTTAGCCCCCTATTCTTCCGTCCATGAACACCTCCGCTCACAGCCACCACGTCATCCAGTTCGCCGACGGCACTCGCATCGCAGCCCTCGCCGCGAGCGACCGGGAAGCGCGCAGCCGCGCGAGCAACCTCCGCAACGCCGTCGCGGCCCGCCTCGGCCTCTCCGCCGTGATCGTCGCCGCGCGCGCCATGACCGAGACCGAGCTGCGCGCGTACGTCGAGCGCCACGAACTCCCCGTCATCGCTTGACCCCGACAGCCGAACAGCTCCGCGAAGCCGAAGCAGCCCACCGGGCTGCCTTTCGGCGTTACGAGGAAACCGCCCAGCGCCGCAACCAGCTTGTGCGTGAAGCGCTCGCGAGCGGCGCGTGGACGCAGCGGCAGGTCGCCGCGACACTTGGCGTGACTCCGGGGCGAGTCGGGCAGATCGCGTCACGCCGCTAGGTCCCCCTTCGCAACCCTCACAGCGGCGAGGAGATAGTGGCCGATGTACTCCGTGAACGCGGGCGGAATCGCGTCATTCAACTCGTCCTTCGTCATCCAGTCGATGCCCATCGCGCTCGCCGCCGCGGCCTTTGAGCAATTCCCGCCGCCGGTCACGGAGACGAAAGCGGTCATCTCGTCCAGTTCGCCCTGGTGCAGCCGCCGCTTGTCCGGCACGTAGAGCAGCGGGTGATGGCCGCACGGCGGGACCATCACGGGGAAGTTCGTCTCGAACAGGCGGTGGCGAATCACCCGAAGCCCGGGGAACGAGGTGCCGCACAGCCGCACCGGGTTCTCGAGCGGCGCTCCCTCCACGTTCTCGATGACGTACGGCAGGCCCGTGGCCTGCAGCATCTGGCGGGCTGGCCCGATCAGGTCCGGGTGGTCATCGCGTCGCCCTGCGAGGCCCGTGATGTCGCTGTAACGCGGACACGGCGGGGACGCGTGGACAGCGTCGAAGCGGCCCAGGCAGTGAGGCAGCATTCCCTCCAGAGCCGATTTGCGTGGCGACTCATGCCAGCACCCGCGGAGCACGTCGCGCGACATGGCGAGCGCGTCGGCGTGAAAGAACTCGTACGGGTAATTCGGCTGCGGCTCGATGTCCACGCCGACGACATCGAACCCTGCATCGTGGTAGCCCTTAGCCGCCCCGCCGGCGCCGCAGAAGAGGTCGAGCAACCGGGGTCGGGTCAGGTTGAACTCCGGGCTCGACCCCGGATGCCCCGTGCTCATGGCGTTGGCTCCCCGGGAGGGACGAATCGCGCGAGCGCGTCGGTGGCCTGCTGCAACCGCTTGCGCAGACTCTTGACCTCTGCCTCGGCCTTCAGAGCACGTTCAAAGTAGGTCAGTGGCCCAACATCGTTTGTATCAACGCTCACGTACTCGCGCACCCCAAGCCCCTGCGCGCGCGCTAGGTCAACGAACTCCGGGTCGGTGGTGAACCGGCGCCCATCGGAGAAGTCAATCGACCAGCAACGCTCGGTTGCCGCCATCCCGTCCCCGCTGCTCACGCCGCGTTCTCTCCCGTCGCGTCCGGCCACCGCCCCGCCTCCAAAGCGTGCCTCACCTGCCGCTCCGACACCGGCTCGAAATCGAACGACATCACCGTCGCGACCGCCCGCAAACTCAACCCCTCAGCCCTCAGCGCCCGAGCACGAGCGAGCTTGAACTCCGGCGTCCGCGGCCGGCCGCCGAGCATCCTGCCGCCGCTGCGCTCCGCGCTCCGGCGCGCCTTATGGCGACGCTGCGCCTCCATCTGCGCCTCGATGTCCAGCGTGCCGCGCAGCCACCACTTCACCGCTCCCGCCGACGGCAACGGGTCAACGCCACGGCGAGCGAGGATGCGAACGATCTCCATCGGCTTCCAGCCGGCGGCGGCGAGCTCGCGGGCTTCCCGCACGGTCGAGGCGGGGTACGCGCTGACGTGGCCGTTGCTCATGTGGCCGAGCTGGTGGACGGTCACGCCGCCACCGCCTGCCGCTCTCGCGGTCGCCACTGAAGGTCATCCCACCCGCCGCGCCACAGGATCGGGACGGGGCCGTTGTCGAGGGCGATCTCCGGCCACCACGGCGTGAGCTCGAACCACTCGGCGGCGATCTCCTCGATCACGTGCTGGAGCCAGCACTGCCGGCTCGGGTCGATTCCTTCGCCGCAGCACCTCTCGCAGTTCGGGTTCGGGTCCTGGTAGGAGTCCTCGCGGCACGAGCACAACAGCAACGACCGGCATTCGCCTTCCGGGCAGATGAGCCGCGGGTACGGCGACCCGTAGCGAAGCACGACCGTGAGGCGGTGGCCGTCGTCGCACCACGGGTGCCGCTCCACCTTGAGGCTGGCGTAGGCGTGCTTGCCCTGCCCGGGACACGTGAGGTGCTTGCCGGTGTGCTCGGCCTCCGGGGCACCGCAGCAGTCGCAACCGAAGTCGACGCTCACGCCGCCTCGCCTCCCTCGTACGGCTTCCACCCGGCGGCGGCGAGCTCGCGGGCTTCCCGCACGGTCGAGGCGGGGTACGCGCTGACGTGGCCGTTGCTCATGTGGCCGAGGCGATGAACGGTCACGCCGCGTCCTCCCACAGGCGCTCGGCGAGCTGATTCCCGATGAATTCCGTGTAAGCGGGCGGGATTGCCTCCGAAAGCTCCTCGAGCGTCATCCAGTCGATCCCCATCGCGCGCTGCTGCACGTCGAGCGGGATGCGGTAGACGCCAACCTCGACGGTGCGACGCGTGTTCTTCCCGCGGTTCGTCGCCGCAGGGAAGCGCGGGGCGTGCCGGCCGTGCGCGCAGGGCATCCCCATGAGTGGCACGTTGCTCTCGAATAGGCGGTGACGCTGCACGTCCAGCCCGAATCCCGTCCCGCAGAGTTGCACCGGATTCTCGAGCGGGGCGCCCGGCACGTTCTCGATCACGTACGGGATCGCCGCTGACCTAAGCCGCCTACGCGTCGCGGGGATCAGGTTAGGGTGACCACCAACTCGCCTTGTGCGCTGGTAGGCGGTGAACGCTTGGCATGGCGGGGACGCATGTACGACGTCGAACTCACGGACGAAGCTATCGAGGTATCCGAGCGCGTCGCACTGAACGAACTCAAACGGGTAGTTCGACTGCGGCTCCTTGTCGACGCCGACGACATCGAACCCTGCATCGTGGTAACCCATCGCCGCGCCGCCTGCGCCGCAGAACAAGTCGAGTAGACGTGGACGCGTCACGCCGCCTCGCCTCCCGGGAGCGCCGCGAGAAAGCCCGGGCGGCGCGGACCGAGACGCGGCCGGCGACCCACCGCGTCCAACGGCAGACCCGCCGCATGGCGGTCGTCGGCGCGGCGCACAGTCACGCCGCCTCCGGTTGCGCGCCGGTGTTGCGAAGCGCCCGCTGCACCTCAGGCACGGATACGGGACGGTCAGGCCACCGCATCGCCCGCAGCAGCTCGATGACGGCGGATTCCCGGTAGTCGGGGAAGTTGTCGTTCGCGAACCGCTCGGCGGCGTGCTGCCAATCCGGGCCGCCCATCACATCGCGCCGGCGCTGCTGGATGCTGGCGTGGACGAACGCCCCGTAGCTCACGTTCCACTCCCTCCTGCTCACTAGCTCACGGTGCTCGTGGAAGAGGGCGTGGCAGTCCTCGCAGAGCACGGTCAGGTCGTCGGGGTGCTCGCAGCCGCGCCGCTCATAGGTCCGGTGATGCACGTGCAGCCGCTCGTCCGTGTTGCACAGCCGGCAGCGGCCGCCGGCGAGGTCGATGGCGTTCTGTCGGCGCTCTCGCCACTCCGGCGTGCGCAGGTAGTCGCCGTACGGCATCGCCCGCAGTTCCGCCGCGCGCTCGTCGGCGTTGGTCTCCGGCGGCGGAGGCTGCGTCGACATGAGGTAGCCATCGACGCGTTCCCGGTGGTTGGACTGCCGGTTGCCGCGGCGCCCACGGCACGGTTGCCCCGGCTCGGCTAGGCAACGAGGGCAGCCGACGGTCTGCACTTCAAGCCGGGAAGGTCTCAAGAGATTCTCCTCAGTGATGGCAGTGGTGGCGCATCAACGAGTCCCTCGTCGCTCATAGCGCCACCACTACTTGAGCTTGAGCTTGAGTTAGAGCTTGAGCTTGAGACCTGCGCGCGTATACGCGCGAGCGGCATTCCCATAGGCGCCTGCTGGGTATTCGGCTGCGCATCGCCATGGGTATTGCCATGGGTATTGCCATGGTCATCGGGTGGCGGTTCGTCGGGTTCGCGGATTGCATTCGCAAGCCTGGGGGCGAACTGGTCGCATGCCTCGAGAAAGGCTTCCCAGAGCGGCGAGTCCGGGACGAGCGCGAGCCGGCGCACCGCGCCCCGGATTTGAAGCGGCGTGTTCGGGCGCTGCCGCTTCAACGCCTTCGGCAGAAGCACGACCTCCGCATCGGGGTCGTAGAGAGCGAGCCCGTCGGCCGTGACGCGCGCAATCGTCTCGTCCACCTGTCGGGGCGTCCACCCCAGGTCTGTGGCGATGTAGCCCTTCGGGAGGTGGTAGAGCCCCTCGGTGTTGCGGTGCGCGCATGTGAGCAGGTACAGGCCGAGCAACTTCTCGCGGTCGTTCCATCCCCGGCGAGCGCCGGACCAGTACCGGGGGCTGACGCGGTGCTGCTGTTCGTCGGCCATCTACGCCGCTCTCCGGAGCCGGGGGATGACGTTGTCGCAGCGAGGGTCGACGCGTCGCCCCTCGCGATGGAAGTCGCCGAGGTTCCGCGGCAGCCGCCGCAGCCGCGGGGTGCGGCTCGTGGCGTACGCGGACGCGGGGCCGGTGGCGACGTGCCCGTGCCCGCAGAGCAGGCACGTGCCCTCGTTGAGCTCCATGAGGAGCCGGCGGCCGCACTTGCAGTCGCGGACGGTGTTCACGCCCGCACCGCCCTCGACTCGGCGATCTCGCCGTACGTGAGCACGACGTCGTACGCGGCGCCGGGAGGGAGGCCGCGCAGGACCCGGCCCGTCGACCGGCCATCGCTGCCGCGGCACGCGCGGCACAAGCGGCGGATGACGTCGCGGGCGCGCTCGACGTCGCGGTGCCCGCGGCCACCACAGTCGGGACACGTGACGAGGTCGAACTGCGCGGTGAGGTCCTCGGGAGTCACGACTGTGCTCTCCTGAGGTATGTCCCAGGACAGACGACCCACTCGCCGTTCTCGAACTCGATGAGTCGGTTACCGCGATTGCCGTGGATGACGATGCGACAGCGACGCCCGAACCACTCGGGCCGGATGACCTTTACGCGCCACATGAGCGGATAGTCGGTCACGGCTGCGCCTTCTCGAGGTAGCGGTCGCCTTCGCGCGTTCGGAGCCACCGCTTCCTGTGCAGCTCCCAGTGCGGTGATGACCTGACGAGCCCACGGTCCTCGAGGCCGCGGAGTGTCTGCCGGACGTACTTGACGTCCTCCTCGCGAAGGGCTTCAGCGATCCGCCACGTGCTCAGCCAGGTCGCTCGGAGCGCTTCGATGGTCCAGGGCTCAGGTTCGAGCGGGGTGGCGGCGAGGACACACAGGTCCCACTTGGTGAGGGCTGGGGCGAGCGCGCCGTCGACGGTGTCGGTCTTCACGCGGCCTCCCTCAGCTTCAGCAGCGCGAGCAGTTCGTCAGCCGGGATGGCGACGTACCATTGCGAGCGATTGCGTCGGAAGAACACCGCGGGAAGGTCAGTCGGTCGCGCCTCGGCCTCGGCCTGCGCGATCCACGACCAAATCTCACAGCGCTCGCGACGCTTGCACTCGATATGCACACCGGGTGGACCGCCGATGATGTCTCCACCCCCCTGCGAACCTGAGCCGAAATTCCTGTGAGCTGATGTCCAGCCCATCGCGCGGAGCATGTCCACGACTTCTCGCTCACCCGCGTTCCCTTTCCCGCGTGGACGGGCACGAAGGGGCTTGTGACGTTGCAGCTCGCTCATGCCGACCTCGGCCCTTCCGCGTTGATCAGGGTCAGGAGTGCGCGAATGGCGCGGGCGAGTCGCTCGGACTCCCGGGTCCCGTGCTCGCGCTGGCGGGCCGCCTCCGTCGCTCGAAGCATCGTCTCGGCGCTAGGCATCAGAACGGCACCTCGATCCCCGCGTTCGGATCCTCCTCGTGCTCCACGGGCGGACGCGACGGCTGCCCGAGGTGCGGCATCTTGGATGCGTCGCGCTGCGGCTTCTCCGTGTCGAGCGCCGCGACGTATCGGTCAAACGGGCCGCACCACACGAAGTCCGCGCGGCGCCCGTAGTCCGTGTCGCTATAGACGCGGCGCTCGTGCGCGATGGGGTCGCGCTTCGCGTAGGAGCGCTTGCCGCAGTGTCGGCAGATCCAGACGTGAATTGTCTCGGCGCTAGGCATACGCCGTCTCCCGCGCGCGATGCAACACCAGCGTGAACAGCAGGGCACCCGCCACCTTCGCGGTGAACTGACCGACCGTCACCGCCCACATGAAGCCGCCGAAAGCGACTGTCGGGAACACGAGCGAGTCCACCGCGGCGCCGAAGAAGTTGCTCACGTTCGACCGCTCCAGCCACGCCCAGTGGCGAACCGCGTGATAGACGAGCGCGTCCACCGTCTCCGCAGCTGCGAACGCCAACCCCGACGCGAGCCCGATTCGGCCGGCGTCCGGTGACACCAGGAACGCGAGCGCGGAGCCCGCGAGAATCAGGGCGCCCATCTTCACCGCGCGGTGCTCACGCCACAGGTCGTGGAGACGGTCGCGCAGCACGAGCGTCAGGCCGATGAGCGCGAAGGCTACGTAGATGCTGGCCTCGGGTCCGTAGTGAGCGGTGATGAGGTTCGCGGCGGTGATTGCTGCGAGCCACAGGGCGACGAGGATCATCAAGCCTCCGTCAGCAGGGTCGGGGTGCCGTTGACGCGACGCGCGTACCGCGGCAAGTACAGGTCCGGCCACCGGGACAGCGACGTTCCGTCGACCGAGTCGACACCCATCGCCTGGAAGCGGCGGTAGCGCCGGAGCGTGTTGACGCGACCGACGTGAACCCACAGGCCGCGCCGGCGCGCGTCCCGAATCAGCGCCGCGGCATCCGGGCCTTCCTTGAACGCGTCGTTTCCGCCGATGAACAGCGCGTCCGCGCCCTCGGGGATGCCGCGGCACCCGTTCTGCGCGACATACGCGACGGGCAGCCCGTAGCGGCGGATGACCGGCTCCCAGGTCCTGTAGAGCTCGTCGGTCTGCGCCGCGTCGCCGACGACGTCCGGGCACGCGACGAATAGGCACGACTCGCGGTGCGGTGCGACTCGCTCGAGCATCCGCAGGAACGCGCCGGGGTTGAATCCGGTGAAGGCGCCGTTGTCAGCGGCCCACGGCAGCGTCGGCGGACCCTCTGGCTTGTTGCCGGCGCCCGGGACGATGAGTCGCCCGAACGCCCCGGTGTCCGCGTATCGGCTCAGCGTCCGCGATGCGCCTGAAACGAGCGCGATCATCCGGTGCATCCGTCGTGGTCGACTGCGAGCGTGGGGTCCTCCACCGGGCCGACGGCGCGGAGGCGGTCACGCACCCGCCGGAGCATCTGCTCGCGCTCGGAGTCGCGGATGGCCTGCTCGTGCCGGCGGGCGCAGTGCCGTTCGTTGCGGTGGTCCTCCGCGTCTGCGTGCACGCGAGCGGCGCGGTCTTTGTCGTTCATGCGGCGGCCCTCTCGCGTTCGCGGCGGAGGCGGTGCGCTTCGCTGATCGTGCGGCGCGGCACCCCGGCCTTCTCGAGCCGATATTCGACGGTGTTTGTACTAACGTCGTCCTCGGTCGCGATCTCGCGGCAGCTCATCCCGGCGAGGTAGCGGCGGGCGGTGTCGGCGATCACGTCGGGTAGTTCGCCGTCGCGGCCGTATTGCCCGGGTCCATAGGTGTCGTAGCCGGCGGCGGCTCGCCCGGCGTTCCACGACCCGAAGATGTCTTGCACCGCGCTCACAGCAGGCCACGGGCGGTCGGTCGACTCGTGGCGAGCGACCTTGCGGAGTTGCCCGGCCGCTCGCGCGTGCGCAGGGCTCCAGTCAGTCACGTTCGGCGGGACGCTGAACAGTCGCTCCCATTCGTGGAAGGACTCGATGATCCACGCGCGCGTCATCGCTCGCTGGTGCGCTCCGGCGCAAGCCCGGCATCGCTCGGGCGGGATCACCGCTCCACTGTTCTTGGTGGGGGCGCCGCAGTCGCGGCAGGTGCCGTTGCGTGCTGCCTTCCGCGCGCGCGCCTTCTCCCCCGCCGGGTCGTAGTACGCGTCCGTCACGGCGGACCTGCTGAGCCCCAGCTCGGCCGCGATCTGTTTGAACGTCATGCCGCGTTCCTTCATCGCGACGACTTGGGCGTGACGCTCAGCGCGAGGCATCCGCTGCCCGTTCGGGTTCGCGCTCATCCCACCCTCGCTTCGTCACGCAGCGCGCTCAACTGCGACTGGCGGCCACTCATCGTGTCCCCTTTGATGCGCGCATAGGACTTCAGCGCCTCAACCTCACGGCGTAGGCGGGCGAGCCGGCCTCGGAGCTCGACCGGCACCGCGAGCCGAGCCTTCGCCTCGCGCTTCTCTTTCGAGGACTCGTTGACCTCGAGAAGCGCGGCGTCGTAAGCGTCCTGGTGAGCGATTTCGACTTCGGCAAGTTCTTTCAGCTTCGCGCCGAGTTCGCGGCCGACGGCGTCGAGTGCACGTGCATCAGCGTCAAGTTGGCCCATGAGCGTCGCCGGGTCAGTCACGCTCTCGCTCCTCCACTATGTAAGGCATGCGATCGAGCATTACGTCGCATCGACCCTTGCCTACGGGGAGCGATAGCCGCCATCCCCACTCACCGAACAAGGTGACCTGCCGGTTACTGCCCACGCCACCCTCGGAGTAACTCTGAACGCGGCCCAAGCCAAGAACGCGATCGCCGGGCTTGACGTCTTGCGCACGGACTTGCTCGATCACGCCGCCCCCCAGTCGTCCCAGCAGCCGCACGTCGGGATGGGCTGTCCCGGCAGCGTCATCTCGCCGTGGCGGCACTCTCGGGCGGCGTCGAACAGCTCCAGCGGGTCGATGCCCTCCGTCGCCAGGTACTCGCGGTAGCGCTCCGCGAACGACACGGGCGCGACCGGCACGGACACGACCGGCGCCGCGGCGACGAGCGGCGCGGCGGGCCGCGGGGCGCGCGCGCGGGTTGGGACGCTGACGGCGGCCTCGTCGAACAGCGCGCCGACGGGGAGCCCGAGCGCCCCGGCGAGCTTCTCCGCGGTGCTCCGGACGGGCGTGTACTCGCTGCGTTCGAGCCGCCGGATGGTGTCTTCGCTCACGCGCGCGCGGTTCGCGAGTTCGTGCTGCGTCAGGCCGCGCTCGCGGCGGGCGGCGGCGAGAGGGGTCATCGCGCGCCCCCGAGCGGGCACCTTGACCAGTAGCCGCAGAACCGCTCTGAGCACCACCAGGAGCCGGGGACGGCGCCGCCCCA
>Ga0196962_10000203_pt1 | contig 30295 bp, 33 predicted proteins | sample S3v_20metaG_FD_183186 | JGI IMG/M metagenome (GOLD analysis project Ga0196962, IMG submission 183186) | Soil microbial communities from Anza Borrego desert, Southern California, United States - S3+v_20 | ecosystem: Environmental > Terrestrial > Soil > Desert | place: USA: California | collected...
CCTAGCATATGCACTACCTAACCTTTCCTCCACCTCCCCGCAGACCTGACGTCCACCTCTAGAGCACTATATCCGTCTGCAACTCGCTGTCGCGTCTGATCATCACTGCTCGGAAGGATAGGCTAGGCGTTGTCCCAACTTGCGTGAGCCCACTAGAAGGTGATAGTAGTTCGCCACCCGCCCGGCGCCTCCCCCGCGCTTACCCGAAGACACCTAACTGCATGCATGTTCCTGCCGACGCGAGAATCCCCTGCTACGAAGGCGTCGTCTTCCAATCAAGGAGAGATGGGGGTCTCGGTTAGGGGTTTCTCCTGCCCCTCATCTGGCGTTCCGCATCTTCATGTCGTTCATGGGCTTCTTCTTCCTTCTCTGTCATCCGGCGCTCTGCTTGTTCGCGCCGTCCACGGGCTTCTTCGTTCTGTTTTGCGCGCAGCTTGTGCACCTCTTCCGCGGGGGAGTAGTCCTCGGGCGTGTGGGGACACATAGGTGGTGGCCTCCTTCCCATACTCTAGCGACGCCTACCGCGTCTTGGTAGGTCCTTACCACGGGGACGGGGCGCCCAAACGAGGACCCCGGCCCGGTTGCCTCATCCTGCTACCGCCTCCCCGCGGGCCTTGCGACTATGCGATGAGCCGCAGGTCCATCATACCCTCTGTGTCTAGGCGTACGCTAAACGGTATGCCGTTGTCGTAATCGGCGTCGACCGACACGCGGTCGGTCGCGACAACGCTACCCGCTAACGCCGCCGTGCATCTGAGCGTGAGGTGGGGCGGATGTTCGTGCCTGTACGGGCTACTATTCTCCGGTCGTATGGTTGCGCGGAAGCGAATTTAGGGAGGCACGCTATGGACGAGACAACCGCTACGAGCGAAATGCGCGTCGTCACGCTCAACCTGTGGGGGCGGCGAGGGGAGTGGAACGAACGTAAGCGTGTGCTCGTAGAGGGCTTTAGCGAGCTGGCACCCGACCTCGTGGCTTTCCAGGAGGCGGTCGTCGGCGACGGCTACGAGCAGGTTGCCGACATCCTCGGTCGCAGCTACCACATCGTCCACCAGACCGATAGGGAGGCTGACCGTGGCGGAGACATCGAGGACGGGCAGGGCATCTCGATCGCGAGCCGCTGGCCACTAGGGGAGGTGTGGGAGCCGGACCTCAACGTGACGCCCCGAACCGAGGACTTCGCCTGCGGTACCCTCATCGCCGAGGTACTAGCCCCGGAGCCCATCGGGCCGCTCATGTTCGTCAACCACCTGCCCAACTGGCAGCTGACCTTCGAGCACGAGCGCGAGCTTCAGACGGTCATCGCGGCGCGCACCATAGAGGAGATCGCCGAAGGGCGCGAAGGCCTGCATGTGGTCTTGGCCGGCGACCTCGACGCCACCCCCGACGCGGCGAGCGTGCGCTTCTTGCGCGGGCGGCAGTCCCTGGGAGACATGAGCGTGTGCTACCGTGATGCATGGGGCAGCACACATCCAGGGGAGGAGGGGCACACTTTCACCGCCGCTAATCCGCTGGTTACTGCCGAGAACTGGGACTGGGAGCTGGAGTTAGGGAGGCGCATCGACTATGTGATGGTGCGCTGCAGCGACCATGGTCCCACCCTCGACATCAGGGCGTGCGATCGCATTTTCGACGAACCCGCGGACGGAGTTTGGGGCAGCGACCACTTCGGCGTCCTCGCCGACCTTTCGGCCCAGACCTCCAGCGGACGACCGGTGCACTGACCACCCTTCGTGCCCCTATGCGCCAGGGCGAACTAACTGAGTGCCCTACTGACGGCCTCCCGCAGCCCCACCTCCGTCCTCCGCCACCCCACAGGGCGTCCCAAGACGCGCTCCACGTGCGCTACTGCGTCGCCCTCCAAGACTGCGAGGGTCGCGGGTCCTCTGTCCGATCGGTCCGTGGCGTCGAAGCCCCACACCGACCACGGCCAAGGCCACGACGCTTGAGGTACCTTCCGGAGCTCTTCCTCTCCGATCTCGCCGACCACGGTGGCATCGGGCCAGGGGTAGAGGCGCAAGACGTCGGCCTGTGTTACGGGACCGGCGGGCAGGTAGGAGAGCACGCCGTCCACGGACGGCTGCGACGCGAGCATGTCCACGCCAGCGGCCCGGACTCCGGTCGCCTCCCGCAAGGCCCGCGCGAAGAAGTCGGCCAGCGGCGCAGGACCGCCCGATCTGGAGCTCAGGGGTTCGACGAGATCGCCGAGCACCCTCGAGGAGGCTTCCTCGAGTAGGTCGCTGCCAGCCCCAGACCATCGGCCGCTCGACTCAGACGTCGTGCAGTAGGCTCTGGGTTCTTCGCCTCGGGCAAGTTCGACGACGCCGAGCTCCGCCCCGAACGGCCAGGGCTGGACTACCGGTGTTCCTTCGATCTGGCCGATCCAACGCCCCAAGGTGTGGCTCGCGATGATCGCGTCCACCGCCTGCGCCCACGGCCTACAAACCTCCGAGAAGCGCTCGGGGATGGCTTCGTAGCCTCGCGGCCCGAAGCGCCAATCCACCCCGTCGTGCAAGAGCGCCACCACCCACTCCGCGCCCGAGGCCCGCAGTTCCTCGGCGTGCCTTATGGCCACGCCAGCGAGGTCGGGGTCGAGGCTAGGGGCGGAGACGTAGACTTCCGGATCGGGGCAGGTCAGCCCGACGAAGCCCACTACGCCCCCTTCAGTCTCGACGACTGCCGTCGGGGGCAGTCCGACCTCGGGGGCGTTGGCGCACAACAGCGGGAAGCCCGTCTGCGGCGCGTGCGTACGCAGATGCTCCACCCCCCACTCGAACTCGTGGTTGCCAACCACGCCGACGTCTATCCCTAGGTCGGCCGCCGCCGCAAAGCCCGCCTCGCCGCCCGAAAGGGTGGCGAGCGCTCCAGGCGCCGCGAAGTCGCCCGCGTCCGCCCTGACGATGGGCCCTTGCGCCCTTAGCGCGTCGATCGTACTCTTCAGACCCTCGCCGCCCGGCAGCGAGCCGTAGGAGGTCGGCGACGGTGGGTAGGCGCAACAGAAGTCGTGGGTGGCTACCACCCGCAGTGGTGCTCGCTCGCTCATCAGCGTATCCTCCCCCTATCTCCATGGACAACGCCGTGAGTGTACGGGGCTTGCGGGGGCTGGCTACCCCAAAGGTTGGGGAGCCGCATTACGCCAAGGGTGTGATCGTTATGTGCAGCGATCGCGCTCGAATTTGCTGTTAGAACATGACCGTTCACCCAAGTGCGTGGCTAGAGCGCTACCATCAGATGAACATGCTCTCCGGAGAGCAAAGCCTGGAAGGTCATGCTCGCCGTTGTCCTAACTTGCGTGGGCCCAGACGAAGGCGGTAGTAGTTCGCCCCACTTGCGTCTCCTCGCGAGCTATTATGAGCTGCCTTGAGGTCGGGTACTTGCTCCGCGAGATCATCCGCTTACCTAGACTGATAGCACCGCCGAAAGATCTAGCGATACCCAGCTAGGCCAAGTGGGCACAATCTGAGGAGATATTGGAGATCACGCAACGCCCAGAAGGAGGAGAGCTATGGAAATAGTAGAACTGTGCTCTGTGGCACAGCGTAGAGAAGCCCTACCAATCCTCCGCGAACTGTACCCTTCCCTCGACGAAGATCGCTACGCGCGATTGCTGGAAGAGATGGTGGCTGACGGATATCGCCAGTTCGCGGTGCGCCACGAGGCCGGAGAGCTCGTTGCCGTGGCGGGCGTTGCCGTCCACGTCAACCTCTACTACGGGCGCCACCTCTACCTCTACGATCTTGTGGTGACGGAGGGGGCGAGGTCAAAAGGATACGGGGAGTCGCTCCTGGACCATGTGGAAGGCATCGCCCGCCGCGAAGGGTGCGAGACAGCCGCGCTGGCGTGCGATTTGGAGCGTGAGGGGGCGCTGCGCCTCTATGAGCGCAGAGGGTACCAGAAGCCCAGTTACGCGATGCGCAAAGCATTGCGCTGAGAGGGCGGTGGCGCTCACTGATCCTATACAGGAGCGCTTCGGCGTCCTCGCGCGCTGGCTCTTCCTCATCGGCTTCTGGACCGCCGCGACAAGCTCGATAGTCGGGGCCTGGAACGGCTCGGCTTATCTCTTCGCTGACTCCGTGCGCACGGCTCGCGACGTTCCAGACGAGAGGGCCGAAGAGAGTACCTCTCCGAGAAGAGCGTTTACTTCCGGGCGATGCTGGTCTGGATCAGCTTCCCCTCTATGCTCCTGCTCTTCTTCGGCGAGCCGGTACTCTTGATCATTGTCTACGCTGCTATGGGTGCCTTGTTCCTGCCCTTCCTGACCATAACGCTCCTCTGGCTCCTCAACTCCCGGCGCGTGGCCCCCGAACACCGCAATGGCATCGTCTCGAACATAATCCTGGTAGCCTCGGTTTTGCTCTTCGTTTTTCTCGGGATACAAGAGGTACTCGATGCCGCCTAAATCACCCTTTGCCCCATGTTGCTTGGCAGCCCTTATCCGCAAGCTCCTCGCACGAGCGGTTAGCTCGATCCACAGACGCGCTCATCTCTGACGGAGACCGCGGGTACCGCTCTGGAGGTGAGCCCGAAGGAGGCGCTCTTTCACCTCGGGAGGCAGGTACTTGATCGCATTCTTCAAGGCTTCGCGCGAGAAGCGATCTAGGTTCGCTTCGACGAACCCGATGACGCGGCCCTGGTCCGAGCGACTGAGCTCCCTCAGGACCCAGCCCACACCCGTCTGAGCGAACCTCTCCTGGCTTTCTAAGAGCCGGGAGCAGTCGTTGAGTATCATCTCAGTAAAGCCTGCGAAGTTTTGATCACCCTTTCTGGCCAGATTGGCGAACGCGACGACGGAGGCGCGGCGCTGCCACACGCTCTGCGTCCCTCGCCACTCCGAGATGGCCCGTGCGCACGGCTCGCCCTGCTGCTCTACCAGCGGGCCGAGTACCTTTACACACAACCAGTCGCAGATGCTCCAGTCGCGGATATACCCCTCATCAAAAAGGCGCGCGAATCGGGACAGATCAGAACGCCAGTCCAGTGCGCCTTCTGACAGGAGGATCTCCTGCAGGAACAGAACGCCTGCGAGCTTGTCTTCCGCGTGGTCCTCCTCCAAGAGCGTGAGGGCCAGATCCTTCTGCTGCTCAATGGACAAGAGCTTTCCCAGTTGCTCTTCCTCGAACCAAGTGTGCACAGCTGCCCGGACATCGCCCATCTTGACGCCGCGGAAAGAGGCAGTGCCTCTGAGGTACTTGGTCCACCATTCGCGTGTGGCGGCCGTTGCGCGGGCGTTCAACCGTAGCTGCAGCCTGGCGATGAAAGCGTCGAATGCTGGGGCGGAAGGTTTGCGAAGGTTCATAGATCGTTCACTGTAGCTGGTCGGAGCAGCACCCACAGGATGTCATACATGATCATGCGATCGTCGTGAGCAGGGTGGCCGGTCCTGGCTTTTTGTGGGGGTAACAGAGGCTTCAGTCTCTCCCAGTGCTTGTCGGCCCACTCGTCTCGGTGCATTCCTCCAGGTTATCAGCTTTACGGAGGCGTCCTCGAATGCGGTCTCTCTCCGTGAAAAGCAGGTGTTTATTCGCTCGGATGGCTGAGCGAAACGATAGGTTAGGCGTTCTCTCAGATTGCGTAGGATCAAGTGTGCTTTCTCTATCCTGTCTGTGTAGGTGCTTCTTCGCGCGGATAAAGCTCCCACCGACAGGTTGGTATTGCGGGAGGTGGTTTCCCTCCAGCTACCGAGCTCAGGACGCCGCCGCAGAGCGGAGGGCGAGGAACGCGGCGGACGCCGAGAGCGCCGCGCCGACGGTCGCCGCGGAGGGACGATCGCCGCCGCGCTGCTGCACCAAGTCTACGAGCGTGGCCAAGGCGTCGAGCGCCTCCATCAGGGCGTTCAGCGTCGCCATCCGGCGCAGCCACGCACGATCGTCGCGCGCCTGCCAGAGCATCACGCCCAGCACGATCTGACGGATCCCCAACAGGCGAGCCACGTATCGCGCCGCTCCAGTGTCGGCTCCCGGCGTCATGATGGCCCCGATCGCACGACCGGGCATGATAGCCGCGAGTCCGCCCGTGACCACGCGTTCGATCGCTAGCGCCTTGGCCGCTAGTTCGAGACGGTGCTCCATAGGCGGATCATAGCAAAAGGAAGCGGGGCGGGCGGCGCTCGTTCCTCTTCTCGCGCCTCTAGCGCTGAACCGCAAGGCCATAGCTCCTTCGGAATTCACGCGTGCCATGAAAGGCAGTTCCGTTGTCGCAATCGACGTTGACCGAGGCGAATGCGGTCACCACAACGGCCCGCTGATGCCTTCCCTGCGCGAACTGGGAATACGGCGTGTTCCGCGAAGGTCGCTGGTCGCAGGTTCTCGTGAGTAGCGCACATGTTTGCCACGCTAGGCATCTCGGGTAAAGGGTGCTTCGTCTTGATCCGAGGAAGAGGAGATCCGTCTTGAGCGAGCAGCACACCGAGCAAACGATAAAGGTTAGGCAGATCACCGACGTCCACGCCAACTGGAGCAGCCAGGGACCGCTTGAGAACGGCAAGTTCTCTTATCAGCTCATCCTGGACAATGGGGCCGAGGAGGCCCTGATCATGCCCACCGCAGACGATGCGAAGGTCTTGCGCGACCTTATCCACGATGCGGACACCCTCTATTGGGACACCGATAAGGAGATCATCATCTTCGGCAAGGTGGACTGAGCCGCCGATGCTCTGGGCTGGGGCCGTCTGACGGCCCCAGCCTTTCTCTTGCCTTCGTCTGCCAGAGTGCGTGGAACATGAAAACTCCGCATTTCCCATGTGGCATCTTGCATGTCCCCGGTTCTAGGGATGCGGGCCAGCACGCGAGAAAACAGCGCGCCTCAAGAGATCCCAGAGGCACAGCCACAATCCACACGAGGAGGGCAGTGATGATCCTGGTTGACCCAATCAGGCGGCACCGATCGGGCGAGTGGTGCCACATGGTCAGCGACGAGTCCGTGGGGGAGCTGCACGAGTTCGCCGCCACGATCGGGCTCAAGCGCAAGTCGTTCCAGAGCACCTCGCGCCCCCATTACGATCTCCGTCCATCGAAGCGCCGGCTGGCCGTAAGCATGGGAGCACAACAGGTAGGCATGAGAGATCTCGTGAGGAGGGCGGTACGGTGAAAACCGACCCCCTGATCGACAGGACCGGAGCGTAGGAGCCTCGGCGCTTCTTCTTACTCATATTCAGCCAAGTGCGTGGCATGGGTATGTTTTGACGTTCGCGCCGCGTTTGGTCGGGTGCGATTATGCATACACGGTGGAAAAGATGACCCACTAGGGAAGCAAGATGGAAAGGAGCACCAGATATGTTCGCGGCCATACGCTATTACCAGGCGGATCCTCCCTCGATCGACGAGGTGGTTCGGCGGGTGCAGGAAGAGTTTGTGCCCCTTATCAGGGACATGCGAGGGTTTGTCTCATACTTCATCCTGGTTCCCAGCGAGAGGGAGGAGGATATCGTTTCGGTGAGCGTCTTTGAGGACCAACAAAGCGCCGAGGAGAGCAACAGGAAGGCTGCAGAGTGGGTGGTGCAGAATCTCAGCGAGCTTCTTCGGCCAACCCCGGAGTTCGCCAGCGGGCAAGTCGTCGTGTACGAGGCTTCGCAGTGAGGTAGTAGCCTCACCTCGGCGGAGGAGGCTGCGGGTTCACTCTTTGGCTGAACGCCGAAGGGCACCAGCGCCGTTGTCGCAATCGGCATCGACCGACACGGGGTCGGAAGCGACAACAGCCCACGCTGGCGCCGCCCTTTCTCGAAAGAGGGTTATCACGAACTTCGCCTTGACGGGGTTCTAGGAAAGTCGGCCAAAGGAGGTGGGGCTCACCGCGCTGCTAGTGCGTGTCTGCGAAGGAGGGATAGCGGCGCTTATCCTGCTGGCATGGCGCGGAAAGTGCATGAGTCGACAGACGAGCGATGGGCATCGGCTCGCCCTAGCATTAGAGACTTGTCAATGGGACTGGAGGCAGACATGGAGCAGACGGAACATGGCGATCAGCCAACCTGTGGTGAGGGACTCGCAGCAAACTCCATCCTTCCGGCGAAGCTCGCGGAACTGATGGCCGCACAGGCGGAGGTGCTCGAGCGCCACACTAGGGCCCTGGATCTGGCCGACGCGACCGCGCAAAAAGAACTCGACGCCTACGCAAAGCTGGAGCGTGCCCACCGCGACGTGGCCAGCGAACTTGCCGACCTTGGCGAAGCGATGGCTGGCTACCGCGACCTACCGATGGGTCGGCACGACATGACGGTAATGACCGATCCCGAAGGGCAGATGGAGGCCTTTCGGCGATTCGTCGCCGTGGAGCGAGAGCTCCTGGCGTTATTGCAAACGAAACTGGAAGCAGAAGAAGAGTTGCTACAGTAGTGGCAAAGGGCGTGAGGTCTCGTGTGCCACACTCGCGCCCCTGGAGTTAGAGAACCACATCCAACTCAACCTTGCCGCTTGCCCCGATCGCCGCGCGGAACCCCATGCGCGGCGTTGTCCCAACTTGCGTGGGCCCACGCCCACGAGATATTATTGTGTGCGAGCAAGGGAGGCGGATCTCAGTGTACCTTCAACTACTACCTCATCAACAGCAGAGATCCTGCATCACAAGTCTCCTCCGTCTGGCACATCCCTTCCGTGCTAAGGAGGGAGAAGCGCCACGGATACCATCACACCCAGAAACCCCTGCGCCTCCTCCGTCGCGCCATTTTAGCCTCGAGTAGAGAGGGCGATCTGGTCTTCGACCCTTTCTGTGGATCAGGGACCAGTGGGGTAGCCTCCAAGGAGCTCGATCGCTTCTTTGTGGGAACAGAGAAGGAGGAGGAGTACGCAGAGCTTGCAGCCCGCAGGATAGATGCTGCGGTGCGAGGGGAAGTGTTGCGAGAGATCGAGGAGGCTCGACCCGCCGTCTGATCTTGGACCGGGTGTCCTACGATGTGACGTTTCCAGACCGACGCCCTTCCGTCGCGAGCTGACGAGCTGTCGAAGGGGATCATAGCTGTTGAGTATGGAAGCATTGCACAGTTCTTAACTGAGCACGGGTATGGACCTGGAGGGAAGAATTCGCTTGAGGCCCGCGAGTCAATGAAGCGGCGTCGTGATGCTGGCTGATGGACGCTGACCCGCCCGCGCCGGCGTCCCCTGCGCACTGGGAGTACGCTTGCAGTAGGTGTTGGGTGCCTAGCTTGGCCGCATGAACCGCCGGCTCCTACGAAGCCTTGCGAGCGAGTTCCCTGTCGATCTGATCCTTGTCGAAGCCCACGATCCAGCGGCTGCCGATCTTGATCACCGGCACACCTGTCTGCCCAGTCTTGCGCACGATGTCCCGCGCAGCATCCGCGTCGCGCTCTATGTTGATCTCCTTGAACGGGACTCCGCGCTCCTTGAAATAACGCTTGGCCCTGCGACACCAGGAACACGTTGACGTGCTGAATAGTAGCGCCTTGGACAACGAAGGCCCTCCTTTGCGATGCTGCCGGTTGCCGTGTGATTATAAGCCGGGAAGGCGCCGGGAGTGATGAGCGGTAGATGTCTCCATTAACAGATGGTGATCTCCCCCTGCCAAGCCTGGCCGTGAACGGGCCTGTGGTGGCGTCCTGCTCGTGATCCGAATGGCGAAAGTGGGGCGACCGAATAACTAAGTGGTCGAGGTAGACGAGATCGCATCCACTAGATGCTGACCGAAGTCGACACCGAGCGGTTAGAATGGCAGATGTTATGAAGTCCTCAAGAGGAGCGAGATGACCAGCGGCTACACCCCAGGGAGTATGCCCGGGAAGGACCAGCCCGGCTTCGACCAGATCCTTAGAGCCCTAAGGGAGGGGCTCAATGAGAACTCGCGGCTCAAAGAGATGACGGCCGAAGAGGTGGCTAGGCAACTCGTCCAGGGTGGACACCTGGAAGTGGAGCCCCCTCCACCTCTGGTCGCGGAGGCTCTGGAAGGTCTGGAGGCTGAGGAGCAGAGTTTGCAGAACGAGGAGCTTTCCTCTGAGGAGGCCAACTAGCTCGTCGTAGTGCGCGTCGCCACGCTCAACCTGTGGAGCGTAGGCCGGTGCTCATCGACGGGTTTCGCCTGCTCCAGCCCGATCTCGTTGCGTTCCAAGAGGCGGTCGTGAGAGATGGCTACGACCAGGTGACGGACATACTCGGCACCGGCCACCATGTCGCCGGGGTCGTAGCGGAACTTTCGGCCTAGACCTGGAGCAGGCGACCGCTTCCCTGACCGCTTTCTCGCCCTTATGCGCCAGGACGAACTAGCTGAGTTTCCTACCGACGGCTTCGCGCAGTCCCACCCCCGTCCGCCGCCACTCCACCCGGCGGCCCAAGGTGCGCTCCACGTGCGCGACCGCGTCGCCTTCCAAGACGACGAGGGTAGCGACTCCCGGTCCGGCTATGTCTGCGGCGTCGAAGCCCCAGGCGGCCTGGGGCTTGGGCCACGCCGACCTTGCCACCGCCCGTAGCTCTTCCCCTTCCACCTCGCCGGCCACGGTGGCGTCGGGCCAGGGGTACAGGCGCAAGACATCGGCCTCGGTCACGGGACCGGCGGGCAGGTAGAAGAGCCCACCGTCCACAGGCGGCTGCGACGCGAGCATGTCCACGCCCGCGGCCCGAACGCCGGTCGCTTCTCGCAGAGCCCGCGCGAAGAAGTCGGCAAGCGGTGCCGGGCCGCCCGATCTGGAGCTAAGGGGTTCGAGGAGCTCTCCGAGCACCCTGGTGGAAGCCTCATCGAGGAGTTCACTGCCGGCCCCACTCCATCTTCCGCCCGTCTTGGGCGTCATGCAGTAGGCCCTGGGTTCTTCGCCCACCTCGAGCTCGACGACGCCGAGCTCCGCACCGAACGGCCAGGGCTGGACTACTGGAGTTCCTTTCACTTGGCCGATCCATCTACCCAGAGTGTGGCTCGCGAAGATCGCATCCACCGCGTGCGCCCACGGCCTACAAACCTCCGAGAAGCGCTCGGGGTTCGCCTCATAGCCTCGTGCCCCGAAGCGCCAATCCACCCCGTCGTGCAAGAGCGCCACCACCCATTTCGCGCCCGCGTCCCGAAGCTCCTCGGCGTGCCTGATCGCTACGCCTGCGAGGTCGGGGTCGAGACTTGGTGCGGAGACGTAGACCCCCGGATCGGGACAGGTCAGCCCGACGAAGCCTACGGGGCCGGCTTCCGTTTCGACCATGGCTGTGGGCGGCAACCCAACCTCGGGGGCGTTGGCGCACAAGAGCGGGAAGCCCGTCTCCGGCGCGTGCGCGCGTAGGTGCTCCATCCCCCACTCGAACTCGTGGTTGCCGACCACGCCGACGTCTATGCCTAGGTCGGCTGCCGCCGCGAAGCCCGCCTTGCCATTCGAGAGGGTAGCGAGCGCTCCAGGTGCCGCGAAGTCGCCCGCGTCCGCCCTGACGATAGATCCCTGCGCCCTTAGCACTTCGACCATATTTTTCAGGCCCTCGCCGCCCGGCAGCGAACCGTAGGAGGTCGGCGAGGCCGGGTAGGCGCAACAGAAGTCGTGAGTGGCGACGACTCGCAGTGGTGCTCGCTCGCTCATCGGCTTACACTCCCTCTATCTTCGTGGGCAACTCCGTGAGTGTACGGGGTTTGCTGGGGCTGGCTACTGCGACCTTGTGGAGAGCCTCTTCACGAACGCTTCAAGGTCGACGCCACGGTCCTGGTATCTACCGGAACCTGCGGAAGAATTGGCGGATGTCACCGACGAGGAGGTCGGGGGCGTCGTGGGCGGCCCAGTGGCTGCCGCGATCGTACTCGCTCCAGGAGACGATGTTGGTGTGGTCGCGTTCGGCGAACCTGCGAACCGGCCGGAAGTCGTAGGCGAAACTCGCCAGGCCGATGGGCGCGGTGGTCGGCCCGGTCGGGTGTTCGGCATGCTTGTTCTCGTAATAGAAGCGGGCCGCTGATGCCGCGGTGTTGGTCAGCCAGTAGATCGAGACGTTGGTCAGGATCTCGTCAGGGCTGAGCGCGTCACCGAACAGCTGGCCGCTCCAGGCGAGCTGGCCGGCGGGCGAGTCGGCGAGAGCGTGCGCCAGGTTCTGCGGCTTCGACTCCTGTAGCCTGGCGTAGGCCGACATTTCGTCGTTGAAGGCCTGCAGGAACCGCAATTTCTCCATGTCTTCATGAGACAGCCCTTCAAACTCCTTCGGGTCACCGGAGGGGAAGGAGAAGAGCTGGTTGACGTGCACGCCGATTACGTGCTCGGGGTCGAGGCGTCCCTGGAGGGGAGCAACGATAGCACCGGCGTCGTTGCCGTGCGCGCCGTAGCGATCGTAGCCGAGCCGACGCATCAGCTCGGCCCAAGCCTTCGCGGTGCGCTGCGCGTCCCAGCCCGCCTCGGCGGTCGGCCCGGAGAAGCCGAACCCCGGAAGGGACGGGATGACCACGTCGAACGCGTCGGCAGAGTCCCCGCCGTGGACGTGCGGGTCGGTGAGCGGACCGATGAGGCCAAGGTACTCAACCACCGTGTTGGGCCAGCCGTGGGTGAGGATCAGCGGCAGGGCGTCGGGTTCGGGGGAGCGGACGTGCAGGAAGTGGACGTTCTGCCCATCAATGGTGGTGGTGAATTGCGGGTAGGAGTTCAGCTTCGCTTCCCAAGACCGCCAGTCGTATCCGGTCTGCCAGTACCCGACCAAGTTCTTGACGTAGTCTAGCGGGACGCCGTACTCCCAGCCAGGCGGGACAGGACCCGTCTGGGGTCCGCTCGCGCCGAGTGGCAGCTCGTTGGCCCAGCGGGTGCGGGACAGTCTATCGGCCAGGTCGTCGAGATCGGCTTGGGGGATGTCGATCCGGAACGGCCGGATCTCCGCATCCAGGCGGTCACTAGTCATGGTCGCAATCTCCTCTCGGTGTGGTTGACAGCGGCTGTCAGGATGTCGTGGGTTTAGGTGCCGCGCGCCGGAGCGGGCAGCGTGTGCAGGTCGGGCGCCTTGCACGGGCCTCGGCACCCGACTCGCCCCCTTCCGACATAGCAAACTCTCCTTCCTCTACGGATTCCAAAATTAGATCTATGGAACGAATGATTCTGTTCCGTAGTATAGCAGAACGGAACGGTTTGTTCCAGGGTATAATCACTAACATGGACGCAGAAGATTCGACGCCGTTGAGCGGTCGGCGCGCCGAGGCGCGACGCAACGATCGGAAGATCCTGGAGGCCGCCCGCGCGGTGTTCGTCGAAGATCCAGATGCGCCGATCTCGAAGGTGGCCGAGCGCGCCGGCGTAGGAATCAGTGCTCTTTACCGCCGCTACGCGAGCAAGGAGGAGCTTCTCAGGCGGCTCTGCTCCGAGGGTCTGCGGCGATACATCGCCGAGGCTGAGGCTGCGCTGGCCGACGAAGACGACCCTTGGGTGCCCTTCGCGGACTTCATGTGCCGAATCGTGGACGCCGACACACACTCCCTGACGCTGCGCTTGGCGGGAACCTTCGCCCCAACGGAGGAGCTGTACCAGGATAGTCGGAAGGCGCAGGAACTCAACTTGCGGCTGTTGGAGCGAACCAAGACGGCGGGCGCCATCCGCCACGACATCGAGGTGGACGACCTTTCGCTGCTCTTCGAGCAAGTGGCCGCTGTCCGTATCGGGAGTGAGGAGCGGACCCGCCAGCTTCGTCGCCGGTACTTGGCGCTGCAATTGGACGCCCTTCGCATCCCGTCGGGATCACCGCTGCCCGGCCCTCCACCCAGCTGGGAGGAGATCAGTCGACGCTGGGAGAACCAGCCTTCTACGAGATCTTCTGAGGCACGTGGAAAGGGTTCACCGTTGAGCGGAAGACAGTAACTCAGTACCTATCTTGGCCTCGAGTAGGGAGGTCGATCTTGTCTTCGACCCATTCTGTGGATCTGGGACCACGAGGGTTGCCTCCAAGGAGCTCGATCGCTTCTTTGTGGGAGCAGAGAAGGAGGAGGTGTACGCAGAGCTTGCAGCCCGCAGGATGGGTGCTTCGGAGCGAGAGGGAGTGTTCGAGAGATCCCCGACCTCAGCGCGAGAGACGCCTGATTCCCGGGAGAACCGCAGCAGGACGGCTTTCTCGCGGTAGCCAGGCCCAAGGTCTCGGCGACTACCCGCACAGGTATAATCTTGGGTGAGTTGATCGGTGTGCTGAGAAGAACGGCGGCGCCTGCGTATGGAGTTGCGGTCGTTGCGGCTTTCGTTTTCTGCCCCGCCCTCGCAGCGGCCCAGGGCTCGGATACGGTGTACGACGAGGCCGGAGCGCTCAGCGGTCCCGAAGAGCAGCGCGTGCAGCAGGCCTTCGACTCCGCGCAAGAGGAGACGGGACAGCCGCTCTACGCCTTCCTGGTACCGAACAAGGGGGTGGAAGGTCAGGAGGCGCGCCAGGAACTCCTGACCAGAGAAGCCACCGAGGCGCAAGTCCCGCAGGATGCCGGGGTAGTCGTGGTTGCCACGAACGATGGCTGGGGCACGACGTACAACTTCCCGCAGGACGCATACAATACGATGGTCCCGGACTTTCGGGAGGGGGACTTCGCCGCCGGGCTGGTGACCGGAGCACGAGAGATTCAAGGTGAGCCTGCGGCACAGAACGCGCAAAACGAACCCGATGCTGGCACGGGCGGTCTGCTGGGAGGCGGTCTACTCCTTCTAGCAGCGGTAGCAGGATCTCTCCTGTTGTTCAGGAACCGGCGCGCGAAGAAACGGCGCATGGAAGAAGAACGTCGGAGTGCTGAGGAAGAGTTCGCCGGGCTCACCGTCCTCCTGAACGAGTTCGACGAGAAGGAGCGGCTCACCTCGGGCTACCTGGAGGCCCAGCGTTCGCTGTTGGATCAGCGGACGGAGGAGTGGATAGAGACGAAGATCTCGGACGCCAAAGCAAGCGGTTTCGCCCGGGAGTTCGATGAGGCCGCATCCCGGCTCACCTCCGACCCCATCCGGGCACGCGGGCGTCTGGAGCATGGACGCAACCTCCTCGCGGAGTCCATGCAGCAGCTTCACGAAGCCGAGAGAACTATGGACGATTACAGGGCCGCCGACGAAGCTCTGGACGGCAGGCTTCATGTGGCGAAGGAGGAGATACAGGCGGCCGAAGCAGCAGAGGAGACCGCGCGGGCCGAGGGTGTTGCCGTCGAACCACTGAAGCTGCGCCCGGAATACGACCGGGTGGCCAGGGAGGCTGCGGATCGCGCCTCCCGCCGGGACGAGTTCGATCCCCGCCATAGCCTCGCCGCGGTCGAGACGCTCACGGAGCGGGCCCGCGGGCACAGGAAGGCCCTACAGAACGAAATCTCCGCGCGCGACGCACTCCCCGACGAACGCTACGCGACGGAAGGAGGGCTTCTGCGGGCGCGGGAGACCCTCGAAGAATATCGTGGAGCCCACGAGAGAGCGCTAGGCGAGTTCGGCCAGGCCGCTCTCGGAGAGGTGCCGAATCCCGGCGAGCTTTCCTCGGGCCTGCTCGAAGCCCAAGGGTGTATGGATCGAGCAGCCCGCGCCGCGTCGTCAGGCCGCTTCGGCGAAGCTCGTTCCCTGCTGCAGGGAGCAGCCGAAATCGCCCGAAAGACAACGCAGTCTCCGACCCGGCTGAAGGCGGCCACGGCGGAAGCCGACCGTAAGAAGCGCGAGGGCGAGGAGAAGCTCCAGGAGCTCGAAGCCCGTCTGGCGCAGGCGAAAGCGAACGAGCACCTCATGGATCCCCGCCAGCGGCGGAGGCTCAGAGAATACGAGTACCAACTGGAGAACGCCCGCTATGGTTTCTTCGGGGCAGACTGGCTCACTGCACTGTTGCTCTTCGAGGCCCTGGACAACGACTACATGTACCTAGGCGACCCTTCATCCTTCGGCGGCGGTGACTGGGGCGGCGGTGACTGGGGCGGTGGGGATTTCGGAGGAGGAGACTGGGGTGGGGGAGACTTCTAACCCTCCACCGTTTGGCGATGCCTGGCCTCCCACATAGAGCAGCGAATGGTAGGTCTTTGGCAAGCCAACTCTCCTTGCATGACGTACACGTTGTCCTCGAGGTGCCCGTGCGCGAGCCGAAGGCGTAGCCTCCTGTCCACGGGCCGACATTCAGATGGGCGCGACGACGGCTGCGCCGAGATCTTCCCGCGCAGAGCCGGGAGGGGTGTTCCGACAGCGGACAGTAGAGATCTTTCCCTGCAAGCACATCGTCCCCGAGGGTAGCGCTGTTCCCCTTTGCCTCGCGCTAGAAAGCGCCGGTATCGATAGACGGCGCATAGGCAGGAGGTGGCTTGCGACCACAACATATAGGGGCTTAACATGGATGCCTATGAAGTCCATTGTCGCCATTGGAGGGGTTCGGTATAAGGACCTCGTGAAGGCTCGGACCTTGCTCGGACCAAGAGATTATGCGTCCCCACGGAGGGTGCCTGGGGATCGCGCGATCGATACAACACCCCTTCGCCGTGCCAGAAAGCATCGTCGCCACAGGTCCCGGCTGGGCATCTTTGCACTTGTATTTATCTTCTGGGTGGGCTCGTCGTTTTTGGGGTTAGCAGGAAAGGGGATAGCAGCGCCGATCGAGCCTTCGACATTCGCGGCTGAATGGTTCTGGCCTTCCAACTCTGTCACCAAGGTTTCCCCTACCAGGGAGGATGAGGGCTCGAAGGGTAAGGAAAGGAAGGAGCAAGCGCGGAAACATTCTGGTTCGGCGACGACCTGCGATGATGTGAGAGTTCTGGTAGACCGTACGCACTCCCTCTCCCCCGACTACGTGCCCGAAGACCTCGTTGCGCTGCAAGATTACGGGGTTCCCACCCTGGGTAGCGATGTGCTCCGGCTCCGTCGCGCGGCGGCCGAGAACCTGGGCCACCTCGTGGAAGACTCCGAGGCGGATGGAGAGGAGCTAGTGGTGGCTTCGGCCTACCGTTCCTACGAGGAGCAGCAACTCTCCCACGAAAGGTTGATTAGCATCTTCGGGGCAGACGCCGGTTGGATGAGTGCGCAACCTGGGCACAGCCAGCATCAGCTCGGCACCGCGATCGATTTCACTAACGCGGCCGCGGGCTACCAGGTCTGGATGCCCTTCGCACAGACGAGTGCTTACGGGTGGCTCGAGCGCCACGCCTGGGAGTACGGGTTTATTCTGGCCTATCCGAAAGGCAAAGAGGAGCAGACCGGGTACCAGTGGGAGCCCTGGCATTACCGTTACGTTGGAGTGGACGAAGCGAAACGACTCGAAAAGAAAAACCTGAGCCTGCAAGAGTTTCTGGAGCGCGAGGGAACAATGTCCCACTGCTGATGGCCGCGTTCTCGATCGCTTTCGTGGAAGCGAAGAAGTTTCCGAATTGGCCACGACCATGATAGGTAGGACGAATTCCGAGGGGCTGGGAAAAATCGTCGAGAGTAACATCGATAGTGCCCGACAGAGCGACCGAGTCTGGTAAGCTTCCAGTGAGGGGAGCATCATGTTCGCCCAGAAGATCAGTAGGACTCTGAGTGAGGGGAATGGAGGGGATGATGAGACGAACCGTTCTCGGAATCGCGACAACGATGGTGGCAGCGACGTTCGCGGCTTGCGGGCTGGCGATGCTCGCTGAGGAGGAACCGGCCCAGGCGGCTTACCCTGGACAGAACGACCGGATAGCGTACGTATCTCACTCACCGAGTGGGCTCCACGAGATCTACACCATGAACCCCGACGGCACGGACCGCAAGAAGCTGACCGACAATCAGGCGTACGATACCTCGCCTACCTACTCGCCAAACGGCAAAGAGATCGCCTTCGTGAGCCAGCGAGAAGGTCAAGAAAGCGGCAAGGTCTACACGATGAATGCCGAAGACGGCTCCGGCCAGAGAAACCTCAGTGGCTCCACGGATGGCAGAGACCCCACCTACTCGCCCAACGGTGGGAGGATAGCCTTCGTGGGCCAGGGCGAAAACGAAGACATCTTGGTGATGAGCGCCAGGGACGGTTCCGCTCAGAAGAACCTCACCAACACCCCGCCCGTCAACGGTTACGAAGTAAGAGAGAGGGACCCCGCCTACTCGCCGGACGGTACCAGGATAGTCTTCTACAAGGAAACCTTCCGACCGCATGACGTGGACCTCTACAAGCTGAATATGAAGCGGACGGGGACGAAGCCAGCTATTTTGCAGATAACAGACTTTCCGGGGAAGGAGTACTCCCCTGACTGGTCGCCCAACGGCAACAGGATAGTCTTCTACCAAGATACCAGCGCCAAGGGGTTGCGCATCTTCACCATAAGACCCGATGGCACGAATCGACAGCTGGTCGTTCAAGATGGGAAAGATCCCGTCTTCTCACCCGACGGCCGCAAGATAGCCTTCACCCGGGATGGTAGCGTCTACACGGTGAACGCAGACGGCACCGACGAGCGCCGGGTGCCCGGTACTCCGACGGAGAACGGCCCGAGCGAGGTCTTGCCCAACTGGGGACCCAAGAGCCAGTGAACGCGGAGTAGCGTCCTTCAGGAACCTGAGCGCGAGGCCCGGGGCGTAGCAGCCTCGGGCTTCCCTCTTCTTGACCCCATTTACCCTAGTTTACCGTCTCCCCGCGGCGGCCACCCGATTCTTGCCCGCTCTCTTGGCCCGGTAGAGTTCATCGTCTGCCTTCTCGACGAGCTGCTCCAGGCTCGAGACGTCTTCTGTGAGAGCAGCGACGCCTACGGAGACCGTTACGACACTACCCAAAAGGATTCCATTCTCGGTTACGCTCTCGTGCTCGACCCCTTGGCGCACGCGTTCGGCGACCTCGATGGCGTCTTCTATATTGCCGCCCATCAACACGACGAACTCCTCGCCCCCGTAGCGGGACACCACATCGTCAGCCCGCGTCGACTCACGCAACACGCGTCCTACACAGCGCAGGGCCTCGTCCCCGTTCCCGTGCCCGTAGCGGTCGTTGTACGACTTGAAGTCGTCAACATCGAGCACGGCGCAGGCGAGGGGCAGCCCGTTTCTCTTGTAGAGTTCCATTCGCCGCTCCGCCGCCCGGTGAAAGAAGGATCGACTGACCAGGCCGGTCAGGTGATCCACATCGGCCGCCCTCCGCAAGGGGGAGATTTCCACTCTCTCCGCGCGGCCCATCTGATGTAAGGCCAAACCCACGAAACATACGGCGATCAGTTCGGCGACGTCTGCGGCGGCGTCCTCTACCGTGCTCAGTCGAGAGAGAACCGCCAACACCTCCGCCAGTTGTGCGGCCGTGATCAGGACCGCGGCGACGATCGAGATCCGTAGTGCCAGCCGGTGGGCGGAGAGCGTCAGCGCGGGCGCCACCCGCAGCGCCAGAAGGATCACGAGCCCACCCACGGCGGCGGTAAGCACGTCGAAGGCGATCTCGAGGATGTGCGGTAAGGCTAGCGCGTTGGCCATACAATCCCCATGTTAGCAAGAGTGCTAGAGCACCTCATTCCAGTCCCGAGAACGGTCAAGGTCTTGCTACTTCAAATTCAGGACGATTGCCGTATGCTCAGATCAGTTGCCAGCAACCCGGGAGGGACGAGAGTAGGAGAGCCTATGAAACTCAAGATCGTATTCGAGACGCTTTGCACAGAAGAGATACCGATAGCAAACGAGTCCTGCGGTTGGGCTCCTACTCTGGAGGTCGAGTTCTATGTGTAGGCACATCAAGACCCTTTTCAACTTCTCACCACCGGCGACCGATGAGGAGATAAATGCCGCTTCGCTGCAGTACGTGAGGAAGATAACCGGGTTCAACAAGCCGTCCAAGACAAATGAGGAGGCCTTCTACTCCGCGGTCGAAGACATCGCGAGGATCTCGGAGCGATTGCTCGCCTCGCTCGAAACCTCTGCTCCGACTAAGGACCGGGAGGAAGAGGCGGCCAAGGCGAAAGCGCGCTCGGCCCTACGATTCGGTGGGTGATCACACCGAACTTCGCTTCACCAACGAACACATACCTGTGAGCGTGCCTAGCGCCGCCAAGATAGAGCAGGCAGAGAGCGGCTTCTGAAGCCAGGCACCGGAGTAGAGGGTCGAAGAAACGTGGTCCTCTACTCCCGATCGCTGGCTAACCGTTGCGGGAGTATCTGATCAGTTCCGCACGGCTTCCGTCGCCGTCGGTGTGCACGCTCAACAGTGGGCCGACGTTCGGGGCGTAGAACTTCAGCTCCTGGACTTTAGGCTCCGTCGGTACCAGGTCACGCGTCATCAGGATGTTCTTGTCGAAGTAGCCGAAGGGCACCTGGCCCCGTTCTTCACCGACGGTGATGACCGCGCCCTTGTCCTCGGCTTCGTTCTTGTAGAACTCCTGGCGGTAGGAGAGGCCGGGGTCCGGGTTGGCCGGCATGGCGATCCCCGGTTGCGCCCCGTCGACACCCGCCTCGAACGAACCACCGTGGCCGATGACCTTGCCGTTCTTGTAGTTGGTGACGTACTCGCCGAGGTACCAGATGTTCCCAGCCTTGTCCTAGGCGTACCAGTCCTCGGTGATCTCGACCGGCGAGCCGTTCTCGGTTACCGTGTCGCGTATCACGCGGGCCTCGATCCCGTTGGCTATCATCTTCGTCTTGTCGGTGACCTCGACGACGACCTTCTGGTTGGTGCCCTTACTGTCCGTCTCTCTGTAGACCCACTTGCTTCCCGGGCTCATCGGCCAGTAGGGATTGTCGATGCTGACCGAGAAGTCGGCCGGGTCCAGCTTTACGGGCTCGCTTCCCTGCGGCATGCCTCCCCGGCCGCCAGATCCCGAAGCCTCGCCGGTCGTGCTCCCTGGACTCTCGCCCTTCTCTGCCGTCGTACTGGTCCCACATGCGCCAACCAATGCCAGACCAACCGCCAGCGCGAGTGCCACCACACCGCGCATCAGGGGTCTCGTACGCTTCCCTTCCATCGTTCCTCCTCTTCGATCGCCGCCGTTCGCGCACGGCGCCCTTTACAGCCCTGCCTCGGTCCCCCTTTCAGCCTATTTCACAGACCTTCGTGTACGTGAAGCCTGATAGCAGCATTGCAGGCGAATGTGAGGACACGTTGAGCGCGCGGTGAGAGCAGGATTAAACTATTCGGAAACCGTCCGTACTCTTCGCCCTTTCGGACGTCACTGGAGCTTCGATCGACATCCTCCCCAAGCGGGTGATATTCCCAGCTTTTGGCGATTATCGAAGCTCGATCTGACCTCTACTTCTGGTCAGAGATCACGACATCTCGTGCCGGTGGCGGGTGGCGCTTACCCCATCTCGTGGGCTGTCGCAAGCTTCCCGTGGACCGAGTATCATCCTTATCTGGAAGGCGTACGACAAGGTGCCACGCGTGGGGTTGCTAGAAGGGATTAGACATTGACGCGTCGGTACATGGCAACAGGAGCGGCTGCAGATTCGGTCCGGCCTCCCGCCAACGGCGCCATTTATGGCTCTGGGCGCGCTCGGCGGCGACGCGCGTTCGGGGGTAGAGCGCGTGAGCGAGGCGGTGTATAGGGCTATGTTCGAGGCCGTTGTTGTCACTATGACCCGCGTTCCCCACGTCCTCGCGATCATGGCCGCAGTCGTTCTCTTCTACCTGGCTTACCGACGTCGACCGGGGCCGCCGAAGTGGGGGATGTGGCCCGGCATCTTCGCGGTGCTCGCGCTCTATGGATTCCTGGCCGCGTTGGCACCCGCCGGATGGGACGAGCCGCTCGTGCTGCTGGGGATAGGCTTCGCCGCCTTGTCTGGATATGCCTGGCTGGATCCCGACAGAAGGAGGCATTCGGCGGGTGCCGGGCAAACCTCCAGGAGGCGCGGGTGGTGACTTCCCCTGGTCCCCCCGTGGAGCCTGTTTCACGGGTGAGCGTACGGTGGGCGGGTAGAACCCAGATCTATAATCGGCGTTGATGATGGCGCTGCCAGAACACTCGCCGGGGACGCTCCGCACACCGGTGATGATGGCTTTGATCGCCGTCATGATCTCCCTGTTTCCGCTACTTTTCGGCTGTTCCTCTGAAGGGCCCAAAGACCAGTCCGACGGTAGCCGACGAACCGACGAGAACCGGCCGGCCGGCGCGACGCCCGGAGGACAAACCACCGACGACGGGTCGAAGGGCGCCCGCCGAACCGAAACACAGGCGGCCCTCGTCCCCATTGCCCACCTGAGCTCGACCGCGGAGAACATCAGCACGCAGGAGCTTTCGGAGACACGAGATCTGGCCGTCGGCCGGGAGTACCGTGATGAGGCCGAAGAGCTCGTAGATAGCCCGGGATTCGAAAGCTTCGATTCTGGGGCCGCCGTGGTCGACCACGTAAGCAAGACACCCGATGCGCTCGGGCTCGTACCCTGGGGCGAGGTTGGCCCAAGGGTCAAAGCACTGTCGGTTGACGGTAGGTCGCTACTGGACTCGGAGGGTGGCGGAGACTATTCACTCGCGCCGGAGGGTGCGACGGTCCCTGATCCCCAAGAGCTGCGGCGCGTTGTGGTAGGGGGCGACATAGTGTTCGACCGCGGGCAGTACTACATGGTCATCCAGAGGGGGATGGGGATCGACTTCCCGCTCGGCGGGGGCTACGCCGCCGTAACGGGTCGCGTGCCGGAGCAGAGCATCTACTCGGAGACGGGGATCATCCACCAGTTCACGGCTAGGCGTACCGGGAGGGCGGGCGCCGTCAGGGAGTATCTGTCCGGCGCCGACCTTACGCTCGCCAACTTCGAGAACCCGGTCATAAGGGACTCCGTCTATCATCCCGACGCAACGACCTTCACGGGCGACCTGCGGTTGATGCCGGTACTGGATCAGGCCGGCATGGACGGCGTTACCCTGGGCAACAACCACATTCTGGATGCGGGGACTACGGGGCTCGACGAGACGATGCGGCACTTGGATGACGCCGGAATAGCCCACGCCGGGGCGGGTATGGACCTTGCGGAGGCCCGCAAGCCCATGGTGTTCGATCTCGGTAAGATGAAGATCGGCGTCCTCTCATACCTGGACGTCCCCTCCTACGGCTGGGCCTGGGCTACCCAGACGGCCCCCGGCACGGCGCCACTCCTTCAGAACGTCATAAAGGAGGACATAGAGCGCTTGCGCCCGAGAGTAGACCTGATCCTCGTTATGCCACATTGGGGCAAGGAGTACATCGCCACTCCGGAGCCGCAACAGGTGGATCTCGCGCACGCCGCCATAGACGCCGGGGCCGACCTCGTAGTCGGCGGCCACGCCCACTGGCCCAAGGGGATCGAATTGTACGAAGGGAAGCCGATCTTCTACGGCGTCGGCAACTTCCTCCTCGACCAATCCTGGTCGGAAGAGACCTCGACGGGCATCTTCGCGGAGATTACATTGCACGGGGACGATGTGGCCCAGGTCCGACCCGTCCCCTTCATCATGCTCGACCGCGCCCAGCCCAACTTCCTCATGCCAGGGGCTGGCGGGGATAGGACATTGCGCAAGATCTTCGCCGCATCCATCGGTCCCGAGTTCGAGACCTACAGGCGCCGCGCCCGCTGACGTTCTCGAGGTCCTCGACCAGAAAGCCCATACGTTCTGGGCGTCCGCTTTAGCCGGATCTCCCTGCCCGACCGCGAGAATCTCCATGTCGATCTCTGCCTTTCATCGCAGGCGGCGTGAAATCTTGGGCGATGTTACGCTGGGTTCGTCGAGTTCGGAGCGGATGCTGGGTTGCGGGAAGGATGGGTGACATGCACGAGCAAGAAAATCTCAAGACGATACATCAGGTCTACGCGGCTTTCGGTGAGGGCGACATCGAGGGTGTGCTTGGCATGCTGACGGACGATGTGCGGTGGAGTACCCCTGGTCCCCCCGATGTCATCCCCTACGCCGGTTTGAGGACCGGCCACGACCAGGTAGCCGGGTACTTCAAGTCGTTCGGAGAGGCAGTAGAGACCACAGCGTTCGAACCACAGAGGTTCTTTGCCCAGGATGACATGGTCGTGGTGCTTGGACGGTACGCCTTGCGCGTCGTGAGCACGGGCAACGCTATCGACAACGATTGGGTTCACACCTTCAAACTGGCCGAAGGCAAGATCTCGGCTTTCGAGGGTTACGAAGACAGCGCCGCCGTGGTCGCGGCGTTCACCGCGAAACCGCACTAAGGGCTCTGATCGACCACTACTCTTGCAGTCGTGGGACGTGAGGTGTCCCTGCAAAGACGAGGTTCCAAGTACCTTCACAAGACGAATTTCGTAACGCTTGCCGTAACCTTCGGGAGACGGATGTGTCGCTCGCCGTCGTCATCGCCGACACGCACCTACCGCGGCGCGCCAGCGCATTACCGGAGGTCCTGATACCCCAACTGAAGCGGGCCGATCTGATCCTGCACGCGGGGGACCTCATGGTACCTAAGCTCCTGGAGGACTTAGCCGCCTACGCCCCCGTCCGGGCGGTGCGGGGTAACCTCGATCCTCCTGACGTACGGCTGCCGGAGACGGTGCAGTTTGAGTTCGGCGGTGTGAGCATCGCCATGATCCACGACTCGGGCCGGAAGAAGGGACGCCGCAGCAGGATGAGACGGCGCTTCCCTGAGGCGCGGGTAGTCGTCTTCGGGCACTCGCACATCCCCTGGCTAGAGGACGCGGAAGGACTCCTGCTGCTCAACCCTGGCAGTCCGACGGACAGGCGTCGGCAACCCGAGCATACCTTCGCGCTACTCTGCGTGGAGGGCGGCGAGGTGCGTGCGGAGGTATTGGCGTTGTGAGGCCGCCGACGCAGGGAGGCAAGCCGCGCTCGACTATAATTTTGTCTGTGGCGGATGACGAGCACAGGAGATCCGAAAACAGGGTCTTCCTCGAAAGGAGATCCTACGAACCGCAGCTGGCGCTGCGGCGGGTGGAGAGCGCCGTACTGGCTCTCGTAATCATTACCGTTGTAGGCATTCTCGGGTACATGGTCTTAGAAGGATGGAGCTTTACCGACTCTCTTTACATGACCGTGATCACGCTTACCACGGTCGGATACAAGGAAGTTCGCGTGCTCGATACATCAGGGCAGCTGTGGACCATGCTCCTCCTGATAACGGGGGTGGGCACGCTCTTCTACGCTGCAGTATCCTCCGTCGAACTGGTGGTCGAAGGAACGGTGCGGGGCTACGTTGGGAGGAGAAGGGTGAAGGCGGCGATCGGCAGGCTAAACGGCCACTACATACTGTGCGGCTACGGCAGGGTCGGAAAACAGGTCGCGCGTGAATTCGTGGCTGATGATGTGCCTTTCGTAGTCGTGGAACAGGATCAGGATATCCTGGAGGAGTGCCTGGCCGAGGGAAATCTTGCGTTGCTCGGCGAGGCATCGGACGACGAAGTCCTCGAGGAGGCCGGCATCCTACGCGCGGGAGGACTCGTCGCGGCCGTCGACTCAGACGCGGACAACGTCTTCGTGGTGCTCTCGGCCCGAAAGCTCAACCCGAAGCTGCACATCGTCGCCCGCGCCTCCTCCGAGGAATTGGCGGACAAGCTGGAGATAGCGGGGGCCGACCGTACGCTCTCACCCTACGCCGTGGGTGGCAGGCGGCTCGCCTCACTGGCTACGCAGCCCCTCGTCGTCGACTTTCTGGACGTCGTCACGCGCGGCGAGAAGGGCATCGAGTTCCACCTGGAGGAGTACTTCGTGCCCGAAGATTCGACGATCGCCGGGCACACCATCGGGGAGCTCGAGATAGGGGAGAGAACCGGCGCCATAGTCCTCGCCATCAGCACCACGGAAGGCACCTTCGACACCACGCCATCGGCAGATGTTCGTCTGCGCGCCGGCGACACCCTCATCGTCCTGGGGAGCCGCGGCCAGACAGAACGCCTGGAGCACCTCATGCGCGGTACGTAGGGGCGGGTTCCAAACCCGCCCGTTCACCAAACCCGCCCCTCATTCCCTCGGCCGGTAGATCACCATGTCCGCTACACGATCCGTTCTCTGGTAACTATCGTGTATCTCTTCGAGCATCCTTGGGGTCCACCTGTCACGCTTTATCTCTCTTGCGAAGGATGGGCTCCAGATCATTATCATGGAAAACTTCTGCTGGTCGATGTCCTTGAGGATCGGCCTCTGGTCCCAGTCACCATCGAGGGTGAGCTGGGTCATCTCGAAAGGCTGGAAGTAGATCCTCCGCCCCTGCTGCGGCAGGAGTCCCATGTAGTCGTCCGTGAGCACGGGCCCATCCGCGCCCGCAACCATACGGGATAGTTGCGCGACCTCGCCCCGCTGCTCGATAACGTAGTCCTGCAAACCCGAAGCGACCCGAGACGATTGGGTGAGCGCCAGTACCTGGATCGCGAGAAGGGCTATAAGGGCGATCCGTAATCGCGGCCGCCTGCGCTGCCACGCGATAAAGGCCCCGGTCGCCAGGCCCAGCGCCGCGGACAACTCCAACAGATAGTTCACATCTGAACCCACCTTGCCCACCAGCACCGCGGAGGGAATGCTGGCGAGCAGATAAGGTGCGACGAGCCACCAGGAACGGTTCCCCTCGCGCGGCGTGAGCACCAAGAACGCGAGCGAGCCGAGCAGTAGCAACGGGCAGGCAAGGAGGGCGCCGAGGGCGTTGAGGCTAACCCGCTCCCAGCGGAAGTCATTGAGGTTGGCGGTTACGGTGTTGAGGAAGAACCCGCCTCCGGTAAAGATGTTCAGTAGCGCGAACACGATCAGGCCTGCTCCTCCGGCTATAGCGGCAGTCTCCAGCGCCCGGCGGCGCTGGCCCTGGGCCGCGAGCCACACGAAGGCCGCAAGCGGTGCGGCCAGGATGTAGGTCTGGCGGGTATAGACGGCCGCGACGAGAAGCAGGGCCGAGACGAAGACGCTCCAGCGCTTCTCGGGCCAGCGCGCGACGACGAACAGCCCGGCCCAGGAGAGCGCCAGTCCCAGCGAGTCAACCCTGGAGAGCGAAGACCAGCGCACCACGTAGGGTATGGCGGGGAAGATCAGACCGCCCGCTATCGCGGCGATCCTGTCTTTGGTCAGCGCGTGCAAGGTCAGCCCCACAAAGAGCGCCACAGCCACGACGCTGAGGAGCGAGATCAGACGCCCGTACCACAGCGCGGGCCCGAACAGCCACACCAACGGCACCTGGGTGAGCATGAACAGCGGAGGATAATTGGAGATGACGTAGGGCGAGACGGCGAGGTCGGTCCTGTAGATGTTCTGAAACTGAGCGAGCCTTACGGACTGGTCGAGCAGCGGACCTTCGCCGTAGTTGAGCGGGTAAGGGAAAGCGAGCGCGTCCCATCCGTGCCGCAAAAATAGCAGCGCGGCGAGACCTTGGGCAATGAGCAGCATCGCGGTGGCGGCGAAGAGTGCGACCCGGCGCGTCCGCCCGCCCGTGTGGGCTGCTTTCTCTAAACCCTTACTCGTCGCCAGGCCCTTCCGTGTACGCGAACTCAGGCCCTGTATCCTACCGCTTTTGGCGCCGGCTACGCGCGAACGATGCCAGTCGCTCTGTGCCGGGCGTTCCGAAGGACCCCACTCCAGGTTGTGCGGCCAACCGCACCGTGTACTATGGAGGTATATCGCCCTAACATTCAGGAGGGTTTTCTGATGGAGACGCTCGGCGAGCAGGCGCGGGATCTTACGGAAGGCATCGCTCGGGAGGCGTCCGAGCAGTTCAGGATCGACGCCAGGGACTTTCTCTCGGCGCGGGAGCGTGGCGGGACCACGGGGACTCGAATAGACCAGCAGACGGCCGCCCTCTCCGACGCCGCCGAGATCGTCAATCGCAGTTTCCCTACGCTGGAGCCCTCGGGGAGGTTCATAAACGCGATCTCTCCGGTCGTCATCCCGAACCGCCAGTCGCTGTTCTGGCGCCTCATGCCGGTAGGGATGATGGTCGTATTCCTGGTCGTCGGCGCGCTGGTGACGCTAGGTATCGCAGGCTTCGCCGGCGGCGGGCTGGCGCTGGCGCTCTTCGGGCCGCACCTGTGGCTGCTTCTAGTCCTGCTGGCCTTCTTCTCCTGGTGGCGCCAGAGCGTGGTGATGGTCCCCGACGGCTGCAGGGCCGTCGTCACCCGGTTCGGGAAGCTGGAGGAGGTCGTCGAACCGGGACGCAAGCTGCTCTTCAACCCGTGGAAGCAGGTCAGCTACATCGTCAACACCACGAGGGAGTACCCTTACAACGCCCCCATAAGGGAGGCTCCTACGGCGAGCCGGGTCAACGCGAGCGTCGATCTGTTTCTGCAGTTCAGGATCGAGGACCCCGCCGAGTTCATCTTCACGGTAGGCGGGGTCAAGGGGTACTCGGACAAGCTGGAGAACGCGATCAGCGAGGTCACGCGGGCCCTCATCTACGAGCAGCGGGCCGAGGACATCTACGACCTCGTCGGGGAGAGCACCCAGAAGTTTCTCGACTCCTTGAATGAGCAGTTCCTCCCCGCCGTGCGCTTCACGAACGCGAACATAACGCACGCCGAGCCCTCGAGCCAGGAGTACAGGATGGACCTCGCGGCCCCCGAGATGGTCAGGGTGGCGAAGGGGGCTTATACCTACGAATACGAGCTCAGGCTCCGAAAGGAGCAGGACGAGGGCGAGCTCAGGAGCGAGCTGGCGTCGCTCAGGGAGACGCTCTCCGCGATCAGCGCCGAGATAGCGACCTACCAGGCCCAGATCGACACCGCCCGCGAGCGCGAGACGAACCGCGCCAACGCCAGCGCCCGCGAGAGGATGGTCGAGGCCGAGAGCGAGGCGAACGCGAACGCCGCGCTGCTCGAGGCCCAGGCGCTGGACATCAGGGCCGTCAGCAGCGCCGCCGCGCCGGAGATCCTGGAGTATCGCTTCCAGCAGGACGTACTCGAGAGGCTCGCCACGGTAGCCGACAGGCTGCCGCAGGTGGTGCAGATCGGGGCCACGGACGACGACGCGGTGGACTTCCTGGAGATCTCGCGGCGTATGATCGGGACCGGAGGAGAGCCTCTTTTCACGCCCCAAGACATGCAGGCTATAAGGAACAGGATGGAGGAGATACAGGCCCGCATCCGCGAGCGCGCCGGCGAGCTCGAAAGCCTCGCCGGCGGCCAGGAGACGCGCCTGGACGAGGAGCCGCACCAGGCCGAAGAAGTGAACGCAGACAGGGTCGAGGAGATCCGGCAGTCCGTAACGGACGAGGCCGTGCGCGAGCGCGTAGAGCGGATCGGCCACGAGGGGGACGGTGAGGGGCGATGATGACCGAGACCATGGAGGCGCGGTTTCAGACGCAGACCGTCGCCAGGACGCAGGAGTTTTCCAGGATCAAAGAGGTCGTCTCGGGGTGGTCCGGGGTAAGGCAATACCTGAGGGGCGGGGACGAGGGTCAGATCGTCCCCGTCGTCATACCGAAGGACCGCAGGCGCTACGGCTGGCTGTTCTTGCTCGGTGTGGCGATCTACATGCTAGGCTTCGCGCTCTTCTCGGGGAGCGCGGCGCTCGCCTTGTTGGCCGTGCTTGTCGCGCTCTTCTTCTTCGGCCTCGCGCTGCTCTGGCTGTGGCGGGGCGCGATCGTCGAGATCGAGCAGGGTACTACCGGCGTGCGCTCGCGCTACGGGAGGATCGAAGGCACCCTCTCGCCTGGCAGGCACTACCTCTGGCGGCCGTGGGACAGGGTCGAGTTCGTCGTCGACACGGCGACGGAGATCCCTTACCTCGCGCCTGTGGCCGTCTGCCCGACGCGGGAGAACGTGCCGCTCAAGGCTATAGAGTTCTTCCTGAAGTTCAGGATAGTGGACCCTTTGGCCTTCGTGCGCGTCATCGGCGCCTCGAACTTCGACCTCGTCCTCTCCAGCGCGGTGCAGGATGCGATCCGGCAGCGCAGCCGCCAGGTGAGCACGGAGAAGGCCTACGACCTGCGCGGCAGCGACGTCGGGGATATGCAAGAGTACCTGAACCGCCAGCTCTCCCACTACGGGGTCCGCATCCTCGGAGCCAACATCCCCGACGTGCAGCTCCCCGACCAGTACCAGCAGCACCTGGCCACCCGCGAGCGCGTAGCCAAAGAGCTCGCCGCCTACGAGCGCGAGTGGGAGCTGACCCGCAAGCAGCGCATAGACGCGCTCCTCCTGGATATCGAACGCTCCAAGAAAGATCGCGACGCCCGCCTCATAGAAGTGAAGGAAGCCCGCAACCGCGCCCGCCAGGACGTCGCGCGCATGCTCGAAGAGCAGGAGACCGAGGCCCAGCGCGTGCGCCTGGAGATAGAGACTCGCGGCCGCGCCGCCCTCACCGAGGCGGAGAACGAGGCCACGGCCCTCCGCCACCTCGGCCAGGCCCACAGGGACAACCGCGCCGTGGTCGGCTACGAGCTCGCCCGCCGCAGGGTCGAAGTCGGCGAGAAGCTCATGCAACGCGCCCCTCGACCCGTCCTCATCCGCGGCGAAGGGGGCGAGCAATCTGCGCTCTCCACCCTCATCCTCGCCCGGCTCCTCCCGCAACTGACCGCGGACGGCTCGACAGTGGAGAAAGCCAGCGAGGCACTGCGCGACCCTGGCGACGGCGAGGGGTAGTCTCAGAGCATAACCAT
>Ga0196962_10000204_pt1 | contig 30293 bp, 26 predicted proteins | sample S3v_20metaG_FD_183186 | JGI IMG/M metagenome (GOLD analysis project Ga0196962, IMG submission 183186) | Soil microbial communities from Anza Borrego desert, Southern California, United States - S3+v_20 | ecosystem: Environmental > Terrestrial > Soil > Desert | place: USA: California | collected...
CCAGTACCTGATCTTCACGGGGACCATCGCCAACGTCAACGCGGCGCTGAGCGGGATGCAGTTCAAGCCGAACTCGAACTACACGGGCGCGGCCTCGCTCAAGATCATCTCCAACGACCTCGGCAACACGGGGTCGGGCGGCGCGCTCACGGACACGGACACCATCAACATCACGGTCACGGGACCGACGGCCGGCGCGAGTCCCTTCTCGCTCGGGTCGCCCGCCTATGACGCGATGGGGGGCGGGCTGAGAGCCACGGTCGCGTCGGGCAGGAGGGTAGACAAGTTCCGCGGCGGGTTCGGGCGGCGCTAAACGGCCGTCCGTCCCCGCCGTTATCTCGGCCATCAAGCAAGCGGCCCCGCGCTGAGTCGCTCAGCGCGGGGCCGCTTTTCATCGCCGGCTCGCCTCGCGTCTCGTGACGACGGGGGCGAGTCGGCGCGCTCATTAAATATTGAAATGAGTTCTGGAAAGGCGTAGTATCGCGCCACACCGGGTTCCTTTGCCTGGCCGAAGCGAGTCGCCCAGATTATTCGCCCGCTGTTTTCACCTTCTTCCTCGCGTCCGGTTCTTGAAGCCGCCGGAACCAATGATCGGGCAGACAGTCTCACATTACCGCATCCTGGAAAAGCTCGGCGAGGGCGGGATGGGCGTCGTTTACGCCGCCGAGGACACGCACCTGGGCCGCCGCGTCGCCATCAAGTTTCCCGCGGGCACCACCGGCGAAAACAACTTCCGCGCGCGCTTCCTGCGCGAGGCCCGCGCCGTCTCCACCCTCTCGCACCACCACATCGCGGCCGTCTACGACTACGGCGAGACTTCAATCGGTGACGCGGGCCGCGGCCGGCCCTTCATCGTCATGGAACTGGTCAAGGGGACGCGCCTCGCCGACCTGATGCACCAGGGACTCCTCACCCTGAAGCGCGCCGTCCAGATCGTCGCCGACGTGGCCGAGGCGCTCAGCGAGGCGCACCACCACGGCGTAGTCCACCGCGACATCAAGCCCTCGAACGTGCTGGTCAACGAGCGCGGCGACGTGAAGGTCCTGGACTTCGGGCTCGCCAAGCAGATACACGAGGTGCCGGGCCAGCAGACCGACCCGAACGCGCAGACGCAACTGGCGATGCAGACGCGCAGCGGGACCGTCGTCGGGACGCCGCTCTACCTGTCGCCCGAGCAGGCCAGGGGCGGCACGATTGATGGGCGCTCGGACCTCTTCGCGCTCGGCGCGCTCCTCTACGAGTGCGTCGCCGGCAAGCCCGCGTTCAGCGGCGCGGGCGTCATCGAAATCGCGGGCCAGGTGCTGCACGTCAACCCGCCGCCGCCCTCGCGCGTCAACCCGCGCGTGCCGAAAGAACTGGACCGGGTCGTGATGAAGGCGCTCGCGAAGAAGCCTGAGGCGCGCTACCAGTCCGCAGACGAGATGCTCGCGGACCTGCGCGCCGTCTACGGGACTCTGGACGACCGCGACGCGCACCTCACGGAGCGGCTGGCCTCGACGGGTGTGAGACCGAGCACTACACTGACGACGCTGACCGATGCGCTCAATCGGCCCAGGCTCTCGCTCGGCCTTGTGCTCGTCGTCGCCGTCGCGGGCCTCGTCGCCGTCCTCATCGTGATGTCCCTGCTGCGCCCCGCGCCCTACCAGCCCTCGTCCGAGGCGCGGCGCTGGTACGACACGGGCACGGAGGCGCTGCGCGACGGGCTCTACCACCAGGCGAGCAAGGCGTTCGAGCAGGCCATCGCCGCGGACGAGAAGTTCGCGCTCGCGCACGCGCGCCTGAGCGAGGCCCTGATCGAATTGGACTACGTCGACCGCGCGAAGGACGAGCTGCTGAAGGTCACGGCGCTCACGCCGGACAGGGGCGCGCTCCCCGAGTTCGACGCCCTCTACCTGGACGCCGTCACGGCCAGCGTCCGGCGCGACTTCGCCGCGGCGACAGAGGCTTACGGAGCGCTGGCGCGCCTGTTCCCGCAGGAGCCGCAGGTCTACGTAGACCTGGGCCGCGCCCACGAGAACAACGGCGAGCCGAAGAAGGCCATAGATAGTTACATCAAGGCCACGGCGCTCGACCAGCAGTATGCGACCGCCTACGTGCGCGCGGGCGTCCTCTACGGGCGGCAGCAGGAGGCCGCGAGCGCGGCCGCTGCCTTCGACCGCGCCGAGGAGATTTACCAGGCGCTCGGGAAAGTCGAAGGGCGCGCCGAGGTCGCCTACCAGCGCAGCGACCTCTTCATCCGCGCCGGGCGGATCGCGGAGGCGCGCCGACAGGCCGAGCAGGCGCTCGACCTCGCCCGGACGACCAACAACCAGCCGCTGCAACTCAAGACGATGTTGCACCTCGCCTACATCCTGCTCCACCAGGGCGAGTCGGAGCGCGCCGAGAAGTTTGTCGCCGACGCGGTCGAGCTGGCGCAGGCCAGCGAAATGGAGACCCTGTTGGCGCGCGCCCTGACGGACCTCGGCAGCGTCTTCTTCCTGCGCGGCGAGTACGCGGACGCCGAGAAGTATTTCAGGCGGGGGCTCGAAATGGCCCGGCGGTACAAAGCCTCGCGCACGGAGGCGCGCACGCTGCTCCTGCTGGGGAGCATGCGCGTGCAGCAGGGCAACGCCGACGAGGCGCTGCCCTACATCGAGCAGGCGCTGCCCTTCTTCCAACAGGGCGGCTACCGCGCCGAGGTCACGAACGCCCTGATCCTGCTCGGGCGCGTGAACCGCATGAAGGGCAATTACGACGCGGCGCTCGAAGCCTACCGCCGGCAGCTCGACCTGGCCGAAAAGTCGAACGACCAGCGGCAGAGGATGCTCGCGCTCGAAGGCACGGGCACGGTCCTCTTCCAGCAGGAACGCTACCCTGAAGCCCTCGATTACTTCGAGCAGGAGTACGCCGTCAGCAAGGTGGTCGGCAACCCTCTGGCGACCACCTACGGCCTGGTTGAGCGCGCCGGCGCGCTCACGCAGATGGGCCGCTACGGGGAGGCCACCCCGCTGCTGGACGAGGCGCTCGGCCTGGCGAGCGGCCCCGGAGGGGGCAACAAGCCGCTGCTGGCATTCATTCATCAGAGCAGCGCCGAGTTGGCCCTCGGCCGGCGGCTCTTCGCCGCGGCCCAGGAGAAGAGCCGGCAGGCGCTCGTCCTCGAAGCCTCGCAGACGGACGCCGCCGTCGAGGCGAAGCGCGTCCTGTGCTTGTCGCTCGCCCTCTCGGGCGCGGCGCGGGCCGGGCTCAAGGAGTGTGAGGGGGCGCTGGAGATGGCGGCCAGCTCGAAAAATCCCTGGCTGATTTCCCGCGCGCAACTGGCGCTCTCCGAGGCACAGCTTGAGGAGGGCGACGCGCGCGGCGCGCTGGCGAACGCGCAGGCGGCGCAGGGCAGCTTCGCGCGCCTGGGCCAGCAGGCTTCCGAGTGGCGCGCGCTGCTCCTGGCGGCGCGCGCCAGCCGCCGCCTCCGCGACGACGCGGCGGCGCGCGATTACGCGTCTCGCGCCGCCAGCGCGCTCTCGGGTCTTGAAGGCAGGTGGGGGGCTACGGCGTACGGTAGCTACCTCACTAGACCGGACGTTCAGTACGCACGCAGGCAGCTCGACGAGGAGTTAAGTTCGAGCAGATGAGTTAAACCCCAACCTCAAAAGGAGCGACCCACATGGCTACTAAGAAAGGCAGCAAGGGAGCGAAGAAGTCCGGCAAGAAGGGCGGGAAGAAATCGAGCAAGGCGAAGAAGTCGAGCAAGAAGTCGAGCAAGAAGAGGGCCGGCGGGGCCAGGAAAAGCACCGGCAAGAAGAGCGCGGGTAAGAAGGGCGCGGGTAAGAAAACGGGCGGCAGCAAGGGCGGCAAGAAAGGCCCTAAGGGGAGCAAGGGCGGGAAAAAGGGCGGCAAGGGCGGCTCGAAAAACAAAGGCGGCGGGGGCGGTAAAGGCGGCGGAGCGCCGATGAGTAAAATCGACGTGGACTCGGGCGCCGTGACCGAGATACCGATTCTGCCGCCGCCGGGCTAAAGCGCGCGGCGCGGCCGTCGGCCAAAGCGAGGGCGCGGGCGGAGTCTTGAACGATTCCGCCCGCGCCCTCATTTTTCGTCAGGCTCGCACGCGCTTACTTGTTCTCGGCTTCGTGCCTCGCCTTATCTGCTTCGGTCACCCCGGCGGCCTCTTCGACCGCGGGCACGACCTCTACGACCGCGCCCTTGACCGCGCCGGACACCGCCGCCGAAATCACGTCGCCCGCCAGCTTCTTCAGCTTGCTGCCCGCCGAAGGCCCTGACCGCTTGCCGGCAGACTTCTTGCCGCCTGATTTCTTGCCGCCGCCCTTCTTGGCTCCGCCCTTTTTGGCTCCGCCGCCTTTCTTCGTCCCGCCGCCCTTCTTGGCCCCGCCGCCTTTCTTGGCGGCCGCCTTCTTACCGCCGCCGCCCTTCTTGCCGGCAGCCTTCTTGGCCCCTGACTTCTTGGCCGCGCCTTTCTTCGCCCCGCTCTTGCCGCCGCCTTTGGCCGCAGACTTCTTCTTGCCCGAAGAGGACTTGCCGCCCGCCTTCTTCCCGGACTTCTTAGCTACCATGTCCTTGAATCTCCCTTCCCTATTTATCAAACTGCTCGTTGCTAACAAGCTACCAGACTCTCGACGTGATGTGAAGAAAAAAGTACTCGCGCGCCGCGGCGGGCGTCACACATCCTGTTTGCCGAACCGGTGTGTTTTGAGCTAAATTAGGCGGCACCACTAGTTCACCACTTAAAGAGACGGCCCGGCTCTTTCCGGCAGTCAGCCGAGAGGATTTGATTATGCAATTGCCCGCGACTCCTCCGACCGTTGACCCCATGCTCGCGGCGTACTGGATGCCCCCCACTGAGCGCACGCCCGGCGGCGCGCGTGTGCCGCAAAGCGGCGCGGCGGAGAAGCCGGTCGAGGGCAGGCCGCGCGCCCTCGTCGTGGACGACGCGCCCGACGTGACCGAGATGATCGCGATGTTCCTACAGCACGCGGGCTACGACGCCGTGATGACTTTCTCGGCGGCCGAGGCGCTGGAGGCTGCCAGGTCCGAGCGCTTCGAGGTGATCATCTCCGACATAGGGATGCCGGGGATGAACGGCTACGACCTGGCGGTCGCGCTGCGCTCGCTGCCCGGCTACAGGGACGTGCCGCTCATCGCCGTCACGGGCTTCTCGATGTACGACGACCGGGGCCGCGCGCTCGCCTCCGGCTTCAACGCGCACCTGACCAAGCCCATCAACCCCATGACGCTTCTCGATCTGATTAAAAGCCTGAGAGACTAAGGGAGGGATGAGGGATGAGGGATGAGGGGTGAGGGATGAAAAAGGCGAACGCTTTTATTTCATCCCTCATCCCTCATCCCTCATCCCTCCGTTGCTATGCCTGACGCCGGTGAAGAGGCGGTCGATAACGTAGAGGTGGGGCGGGCGCGCGGGGCCGGCGGTTTCTTCGGGTCGGAGACGGCCCTCAACGCGGCCCTCCTGCTCTTCGGCGCGGTCGTCATCGCGCTCGTCTTCCGCAAGCTGCAATACGCCACGCAAAGTGTCTGCTGCGGCGACTTCGACGGCTACTACCACATCCGCTGGAGCCGCCTGCTCTGGGAGTCGATGAGGGAGGGGCGCTTCCCGCCCGCCTTCGAGTGGCTGCCGCTCACGACGCTCAACCCGCGCGACTACGTCGACCACCACCTCTTCTTCCACTTCCTCCAGATTCCGTTCACCTGGTTCGGCGACCTGCGCGCGGGCGCGAAAGTCGCCTCGCTGGTCTACGCGAGCCTCGCGGTCCTCTCCTGCTACTGGCTGATCGTGCGCTACCGCATACGCCACACGCTCGTCTGGCTGCTGGCGCTCCTGGCCTGCTCCGCGCCCTTCCTCTACCGGCTGAACATGGCGAAGGCCCCGCCCGTCGCCATCGTGCTGACGGTCCTCGGCATCTACCTGCTCTTCGAGAAGAGATACCTGCTGCTCCTGCCGCTCGCGTTCCTCTTCGCGTGGACTTACAGCCTGTTCGTCATGCTCTGGGCGGCGGCGCTCATCTGGACGTGCGTCATAGGGTGGGGCGAGAGGCGCTTCGAGTGGCGGCCCCTGGTGTGGACGACCGTCGGCATCGTCGCGGGCTTCGTCATCAACCCTTACTTCCCCAAAAACGTCTGGCTCTTCATACAGCACGTCGTCATCAAGGCGACGGCCACGGGCTTCACGACGGAGGTCGGGCAGGAGTGGTACCCGTATGAGAGCTGGTACCTGCTGCTCAACTGCGCCGTCGCCTTCGTGGCGATGGGCGTCGGCTACGCGGCCTACGACTGGTCTGACCGACGGCGCGCCGTGCGCCCGCTCTTCCTGATGCTCTTCTCGACGGCGCTGATGATCATCAGCTTCCGCTCGCGCCGCTGGGTCGAGTACTGGCCGCCCTTCGCCGTGCTCTTCGCCGCCTTCAGCCTGCGGCCGCTCCTCGAAGGCGCGCGCGCGGCGGTCGGCCGCTTGCCGAACGAGTTGATGGAGGAGTTGCAGCCCTTCCTGGACCGCCACGAGCCGCCCGGCGCAGTCGAGGGCGAGCGCCGCAGGGACTTCTGGCAGGAGGTGGAGATAGTCGGCGTCGGCGTCCTCCTGGGCCTCGCGGCCTACTTCGTCATGAAGCCGCTCTTTTACCCGCCGCCGGACCTCCCGCTCAGGGCGGTCATGCTGACGGTCAAGATCGTCGCGGTCATCGCCGTCGGGATTTTAGGGTTCGCGGCCTACGTCTTCTGGCGGCGCAGCCTCGCGAAAGCCTTCGGCGTCTTCGTCGTTCTAGTCCTCGTCGTCGTCCTCAACTTCAACGTGCGCGAGACCCGGCTGTCCATCGCGGGCGACGCGCCGCCCGAGCGCTACGAGGCTTCGATGGCCTGGATACGCGAGAACGTCCCCGCGGGCGAGACCGTCTTCGCCACGGACTGGGACGACTTCCCCAAAATGTTCTACTACGACACGAAGCACGTCTACGTCTCGGGCCTTGACCCGACGTACCTGCTCAACATGGACACGCGGCTCAGGCGCGACCCCAGGCTCTCGGAGCTTTATAAGAAGATCACGCTCGGCGAGCAGAACGACCCGGGCCCGCTCATCCGCGAGAAGTTCGGCGCGCGCTACGTCTTCTCCGACAACGAGCACGACAACTTCTACGCCAAGGCGATGGAGAGCGGCTGGTTCGAGCAGGTCCACGTCTACACCTTCGAGCGCAAGGACGGCCGCCCGCTCACACAGGCGGAGCTGGACGACCTCAAGCGAAACGCGCCCCCCGAGCTGAACAACTGGACGGTCACGGGGCAGGGACGCGTCGCCGTCACGGGCGCGACGCGGGACTTCGTCTGCGCGGACATCAACGACCTCTGCGACCGCTTCGCCGTCAACAAAGACACGGACTCGACAGTGCTCCGCCTGCGCGACCAGAAAGGCTCGGCCCCGGAAGAAGTAGTGCCCGAGGAGATGGGCGACGACGATGATGATGAAGGGACTGCCGAGGGTGGAGACGAGCAGCCTGAAAATCAGTGAAGCTCGCGAAGGGTGGTTAAGTAGAGAACACGAACTTCAAAAGGGTACGCGCCCAACCTGTGAACAGGCGCTCACGCTCGCGTTCGCGCTCTTCCAGGCGGCCGATGCGCCCGCGTATCTCAAACGACTCGCGGTAAACCTCAGTCAGCCGCAACCGTATGTCGTCGAGCGTCTTCTCAATCGCTGCCACCTGCGCCCTCATCTCCGTTAAATGCTGCTGCACGCCCTCCCGGATGGGCCGGGCCTCACGCAGCCGCGCGTCAACTTTGTCTTCGAGCGCCGCCAGGCGTGTCTCGAAGTTCGTCATCCGATCTTCGAGTGTCGTCATGCGCGTTTCGAGCGCCACCTGTCCTGAACGGATTGCGGCAAGCTCGGCCATGACACGCTCCTCGAACGGGCGCGAGTCCGGCAGTTTTTGGGTCAGGTCTTCACTCATGACCTCACCTCCCTGGGCGAATCGTAACGCTTTGACGCCCCGGCCTCAACGCCCCGCATTACTACAGCTACTTCTTCAAGGCACGAGGACGAGTTTGCCGAACTGCGCGCGGTCTTCCATCAGTTCGTGCGCGCGGCGCGCTTCCCGTAGCGGCAGCACGCGGTCAACGACGGCGCGAATCGCGCCGCGCTCGACGAACTTCATCGCGTCCAGCAGCTCGGCCTTCGAGCCCATGAACGAGCCCAGCAGCGTGAGGTGGCGGTAGAAGACCTGGCGCAAGTCGGTGCGCGCGTCGAAGCCGCTGGTCGCGCCGCAGGTGACGAGCCGCCCGTTCTTCGCCAGCGAGAGGATAGAGCCCGGCCACGTCTCCGCCCCCGTGTGCTCGAAGACCACGTCGACGCCGCGCTTGCCGGTCAGACGGCGCACCTCTTTGGGCCAGTCCTCCCGCGTGTAGTTGACCGCCTCGTCCGCGCCGAGCTCCTTCGCCTTCTCAAGCTTCTCGTCCGACCCGGCCGTCGCGATGACGCGCGCCCCGCGGAGCTTCGCCACCTGTATGCCGATGGAGCCGACGCCCGAGCCCGCGGCGTGAATGAGAACGTCCTCGCCCGGCTGAACGCTCGCGCGCGTGACGAGCATGTGCCACGCCGTCACAGTGACTAAGGGGAGCGCGGCCGCCTCCTCCCAACTCAGGCCCTTCGGCTTGGGGATGACGTTGACGCCCGGCGCGGCGACCAGCTCAGCGTAGCCGCCGTCGCGGCGGTATCCGAGCATGTCGTACTCCGGGCAGAGATTGTCCTGCCCGCGCAGGCATTCTATGCAGTGGCCGCACGAGACGCCCGGGTGCAACATCACCTCGTCGCCCGCGCTCACCCACGTCACCAACTCGCCCGCCTCGCGCACCACGCCCGCGATGTCGTTGCCCAGGATGTGCGGCCGCTTAATCTCTATCCCCGGCAGCCCCCGCCGCGCCCACACGTCCAGGTGATTCAGCGCGCACGCGCGCACCTCCACCAGCACTTCGTTTGCCCTCGCGCGCGGCTCCGCGACCTCGCGGTACTGCAACACCTCCGGCCCGCCGTGCTCGTCAAAAACGACAGCCTTCATAAAAATTTCTTCAAAACCTCGACCAGGATTCGGGACGAACTCGTGCCCGCAATATAACGCGAAAGGTGGATAAATAGTAGAGACGAGCGGAAGGTGGGTCCGAAGGAAGGATTAACTCTTAGCGCCTCCAGCGTCTCCGGCGTGAAACTTTCCTCGCGCGAAGGCGCAAAAAGACGGCCCGACGTTTGTCTCTCCAGTCCGCGCGCCCGCGGTCGAGTATGGCAGTCGGGAAAGTGTCATAGCTCGGGGCGTCGGAGACGCCGCCGGCCCGGTATGCTTTACGACGTATGAGAGAAGACAGACCCAGCGCGACGGCCTACCTGATTGCGAGGAGCACACTGGCGGTCGCGCGCCATCCCGTTTTGGGCCAATTCGTCCCGCGCCGCTCCACGGAGCTGAGCGAGCGGTTCGTCCGCGCCGGCTCAATGTGCGCGCGCCTTGTGAGCGCGGCCGGCGGCTCGCGGTTGGCGCGCTCTCTCGACTCGGTGCTTGAGCGCGTCACGGTCCCCGGGATAAGGCTGCATTACGCCCTGCGCAAACGCTGCCTGGAGGAGGTGGCGCGCGCCGCGCTCGGCGACGGACTGCGCCAAGTGGTCGTCCTGGGGGCCGGCTTCGACACGCTGGCCCTGCGCCTGCACGACATTTCGCCAGAAACGAAATTCATCGAAGTCGACCACCCGGCGACGCAGCGAGCCAAAATCCGCGCCCTCGGCGGCGACAAAGCGGCGGGACGGAACCTGCGCTTCATCTCGCTCGACCTCGCGCGCGGGAGTCTGGAGGGGGCGCTGCTCTCTCGCGCGGAATACGACGAGGAAGCCGACACGCTTTTCGTCGCCGAGGGCCTGCTGATGTACCTGCCGCCCGCGGAAGTAGACCTCGTGCTCGACTTCGTCCGCAGGCACAGCGGCCGCGCGAGCCGCCTCGCGTTCACTTTCATGGAGACGCAAGCGGGCGGGCGCATAGGCTTCCGCCAATCGAGCCGACTGGTGAACGCCTGGCTGCGCCTGCGGGGCGAGAGCTTCCGCTGGGGCCTGCCGCGCGCGCAGGCGAGCGAGTTCCTCGCGGCGCGGGGCCTCGCCGTCCGTGAACTGATTAACTCCGAGACGTTGAGGGCCAGATACCTCACGGCCGAGGGTCTGAGACATCAGCGCCTGGCGGACGGCGAGTGTATCTGTGTCTGTGAACCGAATTGAAGAGTGAAGCCATGCCCGAGCCCGGACGGACCAAGAAAATAGCGGGGCCGCGCGCTCTCGGCGGCGCGGCGCGGCGCGCTGCGGGCCGCGTCGTCAACGACGTTCATTCCGGCCTGAACCGCACGCGCGTGCGCTCAATCGTCCGGCCCGACTCAATCGAAGCCGTGCGAGCGGTCGTCCGGGAGGCGAGGGCGGCGGGCCGCGCGGTCTCGGTCGCGGGCGGCAGGCACGCGATGGGCGGGCAGCAGTTCGGCAGCGACGCCTTGCTGCTCGACACGTCGCGCCTCGGCCGCGTCCTGCGGTTCGACCCCGCGCGGCGCGAGGTGGAAGTCGAGGCGGGGATTCAGTGGCCCGAACTCGTCAATCGTCTAATCGAGTTGCAGAGGGGCAGCCCGCGGCAACTCGGGATCATACAGAAGCAGACGGGGGCCGACCGCCTGAGCGTCGGCGGCGCGCTCGCGGCGAACATACACGGGCGGGGTCTCAAGCTGAAGCCGTTCGTCAACGACATCGAATCGTTCGTCCTCGTGGACGCCGAAAGCAACGTCCTGAGGTGCAGCCGGCGCGAGAACCCTGAGTTGTTCAGGCTGGCCGTCGGCGGCTACGGGCTGTTCGGCGTCGTCGCGAGCGTCACGCTCCGGCTCGCGCCCCGCCGGAAATTGAGGCGCGTCGTCCGCCTCATTGATTTGTCAGACTTGATGCCGGCCTTTGACGAGCGCGTCGCGTCCGGCTTCCTGTACGGCGATTTCCAGTTCATGACGGACTCCGCGTCCGCCGGCTTCCTGCGCCGCGGGGTCTTCTCGTGTTACGAGCCCGCGCCGGATGACGCGGGTGAGATGCCGATTCACAAAGAACTCTCGGCCGGCGAGTGGAAGCAACTGCTTTATCTCGCGCACGCGGATCGCCGCCGCGCGTTCGAAACTTACGCGTCACACTACCTCTCAACGGACGGGCAGCTTTACTGGTCCGACACTCATCAGTTGAGCGTCTACCTGGACGACTATCACCGCGAGTTGGACGGGCGTCTGGGCGCGACCCACCGCGGGAGCGAGATGATCACGGAGGTTTACGTCCCGCGCGCGGAACTCGCGCGGTTCATGGAAGCGACGCGCGCGGATTTCCGGGCGCGCGGGACGGAGTTGATTTACGGAACAATCAGGCTCATCGAAAAGGACGACGAGAGTTTTCTGGCGTGGGCCGGGGAGCGCTACGCGTGCGTGGTCTTCAACCTGCACGTCGAGCACACGCGCGCAGGCGTAGAGAGGGCGAGAGGTGATTTCCGGCGGCTGATTGACCGCGCCGCCGGTCACGGCGGGAGCTATTACCTGACCTATCACCGCTGGGCGACGCGCGAGCAGGTGTTGGCCTGCTACCCGCAGTTCCCCGAGTTCCTGCGCCTGAAGAAATGCTACGACCCGGCCGAGACTTTCCAGAGCGACTGGTATCGCCACTACAAGACGCTCTTCGGCCGGGCCGCTTAAGAAGGGCGCGCGCCCTCAGTGGCCGCCGCTGCAATACCAGCCGAGCACATTCCTGGGCTTCGGCCCCTTGACCTCGTAAACGCTTTTCCCCGTGTCGAAGATGGACTGCAAGGCCGTGATGACTTCCATCACGCCGTCGCCGTTCAGGTCCAGGATGGCCGCCACCGTCTCCCTGTGGTGCCAGTTCCCGGTCTGAATAGGGTCTTCGTGATTCTTGAGCTCGACTTCAGAAACTATGGGGATTGTCACGGCGCGCCCTCCGGCCACCCTGCGCAGGAGCACCACGGAGAAATCCCCTTTGCCCATGAAATGGCCCGGCGTTTCGGTGCTGTTGGCGGCGATCAAGACCTCTTCGGTGCCGTCGCCGTCCAGGTCAACGCGCAGCAGTTGGAGAATCTTCACGTCGGGCCTGGGCAGCCCCGCCCCGCGCAAATGGGCGCTGACGACGTTGCGGTACTCCTCCTGGTTCGGGTCCTGAACTTTCGGCAGCCGCGGCTGCGGGTCCCAGTCGCCGTTGACCGCGAACACAGGTGTCTCGGCTTCGGGGAGCTGCGGCGAGAGCGCGACTGCGACGTTGTCGTCGCAAGGGTACTCGGGCGGCACGGGCTTGCCTATGGTTCCGGTCCCGGCGGGGCCGGTCAGCGTGTAGAGGCGGAAAGTCTCGCCCTCCTTGACGAGCGGCATGGTCTTGACGGCGTCCGTCCAGGCCCTGCCGTTGAAGCTACCTAACAGCTGGCTGTCCCGCGCGTCAACCGCCATGCGCAAGACCTTCGGCGCTGGCGTGGCCGCCGCGCCCCGACGTGCGCTTGTGCGTCTCTGGGCCGACGCCACATCAAAACCGCAAACCAGCGCCAGGCACACGAGAGTGAAAAGTAAAAGCTTTCGCATCAAAAGCTCCTTTCCTGCTTCGTCCGATTTTACCGGCTTGTAAGTTAACTTCTGGTTTTAGAGTACGCAGCTTCGGTGAATTTGTAAGAGCTTACTTCCCAGGTTCAGCGCGCGGAGGCCAGGCCCGCTTCGGCGACAGCTTGCGCCGGCTCCTCGGTCTGCTGGCGCGCGTGGTAAGAGGAGCGCGTCAGCGGGCTGGACTCAACGTGGCGGAAGCCCAACTCCATGCCGACCTCGCGCCAGCGCGCGAACTCTTCCGGCGTGACGTAGCGCTCGACGGGCAGCCGCCGCTCGTAAGGTTGCAGGTACTGTCCGATAGTCATGATGTCAGTTGAAACCGCGCGCAAGTCCCTCATCAACTCGACCACCTCGTCGAAGGTCTCGCCCAAGCCCACCATGATGCCGCTCTTGGTGAGCATCCCGCGGTTCTCATCATCACGGCGGCGGGCGGCGCGCTCCAGCAGCGTCATCGTCTGCCGGTAGTCTGCGTCCGGGCGCACGCGGCGGTAGAGGCGCGCGATGGTCTCCGTGTTGTGGTTGAGCACGTCGGGCTGCGCGTCGAGGACCGTGTTGAGCGCGGCCTCGTCGCCGTTGAAGTCCGGGATGAGGACTTCGATCTTGCAGGCGGGGTTGAGTGCGCGCACCTCGCGTATGGTCTCGGCCCAGTGCGCCGCGCCGCCGTCCGCCAGGTCGTCGCGGTTGACGGAGGTGATGACGGCGTGGGCCAAATTCAGATGGCGCACCGCCTCGGCGACGTGGCGCGGCTCTTCGGGGTCTAGCGAGCCCGGCTTGCCCTTGCCGACGGCGCAGAAGCCGCAGTGGCGCGTGCAGATGTCGCCGGCGAGCATGAAGGTCGCCGTGCGGTCGGACCAGCACTCGAAGATGTTCGGGCACTTGGCCTCCTGGCAGACCGTGTGCAGGTTCAGCCCCTCGATCAGCTTCAGCACGTGATTCTGATTCGTCGGGTCGCCCAGCCGAATCTTCAGCCACTCCGGCTTCGGCTGCCGCGGCCTATTGCTGATCACTCTCAGTTCGCGTCCCACTTTTTCTGTCGCTCCAAGACTTTCGATTGATGTGCCCATCTTACCATTTTCAAGCGCGAACGCGCATGCCGAGGGTCGAGCCGTCACAGCAGGCGCGCGAGCGCTTCGGGGTCAATGTTGCCGCCGGAGAGGACGACGCCGACGCGGCGCACGTCTTTCGGGATTTTCCCGGAGAGGACGGCCGCCGCGGCCGCCGCGCCGCTCGGCTCGACCAGAATCTTCATGCGGAAGAGCAGGAACTTGAGCGCGGCGATCAACTCTTCCTCCGCGACCGTCAGCACCTCCTCGGCGTTCGCGCGCGTGACGGGGAAGGTGAGCGCGCCTGGGCTCTGGACGCGCAGCCCGTCGGCAATCGTCGCCGACGGCGGAATCCTCACGCGCTCGCCCGCCAGGATCGAGCGGCGCGTGTCGTCGGCGAGCGCAGGCTCCGTGGGGAAGCAGCGAATCTTGGGATTGATGTCTTTGGCCGCCGTGCTCGCGCCCGCGAAGAGCCCGCCGCCGCTGCAAGGCGTGACGATGCAGTCCAGGTCCGGCGCGTCCTCCAGCAATTCGAGCGCGCACGTTCCCTGTCCGGCCATTATCAGGTAGTCGTCGTAGGGCGGGACCATGACTAAGCCCTCGCGCTCGGCTATGTCGCGCGCGATCTGTTCGCGGTCTTCGCGCAGGCGGTCGAAGAGCACCAGCTCCGCGCCGTAGCCGCGCGTCGCCGCCAGCTTCGCCTGCGGCGCGTCCGACGGCATGACGATGACGGCGCGCGCCCCGGCCTCGCGCGCCGCGAGCGCCACGGCCTGCGCGTGGTTGCCAGAGGAGTGCGCGACCACGCCGCGCGCCAGCTCCTCCCGCGCGAGCGACCGTATCTTGTTCGTCGCGCCGCGAAACTTGAACGCGCCGACGCGCTGCATGTTCTCGCACTTGAAGTAGACGCGAAGGCCCGAACCGTCTCTGGACGCGGCCTCGTCGAACGAGCGCGAAGTCAGAACGGGCGTGCGGTGGACGTGCGGGCGTATCCGCTCGTGCGCTTCTTTGATGAGTTCGGGTGTCAGCATCGGATGATTACGAGTCTCAATTTCCGAATAGGGTCCGCTCAGGACGCGACCGCCCCCGTGCGCTCCGGGATGGTTTCCTCAAGCGGCATCTCGAAGACTTCCGCGAAGCGCGCGACGAGGCGGTCTTCGACTTCGCGCATGTCAACGTCGCGGCCGAGCAGTTCTCGCATGGAGGTGACGGGCTCGCCCTCGCAGGCGATGATGAGGTTGAAGAAGCTGAGGTCCGTGTTGACGTTCAGGGCGAAGCCGTGCGTCGTCACCCAGCGCGCGATGTGCACGCCGATGGCCGCGACCTTGCCGCGCGCCGTGTGCACGCCCGTCAGCCCCTTGATGCGGAAGCCCTCTATCCCGAAATCCGCGAGCGCGCGCATCAAGACCTCTTCGAGGTCGCGCACGTAGCGGTGCACGTCCTCGCGCTCGGGGCTCAAATTAATAATCGGGTAGCCGACCACCTGCCCGAGGCCGTGGTACGTGACCTTGCCCCCGCGGTTGGTCTCGAAGACGGTCACGCCGCGCCCGTCCAGGATTTCCCGCGGCGCGAGGATGCCGGCGTTGGTCGCGCCGCGCCCGAGCGTGAGCGTGTGCGGGTGCTCCAAAAGTATCAGCGTGTCCGGCTGCTCGCGCGAGAGCACGGCCCGCTCGGTCTCCTTCTGCGCGGCGAGCGCCGCGCCGTATTCGAGGCGGCCCAGCCGCCGGACTCTGAGCGTTCGCTGTCTCATAAGTGCCGCAAGGTGCGTCGGTGAAAGTTCGCTTCATTCTAGCAGGACCGCGCCGGCCGTGACCAACCGGGCCGGGCCGGGTGCCTGCGGCGCTTGACTCGCGCAACCATTTGGCAGAATAGTCTAATCAAAGTCCCCGCGCAGTGAAGACGACAAAGCTCTTGGGAGACGCCCGGAACGGAGGATGAGACTAAATTGAGACGCGCTATTATCACGACGACCATCGGCCTGCTGCTCTTGCCCGCGCCGATTTTGGCACAGAATCGCCAGCGCACGACGAGCCGCAGGAGCACGGCGCGGGCGAGCCGCGCCCCGGCAACCGATTACGCCGCGGAGGCGGCGCGCAACGCTGGGGCCACGCGCGTGGCCGACCAGATCAAAGTCCTGACGCGGTTCCTCTACCTGCTCGGCGGCGTGGCGAAGGGCATAGAGGCCGCGGACGTGGCGGCGCGCGCCGGCGAGGCCACGCCCGCGCAGGTTCAGCAGACGGACCGCAGCAAGGCCACGGTCAAGAACAGCCTGCAAAACGTGCGCGAGGGGCTGGACCAACTGGAGATTGATTTCCGCACGAAGCCCGAGCTGCAGCGCTTCTACACGAGCCTCGCGGGTGTGGCGGCGGGCGCGGCCACGGCCGAAGACCAAGCCGCCGCCAACCAGTTCGACCAGGCCGGCCGCTCGCTCCTCAGCGTCGTCAACCGCCTGACGGACGTGCTGCTGGAAATGCGCTGAAGAAGGCGAAAGTAAAAAGCTAAAAGTGAGACCCTGAAAGGGTCGCACATGAGAGCCGGGGGCGGCGTTCGCTTCCGCTCGCTTGCCCCCGGCTCTCATGTGCGACCCCTGCGGGGTCTTCTACTTTTTGCCTTTCGGGTAGTAGCCCTGGCGCGCGCGGACGCGGAGCGCGGGCTGTGCGGGGAGCGTAACTTTGATGCGCAGGAATTTGTTGGCCGCGCTCTCGTTGTTGGAGTAGTACTGTAGCAGGTATTGCGAGCGCAACTCGGAGGCGATGCGGTGGAACATCGCGGGCAAATCTTCGAGCCTCGCCGGGACGAAGGAGGTCCCGCCGGTCGCATCCGCTATCCGCTCCATGCCTTTCTGCGAGCGCGCCGTGCGGACGTTGAGGTGCATGGTCGCCCCGCTCGGGTTGATCGAGTAGAAGGTGATCTCCGTTCGCTGCACCTCGCGCTGGACTTCGGTCACAGAGCGTTCGATCAACTGCAACTGCGCGTCCTTGCCGATTAGCTGCATGCCCCCGTTCCTGCTCTGCTCTGCGGAAACGTCCAGGATGCGCGCCGTGTCGTCGCCGTCCGAGATGACGACGATCACTTTGCGGCGGCCCGACCCGGAAGACTTTTCCAGATAACGCGACGCCTCAAGGACGGTGTCGTAGAACGCCGTGAACCCTTTGGCCGAATTGATCGCCATCAGCTTCTGCGACGCGCGCTCGGCCGAGGTCAGCTCCTGTATGAAGCGCGGCTTCTCGTCGATGGCGAAGACGGTCGCGCGGTCGCCGGGCTTCAAGACCTGTTTGAGAAAGCCCGCGGCCGCCTGCTGCTCGAACGTGAAACGCGCGTCGACGCTGCCTGACACGTCCAGAAGGACGGCGATGTCGAGCGGCACCTGCTCGGGGTCGCCTATCTCCGCGATCTCCTGCGCGCGCCCCTCCTCCTCCAGCCGGAAGTCCGGGACCTTGAGGCCGAGCACGGGCTGGCCCGCTGCGTCAGTCACCGAAACTGGCACAACGACCAGGTTCGACGTGACGCGCACGACCTCGTAATCCTCGTCCTTCGGCGGCGGGGGCGGCTTCGGCGTCGGCCGCGGCATCACCGGCGGCGGGTCGTTGGGGAGCGTCGGCTCCTGCGCGCGCACGGTCGCGGCCGCCGCGCCGAACAGAAAAAGAAAAGCCAGCGCCGCGGGGAGCGCCAGCGTCGAGCGTCTAAGCATTCCGTTTTACCCCCTAAGAATAGGGACGAGGGACGAGGGATGAGGGATGATAGGGTTGAGTGATAGATTCACCTGACGCGTTCACTCAAACATTTTCATCCCTCACCCCTCTGCCCTCATCCCTGCCTTTTATTCCGGCGTGGACGTGCTGGCCGAGCCGCTCGGGGTCGTCATGGTCGGCGCGCCCTGTTGCAGGCCGCGGTTGACGAGGATTTTGACCTCGACGCGGCGGTTCTGCTGGCGGCCCTCGCGGGTCGTGTTGTCCGCCACCGCGTTCGACTCGCCGTAGCCGAACGGCGTCACGATGCGGCGCAGCGGAATCCTGTGGTTCTCGGCCAGGTAGCGGACGACGGCGTCGGCGCGCTGCGCGCTCAGCATGCGGTTGCGGGCGACGCTCCCCGTCGAGTCGGCGTAGCCGGAGACTTCAATCACGTAGCCCTTGGCGTTGAGCGCCTTGGTTGCGAGTTCGTCCAACTGGGCCTTGGCGTCGCGCGAGAGCACGGAGCTGCCCGAGCGGAAGGTGATCGCGATTGACTCCTGCGGGACGTAGTCGTCCAGGGCGGAGATGCGCTCGTTGGTCGCGTTGACGCCGGCGACCGCCGCGTCGGCCGTTTCCTGGGCGGCCTTCGCGCCGCCGCGCGCGGCGTTCGAGACGGCCGCCAACTCGTCGATCTGGCCCGACAGGCGCTGCGCGTTCTGCTCGACCTGCTCGATGCGGCCTTCGGCAGAGCCGACGCGCGTCTCGACCGGGTCAACACGCGACTCGACGGTGCGCGCCACGCGCAGGTCGGAGTTGGAGAAGCGGATTTTGTTGGCGACCAGTTCGCCCGCGGAGGAGCCGCGCCCCTCGACCTCAACGTTCAAGCCGCGGAGGATGGCCGTGACGCCGTAGCGCGTGCCGCCGCCGAAGAAGCCGCCTTTGGACTTGACGCTGGTGGTGTCGGTCAGGCGGACGACCGTGTCCACGCCGTTCATGTCGCGGACGACGAAGGTGTCGGCGTCGCGGCGCACGACCACGCCTTCGACCTTCATCTTCTGACCGTCGGCGACGGTGCGGACGTTTCCTTGCTGGGCCATGCTGGTCGGGGGCTTGATCGAAGCCGCCGACTGGTTGACGCTCGAATCCGGGCCCGCCTGGGCCAGGGCCGCGGAGGCCGCCGCCACGACGAGGGCGAAGGCGAGAAACAGTTTTCCGAAGGGTCGGGAATTGTCAGCACTCATATCTTTTTAACTCCATATCAGCGGGGCCTAGTTGTCGGGCTGCCCGCAAGTTAAGGCGACAATGCCGGGCGGTTAGGGGCGACCGGTTTAACGCAAGTCGCAGGTTAAAAGTAATTCGCACACTAAAAGTTCGGGCCTTAATACATGGACGGCCGCGAACTCTAACAATTGCGAGGTGTCTTGAACCTGTAACGATTAGCTTGATCGTCTGAAGGCGAATATTAATGAACAATCGGGGGAAGTCAAGCACCTCACGGACGAAAACCGCCACCGGGCCGCCCCGCAAGCGCTAAATTAGACAATCGCCACCGGAATGCAAGAAAGCAGTGGGCAGCAGGCAGTGGGCAGCGGGCAGTAAAAACGAAAGAGAAAAAGGCAGCCGAGCTAATCACGCCTGGCTGCCTTCTGTCTTTAACTGCCTACTGCCCACTGCCTGCTGCTTTTCAGACTTGGAACTCGCCGCGTTCCAGAAGCTCCTTGACGTAGCCGAGGAATTTTTCGGCGTCGGAGCCGTCGATGATGCGGTGGTCGAAGGTCAGCGCGAAGTAGGCCATCTGGCGGACGGCTATCAGGTCGTCGCCGTCGGGGCTGGTGATGACTTTGGCGCGCTTCTCGATTGCGCCGACGCCGAGGATGGCGACCTGCGGCTGGTTGATGATGGGCGTGCCGAAGAGGCCGCCGAAGACGCCGGGGTTGGTGATGGTGAACGTGCCGCCCGCCACCTCGTCGGGCTTCAACTGCTTGGCGCGCGCGCGGTCGGCCAGGTCGTTCGCGGCCCGCGCGAGCCCCGAAATCGAGAGGTCGTCGGCGCGCTTGATGACCGGCACGATCAGGCCCCAGTCGAGCGCCACGGCCATGCCGAGGTTGATGTCGCGCTTGTAGATGATCTGGTCGCCGGAGACCTGCGCGTTGAAGACGGGGAAGCGCCGGATGGCGGTCGTGATGGCCTGGAAGATGAACGGCATGAAGGTGAGCTTCGTGCCCGTGCGCTCCTGGAACTCGCGCTTGAACTGTTGGCGCAGGCGCGCGATCCTGGTCATGTCTATCTCGTAGACGGTCGTGACGTGCGCCGAGGTCCGCCGCGACATGACCATGTGCTCGGCGATCTTCTTGCGCATGACGCTCATCTGCTCGACGCGGTCTTCGGCCGCGGGGGGCTGAACGGGCGGTGCCTGTACGGGCGGCGCGGCCGGCGACGGCGCGGGCTGCGGCGCGGCCCCCTGCATGGCCTCCTGCGGCGACATTATCGCGCCGGATTCGATGAAGCTCAGGATGTCGTTCTTCGTCACGCGGCCGCTCATCCCGGTGCCTTCGAGGCGCGAGATGTCTATGCCGTGCTCGCGCGCGATGTTGCGCACGAGCGGGCTGGACTTCGTGCGGCGCAACTCCTCGGCCGTCTGCTCGCGGCCGTCTCCGCCCGCGGCCTCTGTCGCGGGCGCTTGCGCCTGCGGCTGCGCCGGGGCCTGCGCGGCTTTGCCTTCTTCGGCCTTCGGGGCGGGAGGCGCGGGCGAGGCGGCTTGCGGCGGCGGCTGTTGCGGCTGCGCGGCCTGCTGCTGCGCGGGAGGCGGGGGCGGCTCGGGCGACACGGCCGCCTGTGACGCGGGCGCTGGCGGCGCAGAGACTTCCGCGGCACTCGCCCCGCCGTTCGACGGCGCGGACACGCCTTCGCCTCCGTCCAACACGGCGACGACCTTGTTGACCTCCACGGTCTCGCCCTCTTTGAACTTAATCTCCGTGAGGACGCCCGCGGCCGGGCTCGGAATCTCCGCGTCCACCTTGTCGGTCGAAATCTCGAACAGCGGCTCGTCGCGCTCGACGCGGTCGCCCACCTTCTTCAGCCAACGCGTAATCGTCCCCTCTGCGATGGACTCGCCCATCTGCGGCATGACAACTTCTGTACTCATGGTCTCTCCAAATTTTTGATTTGCGATTTCTGATTGTTGATTGGACAAGGATGAAATCGCAACTCAACAATCAAAAATCGCAAATCCCTTCACCCTTCTGCTGTGGTCGGGTCAATCACCGACTTGACTTCGGAAACGCTGTTCGCGGGGAAGCCGCCCTGCGCGGCGTGCTCGCGCACCATCTCCGCGTCGGGCGCGATGTAGACGCAGTAAACTTTATCCCCGGTCACATAGCTCTGCACCCACTGAATCTGCGGCCCCATGTTCTGCAAGACTCCGCAGGATTTTTGCGAGATGCCCCGCAACTCCTCGGCCGTCAAATCGCCCGCCCCCGGAATCTCCCGCTCAATAACATACTTCGGCATGATGTGCGCTCCTTTGTAAAAGTAATGAGTAATCAGTAGTCAGTTGTCAGTAGTCAGTAAAAGCTAAGAAGCTGCTTACTGATTGCTGACCGCTGATTACTTCTTTAATACGCCGCCAGCTTGCGCGCCGCGTCGAGCACGTCTTTGGTCTGCGGCAGGTAATATTCTTCGAGCGGCGGCGAATAGGGGACCGGCGTGTCGAGCGAGGCGACGCGGATGACGGGCGCGTCGAGCCACTCGAAAGCCTCCTCGCCGATGGTCGCGGCTATCTCGCCGCCGATGCCGCCCGTGCGCGACGCCTCGTGAAGCACCATGACCTTGCTCGTCTTTTTAACGGAGGCCAGAATCGCGTGCTTGTCCATCGGCGCGAGCGTCCTGAGGTCTATGACCTCCACGTCCAAGCCTTCCTTCTCCAACTCGGCGGCCGCGTCGAGCGCGTTCAGGACCTGCGCGCCGAACGTGATGATCGAAAGGTCGCGCCCCTCGCGCGCGACGCGCGCCTTGCCTATCTCGACCGTGTAATCCTCCTCGGGCAACTCCTCGCGCAGCCGCGGCAGGCGGTAGAGCTTCTTGTGCTCGAAGTAGAGCACGGGGTCCGGGTCGCGGATGGCGGCCTTGATTAAGCCCTTCGCGTCGTAAGCGGTCGAGGGCTCCACGATCTTCAGCCCGGCCGTGTTCAGGAAGAACGACTCGGCGTTGATCGAGTGAAAGGGCCCCGCGTGCACGCCCGAGCCGCACGGGCCGCGGAAGACGGCCGCGATGCCCGCGCCCCAGCGGTAGCGACACTTCGCGGCGTAGTTGGTCAGCATGTCGAAGCCCGCGGAGATGAAGTCTATGAACTGGAACTCCGCGACGGGGCGCATCCCCATCAGCGCCGCGCCGCACGCCGCCCCGACAATCGCCGCCTCCGAAATCGGCGTGTCGATCACGCGCCCCTCGCCGAATTCGTCCAGGAGCCCGTCCGTCACCTTGAACGCGCCGCCGTACGCGCCCACGTCCTCGCCTATGCAGAAGACGGTCGGGTCGCGCTCCATCTCCTCCCAGATGCCCTGCCGGATGGCCTCGACGAAAGTCGCCACGCCGCCGCGCGCGGGCCTGTTAGATTTGTGCTCTTTCTTGACTGCTGTTGACATGGATTTTAGGTTTCCAAAACTTTCGGCCTGAACGCGGGCGGCACGACGTTGTTGTCGAAGACACGGTAAGCCGCCTGTTCCGGCTCGGGCATCGGCGAGGATTCGGCCCAGGCCACGTCCTCGTCCAGTTCGCGCACGATGCCGGCCGTTATCTCGTCCAGCCTCTCGCGCGCGGCGATGTCTCTTTCGACCAGGTATCTCTCGTAGCGGTCCACGGGGTCGTTGTTCTTCTCCCACCACTCGACCTCACCCTCGGCGACGTAGCGCTGGTCGTCGTGCTCCGCGTGGCCCTTGCGCCGGTAGGTCTTGGCTTCGATGAGGACCGCGCCGCCGCCGCCGCGCGCGTGCTCCGCGGCTTTCCTCGTCACCTCGTAGCAGGCGACGATGTCGTTGCCGTCGACGATGTGGCCGGGGATGCCGTAGCCCGCCGCCTTCTCCGCGAGGTCTTTCACGGCCGTCTGCTTCGAGGTCGGCGTTGAATACGCGTAGTGGTTGTACTCCGCGACGACGATGAGCGGCAGGCGCTGGACGGCGGCGAAGTTCAGGCCCTCGTGGAACGCGCCCGTGCTCATCCCGCCGTCGCCTATGTAGGCGACGGCCACTATATCTTTATTCCGCATGCGCGCGCCGAGCAGTACGCCCGTCATCACGGGAATCATGTCGCCGAGGTGCGAGATCGGCCCGATGAAGCCTTTGGACATGTCGCCGAAGTGTATGTTGAGGTCGCGCCCGCCCGACGGCCCCCAGGCCTTCGCCATGTACTGCGCGAAAATCTCCCGCGGCCGGATGCCCTTGACGAGCACCGCGCCGAGGTCGCGTATCAGAGGCGTGATGAAATCGCGCGGCTCCAGCGCGTAGGCCGTGCCGACGGCCGTCGCCTCCTGCCCGAGCGAGCGGAACACGCCGCCGACCACTTTCGTCTGGCGGTAAAGATTGACCAGCCGCTCCTCGACCAGCCGCGTCATCTTCAGATAGCGGTAAAGCTCAAGCATCTGCTCCGGCCCGAGCGTCGTCTCCGCCGTGCAGGACAACGGCGCGGTAGCTTCCGCCTCATCCGAACCAGGTTTTTCCGGTGACTCTGTTTTCATATTCAAGGCAGCGGGCAGTGGGCAGTGGGCAGTAAAAGCAGTTATGTCTTCACTGCCCACTGCCTACTGCCCACTTTACATGTGTATCGTCAGGCCGTGGATGCCTTCGGCGGCTTCCATGACTGCTTCGGAGATGGTCGGGTGCGCGTGCATGGTGCGCCCCAACTCCTCCGCGGTTGATTCGAGCTGCATGGCGACGCAGGCTTCGGCGATCAGTTCGGTCGCGTGCGGGCCGACGATGTGCACGCCGAGGAGCTCGTCGTACTTCGTCTCGGAGATGACCTTGACGAAGCCCTCCTCTTCGCCGAGGATGCGCGCCTTGCCCGAGGCGGAGAAGAGGAACTTCGCCACCTTCACGTCGTAGCCCTCCTCGCGCGCCTTCTTCTCCGTCAGCCCGACGCTCGCCACTTCCGGGTCGCAGTAGGTGCAGCTTGGCACGTGGCGCAGGTTGATCGGCCGCGCGTCCTCGTGGCCCGCGATCTGCTCGACCGCCAGGATGCCCTCTTTCGACGCCAGGTGCGCGAGCCACGGCGTGGGAATCACGTCGCCGATGGCGTAGACGCCTTCCTCGTCCGTGCGGCAGAACTCGTCCACCTGAATCGCGCCGCGCTCGACCTTGATCTTCGTGCCTTCGAGCCCCAGCCCCTCTATGAACGGCATGCGGCCGACGGCGACCAGCAGCATCTCCGCTTCGAGCTTGACCTCCTCGCCTTTGGAAGTCTTGCCCGTCAGCACGACGCCCGCGCCGGTCTTCTCAATCTTTTCGAGCTTGGTGTCCAACTGCGACTTGATGCCGCGCTTGCGGAACGCCCTCTCCAACTCTTTGGAAATCTCTTCGTCTTCGAGCGGGAGCAGCCGCGGCATCAATTCCACAATCGTCGTCTCGCAGCCGAAGCGCGAGTAGACGGAGGCGAACTCCACGCCGACCGCGCCCGCGCCCATCACGATCAAGGACTTCGGGACTTCCTTCAATTCCAGGATGTGGTCCGAGTTGACGACGTGCTCGCCGTCCGTCTCGAAGCCCGGGATCGGGCGCACGACCGAGCCGGTCGCGATGATGATGTTGCGCGTGTTGATGGTCTGCTCCTGCCCGTCGTCGCCCTTGACAATGACTTTGCCGGGCAGAGCGAGGCGGCCCGCGCCCTTGAAGGTCGTGATCTTGTTCTTCTTCATCAGGAACTCTATGCCCTTAGAGTTCTTCGTCACGACCTTGTCCTTGCGCTTCTGCACGTCGGCGAAGGCCAGCTGCACGCCCGAGACCTGCACGCCGAAGTCCGCCAGCCCGTGCTGCGCCTTCTCGTAATAGTGCGCGGACATCAACAATTGTTTCGTCGGGATGCAGCCGCGCAAGGTGCACGTCCCGCCCAGCCGCTTGTCCTTCTCCACGAGCGCGACCTTCAGCCCGAGCTGCGCGCCGCGAATCGCCGCCACGTACCCGCCAGGTCCGCTCCCTATAATCGTCACGTCGAATTGTTCAGTAGCCAATGTCCCTCCTCGAAGGGATGAGGGGTGAGGGATGAGGGGTGAAATAAAAACTCCTTCCTTCCTTCATCCCTCGTCCCTCATCCCTCATCCCTCATTTTTTGAATCTGTGCCCCGTGGTGGGCGAAGTGTTTGAAGGTCACCGCCTCTATGTACTTGTAGGCGGGCTTGGATTCGTCCACCTCGTCCGGGAGCGAGTCGATGACGCGCTCCATCTCCGTGTGCGCGGCGTCGAACTCTTCGCGCACCTGCGGGAAGGAGCGTTCGCGGCGGCTCTCGACGGCCTGCCGGTTGAACTCGTCTATCATCTCCTGGTTCAGCCGCTGCGGCTTCCACGTCCCGTCCTGAATCTCCTTGATGATGCGCGCCGCCTCTATCTCCCAGGCGGCGATGTGCGAGAGCGCGTCCTTGATAGACCACTGCGCGTTGAGCCCGACGCGCGTCGCCTCCTCCTCGGTCAAGCCTTCGAGTGCTCGGGTCAGCCCCTCGTGTGTCTCGCGCACGCGCTCCTGCAACTCCGTCTTCTTCATAGCGGTCTGTTCGCACGCAGGGCGCGAGGCGAGCCCCCCTTGCGGCCTCCAGTCTGAAGTGTGTTAAGTCTGGGCAATAGTATAGACAAGTAGTCAGTGCTTTTACAAAAGCGCGGCATTATAATCCCGGACGCGAAATTCATCCAACGGGCCGGGCCCGGCCCGAAACTTTGCCGGAAGCGAGGACTCTCAGCACAGATGGAACACACCGAAGGATTCTTGAAACTGGTCGAGGAAGCCAAGCGACGCATACGCGAAATCTCCGTCGAGGAGACCCTTGAGCGCCTTGAGTCGGGCGAGGGCGCGCGCCTGATAGACGTGCGCGAAGATAACGAATGGGAAGCCGGCCACGCGAAGGGGGCCGAACACATCGGCAAAGGCGTCATCGAGCGCGACATCGAACGCCTCATCCCGGACCAGTCCACCGAGCTCATCCTCTACTGCGGCGGCGGCTACCGCTCCGCCCTCGCCGCCGACACCCTCCAACGCATGGGCTACTACGACGTCTCCTCCCTCTCCGGCGGCTGGCGGGCCTGGAAAGACGCGGGCGCACCCGTTGAAGGTGCAGAGAACGAATAAAGAATAATTGGTGGACTCGCGTCCGTAGAGTATGTTGTTGAAAATATAGATAAGAATGAGGGGCGCGTATGGCAGAAAATAATCAGAAACTACCTTCGTTCGCGTCGCTCGACCGGCAGAGGCGCTCGTTAATTCCTGGCTGAAAGAAAAATTATCCGAGTTAGACAGCGGCCGAAGTGATCGGCCGCGCGATTAGGAATCTACCTCAACTAGTTCCCACGGATAGGCGAAGACAGCCAGCACCATACCTCTCCAAAGAATCTGCTCCTCCTCACCAAATGCCACTTCTTGTGGGAGAAAACTGTCTCCGGGCAACCTCCTGTATTCGGACGGGATTTGAGGGGCCGACTCTTTTACACAAGCAAGTTGTCTAACGCTTATCGGGCCACGGCGGCTTTTATCAAGTTGGACCGCTTTAATTCATGGCAGAGCAGCTTTTTGATACCGCCCGCAGTATAACTCAACACTCTGAAGATTCCCGGTTAGCTACCAGAATCCTTGTGCGATGACGCGATAGCCTACCATTACCTCAAAAGTAAACTATATATCCGTTCCCGAGTACGGTGTTCCCGCTTGAGGAGACGGCGTTCCGTTGGCTGGGAATGGCGTTCCGGTGCGAGGGAGTATCATTCCGATAGGTGAGAATGACGTTCCCGAGCGTCGGAAGGATGTTCCGTGAGGTGGGAAGAGCGTTCCGGCGCGTGGGAATTGAGTTCTGGCGGGTGGGAATGGCGTTCCGAGGGGGCGGATGGTTGTACCGGGCGGGTCAATTTTGTTCTTGCATGGGCGTTAGAGTGCGCGTAAGATTCGGCGCGTCCTCGCATGGTCTTAACCTTTTCTCACGAAGGAGTCTCACCTATGGCAAATCAAGCTACACGATTGAAACCTTCTCTCATTCAGGCGGACAAGGATGCGTTCGCGGCGTTGCAGGCGGTTGTGGGGTATGCGCCGGTGAATGCGGCTTATGGGTTGGCGGCGATTACGGCGGCGCGGGCGAGTCTGGATGGCGCGCAGCAGGCGGAAATACAGACGGCTGCGGCGGCGGCGGCGGCGCGCGACGAGGCGGTGGCGCGGGAGTGGGAGTTTCATAATCTGATGCTGGGGGCGAAGGACCAGATCATCGCGCAGTTCGGGAAGGACTCGAACGAGGTGCAGGCGGTGGGGTTGAAGAGGAAGTCGGAGTACAGTCGCCCGCGGCCGCGGGCGAAGAAGGAGAGCGCGCCGGCTTAAGTTAAGGAAAGACACATCAGGCACAGATAGGGAGGAGGAGCGCCGCCGGTCGGTGTTTCTCCTTTCTGTTTTTCACCGTTCCGCTTTTACACTCCGTCATTGTCTCTGGTGTACAATTAAAGTGTAGAGCGATTCTCGGTTGTTGGGTCTGAGAGTTTGGCCCTGCGACTCAGGCTAAGGATGAAGGATTCTATGTCACAGGAAGCGAGTAAGCAGAGAGAAGAGGGCGCGGCGGCCGTGCGCGTCGAGACGGATTCGATGGGGGAGATAGAGGTCCCTGCGGATAGGTATTACGGGGCGCAGACGCAGCGGTCGCTGATTCATTTCGACATCGGCTTTGACGTGATGCCGCGGGAGATGATACGGGCGCTGGGTGTGCTCAAAAAAGCGGCGGCGCTGGTGAATCGGGGTCTGGGGAAGCTGCCGAAGGATAAGGCGGAGTTGATCGCGCGGGCGGCGGACGAGGTCATAGAGGGGAAGCTGGACGAGCATTTCCCGCTGCGCGTGTGGCAGACGGGGAGCGGGACGCAGACGAACATGAACGCGAACGAGGTCATCTCGAACCGCGCGATTGAGATGAGCGGCGGGGTGATGGGGAGCAAAGCTCCCGTGCACCCGAACGACCACGTCAACATGTCGCAGTCGTCGAACGACACCTTCCCCACGGCCATGCACATCGCGTCCGCGGAGGAGATGAACAAGCTCATCCCCGAAGTCGAGCGCGTGCGCGACGCGATTGACGCGAAGGCCAAAGAGTTCGCGGACGTGGTGAAGATCGGGCGCACGCACTTGCAGGACGCGACGCCCATCACGGTCGGGCAGGAGATGTCCGGCTGGGCCAGTTTGCTCGACCGCGACGTGGAGCGCTTGCGGTTGACGCTGCCCGGACTCTACGACCTGGCAATCGGCGGCACGGCCGTCGGCACGGGGCTCAACTCGCACCCGGAGTTCGGCGAGCGCGCGGCGGCGAAGATAGCGGAGTTGACCGGGCTGCCTTTCAAGTCGCACCCGAACAAGTTCGCGGCGCTCTCGGCGCACGACGAGATGGTGTTCGCGAGCGGCGCGCTGAAGACGCTCGCGGGCTCGCTCATGAAAATCGCGAACGACATACGCTGGCTGGCCTCTGGGCCGCGCGCGGGCTTCTGCGAGTTGATCCTGCCGGAGAACGAGCCGGGCTCCTCGATCATGCCGGGCAAGGTGAACCCGACGCAGTCCGAGGCGATGACGATGGTCGCCGTGCAGGTCTTCGGCAACGACGCCGCCATAGGCTTCGCGGGCTCGCAGGGCAACTTCGAGCTGAACGTCTTCAACCCCGTGATGGTTCACAACCTGCTCCACTCGATTCGACTCATCAAGGACGCCTGCCACGGCTTCGTGGACTACTGCGTCGCGGGCATAGAGCTGAACCGGGAGAAGATTGACGAGCACCTCAGGAACTCGCTCATGCTGGTGACGGCGCTCAACCCGCACATAGGCTACGACAACGCCGCGAAGATCGCGAAGAACGCGCACAAGAAGGGCATCTCCCTGCGCGAGTCGGCAATCGAACTCGGCCTCCTGACGGGCGAGCAGTTCGACGAGTACGTCAAGCCGGAGGAGATGACGCACCCGTGAGTCTGAGTAGTTGAGACAGGCGGTCAGGACTTGAGGGCCGGTTTGAAGAGCTTCCGCTTTTCAAACCGGCCCTCTTGTTCAGCGAATCGGCCCAATTTCTACTGGGAGAAATTGGGGTCTGTGGCGATGACGACGCCGCCCAGGATGTCCGGGTTGTTGAAGTAGGTCTTCACCCTGTAGACGGCCACGTCGGCCGCGTTTATCCGCGCGATGCCCGCGCCGAGGCTGTGAGAGATGGTCGTGTTGCGGATTCTCACTTGGGAGCTGTCGGCGGCCATGATGGCGTAGCCGAAGGCGGTCGTGTTGTTCGCCGTGCCGATGCGGCGGCCGTTGGCGTTGAACTGCGAATTGCCGACGGCGACGCGCGACGTGTTGAGGGTTTGGAGGCCGATGTCCCGGTTACTCTCGAAGACGCAGTTGTCTATGTTGACCCTTGAGGTGACGTTGACCCGGACGCCGATGGCGAAGTCGCGTATCTTCAGGTTCCGCAGGGTGACCGCGCCATCCTGCCCGGCCACCCCGTAGCTGATGTTGATGCCGATAGCTTCCTGCCGGATGTTGTTGCCGCCCGCCGGGTCGCCTTGCAGCACGGCACCTATGTTGGCCTCCACGCCGGGCGCGGCCTCTATCGTCACGTTGCCGCTGCCGTTGATGTCGATCATCGCGTTCGTCATCGGGTTAACCGCCTCGGAGAAGCGGCCCGAAGCGACGATGACGATCCTGCCGTTCATGTTCGCGCCGGTGCCGGCGGCCGCGCCCGTGCCCGGCCCGAGCGCCGCGTTGAGCGTGCCGAAGATGCGGTCCGCGCCGTCGGTGTCCTCGGCCGTGCCGATGCGGCCGTCGCCGTCGTAGTCGCCGCACGTGCCGGGGGCGACGATGGTCGTCCCCGGCACGGGGCTGTCGCAGTTGCCCTCGACGAGGACGGGGTGGTTGGCCTCGACTCGCGTGCCGCCCCAGAAGGGCGTGACCGCGACGAGCAGCGCGGCCGTGAGCAGGAGAGACCCGAGCCTAAGGAAGCGGCCCGGCCGGATGCGTCGTAAGTTCTTCATGAATGCTCCTCCTCTCCTTTAGAACGAGTGGTTGGGGTCGGGCGCGATGGTCACGCCGCCCTGTATGTCCGGGTTGTTGAAGTAGGTCGAGACCTTGAAGAGGACGACGTTGGCGGCCGGGGCCGTGTTGTTAATCCCCGCCCCCTTGTTGTGCGAAATCGTCGTGTCCGCCACCCTCAGCCTCGCCGTGTCGAAGACCTGTATGCTGTCGCCCGGCTCGCCCGCGGCGCTCACCGTGCCGATGCGGAAGCCCGCCGACTGGACCTGCGAGTTGGTGACGACCACCATCGAGCCGTTCCTCACCCTGATGTTACTGCGGGCGTTACTCTCGAACCGGCAGTTGTCTATGTTCACGCGCGAGCTGGCGATGATGTCCACGCCGACGAGGTAGTTGCGTATGACCAGGTTGCGGAGCGTGACGACGCGGTCGGAGAAGGCCGGCAGGTAGTTGATGATGATGGCGGGCCTGCCCTGGCGCGCGTTGTTGCCGCCCGCCGGGTCGCCCGAGAACACGGCGTCGATGTTGGCCTCCACGCCGGGGGCGGCCTCTATCGTCACGTTGCCGGGGTTGGGAGAGCCCGTGTTGGGGAAGCCTGAGATCGGGTTGCCAATGATCAGGAGTTCGGAGAAGCGGCCCGAAGCGACGATGACGATCCTGCCGTTCATGTTCGCGCCGGTGCCGGCGGCCGCGCCCGTGCCCGGCCCGAGCGCCGCGTTGAGCGTGCCGAAGATGCGGTCCGCGCCGTCGG
>Ga0196962_10000205_pt1 | contig 30293 bp, 28 predicted proteins | sample S3v_20metaG_FD_183186 | JGI IMG/M metagenome (GOLD analysis project Ga0196962, IMG submission 183186) | Soil microbial communities from Anza Borrego desert, Southern California, United States - S3+v_20 | ecosystem: Environmental > Terrestrial > Soil > Desert | place: USA: California | collected...
ACCCCGAGCCTTGCTGCGGCCGAGACTATGTTCCCGTCCAGGAAGAAGACCTTGCCTGTCTCCCCGGCCCGCCCAGGTGTGAGCAGCGGTCCCGTATCGTACTGTCCCAGGACCCGCGAGGAGAGAAAGCCGAGCAGGAGCCCGACCTGGGCGGTTAGCGTCACGCCTCCGACGGCCCAGGTGAGGTCGCCCGCGCCGGCTGCGGCGCGCTGCACGACGGGTTCCATCAGCCTTCCGAAGCCTTCGATGTTGAAGTCGATCCACTCTGCCCTGTTGGCGATCCTCAGCTGGCGGCCGCCGGGAGGTCCCTGCGGCAACTCGATGCCGGTGAACGCCGAGAGCGGGTCGATGGTAGCCAGCACGGCGCCCGCGTAGTCGAAGTCGCTTGCGGGCCCCCGCTCGGTGCGGGAGGCGAGGGTCACGGCTATGGTCCGCGCCGCGCCCCAGGAGATCATCGGCCGTCTCTCACGAAAGCGTACATGCGCTGAGTATATACGCTGCCGGGGACGGCGGGTCGCGGCGGATTGTAAGGTGCGCATCCGCGGGTTATATTCTGTCCTATGTTCGGCGTCGGGCCTCAAGAGATGGTGATTATCGGGCTCATCTTCCTCGTGATCTTCGGCCCGGGCTCGCTGCCGAAGATGGCCAAGGATATGGGACGTTTTGTGTCCGAAGCCCGCCGCGCCATCGACGATTTCAAGGAAGAGATCGCCGCGGCCGGCGACGAGGATGAGGACGACAAGCGCTAGAGCGGTTTCCTTCCGCAAACTGCGGCTTCAGGTTACAGGCATCAGGAAGAACAAATACCTGAGACCTGTGGCCTGAAACCTATTCTTCCGGGACGTATAGGGCGCGTCCGAGCGGGTTCTCGTGGTGGCTCCAGCCGCCTGGGGCCACGTTGTTCGTGGTCTCGACGTACATGGCGGCCCTCGCGTCGAGGTTGTCAACGAGGTGGACGAGCAGGGCTTCGAGGGTCTTGGGGCGTTCGGGGGATCCGTACTCCGTCTCGCCCTGGTGCGAGATCAGGACGTGGGAGAGCCTCAGGCGTAGTTCCTCGGGAAAGCCGGGGATCGTCGCCGCGTAAGATGCCACGAGTCGCTCCCCGAGTACGACGTGGCCGAGCAGCCGGCCTTCGGTGGTGTACGCGAAGGCCCCTTTGTCCCAGGACAGCTCGCGCACCTTGCCCACATCGTGAAAGATGGCGCCGAAGACGAGCAGGTCGCGGTCTACGGGGTACAGTCTGGCCAGCGCGCGGGCTATCCTCATGCAATTTACCGAATGCTCTAGCAGCCCCCCTATCCTGGCGTGGTGCATCGTCTTGGCCGCCGGGGCCGTGCAGAACGTCGCCCAGAAATCCTCATCCGAGACCATCATCTCGAAGAGCGCCCGGAGGTGCTCGTTCCCGAGCTCCCGTCCGGCGCTTTCGAGCTCCGCGGCAAGGGCCCGCCGGTCCAACTCGGTAGCAGGGAGGAAGTCTTCTTCCGAGACGTCTTCGGGCCGCAGGAGACGCAGCCGTTCAAGCTTTATCTGCAGGGTGCCGCGGTACTCGTGGGTGTGTCCCTCCGCCTCCACGTAGGCCGGACTCGGTGTCTCGTGGAGGAACTCTTCGGGGAGTTTCCCCCACATGCGGGCGTCTACCGAGCCCGTGCGGTCGACCAGCTTCAGGGAGAGGTAGGGCGTGCCGCGGCTGTCCTTGCGGACCGTCGAGTCCGTGGCGAGGAAGTTGGCGCGCAACCTGGTGCCTGGCTCCAGATCGCGCGCCCAGAACTTCTCTTTATTCAGGGGGTTCCCTTCTAGCTCTACCCCTTGACGGCCCCTGCCGTAAGTCCGGAGACGATGCGGCGCTGGAAGATCAGGACCAGGATCACGAGCGGTACCGTCACTACCACCGCAGCGGCGGCCTGCGCCCCGTAATCCACGGTGTAGACGGTGGCGAAGTTAGGGATCACGACCGTCACCGGCTGGGTGGTCTCGTCGAAGAGGAAAGTGTTGGCGAACAGGAACTCGTTCCAGGCGTGGATGAACGTCAGGATCGCCGTGGTGAATACTCCGGGTGCCGCCAGCGGCACGATGACCTTGCGGAACGCCTGAATCGTCGTCGCCCCATCTACCTTGGCCGCGTCCTCGAGGTCGACGGGCAGCTCCCTGAAGAACGCGACCAGCAGCCAGATCGTCAGCGGTAGGGCGAAGACCGTATCGGTGATGATCACCGACGCGTAGGTGTTTATGAGGCCAAACTGGGTGAACTGGATAAAGAGAGGGGCGATGATCGCCACAGCTGGGAAGAAGCTGATCGCGAGTATCAGGGTCATCACGGTGCCCTTGAACCGGAATCTCAACCTGGAGATCGCGTAGGCTGCTATGGAGCCGAAGAAGAGGCAGATAACGGTGGTCACCGTGGAGATTATCGTGCTGTTTACGAGCGCCTGCTGGAACGTCGGGTCGCCCAAGACCTGAGCCCACTCGGCACCGGTTACGTTCTGCGGCACGATCGTTGGTGGCGAGGCGAAGAGCTCTGCCTTGGTGACGATGCTCATCTTGAACACCCACAGGAGTGGGAACACGCTCACGAAAACGAAGACTACGAGGAAGATGTAAAAGAGCACCGTTGTGAGCGCCCCCCGGCCCGCCGCTCCTTTTGTCGCGGTTGCGCTAGCCATCGCTTACTCCTCCTCCGCCGAGGTTCGCATGCCGAGTACCCTGATAAAGAACATCGCTATGAGGAACGACGTCAAGAATATGAAGATCGCCGCTGCGTTACCAGTCCCAAACTGAAGCTGGCTGATCCTCACGCCCTCGTAGACGAACGTGCTCAAGGACTGGAGCTCCCTGGCGCCGAACGCCCAGAACAGGTCGTAGACCCGGTAGGCGTCGAGGGTACGGAAGAGGACGGCGACCAGTATGGCGCCCTTGAGCAGCGGCAGCGTTATGCGGAAGAAGCGCTGCCACACGTTGGCCCCGTCCACCCTCGCCGCTTCGTAGACCTCGCCGGGAATCACCTGGAGGCCCGCAAGGAGCAAGAGCGCCATAAACGGCGTCGTCTTCCACACGTCGATAAGGATGGCCGCGATCAGCAGGAGCGTCGGGTCGGAGAGTACCGGCCTGCTGATTATGCCAATGGTCTCGGCCAAGTACTGAAAAATCCCGATTCCGGGCTGGAACATCAGGCGCCACATGACCGCCGAGATGACCGTAGGGAACGCCCACGGCACCAGAATTGCGGCCCGGACCAACCCCCTGCCCCGGAAGGCCCTGTTTACCGCGAGCGCTATGCCCAAGCCGATTATGAACTCCAGCGCCACGCTCACCACCGTGAAGATCACGGTGTTGGTGAGGCTGACCAGGAAGTCGGGGTCCTGGAACATCTCGGTGTAGTTCTCGAGGCCGACGAACGAGCCGAAGGCGCTGACGGTGGAGTCGGTGAGGCTCAACACGATACCGTACAGTACCGGGAAGAACGCCACGACCACGATGATAAATAGGGACGGCAAGACCATGTAGTAGGCCGTGCGTCGTTCGGGATTGCCGAACTCCTCCTTGAACCAGCCGCGCCCCTTCTTCTCACTAGATGCGGTCGTCACGCCTCACCCCTTTCTTTGTCCGCCTGGCGGTCGGCTGACCCTACTCAGCCTGCTCCATGATGCTGGTCAGGCTATTCTGCAGCGACTCGCAGGCCTGTTGCGGGGGGGTGTCGCCCGTCAGAGCGTTGTTGAACTGATCTTGCATCTCGAGCGACATGTCCCCGTAGAACTCGGTCACCGGCCGCGACGTGGCGTAATCAAGAAGAACGTCTTTGGCCAGCTTGACAGTAGGGATGGCTTCTTGCACCTCGGTGTCGTCCAGGATCGCCTTTCTGGCCGCTATGTAGCCGCCGTTGGTAGCGATGAACTTGAAGCTCTCAAAGCTCGACATGAACTTGACGAACTCCCAGGCCTCATCCGGCATATCGGTCTGCGCGTTGATCATAAAGGTCCACCCGCCGAGGGTGCTAGAGCTCTCGTTGCCGGGGGTCACAGGTATCTGTGAGACCGCTACCTGGTCCTTCTTTACCTTGTAGTTACCACCAGCTATGTCCCCATATGTTCCCGGCCACTCCCTGAGGAACACCGCTTCGCCGTTGCCAAATACTGGGACCGACTCAGTCTCGGTGTAGCTGGCCACGGCTTGGGGTGCTACGCCGTCGGTGATCATGCTGTGATACGTCTCGAGGCCTGCCGCCGCCTCGGGGCTGTCTATGACGACCTCGCCGCTCGTTACGCCGGAGAGCACATCGCCGCCGTGGGTTCTGATGTACTCCAGACCGTTGCACACCCCGCCCTCGTAATTCCTTCCCTGGAAGACGAAACCGTTCGGGGTACCCGTGTCCTGCGAGGTCTTGAGTGCCATCTCCTTGAGTTCGTCCCAGGTCTTGGGGGGCGCGGAGTAGCCGGCCTGCTCGAGGAGATCGCTGCGGGAGTAGAGCAGGCCCGCGTCCTCGTACCACGGCACCCCGTAGATCGCGTCTTCGTAGATACTTGCCTGTATGGGAGCGGGCAGGAACTTGTTCTGCTCCGGCTCGGGGAACTTGTCGGAGAGGTCCTGGACCCAGCCCTGCGCGGCGAACTGGATCGGCCAGATGGTGTCGCCTCCTATGACGTCTATGTTGCCGCCCCCGGCCTGGAACTCGGTTCTCAGCTTGTCGAAATACTGCCCCGTGTCGGCGGGCATCTCGCGGTAGGTGACCTGGAACGAGCCTTTGTTCTCTTTATTGAACTTGTCTATCAGCGTGGTCCAGGTCTTGTTCGGGTCATCAGGACCCATGGAGAAGACGAGGTTCCCCGAGCCCGACCCCCCCCCTCCGCCGCAGCCCGAGGTCCCGAGCAGTGCCGCACCTGCGAGTCCCGCACCGCTCATCTTCAGGAAGTCGCGGCGGTTTATCCTCCGCCCAGCCAGCACCGCCGATTGACCTCTGCTCGTCATTCGCACCCATCCCTTCTAGCTAGAGATTTCCCGCTTACCCCTACGTGTCGTGTCTTACCCTACCAACCTTCCCTATCTGGCCCCCGCGCCCCTAATGGCACTTTCCTCCTAAAAGATCGCCTCCTCCGTCTCCGGGTCGAAGAGGTGGATCTTGCTCGAGTCGATTACCAGGCGTATCTTCCCGCCCTCGCGGGCCTCGCTCTCCGGCGACACACGGGCCACCATCAGTTCGCCGGTGGTGTCCTCGGCCGATGCTCCGCCGGTCTCTTCGTCCGCGCCGCCGCCGACATCGTCGGTCATCTCCGCGACGCCCCGCAGGTGCGCGTGCTGCTCCTTGCTCACGTCGAAGTAGACGTATTTCTCGGACCCCATACTCTCTATGACCTGCGCCTCGACTTCCATGGTGTTCGGGCCCTCGGCACCGCCCACGGCGGCCGCCTCCTCGGTACCGGCGTCCTCGATGTCCTCGGGACGAACACCCACGACGAGCTCCTTGCCCGAGTACTGGTCGGGATCGTGGCCCCTCTCCTTGGCCTCCGCGATCTCCTCCTGGGAGAGGGAGAGGGTAGTTCCGCCGAACCTCACCGAGTACCCGCCGTTCTCCTTCTCCAGGTGCGCCTGGAGGAAATTCATAGCCGGGCTCCCGATGAAGCCTGCCACAAAGACGTTGTCCGGATGGTCATACATGATCTGGGGGGTCGCTATCTGCTGCACCTTGCCGTCCCTGAGGACGACGATCCTGTCGGCCATCGTCATAGCCTCGGTCTGGTCGTGGGTGACGTAGATGGTCGTGGTGCCGATCCTGTTGTGCAGCTTGGCGATCTCTGTCCTCATCTGCACCCTGAGCTTGGCGTCGAGGTTGGAGAGGGGCTCGTCCATAAGGAAAGCCTTCGGCTCACGGACTATGGCCCGACCCAGGGCCACCCGCTGCCTCTGGCCACCCGAGAGCGCCTTCGGCTTCCTGTCGAGGAAACGCTCGATTGAGAGTATCCTGGCTGCCTCATCGACCCGGCGCGAGATCTCCGACTTGTCCATCTTGCGAAGCTTTAGGGCGAAGCCCATGTTCTCCCGCACGTTCATGTGCGGATAGAGGGCGTAGTTCTGGAAGACCATGGCTATATCCCGCTGGCGCGGCGGTAGGTCGTTGACGACCTGATCCCCTATAAATACCTTGCCAGCGCTGATATCTTCGAGGCCGGCGATCATTCGCAGAGCCGTTGACTTCCCGCAACCGGATGGCCCGACGAAGACGACGAACTCCCCATCCGGAATGTCCAGGTTCATCTTGTCGACGGCGACCACGTCCTCGCCGAAGACTTTGGTTACCTCCTCCATGGTAACTTCGGCCATCTCACTTCCTCCTTCCGATCTCCCGAACGGGTCCGTCGTCCAGGATTCCCTCATTGTCTTTCGGGCTCGTCCACCCCCGTATCTGGCACTATTCTACCTAATGCCGGCCCGCTCCGCGCGAGTGGTATCCCTCCTTGACCGTGAGCAGGCGCTCGACGGACTTTTCGATCCGCGATCTCGGGATCTTCCCTGACTCGACGGCGGCCACCACGGCATCGTAGGCGTCGGCCTGCTGCTGCGGTGGACTGGAGAGTATGAGCAGGTCAGCCCCGGCCTGGACGGCCCGGACCGCAGCCTCAGCAGGAGTTCCTCCGCCCTTCGCACCGGCCATGGCCAGGTCGTCGGTGACCACCACGCCGTCAAAGCCGAGATCCCTGCGCAACATGCTTATGGCATCTCTGGAGAGGCTTGCAGGATTGTGGGGATCGATGGCCGGGTAGAGGAGATGCCCGACCATCACCATAGGCACCCCGGCGTCGACGGCGGCCTCGAACGGCGGCAGATCGTGGGACTCGAGGGTCTTCGCGTCGTGCCTTATGACGGGCAGGCCCACGTGTGAGTCTGAGGTCGCCGGCCCGTGGTTCGGGAAGTGCTTGGCCGCAGAGATTACGCCGGCCTCCTCGAATCCCTCGACGGCCGCAGCCCCCATCCTGGCCACCTGTGCGGGGTCCTCCCCGTAAGAACGGTTGCCGATTGCCACCCCGAAGCCCGTGTCGACGACTGGAGCAAAGTTCGTGTTGATACCGGCCCGCAGGAGCTGGCGGCCCATCGTGGCGGCGATGTCGTGTGCCTCCTCAGGGTCTCCACGGCTCCCAACCTCGGCCGCTGCCGGCTGCGGCGCGACCCAGGGGGCCGAGGCGATGTCGCCCCCCTCCTGGTCGACGGCAACGAAGAGCGGCACCGCGGGTTCCGTCTGCATGGAGAGCCGCTGAAGAGAGCTGGTCAGAGACTCTACCTGCTCCTCGCTCTCCATGTTGTAGTCGAAGAGGATCACACCGCCGATGTTCCGCTTTCTCACCATCTTCTCGATGTAGTAGTCGGGCTGCGTGCCGCCCACGCTGACGACGAACATCTGCCCCACCATGTCCCCGACGCTCATCCTGGGTACTATTGATGCCTCATTGTTCTCGCGATCTCCAGTGGGATCCTCTTTCTCGTTACGAACAGTGTGGCCTTCTCCAGAAGCGCCGCCGCATCCCGCCAGTGAGCAGATCAGTAAGGTCAGCAGGGTCAACCCTCGGAGCACGTTTTCCGCTTCGAATGGTCTCTCTGGCCTTCTCAAGATCTGCTTTCGGTCACGGTTCGGGCAGTTTATCGCTGAGAGCGGATGAAGTCTCGGTTATGCTTTGTGGAGCGTGATCGAGTTGTTCTACGAAGCAGGCACCCTCGTCGCGACCGGGACTTCCTCCGGGCTGCCCGAGCCTTTCGTCTGGGACGGAAGGACCCGCCAGTGGCGGGCCCCGGCAAGCGCCTACCGCGAGCTGGTTCTGAGCTTTCGGGCCGAGGGCGTTCCGCATGAGGACCGAGCTTCGGCGTTCGAGAAGGTTCCGCTGGAGTCCCGCGTGGCCATGGAGCCCCGCCCCTACCAGAAGGAGGCCCTCGGCGCCTGGCGCAGGGATGGACTTCGCGGCGTGGTCGTCCTGCCGACCGGCGCCGGGAAGACGGCCGTGGCCGTGAGCGCGATGGAGCGCGTGGGGCGGAGCACGCTCGTCGTCGTTCCGACCCTCGCGCTGCTGAAGCAGTGGTACTCTGTCTTGCAGGATGCCTTTGGTGGGGCGGTCACGATAGGGCTGCTCGGCGGCGGCTACCACGAGATCACGCCCATCACGGTGACCACCTACGACTCGGCCTACATCCACGCCGAGCGCTACGGGGACCGTTTCGCGCTCGTCGTCTACGACGAGGTGCATCACTTGCCCGCCCCGAAGAACGCGATCATCGCGAAGATGCTCCTCGCGCCCTACGCCCTCGGCCTCACGGCAACGCCAGAGAGGCCCGACGGAGGGCACGGATTGCTGCCCGAGCTTGTGGGGCCAGTCGTCTATCGCAGGTCGCCCGAGGACCTCGCCGGGACCTACCTCGCCCCCTTCGAGCTGGTGCGCATACCAATCGAGCTCACGGCCCAGGAACGCTTCGATTATGCCCAGGCCGAGGCCGTCTACAGGGACTTCCTGGAGAAGCATCGACTGCCGATGCGCTCGCCGGAGGACTGGCAGCGTTTCATCATGGTCGCCTCCACGAGCCATTCGGGCGGGAGGGAGGCGCTGCTCGCGGCGCGGCAGCGGCGGGAGATCAGGGAGGGAGCGATGCGGAAGGGCGTGACCCTGGAGACGCTCCTCAGGAGACATTGGGATGACCGCGTCATAGTCTTCGCCAAGAGCGTCGCTGAGGTCTATGCACTCAGCAGGAGGTTCCTCATACCGGGAGTAACCTACGAGACGCCGGCCCGCGAACGCAAGGAGATCCTGGACCGCTTTCGGGAGGGCCGCTACAGGGCCGTCATAGCCTCCGACGTCTTGAACGAAGGTGTCGACGTCCCCGACGCCGGGGTCGCCGTCATACTCGCCGGCAGCGCCTCCCGTCGCGAATACGTCCAGCGTCTCGGCCGTATCCTCCGCCCCAAGGAAGGCAAAAGGGCAATACTCTACGAACTCGTCACGGCCCAGACCGGCGAAGAGTTTACGGCCCGCCGCCGCAAGGAGGCCTTCGCCTAGTGCTCCGCAGCGAGCACGTCATGGCCCGCCTTTACCGCGGCAGGCTCATCCCTCACAGGCTCTCGCCGGACGACCGGCGCACCCTCGCCGTCGCCGAGGAACTCTGCGACCTCTACGCCGCCCACGTAGGGCTACCGAGGTCGAGCCTGGAGCGGGAGCTGACGGTTAGGGAGGAGGGTCTCGGCCCCGGCCTCGACCCCCGCAGGGGATTCAAGATCGTACGCGCCCTCTCGAAGCTATTGGAGGAGCGGGCCGGTTGGAGTGCGCCGACCGAGGCCGACCCTTACACGCTGCGCACCCGCATCTTCGAGCTCGCAGCTGCCCTTCCCGAACCGCCGGCTGCGGAGGCGGGTCTTCTCGGGCTCCCGACACGCGGGGACGTGCTCTCTCAGGTCGCCGCGGAGACCGGGGTCGAAGACCCGGCCGCCTCGATGTACTCGGACAGGCAGGGCGCCCAGCTCCTCGGTGAGTTCGACCGGCCCTCGCCGGGAGAACTCGTCCGTCGCTACAACGTCGCCCAGGTACAGGGGGTGCTCTACTCGGCGAGGGAGATCGTCGTCGACCTTGGTCGAGGGGCCGACGCGAGGCTCGTGTTCCACTACGTCAAGCTTCTCGGTTTGATCTACGACCTCGAACCGCTCGATCGCGGTCACAGGCTCCACCTCGATGGCCCGCTCTCCATCTTCGGTGGCACCCGCAAGTACGGGCTGCGCCTGGCGAAGTTCCTCCCCGGCCTGCTGATGACGTCCCCCTGGGAACTCTCGGCAAACGTAGAGTGGAAGGGCAGGGACACGGTTCTGGAGCTGGATTCAGAGACGTCAGGTCTGGAGAGTCACTACCTGGGACCGAAGGACGAACGCGAGGCCGACGATGTCCGCGGTGCATTCGTCCGTGCCTGGGAGCGCGCGAAGGATACGGGCCACTGGGAGCTCGAACGAGGAGGTGATGTGCTGCCCTTCCCCGAGCGGAAAGCGGCGCTCGTCCCGGACTTTACACTTCGGCATACGGGCACAGGGGAGGTGGTCCAACTTGAGATCCTCGGTTTCTGGTCCGAGCGTAACCTCGTCGAGCGCGTAGCCCTGCTCAGGGAGGCAGAGAAGCAAGGCCACCGGGTGCTCGTCGCCGCCTCGGAGAGGCTTGGCGCGTCGCAGGAGGCCCTCTCTGGGGCGGTGGAAAGAGGCGTCGTGCCTTTCAAGGACCGGCTCTCGGCGAAGGCTGTACTCGCGGCGCTGTAGTAGCCCGACCAATATAATCCTGCGCATGCAATTTAGTATGGGTGAATGCAAACGACACGAAAAAGCTCGCCTTCGCGCACGGACCTCCTCCTACGACAACTGGATTCCCGCTTTCGCGGGAATGACGTATGGAAGGATCTCGGCGTACCCCCAGTCCGCTCCCTTTCTAACGGACTCGGTATGAAGCAGAGTCTGGGATCCCTGATCGCGCTGACCCTGGCTTGCACCGTGGCGGCCACAATCTTCGGGTTCGGGTCAGAGATCTTCTCCTGGAGAAGCGCCTACCAAGGACTTGGCCGCGAAGAGCTGATCCAGGCCACCCGCCTGTTCGTCTACATCGCCCTCGGGGTTCTGCTCGCGTTCCGTGGCGGCTGGCCCGGGGTTCTTGCCGCTATCGTCATGGCCACGGCGGCCACGTCCGCCGAGTGGGCGCTCTTTCCGTTCGCCTACTCGTGGGCCGCCGTCGATGACCCGGCAGGCTACGCCGAGAAGTTCGGTAACGTCGGGCGTCCCTCTTACATAGACTGGACAACCTTCGACATTCTGGGGGTCGGGATCTCCGCCGCCCTGGCGCAAGGACTGCGGATGATGGCCCACGCCAATCCTAGAGGTGGCTAGGTCGCACGACCTCGAACTCTTCGTCTTCGTCGAAGTCGAGCAGGTAGACCTCGCCCAGGGCGTTGAAATCGTAGCGCGAGCGGGGCAGGACCCCCTCCACTGAGTCCTCGATCTCAACGTCGGTCACGAGTCTGCCTCTTCCCTTGCACCGCTTGCATTCCGCAGGGCGCCAGGAAGTGCCGTCATCACCCCGCCCTTCGCAGTTGGGGCACTCCCGGAAACCGGTGTACCGAATCGTTATAGTCCTCATACCTCGGATATTACCAGCGGATCGGTTCGCGATTGGGCGGGTCTCAGACCCGCCCCTACAGGGGTTTCCGTGGATCTAGGCCTTCTAACGCCAGCTCTGCTGGTAGGAGATTTGCTCCTCTGTGAGGGTCTCGGGTTCTACGCCGAGTGCGGCCAGCTTGGCGCGGGCGACGAGGTCGTCTATCGCCCCGGGGATAGGTTGGATGCCGGGCGCAAGATCTGCTGCGTGGCTGGCGAGGTGGTGGGCAGCGAGGGCCTGTACAGCGAAGGTGAGGTCCATGATCTCGACCGGGTGCCCGTCTGCGGCTGCGATGTTGACCAGCCGCCCACGCGCCAGGACGTGCAACCGCCTTCCGTCGGGGAGCTCGTATTCGGTGATGTTGCGCCTGACCTCACGCGAGCCTACCGCCGCCTCGCGCAGGGCGGCGAGATCGAACTCGTGGTCGTAGTGCCCGGCGTTCGCGAGAAGCGCGCCGTCTTTCATACGCGCGAAGTGCTCTACCCCGAGCACCTTGAGGTTGCCCGTACCCGTCAGGAACACGTCCCCCACCGCGGCGGCCTGTAGCGAGTTCATGACCTCGTAGCCTTCGGAGTATGCCTCGAGTAGCTTCACGGGGTCGGGCTCGCACACGATGACGCGGGCGCCCATGCCGTCGGCGTACTTGGCGAGGCCGCGCCCCACCCAGCCGAAGCCCATTACCACGACCGCCTTCCCAGAGATGAAGAGGTTGGTATTGGAGAGCAGGGCGACGATCGAGGAGTGGCCCGTGCCGTAGCGGTTGTCGAAGAGGTGCTTCATCTTGGCGTCGTTGACGGCCAGAACAGGGAAGGGTAGTACTTCCTCGGCGGTCATGGCTCTTAGCTTCAAGATGCCCGTGGTAGTCTCCTCGGAGGCTCCAAGGACGTTGCCGACCAGGTCGGGGTGGTGTTCGATCAGACGCCCCACGAGCTCGGCGCCATCGTCCACGATCAGGTCAGGGCCTGTCTCGAGTGTCTTTTGCAGGTAGCCCTCGAAATCCTCGTCGGAAGGGTCGTGGGTTGCGAAGACCCTCACGCCCCGCTCGGCCAGGGCCGCGCAAACGTCGTCCTGGGTGGAGAGCGGGTTGCTCCCGGAGACGGTGACCTCCGCCCCGGCTTCGGACAGGAGCAGGGCCAGATACGCCGTCTTCGCCTCCAGGTGGATGGTCATCGCGACCTTGCGGCCGCGCAACGAACCATCGGCGAGTTGCTCGCCCGCGATCTTGTTCAAGACCGGCGCGTGCTGGGCGACCCAATCGATCTTGCGGTGCCCTTCCGGTGCGAGAGAGGGGTCTTTGACGAGCGATTCACGGATCATGTTTCTCCTACTCGTGTATACTGTTCTGCAGACGGATTCAGCCTCATCCGCGTGGCGACCATTCTACAATCCGGACAAATTGGATGCTCTCGTCCAGGTCCCTACATTAGAATCTCACCATCGACGAGAAGCACAGATACAGGATCACGGCCGCCTGGGTGAGCTACGTGACCATCCAGGTGATCTGGCTGCTCTGCATCTTCATCACGCCCCCTGCCTTGAAGCTCTATCCTTCGAAACTCTGGGCCCTGCCGTTTTGCCTGGTCACCGTCGCCAACGGGCTGCACATGATCTTCTTCCGCTACGAGTACAACGCCGTCCTCAGGCGCGCGATGCGTATCCTCCCCTACGCCCAGTACTTCACGCCCCTTCGGGACGAGCCCAGGTACTTTCTGCCGCTTGGCACCGCCTACACGCTCTTCGGCGTGGCATCTATCGTGCTGCTCATGGCAGCGTGATAGCGGATTTGGGAAGGGTCGACCCTTCCCAAATCCGCGCCGTCAACTTTCAGCAGTCAGCCTTCAGCTTTTTGTGTCTTTCTGATGGCTGATAGCTCGTCGGACAGAAGGCTCATGAGCCTTCTGTCCGACGCTGTAGCACCTCCGCCAGCGTTCCTGGCCGGTCGGTCATTATTACGTCGACGCCGAGGTCGAGCAGACGGCGCATCTCGTCAGCCTGGTTTATGGTCCACGCGTCTACCCTCACGCTCCTGGCATGCGCCGCACGGATGAAGCGCGGGGTCACGACCGGTATTCCCCTGTGCCTGAGGGGAACCTGCAATGCATCGTAGGCCGGACGAATGAGACGCCCCAGAAGGAGCCTGCTCGCAAAGTAGAAGATCCCGATCTCCCACCTCGAGGCCCCCGTGGAGACGTGGCCGTCCGAGACCTTACGGAAGCGCTTTACGATGGCGTGGGGGGTCGAGACCACGAGGGCGCGCCCCAAGGCGTCCGCCTCGCGTAACACCCCGAGGACCATCTCCTCGATACCAGGAGTACCGGCCTTTATCTCGATGTTGACCGGAACTCCGGGGAACTCTTCGAGGACCTCGCCGAAAGTCGGCACCCGAACGCCTCTGCCACGGTAAGGACGGGTAGGTCCGCTGTCGGGGCTGAAGTTGTAGCCGGCATCCAACCCGCGAAGGTCATCGAGGGTCATCTCCGAGACGGCGCCGGTCCCGTTCGTGGTCCGGTCCACGGTCGCGTCGTGGATCACGACGATTTGCCGGTCGCGGGTCATGTGGACGTCCAGCTCCAGGCCGCCGGCGCCTTCCTCTATCGCGAGTCGGAATGCCTCGATGGTGTTCTCCGGGGCCAGGGCCGAAGCGCCCCTGTGTGCCAGGTTGACGGGCCATTCACCCCGGACGGTCCTGGTTTTCCCCTTACCCAGGATCAGGGCGACAAAGCAGGCCAACCCCACAAGCGAAATCCAGACCAAGTGCCTTCTGCTCATCAGCAGAACTTAGCACAGTGGAGAGAAGGCGTGCGGCGTTGACCCCACTATACGTCTCTCGTATACTCAGCGGGCTACCCTGTCGGAGTGGCGGAATTGGTAGACGCGCTAGGTTGAGGGCCTAGTCCCCGATAAGGGGGTGGGGGTTCGAGTCCCCCCTCCGACACCAGTCTCTTCCAGGCGATTCAGGCTGATGGCTCGTCGAGACAAGGCGTGAGCCTTGCGTACGGCGCTGTGGCCGTGTAAGCCTGTACACGCCCGGAGGTACCTTGGGGTGTATAATTAGCGTGGACTCGCCTGTTCTCCCCATCCTCCCCGGGCGAGTCCTTCTTCTAGCCAGTCAGCACGCTCATGCTTCGCCTTCTCTTGTCAGCACGCCCCCTCCCTCTGGTCGGCGGCTCTCAGCATTTCAGCTAGTCGCCCCGTAGCCTCGCCAAGGGCGAAGAACCCGACCGCCGTTGGTAGCGGTTCGTTGTGCGCGGCAGGGCAAGGCCAGAACGGGAGAAGCTGACTTGCTGAAAGCGAGGGCCTGCTAAGGCCCGAAGCGTGCTGACAAGTCGCCGAAGGCGCCGTGCTGAAATGCTCTATCCCATGAAGAACAGGGTGACGTTGGTCAGCAGGAAGAGTCCTACGACGATCAGGGTCAGCCTGGTCAGGTTCTTCTCCATGATGGTGGTGCCCGAGAACGTACCGCCCATTCCGCCGCCGAGCGAGGAGGAGAGCCCGCCTCCCTTGCCCGAGTGGAGGAGGATCAGGCCGACCAGGGCTACGCAGAACACGACTTGAAAGAAAGCGACGATGTAGTACAGCATGCTGCTACCTTACCACACGCCCTATTGCTCTGTAGGCGAGACGGAGTTCTGCGCGGCCGCTATCAGCTCGACGAAGGACTCGACCTCGAGGCTCGCTCCGCCCACCAGGGCGCCGTCGATGTCTTCCTGGGCCATGATCTCGGCCGCGTTCTCCGGCTTGACGGAGCCACCGTAGAGGATACGGACACTACCTGCGAAATCGTCTCCTTTCGTCTCTCTCAAGAGGTCCCTGATCCTCCCGATGGCGTCCTGCGCATCCTCGGGGGTGGCCGTATCGCCCGTCCCTATAGCCCAAATCGGCTCGTAGGCGAAGACGACGCCCTCGCCGCCAACGTTTTCGAACTCTTCGACCACCCGCTCGACCTGGCCCGAGACCTTCTCCCACATACCACCTGAGTCGCGTTCCTCCTTGGTCTCCCCCACGCAGACGATGGGCAGGATGCCGGCCTCCACCGCGCGCTTCGTCTTTCTGGCGACCATCTCGTCGGTCTCGCCGAAGACTTCCCGCCGCTCGGAGTGGCCGACGATGACCGCACCGGCCTCGACGTCGAGGAGCATGGGGGCCGAGACCTCGCCGGTAAACGCCCCCGAGTCCTCGTAGTAGAAGTTCTGCGCCCCCGCGATGACCGCAAAATCTGCGGCCATCCTGCCCACCTCGTGCAAACAGGTGTGTGGGGCGCAGACCACTACGTCCACGTCTTCCTCTGCATCGGCGGCGCGCGGCAGGAGGGCCGCGGTGTACTCCTCGGCCTCCCTGACGGTCTTGTTCATCTTCCAGTTCGCGGCCATCATCGGGCGTCGGGCCATGTTCTCCTCCCCATCTACTTGTCCGGCAGGACTGCTATGCCAGGCAGCTCCTTGCCTTCTACGTACTCCAGCGAAGCCCCTCCACCGGTCGAGATGTGACTCATCTGGTCTTCGAGACCGAGCTTGTTGACGGCCGCAACAGAGTCTCCGCCGCCGACCACGCTGGTCGCCCCGCTCTCTGCGACGGCCCTAGCCACGCCCTCCGTGCCCTTCGCGAAGGCGTCGATCTCGAAGACGCCCATCGGGCCGTTCCAGAAGATGGTGCTCGCGCCCGAGATGTGTCCCTCGAAGAGCGCGACGGTCTCCGGGCCGATGTCGAGGCCCATCTTGCCCGACGGGATACCGTCCACAGCGACCGTCTCTGACTCGACGCCCTCTTCCATGGCATCGGCCACGACAATGTCCACGGGCAGTACGAGTCTGTCGCCGGCCTCCTCCATGAGACGCTTAGCCTCCTCAAGGTAATCTTCCTCCACGAGGGAGTCACCGACCTCATAGCCAAGCGCCCGGAAGAACGTGAAGCCCATGGCGCCGCCGATGAGCAACGTGTCCGCGGTCCCGAGCAGACTCTCGATTACGCCGAGCTTGTCCGAGACCTTCGCCCCCCCGAGGATGGCGACGAAGGGACGCTCGGGGTCTTCGAGAACCTTATCCAGGTAGTCGATCTCCTCCTCCATCAAGAGACCCGCAGCAGCGGGTATCCTATCTGGAATCCCGACGGTCGTGGCGTGCGCCCTGTGGGCAGCGCCGAACGCGTCGTCTACGTAGAGGTCGGCCAGGGCCGCGAGCTGATCGGCGAACCCGGGATCGTTACTCGTCTCCCCAGGATAGAACCTGGAGTTCTCGAGCAGCACCACGCCCCTCCCGTCCCAATCATCTAGGGCCTCTACCACCTCGGGGCCGACGGCTGCGTCGAGCTTCACTACAGGCTCGCCGAGCAACTCCTGGAGTCTCGCCGCGACCGGGTCCATAGCATACTTCCGATCAGGCTCGCCCTTGGGACGGCCGAGGTGGGAGATCAAGACCGGACGGGCACCTTCCTCGAGGAGATACCTGATCGTGGGCAGAGCCCTCCTTATACGCGTGTCGTCCGTGACCTCGCCATCTTTGACGGGCACGTTGAAATCCACGCGTACAAGCACCCGTTTGTCCCCCACGTCGAGGTCTCTGACGCCCCGTTTCATGAGCCTCCCTTCAGTCGTCTCAGCATTTCAGCACGCTCCGGCCTTCGGCCTCCGCTTGTCAGCACTTCGGCTAGTCAGCACTTCAAGTCTCGCGGCTGAAGGATTTGGCTGACATGCTGACGAGGCGGCGCAGCCGCCGTGCTGACTTGCTGACAAGCCGCCTGAAGGGCGGCGTGCTGAAAGGCTCCTAGAGCCTTTCACCCATATACGCCGCGAGGTCGCACGTGCGGTTCGAGTAGCCCCACTCGTTGTCGTACCAGCCGAGTACCTTGACGGTACCGCCGTTGGACATGGTGAGCTGCGAGTCGAAGATGCACGAGGCGGCGTTGCCTACGATGTCGCTGGAGACCAGTGGGGCTTCCGAGTACTGGAGAATACCCGAGAGCTCCCCGTCGGCGGCTGATTGGAAGGCGGCGTTCACGTCCTCAGCGGATGCTTCGCTGGAGATACGGGCCACGAAGTCCGTTATGGAGCCGTCTGCGACGGGGACGCGCATGGACATCCCGTCGACCTTGCCCTGGAGCTCGGGGTAGATCACACCCGCAGTCCGCGCCGCTCCGGTGGAGGTCGGGACGATGTTGTTGGGGGCCGAGCGGGCGCGCCTGGGGTCCTTGTGGGCCGCGTCGAGGAGGCTCTGGTCGTTGGTGTAGGCGTGCACGGTGGTCATGTACCCCGACTCGATGCCGAAGTTGTCCTGGATCACCTTTACCATCGGGATAATGCAGTTGGTCGTGCACGAAGCATTGGAGACGACCTCGTGGGCCTCCGGGTCGTAATCCTCGTGGTTCACCTTGTAGACGAAGGTGGCGTCGACGCCCTTGCCCGGGGCCGAGATGATGACCTTCTTGGCCCCGCCTTCGATGTGGGCCGCGGCGCCGTCGCGGCTCGTGAAGACGCCCGTTGACTCGACCACGATGTCGGCGCCCACGTCGCCCCAGGGTATCTGGGCCGGGTCCCGCTCGGCGAAGGTCTTGATCTCATGGTCGCCCACGTGCAGGACGTTGCCGTCGAAGGACACGTCCTCGGGCCAGATTCCGTGGGTCGAGTCGTGCTTGAAAAGGTTCGCCAGGCTATCGAAAGGCATCAAGTCGTTCGCCGCCACGACCTCGATGTCGCCACGGTCCATCGCGGCTTTGGTGAACAGCATCCCGATCCGGCCGAAACCATTTACGCCTACTCTTACGGCCACTCTACTCTCCATTCTCTAGCTTGCCGCATAGTCTTATTCTGCCCGAAAAGCCGGAAGATTATGCAGCACGGTGCCTTCGGCAGCAAATCAGCATTTCAGCCCGCCGCATCCCTACGGTCGGCGGCTTTCAGCCTTTCGGCGGGTCGTCTCGATGCGTCGTCACGGGCGTCAAACCTCACCACCACAAGCTGCGATCTCTCGCGCGGCGGTATAAGGCTACAGCGCAGAAACATCGCCGCAACGCCCGCGTAGGTAGGGGTAGTTGGCCTGTCAGAAACGCCACCTGCTACTATCCGAAGTATCCCGCGTACTACATCCGAACTTCGCGCGAACGGAGTTCTGGGAACCTCGCCTTTCTGCTGACGAGGTAAGTCCGGTTCTCCAGGCTCGCGTAGAAGCTTAGGTTGCTTGTACCCTCTCCGGGATGTATCTTGGGTTCCGCCTGTGATCTCTCTTAGACGAAAGGGAGAAGTCCCATGACGACGAGCGTAGTTTATGGTGTTCTGGTGGTTTGTGGGGCTTGCTTGGCCGCGGTCCTCGGGCTGGCGCTGGTCCAGCGCCTGGTGCCCACGGCGATCCGCCAGGAACAAAACGACGTGGCCGGCTTCATCTACGCCGTCGTGGGTGTAATCTACGCTGTATTGCTGGCGCTCGTGGTCATCGCCACGTGGGAAGAATTCGGGCGTGCCCGCATTACTGTGGAAGCCGAGGCAAACGCGCTGGCCGAGATCTTCTGGCTCGCTCATCGGCTCCCTGAACCCGAAGGACGAGAGCTACAGGAGCTTTGCCAGTCCTACGCGGAAGAGGTGGTCAACGTAGGGTTTCCCCTGATGGCGCAGGGGCGAACGCCTTCCCTGGATCGTTCTCAAGAGAGTTCACGTGCGTGGGTCCTCATCGACGACATCCGGGCGAGCCTCCAAGAGGTCGAGCCTCGCACGCTGGCTGGCCAGGAGCTCTACGCAGAAGGGCTCGACCAGGTCCAGCGGCTGGCTGACGCCAGGAGGATGCGCCTGGTCATGGCCGAGGAGAGCCTACCAACCGTGCTGTGGATTGTTCTGATCGTTGGGGGGATTGTGGCGGTGGGCTTCGCTTACCTCTTCGGCTTGCAGAACACATGGGCGCACGCGCTGATGGTAGGATCGCTAGCGGGGGTGATCGCGCTGGTGCTGTTCACCATTGCCGCCATGGACCATCCTTTCTCCGGCGCGGCCCGAGTCGGCCCCGAGGCCTTCGAACTGGTGTTAGCGAGGTTCGAGACGAGCAAGCTCAGCGAACTCTGAAAACATCGGCGTGCGAGCCCGGGGCAGCAAAGCACCATGAGGACCGGTGCTCTCTTGTGCTGGTCGACGAGCCGACAGACGGAAGAGTCAGGTGGAGCGTGCTGAAATGCTGACCAGCCGGCGTAGCCGGTGGTTCGCCGCGCTCTTGGAGAGGTTTCCGAGGTGGGCGAGTTCGGCGAGCGAGGCATCGGGGTACTCGAGCCGGAGTTCCAGCATCTCACGGAGGGCGGGTGGCAGATGCTCGCGGTCGATAGCCTGGAGGGCTTTGTGCTGGCGGGCTGCGGCCGTCGCAGTGCGGCCGGCGTTGGCCGCGTCGAAGTTGGTGACGCGGTTCGCGTTGGCCTTGGCTTCGCCAAGAATTGCCCTTGCCTCATACTCGAGGACCGCGTCGTTGAGGCCCATCTGGGCGAGGACAGTCGTTACGCCGTCGGCGCTCTTGGTGTAGGCGATCCACCGTCCGCGCCGGCGTACGATCTTCAAGGGAGCACGGGAGAAATCCGCACAGCGGCGGATGAACTCTGCCTCGCGATGCACGAACTCCAGGTGGTGGCCTCCGCGACCGCCGGGACGGTTCACGGAGGCGGCGCCCTGGAACGCGCCCCGCAGGTAGCCTGCTCGCTCCGCGGCGGTGCGCGCGGAGCGGGCGAACCTCAGCTCTTCCTTCGCCTGTATCGCACCGTTCCCCGCCGTGCGCACCGCATAGCGGGTACGGCCAAAGCGGTCGGGGTCGATCGGTGAGAGCTTGGATTCCATACCGAATTCTGAGCGCCACAGGCGGACTACGGAGCGGGCCACTGCTGCACTGGGAGTGCGTAGGGTAACACCTTCCTCGTCCCAGACGCCGGAGGCGTCGACCAGGCCGGCGAGCTCGGAGCGGCCGACCCCTCGCGCACTCGAAGCCGCGCCAGCGGCGAGTTGGCGACGCACCTCAGAGGCGAACGAGGGCAGCCTCGCCCACCTCCCTCGCCAGCAGTACAGGGTCATGCCTGACGCCCGCGCGGCTCTCCTTCGAGAGCAAGTCCGTCTCCCTTACTCTCAAGCCCATCTCGCGCAAGACTTCCGTGTCGACGGCGACCGGTGCCGCCTCTTCGGCCTCATATCGGGCGAGGATTTCAGGAGAGAGATCTCCAGAATGGACGAGCACGTCAGTGACCACGGGCCCGACGTGCGCCGTTATCGCCCGCACGTGGTCCGAGACCGTAAAGTCAGACGTCTCCCCTTGTTGCGTCATTACGTTTGCGACGTAGAAAACGGGACCGGCGAAATCCGCCAGGGCCTCCCTCACCCCGCCGCCGAGCAGGGCCGGGATCGTGCTGGTAAACAGGCTGCCGGGAGCGAGCACGATGATGTCGGCGGCCTCGATCGCCTCGATGACCCCTGGCGGCGCGGGAATCCCTGCCGGCTCGACGGAGACCTCAGAGACCTGTTTTCCGACCTCGTGGACCACAGACTCCCCGCGTGTTACGGTCCCGTCAGCGTAGCGGACGACGAGCGTAAGACTCTCCGTCGCCGCCGGGAAGACTCGGCCTTTGATCCTCAGGAAGTGGGCCGCCTGCTCGACACCCTCGCAGAACCCGCCGGCCATATCTGAGAGAGCCGCGATAATAATGTTTCCCACGCTGTGGTCGTTCAGGTCCCCAGGCGCCTCGAAACGATACTCGAAGACCTCGGCCAGCCTGCGGCGCCCCGCGAGCGCCACGAGGCAGTTCCTCACGTCACCAGGTGGCGCGACCCCAAGCTCCTGGCGCAGTCGTCCGCTGGAGCCCCCATCGTCGGCGACCGTAACGACGGCCGTAAGGTCTTTGACTTTGTCCCTCATGCCCCTCAGCAACACAGGCAGCCCTGTGCCGCCTCCGAATGCCACAACCCTTGTGTTCTCGACTCTATTCACGCAGACCGAGTATACCCATTTGCGTGTGGCGTCTGCCCGGAGAAGCGATCGCGGTCGTGCGCTTCGGTGAAGTCGAGGATCGGACCCTTCGGCACTATGCGGGTCGGGTTGATGCTCTCGTGGCTCCCGTAATAGTGCTTCTTGATGTGGTCCATGTCGACCGTCTGCGCGACGCCCGGTCTCTGGTAGAGATCCTTCAGATACCCCCACAGGTTCGGGTAGTCCACGATGCGCCGCACGTTGCACTTGAAGTGGCCGTGGTAGACGGAATCGAAACGAACGAGCGTGGGAAAGAGGCACCAGTCGGCCTCCGTTACGCGGTCTCCACAAAGGTAGCGCCGGGAGGAGAGAACCTCCTCCCAGTGGTCCAGGGCATCGAAAAGCTCCGTAACGGCCTCTTCGTACGCCTCCTGCGTGGTGGCGAATCCGGAGCGGTAGACGCCGTTGTTCACGGGCCCGTAGATGGCGTCTATGGTCGCGTCGATCTCCTTGCGCAGGTCTTCTGGATAGAAATGTGCGTCTGTGGTGGCGAACTCGCCGAACTCGGTATCGAGCATGCGGATGATCTCGCGCGACTCGTTATTGACGATGGTCCCTGCCTGTTTGTCCCAGAGAAAGGGTGTCGTGACGCGTCCCGTGTAGTCGGGATCCGCCTTCGCGTAGATCTCTCTCAGGTAGCTGGCGCCGTTCACCGTATCGGGTATGACGCCTGGCTCGTCGTGGAACGTCCAGCCGTCCTCGCCCATAAAGGACCCGACGGCCGAGAGTCCGATGACCTCTTCCAGTCCTTTTAGCTTGCGCAGGATCGCCGTCCTGTGGGCCCAGGGACACGCCCAGGCGACGTAAAGGTGATAGCGGCCGGGTTCGGCGGGGAAGCCGCTACTTCCGTCGGCCGAGATCCAATCCCGAAAACTCGTCTCGGACCTCACGAACCTTCCGTCCGTGTTCTTCCATTGCCTCTCCGTCTTCCACTCACCGTTTACGAGCATTCCGGGCATTTTGCCTCCCGAGTACAGGTTTCAGGTTATAGGCTTCAGGTTACAGGTTTTGTATTGTACGGGGCGTGATACTGCTCGCATGCGAAGAGACGTTGGTCCTGAACCACCCAACACCTGAAGCCTGACACCTAATGCCTGAAAACTATCTCTCCTTGCCCTAACCCAGCCTGCTTCCCTGGCACGGATGATGGCCTGGGCCCGGTCGGATACCTGCAGCTTGGTGAAGATGTTGGAGACGTAGTTGCCGACGGTCTTGGTGCTCAACGACAGTTGCCTGGCGATCGAAGGGTTGGGATGCCCCTGGGCGATGAGGTTCAAGATCTCGCGCTCGCGGTCGGTGAGCGTCGGGAAGGCCTGGGGCTGAGCGCCCCCTGGAGGAGAGGCCGCGAAGTAGGCTAGCACTCGGGTTGCGATGGCCGGGCTGAAGATAGCCTCGCCCCTGCCCACCGCCCGGATAGAGAGCACCATTTCCTCCTCGTCGGCGTCCTTTAGGACGTAGCCGCGTGCGCCGGCCCTCAAGGCCATGAACACCGAGTCATCATCCTCGAAGAGCGTTACCATCAGGATACGGACGTTAGGGCTCTCCTGGAGGATCCTTCGTGTGGCCTCTATACCGTTTACCTCAGGCATCTGCAGGTCCATCAAGATCACGTCTGGCCGCAGATGTGTGGCACGCTCGATGGCCTCCTCTCCCGTTTTGGCCTCGCCTACGACTTCGAACTCGGGCACCGATGAGAGCAAGGAGATCATGCCCTTCCTAAAGAGCGGGTGATCTTCGGCGATGAGGATTCGTAGGGTTTCCAATCTTCTCACTCCTCAGGCAACGGAAGACGGACCAGCACCCGGGTACCGCCCTCTTGGACAGCCTGGACGACGCAACTCCCGCCCAGCTCAGACGCCCTTTCGTGCATCGAGGAGAGACCCACGCCCGCACTACGCTGGGCAGGGATGCCATCACCGTCGTCGACGATCTCCAGCGCCACTTCGTCATTCACGGCGAGCCGCACGACGCAGCTGTGTGCCCGGGCATGTCGCGCTACGTTGGTCAGGGCTTCCTGCGTGATGCGGTAGACGGCCACCTCGACCGCTGCCGGGAGGCTGGGAAGGTCTTCTGGGGCCTCCACCAACACACGTAGCGGCTCGTCTTGCGAGGCGTAGCGCTCGGCGAGCTGGCGTAGTGCCTCAACGAGCCCCAGATCGTCGAGAGCCGGGGGCCTGAGGTCGTAAACGAGGCGCCTGATGTCGGCGATGGCGCCACGAAGCTCGTGGCGTAGCTCTATCACCAGCTCTTCGGCAGCGTCAGGGTCACGCGGGATGAGACGTCGGAGAGTACCAGCCTGGACGTTCAAGCCCGCAAGTTGTGCTCCCAGTCCGTCGTGCAGGTCACGTCTGAGTCGCCGCCGCTCCTCCTCTCGGGTAGCTACTAACCTTTCTCGCGAGCGTTGCAGGTCGGCGGTGAGTCTCACAGCGTGCACAGCTACCTCCGCCTGTCGGGCGAGATCCTCCAGAAGGCTGCGATCGGCATCTGAGAACCCTTCACGAGGTGCCCTTGGTGAGAGCACCAGTCGCCCTATCTCCTCCCGCTGGTACACAAGCGGAAGCGTCTCCGGCTCTCCTCTGGTTGAGCCGTAGGAGGCGGCGGTCCTGTACCCCTCGCCCTCCTTGAGAAGAATAGCCGCGTAGGGAAGCTTCAGAGCCTGCGCTATAGTCTCCACCACCGTAGGCAGCACCGTATCGGGTGCCAGGGTTGCTTCGAGGCGCCTCCCCAGGCGCGAGACCACCGCGTACGGGTCGTCCCTCTCACCGTACATCAGCCTATTGACGCCACGCTGGAGCCTCCCCCGAAGCGGTTGGAAAGCTACGGCGACGAGCCCGGTGGCCAGGAGTGAGACGGCGAGGTTGCCCCGCGCCTGGAAGAGCGTCCCAAGGGCTACCACCGCGAACACGTAGATACCCACGATACAGGCGGTCAATGCACCGTAGACGAGGGTACGATTGATGACCACATCTATGTCGTAGAGGTTGTAGCGGAGGATGGCGATGTATGTGCAGACAGGAACTAGGAGAAGAGCCAACACCACTACGTAGACGAGGGGTACCAAGAGCCCCAGCGAATAAAGCATGTACACCGGGCGGAACATGAAGTCCGTGGTGAAGTAGTAGACCATAATGTTAAGCTCGTCCAGGCTACCCAAGACGGTCAAAGGCACGGCGGCGAACAGGAACCATTTGATCTGCTGGCGTTCGTTTCCCCTCGCATGGCGCAGCCTGAGTATGACCGAAAGGAGCGCGGCGAGAAGGCTCGTAGTCAGCAGCGCCATGCCCAGAAGACGCGATACTCCGAAGAAATGGTACGTCGTCAACTTGCCGTAGATTACTCCCACGATCCCGAACGGGTTCTCCATGTTGCTGTGGTGGAGCAGAATACCCGGCATGAAGGCAAACCCAATCGCGCTCATGGCGGCTCCCAAGATCGTCAGCCACACCACGATGCGCCACCGACGAGACGGTAGCCGACCGCCGGGGAACAAAAGCATCAGGAACACTGCCAGGGTGGGGAAGGCGAACCCTATCCACGTGGAGAACCAGGCCGCGAACTCACCCCAGGGCAAGGCAAGAGTCTCCAGGAAGGCATGGTCGGCGTACGCTGTAGTGAAACGCCGCGTTACGTAGGTCAGTCCCAAGCAACAGAAGATCCAGCCGATCGGGTTGGTAGGTAGCCGTGAGGCGATCAGGGCGCCAACCGCCGGGTACGCCAGCGACAGCACCCCTGTGAGTACGGCGAAGGCAGGATCGTATCTGAATCCGCCCACTTCGAGAGGTAACTCTTCCGTCGTGAAGTCGAGCACGAGGGCGAGTGTGATGAGCACCACGCACACAGCACACACAGACCACGCAACCCAGGCAGCGGTGCGGCGGCTCATTCCACCGATCTTTCGTCCCTGCTTCCTTGAACCTTTCGTCACAACCATCACTCTACAGCATTACCTTCTACCAAGCATTACGGCGACAGTTACGGAGCTCAGCGAAGACGCGGAAATCGGGCCAGCTTGGGAGAGCGCCCTTCTGAACGCTCCGGTGGAAAAGTTCTCTTTCATGAGGGTAGACCGATTCCGTGCGCCGGTCCTCAAAGGAAGAACAGCACCGGAGCGATCCAGAGGAGATTGAGCAGCGAAAGGAACAAGCAGACCAGGAAGAAGATCGACTCGAAGGTCATGTATGACTCCTGGCGTTGATGGTGCCAGAACTGCAGCCCCGAGGAGACCACGAGCCCGCTCAACAGCGCCGTTGCTACCTTGAGAACCGATTCTACGTCGAAGACGTACCAGAAGTCCGTGTCGTACCAGAAGAACACTCCGCAAGCGACGAGCATACCCGCAACCGAAAATGTGAACAGCGCTATCGCAAGGTAGTATGCTGTCCTGGGCAAGTTTGCCAAAGCTGCTCTTACCACTCTCATGTGACGCGTTGGGCCGCTGGTCGCAAGGGACCCGGTCGCAGGCGTCGCCACAGGTTATGAAGTAGGGACGCTCTGCGCTCAGGAGCGTGCTGCGGTCGGTGCGTCGGAGCACCCGCAATGCCCGTTGGACGTTGCGCGACGTCCGTGCTCATCTGTCCCCTAATCTCCACGACCTCGGCGTCGATCGCTGCTGCCTTATGGTATTTGGCCACGGAGACGCGGTGGTTGCCATCGCGCACGAAGTAGGCCTCCCCAATCTTGTAGAGGCTCACCGCAGGCAACTCAATTCCCTTGTGGTAGGCGCGATCTACACGTCCCCACCTGTGGGCCATGCTAACCCTGAGGGGCAGGAAAGACCCGTCGAAATCTCGGCATCTTCCGACACTCCCTGTTATCTTCTCGACCTCGACGATCCTCATCCCTCGGTAGACCTGGCTCCAGTGCACCAGGGCTCCTTTCGTCTCGTCGAACGAGAGCAAGCGCTCGTGGGCTAAATCCCTGCGCAGCTTGTCTCTCAAGCGGTGCAGAGAAGCCTTCAGGAGGGCACGATGGAAGTCCTTGTCGACCTGCTCTTCTACGCCTATCAACCCGCTCATCGGTTTTCCCTTCGCTCTTTCCTGGTATGGTCACTCTAGCGGCGCCACTATCCCGGGAGGTAGGGAATGGTTTCCTGACTTGTTCGGGCAATATTTCCCGGGAAGTTGTCCCGAGTTTGAGCTATTACGCAAAACGATCGAGCCTTCTCTGAGGACTATGAGTGACCGTTAGTGTCTAATGCCTAATCTGGTAGATCGTTTCTGGTCGGAGACGCGAAACACCTAGCGCGATGGATTCCCGCTTTCGCGGGAATGACAGGAATACCGGGAAGAACAGGGTAGGAGTCGCAATCACCAAGATCATACATCGCAGAAGTCGGATTCCGTAGAAAGCCTGACACCTGTAACCTGAAGCCTATTTTTCTACGTCTCTGTGCCTGATAAAGAGGTCGATTCCGGTGTCTTCGTCCTCGAGACGTTTGGCCAGTTCCTCGGTGATGGCGACGGAGCGGTGTCTGCCGCCGGTGCAGCCTATGCCGACGGTGAAGTAGGTCTTGCCTTCTGCAGCGTAGCGGGGAATGAGGAAGGAGAAGAAATCGATGGTCTTCTCGAGGAATTCCTGGCAGTCTTCTGAGCCGAGGACCGCTTCCCGGACGGGCGCGTCGTGGCCTATTAGCGGCCTGAGCTCGGGGTCGTAGTGGGGGTTGGGGAGGAAACGGACGTCGAGGAGCGTGTCTACGTCGAGGGGGGTGCCGTGCTTGAAACCGAAGGAGATGAGGCTGACGGTCATACGGCTGGAGAAGGATTCCGCGAGTTTCTTGAACCGAAGGCGGGTGTCGAGCGCGGAGTAGCCCGAGGTGTCGACGACGAGATCGGCCATCTCCCGCAGGTTCGCGAGATCCTGCCTCTCGCGGCGTATGGCCTCGAGGACATCGCCGTTGCGGGCCGCGGGGTGGGGCCTGCGGCTCTCCTTGTAGCGCCTGACCAGCGTGGGGTCGTCGGAGTCGATGAACAGGATGCTGTGCTCCCAGCCCTTCTCCTGCTCCACGGCCTCCAGACTGCGCTCGAGTTCCTCACCGAAGTACCGGCGTCCGCGCATGTCCACCACGACGACCACCCCGTCAGGTCCGCCGGCGCCCTGCGCCGTAGTCTCCATGACGGCCGGGATCATACGCGGAGGGAGGTTATCTATGCAGAAGTAACCGGCGTCCTCGAAGGCCTGGAGGGCGTTGCTCTTGCCCGCGCCCGAGAGCCCCGTGATGATGACGATCCTGCGCTTGCCCGAGGCCAGGGAGTCAGTAGCCTGCTCACCCACGTCGAGTCGTCCGCCCCTCCTGGGATACACAAACCATCTCGGAAGTCGAGATTAGCATTGTGGGTCTTCGTCTGCAATAGGCTTCAGGTGTAAGGCCACGGGCTTCAGCAGTGGATTCCCGCTTTCGCGGGAATGACGCATGAGATGGCCTGAGCGTGCCACATAGCCCAAACGCGGTTCCGTTCGACAGAACGACACACAGCAACAGACACAAGAACACAAGATCAAACCTGATGCCTGTAACTTACCGATGCACTCTTGCGTGGACTTCGCGGGCTACTCTTCCAGGGAGTCCTGGGACGGACTCCAGTTCTTCGAGAGAGGCGTTCAGGAATGCTTCTGGGGTGCCGAAGTGGGCCAGTATCTTCTTTTTGCGTTCGGGGCCGACGCCAGGGAGGTCGTCGAGGACCGAGGCGGTCATGGCCCTGCCGCGGAGCTTGGTGTGGTAGGCGTTGGCGAAACGGTGGGCCTCGTCGCGGACGCGCTGGAGGAGGTGCAGTTCAGGGGAGTTGCGCTCCAGGACGACCGGCTCGGGACGGCCCGGCTCGAAGACCTCCTCCTCGCGTTTGGCGAGCGAACGCAGGGGGATGTCGGGTAGCTCGTCGCCGACCTTCATCTCCTCGAGAACGGGGATGACGGCGGAGAGCTGTCCCTTACCGCCGTCGAGTACGATCAGGTCGGGGGCAGGCGAGAATTTTTCATCGCCGGCATCGAGGCGCTGCAGCCGGCGGCGGATTACCTCGGCCATGCTTGCGAAGTCGTCGGCGCCTTCGACCGTCCTTATCTTGAAGCGCCGGTACTGGTCCTTCGCCGGGCGTCCTCCCTGGAACACGACCATAGAGGCCACGGAGTTGGTCCCCATGGTGTTCGAGATGTCGTAGCACTCGATCCGGACCGGAAGCTTGGGGAGCGCGAGCTCTTCGCGCAGAGTGTCGAGCGTGGAGGCGACCCTGTTGCGCCTGGCTTCATCCAGCATCCGCTCGTGCTCCAGCCCGAGTTCGGCGTTACGCACGGCCATCTCCAGAATCCGGCGTTTGTCCCCCCGCCTGGGACGGCGTACCTCCACGCCGGTCCCCCTCAAGCCCGAGAGGTGCTCGGCGAGCGTAGCGAGTTCCTCCTCGCGGTCGTCTGACTGGACGAGGACCTCGCGTGGAACGGCGGCCGTACCGTAGTACTGGGGGACGAACTGGAGCGAGACGTCCTCGGCCCGCGACTCGCCGTAGTTGTCGAGGAGGAAAGAGTCGCGGTTCACGATCTGGCCTTCACGCACGGCGAAGACCTGTACGCAGGCCGTCTCGCCCTCGGTGTAGGCGCCGAAGGCGTCGAAGGAGTCCTCAGAAGCGATGGTCGCCCTCTGGCGGTCGCGAACGTGGGAGAGGGCGGAGATCTCGTCGCGCAGCTTCGCCGCCCGCTCGAAGTTCGTGTCCCTGGCGGCCTCGCGCATGGCGGCCTCGCGCTCGCGGATCAAACCGTCCACCCGCCCCTCCAGAAAGGAGATGACGTCAGCGATTATCCCATCGTAGTCCTCCTTGGAGACGGCCCCGATGCACGGAGCCGCCGAACGCCCGATGTGGTAGTTGAGACAAGGCACACCGCTGCGCCGCCCGGGCTCGGGACCGCGGCACTTGCGGAAGGGGAAAGTCTTGTTCAGTACGTCGAGCGTCGCGTGGACGCTGCCGGCGCTCGGGAAAGGTCCGAAGTAGCGGTGGCGCGGATCGTGGGAGGAGCGGGTGGCGAAGACCCTGGGGTACTCGTCTCCGGTCGTCACCACGATGTAGGGGTAGCTCTTGTCGTCCTTGAGCGAGGCGTTGAAGCGCGGCCTGTGGCGCTTTATCAGGTTCGCTTCGAGGACGAGCGCCTCGGTCTCGCTCGTCGTGGAGATGAAGTCTATCTGCCTGACGCGCTCCCTGAGCTCCGCTATCTTCGGGCGTCCGTCGCCGGAACGGGTGAAGTAGTTGGCGACCCGGCTGCGGATGTTCTTCGCCTTGCCGACGTAGATAACCTTCTCATCCGCATCCTCGAAGATGTATACGCCGGGTGAGGTGGGAAGATGTGATCTATCGGGGGATCCGTTTTCGGGCATCGAGTGAGATTATACCGCGAAGAGTTACATATCCTCGCTTAGCGACGCTTACGCCAGGGCTCTCGGGGGCGTATCTCGGCCCCTGGTGGGATCATGTCGTCACCGCCGGCTCTGGCGTAGCCGGCTCCGCTCACATAGCCGCCGATGGCTGCTGATGCGGTGGAGATCAGGGCTCCCAGGACACCGAGCGGGTCAAAATCCGTAACGACGACGCCGAGCCCCGCAAGCACCGCCAGCGCAGCCCCTGCATAGACGAGCCTGCGCCGCCGCTCGAAGTCGGCCCCTCTGGTAAAGAGGGCGGATATGACGAGGCCTGTCGCAAGGAGCGTCAGTGGAACGAAGGCGTAGAAGGCGAGGCTCCCTCCGAGGTCGGGGAAGGCCACCGTGCGGAACGCCTGGTCTCGCCGGTCCAGCCCGAGGGCGATAGCGAGCCAGGCCAGGCCGAAGAAGCCGCTGTAGCCGATCAGGGCTCCCACGCCGGCTCCGATGCGGGTCCCACGCTTGCGCGGTGTCCGGAATGTACGGGCTCCGAGCAGCGCTGCGAGTACCATTCCGGGTAGGATCAGGAGGGTCCCGAGGTACGCGAGCGCGGGGGGAAGATATCCGTAGAGCTCCCCGCTACCTACGTAACGGGACGGCAACACGAGGAGAAAGTTGACCGCGAGGAAGACCAGCATCCCCATGTACACCCAGGTAACGCATCCGAACGCCCGACGGTAACGCGGCCTGAGCCCAGTAGTGCGCTCCTCGGAGCCGTTACTCCTGGAGGACACGGTCTCCTGCGACCAGATCGGCGCCGAAGTGAGAGAGGAGCGTCGGGGCCAC
>Ga0196962_10000207_pt1 | contig 30230 bp, 27 predicted proteins | sample S3v_20metaG_FD_183186 | JGI IMG/M metagenome (GOLD analysis project Ga0196962, IMG submission 183186) | Soil microbial communities from Anza Borrego desert, Southern California, United States - S3+v_20 | ecosystem: Environmental > Terrestrial > Soil > Desert | place: USA: California | collected...
GTCCGTCTCGACGGGGTTGGTCAGGGTTCCGAGGCCCTCGATCTCGATACTGACTTCATCCCCAGCCTTCAGCCAGACTTGCGGGTCGCGGGCGGCGCCGACGCCTGGTGGCGTGCCTGTGATTATAACGTCGCCAGGAACGAGGGTCATGCCCTGGGAGAGAAAGGAGACGAGCTCGGCGACCGGGAAGATCATCTTCGATGTCGTACCATCTTGCATAACCTCGCCATTCAAGATGCAGCGGATGAAGAGAGCTTGGGGATCTCCTATCTCATCTGTGGTTGCGATGTAAGGCCCAAGCGGGCAGAAGGTGTCTATGGATTTGCTGCGCGTCCACTGTCCGCCCTCCGAGAACTGGAGGTCGCGTGAGGAGATATCGTTGGCGTTGGTATAGCCGAAGACGTAGTCCAGGGCCTCGGCCTGGGAGACGTTGCGGGCTGTCCTCCCGATAACGACTGCGAGCTCAGCCTCGTAGTCGGCCTGCTCGGTTATGGGGGGTATCCTGATAGCCTCGCCCGGCCCTATAATCGTGTTCGGGTACTTGGCGAAGACGATGGGCTTCTCCGGGATATCTGCCCCCGTTTCAGCGGCGTGGTCTTCGTAGTTGAGGCCTATGCAGATGAGTTTCTGGGGCCTCGCTATCGGGGCGTGGATGCTTGCCTCCCCAAGCGACACAGTATCTTCGCCAGGCTCCGGGCTCCCGCCGTACTCGATGAACTCGATCATGTCCTGGTGGGCAAGAGGCCTAATCTCTTCACCTTCCAGAGACCCCACGCGCGACTCCCCACCACTCAGCGAATACGTGACCAGTTTCAAAGGCACTCCTCTCCTAGGATTCGAGACGCAACGACACGCATCTTAGCAGGGACCCTGCCGCACGGCGCAGATGGGGAAGCTCAAAGCGTCGTGCATAAGGCCTTTTGGCCTTATGCACGACGAGCCAGTCAGCACTTCAGCTAGTCAGCATTTCAGCTTTGCTGGGGAGCGGCTTGCGTTCGTATTGCTCGCCGGTAGATAAGACTCCGCACCGTTTGACACAGAGCCTGGCCACGCCTGGGAGCATCACTGGCATGCACTTGCTGACATGCTGACAAGCCGCCGAGCGAAGCGAGGCGGCGTGCTGACTAGCTGACCAGCGCGGTATTCGGGAAGGTTGAACCTTCCCGAAGACCGCTTTCAGACTGCCGAGAGTGCGCTTTCGTAGACCGCCGTCTCGAAATCCATACAGCCACCGAACGAGACCGGGTCGGCGAACGGGAATATCTGGGTCGCCCAGAAACCTCCGAGGCCGTTCTTACGATCGATCCAGTAGTAGAGGTTGGCCAGGCCAGCCCAGCCGAGCTCGCCGGCTGGACGTCCGGTGGGAGCATCGTGATCGTTGATCATGAAGGTATATCCCCACGACTTCGGCATTCCGGGGAAGAACTCCGCATCGTTGGAGAGCTCTCCGATAACGCCTGGCAACGCCTTTATCTTCATGTCTCCGAGGCCGTTCTGGCCCATCATCTCGACCATCTCCGGCGTCAGCACCCGGCCGTACTCGCCCTCTCCGCCGTTCAGGATCATGCGTATGAACTTCATATAGTCGCCGACGGTGCTGTACAGGCCGTGCCCTCCCATGTGCTGCTCAGGGGCCGAAGGTAGCTCGAAGCCGGGCATCGGGGTGAGCGTCCCGTCCTCGCCGCGCTGATGTATGGACGCACGTCGCGAACGCATGTCGTCCCTCAACGTGAACGCGGTGTCGTTCATGCCGAGCGGCTCGAAGATGCGCTCCTTCATCACCTCACCGAGTCGCTTGCCCCTCGCCCCCTCGACGACCTTGCCGGCCCAGTCTATGTTGCTTCCGTACTCCCACTGCTCGCCCGGATCGAACAGTAGACACGAATTGAGCGATGCCATCGAAGACGTGACGACGCTGGGGACGTCCTTCTTCTCGTCGTACTTCACGAGGTCCTCGTTGAAGAAGTCGTAGCCGAAACCCGCGGTGTGCAGCAGGAGCTGCTCCACCGTAACGTCGGAGGCCGGCGGGCGAAGCCGCGGCTCACCATCGGCGTCGAAGCCTTCCAGAACCTGGACGTCAGAGATCTCCGGCGCGTATTCCTTCGCAGGGTGGTCGAGGGAGATCACCCCCTCCTCGACGAGTTGCTTGACCGCAACACCCGTAATGGCCTTCGTACACGAGAAGATGGCGAACACGGTGTCCGTGGTCATCTCCTGTTCCCCGCCGAGCTCGCGTTTTCCCGCCGCGCCTTCGTAGAAATTCCCCTCGCGGTCGGTCGCCATCGCGACCACCCCGGGCACGCCGTTCTCCTGCTCGACGGCCCCGCGCAGGACGCGGTCCGCCGATTCCTTGACGCCTTCTTTCATGGCCCTCCTCATTCCCACAGCCAATGCTGCTTTGTTTGCTCCGGAACCCCTATCCGGATAGAAGGACATATGCTAGCCGGGCGCTCTCAACGCTGTCAAGCAGGGTAAGCCAACTACGGCTGAAGGCGCTCGATCCTCCACGCTCCATGTTCGCGACGATACACGAGCCTATCGTGAAGCCTATTCTCGCGCCCCTGCCAGAACTCGATCTCTTCGGGTACGACCCGGTAGCCGCCCCAGAAAGGGGGGCGTGGGATCTCGCGCCCCTCGTACTCCGCCTCGAGTGCCCTCACCCGCTCTTCCAGAACGCTCCTGTCCTCGACGGGACGGCTCTGCTCGGAAGCCCACGCCCCGAGACGACTCCCTCGGGGACGGCCCGCGAAGTAGGCGTCGGACTCTTCGCCGGAGAGACGGCTGGCGTGGCCTTCGATCCTGACCTGCCGCTCCAGCTCGCCCCAGTAGAAAAGTAGGGCGCACATGGGGTTGGCCTCTATCTCATTGGCCTTGCGTCCTTCGTAGTTGGTATAGAACACGAAGCCCCGTTCGTCGTAGCCCTTGAGGAGGACGGTGCGGGCCGAGGGCTTCCCGTCCGGGGAGGCCGTGGCGAGGATCATGGCGTTAGGCTCGTGGAGATCGGCGTCGGTGACCTTTTCGAACCACTCGTGGAACTGGACGATAGGATCGGGGTCTACATCGGCTTTGTCCAGGCCTGCGCGCGTGTATTCCTTGCGGAGGCTCGAGGCATCCACGATGTCTCTACCAGCCCCAGGTACCGGGAGCGCCCTTGAAAGGGCCGACTATGTCCGGGGTGATCCAACCCCCGTAGAAATCCCCTTCTTGCGCCTCGACCTTCTGCCCCCCGACCCAGCACCCGTCCATCCTGGAAGGGTAGAAGGCGACGTGGTCTTCGAGATCGACGAAAGGAGGCGTCGGGTCGGGATAGAACCACGCCGCCCGCCTCTCCGTCCGTTCTTCTGTGGTCACGTCGTAGTAACTGGCGCGTCCCTTCCACTCGCAATGCGAGCTTTCGACCGAGGGCTCCAGATGTTCCAGCCTCACGTCCTCGGGCGGGATGTAGTACACGGGGGGGTGGCTGGTCTCGAGGACGCGCTTTGCCCGCGTAGTGTAGGCGAGCGTGACGCCGCCGAATACGACCTTGACCTTCTTGTCCACGTCCTCGAGCCTCGGCGGACGCGGGTAATCCCAGACGGACTCCTGTCCCTGACCCGGTTCTATTCGCCTGCGGCCCATGACAACCTCCTCGACTTCGAACTCCTGAGATTATATGACTCGATGATCCTCCCTTTATGTGCTGGCGCACAATCTGCCGGCGCGTAGGGCCTCCTCGGGAGGGTGTATAGTTCACGGAGTTCCTGCGGGCGGCGTGAGGGAAGGACGTTTGTTTTCCAGGGTCGGTGAGGGTCTCTCCGCGGGGTACGACCGTCTCAAGACCAACGTGTGGTCCGTCTTGCAGGCGGCCGTCGCCGCGAGCCTGGCCTACTTCGTGGCCGAGGTGCTCGTCGGGCACGAACAGCCTTTCTTCGCCCCCATAGCCGCCGTCATCTGCCTCAGCGTAACGCTCGGCCAGAGGAACAGGCGCGCCGTCGAGCTCGTCTTCGGGGTCGCCGTCGGGCTCATGGTGGCCGACCTCCTCGTGCTCGTAATAGGGAACGGCACGCTCCAGATTGCGGTCGTCGTACTCCTCGCGATGGCGGCCGCGGTCTTCTTCGGTGGGGGAACGATGCTGGTCAACCAGGCCGCCGTCTCGGCGGTCCTCGTAGTAGTGCTGCAACCTCCCGAGGACGTCTTCTCGCCCGAGCGCTTTGTCGACGCGCTCGTCGGAGGCGGTGTGGCGCTCGCGATCAACTACCTTTTCCCCATCAACCCGGAGCGTCTGGTGGAGAGGGCCGCGGCCCCCGTCTTCGACGAGCTGGTCGCCGTGCTGGAGGAGATCTCCGCCGTGCTCGAAAGCGGCGGCGAGGAGCGGGCCGAACGGATCCTACGACGGGCCAGGGAGTTAGACGGCAGGGTCAGAACCATGAACGAGGCGCTCGAAGCCGGCCACGAGACGGCCAGGCTCTCCCCCACCCGACGAAGGTCCTTGAGGCAACTCGAGTTCTACGGCAGCGCCGGAATAAGGATAGAGCTGGCCGTCATAAACACCCGCGTCTTGGCCCGTGGCGTCGTCAACGCCATCAGACGAGGAGACAGAATAGCCCCGCAGTTGCCCGAGGCCGTACTCGACCTCTCGCGGTCCGTAAGGGCCCTGGCCGCGTTTCTGGAGGATGGCGGGGGACCCGAGGAGGCGCGCCATTGGGCGCTCGAAGCCGCCAGGACCGCCACCGAGATCCTGGAGGATCGCCACGAGCTCGGGATCAGCGTCCTCGTCGGCCAGGTCCGCTCCGCCGCCGTCGACCTGCTCAGGAGCACGGGGATGGATCAGGCCTCCGCCCTGCAGGCCCTGGAGGACGCCGCAGGCCGCGCCTCAGAGATCGGGTAATGGCGATGCGTGGTTGGGCAATATGAAACGTCGTAGGGGCGGGTTTGAAACCCGCCCGTACATCAAACCCGCCCGTACGGTTCGTCGTCGGGCGGTTTGTACGAGGGCGGTTCGTCCTCAGGCGGTTCGCGAACCGCCCCTACATAGATAGTTCGGGCACGCGCATCCGTATTTGGTTCGGCCATACATGGACCGCTCCTACGATTCGTCGATCAGGGCGTCGGCTTCGATCTCGACCAGGATCTCGGGTGCAATGAGGCGGCTGACCTCGACCATGCTCGTGGCGGGACGGACGTTGCCGAAGCACTCGCCGTGGGCTGACCCGATCTTCTCCCAGTCCTCGATGTTGACCACGTAGATCCTGGTCCTGACCACGTCAGAGAGATCCGCGCCGACGGCCTGGAGCGCCACCCTGATGTTGTTTATGGCCTGTACGGTCTGCGCGTAGGGGTCGCCTACACCGACGTATCCCCCGCTCCCGTCCGTGGCCGTGGTCCCCGAGACGTACACGAAACGACCGCGCCGGACCGCCCGTGAGTAGCCGACCCTGCTCTCCCATACCGTGCCGCTGGTTACGTTCTCCCGCTTCATGATTGTCCCTCGCACGAAAAGAACGACTTCATTCTACCTCTGCAGCGTCATAGCAGTCCCCGGCGTTCGAGCATTTCCTGAAACGTGTCCCTTCCGCAGAACCTTCTTTGTAGAAGACGGCGGGTTCTCCGATCGGAGCCGGGACCGTCTCGTTGACGCCGCGCTGTGGCGAACCGAATCTCTTTCCTGTCCAGAAGTGGACCCATCTGCCCGCCGGGAGGTAGACCCCCACGCTGTCTTCGCCGGGATCGAGCACGGGCGCGAACATTAGCTCGGGACCGACCATGAACTGGGGAAGGAGAACATCCGGTTGAGTCGGCCGGTGCCGAATCTTCGGATATGAACACATCGCAGGTACAAGCAGAGGACGCTCCGACGTGAAGAGCAAACTTTCGACAACAGTTTGATGGCGACGTGGGCGATCAACGTTGAACGGCGGAGTGTGCCGTGGCACCGGGCTGTTCTTGCCTTCAGTAGTGAGGAGGGATCGGGTCTTTAATGGTGCAATTGACTCCCAAGGCCGGCCAAATGAGCTAGTGTGCAGTGGATAAGTCGACTTCCGGAAGGCACGACAGTGGAAGCACGCATTTTCGAGAGTTGAGCTCCCCATGCCCACATTCAGCATCTAGCACTTAGGTCGGGCAAGCAGGCGGCTCTAGTCTAAGCGACTCCAAGGACTAACCTCAAGTAGGAGGTGGAGACTTGGATCTTCTGGCTTGGGCTACATTGACTGTATGATGCAGGAGAATGTGGGATTGAGTCGAAAGTACATCCTGTGCGGGGCGCGAGACGGGCCGAAAGAGACCGCGGAGAGGAGATTGATGACACGGAGGAAGTTTATTTGGCTAGCCGGTATTGGTGTGGCTGGGATGGCTCTACTGGGTGGTGCCTACGCGCTCTGGAGAAGGCCGGCTCGTATCTCCGGCGCTATTGCCGGAGTGGAGCGCGACGTCTCCCGGGGGCCGCACCGGATCGGCGCGTTTACCGTCGTGCTGGAGACTGGTCCAAGCCTTTCAGACGTAGTTCTCAGCGTTACTCATAGCTCCAGGCCTGACAGGATACTGTGGCAGAGCACCCCCGGGACGAGCTTCTTGGCCGCTGCCGAGGGCGAGGAGACGGTCAGAGAGTCAAGCGGGCACTTCTTTATCGATGATGAGATAGAGAGCCTACACTCGAATCAAACCATCGACTACATCGAGAAGCACCAGTCTATCCTGGTCGTCGGTGGACGGCTCACACGAGGAGGCGATTCAGAAGGCGTGGACTATACGCTCACCTTCTTGCCCGTGAGCGAGGAACGGCTGCGCTTCGAGATCGAGGTGGAAGAGCCCTACAACCGCGTCTATCTCACCTACGCCTCCTCGCCTGAGGAGCGCTTCTTCGGTTTCGGGACGCAGTACACGTACTTCGACATGAAGGGCCACAAGGTGCCCATCTTCATCCAGGAGCAGGGTATAGGCAGGGGCAAGCAGCCAATCACGCTGGCGGCGGATTGGAAGGCCGACGCCGGCGGGAGCCCCTATACCAGCGGTGCCAGCGTACCGCACTACATAACAAGCCAGATGCGCTCCGTGTTTCTTGAGAACTACGAGTACTCTTCCTTCGATCTGCGGGAGAGGAACAGGGTCCAAGTCGAGGTGTTCTCCTCCCAAATGACAGGCCAGATCCTGAGCGGAGAGACCCCTGTCGAACTAATAGAGCTCTACACAGAGTACTCGGGCAGGATGCGCCTGTTGCCAGAGTGGATCCTCAGTGGCGCGGTCGTCGGCTTGCAGGGCGGCACGGATAAGGTCCTCGATGAATACGACAAACTCAAAGCTCTCGGCACACCCGTCGCTGCACTCTGGCTGCAGGATTGGGTGGGGCAGCGAGAGACTGACTTCGGGATGCAGCTGTGGTGGAATTGGGAGCTCGACGAAGTTCACTATCCCGGCTGGGATAGGCTCCGGGAGCAGCTAGAGAGGGACGACGTGAGGCTCATGACCTACATCGGCCCGTGGCTCGCCGACGACGTGGAGCAGGAGAAGCCGAACTACCGCCGCAACCTCTTTGAGGAGGCGGCGAGAAAAGGTTACTTGGTAAAGAATCGGGAGGGCGAACCTTACAGGGTCAAGACTACCGACTTCCGGGCGGCCTTCGTTGACCTGACGAACCCTGCGGCGCGGGATTGGATCAAGGACGTTATCAAGGAGGAACTCATAGGCAACGGTGCCTCGGGATGGATGGCGGACTTCGGTGAGGGACTCCCCTACGATGCCGTTCTGTTCTCCGACGCGGACCCGAAGAGCTACCACAACCGCTACGCCGAGGAGTGGGCCGAGGTCAACCGCGAGGCTATCCGGGAGGCGGGGCGAGGAGAGGATATCGTCTTCTTCAACCGCTCCGGTTATACACGTAGTCCCGGCGAGAGCACACTGTTCTGGCTGGGTGATCAACTCGTTGATTGGGATGAACATGACGGTATCAAGAGCGCCGTCACGGGCCTGCTCTCCAGTGGGCTCTCAGGCTATAGCCTCGAACACTCGGACATCGGAGGCTACACGGCCATAGACAACTTCCTGCTGAAATATCATCGCTCTAACGAGTTGCTCATGCGCTGGATCGAGCTCGGCGCCTTTACGACCGTCTTCCGCACTCACGAAGGCAACAGACCCAAGGTGAACCACCAGATCTACTCGGATGAGGAGACCCTCCGGCACTTTTCCCGCTTCGCCAAGGTCTACACCGCATGGAAGCCTTACAGGATCGAACTGGTGAAGGAAGCATCCGAGACTGGGCTCCCCGTCATCCGCCACCCTTTCGTGCACTATCCCGACGACCCAGAGGTGCTTGGCCTGGACTATCAGTTCATGGTCGGCCGTAACCTGATGGTGGCACCGGTCCTCGACCCCGGCGAGGAGATAGTCGAGGTCTACCTTCCAGCGGGTAGGTGGGTGCACCTTTGGTCGGGTCGGAAGTACGGCTCTCTGGACAAGGGAGCCTACGAGACGGTGCACGCTCCGGTCGGCGAACCGGCCGTGTTCTACGAAGATAGGTCTGACGTAGGACGCTGGTTTAGGGAATCCGAACAGTAAACGTGCAATAGAACCGGAGACCGCCTTCGCCAGAGGACATAGGTTATGCCCACCAGGGCTATCCCCCCACACCGGCGAGCCATATGAACTGCCTCCGCGTCAACGTTCCTTTCACCGAGATTTCTTCCGGTTCTGTTCGCCCCCTTATGATACAAGAGGTGCAATCTCAGCCTATCCGGGTATCTTTAGCCCTTCCGGGTCGAGGCCCTGTTGTCTTACGAAGTCGTCTATCATGGCGCGGGCGATGCTTATCCTGGGCGGCAGTTGTGGGAGGTCTTCTGCGGTGTACCAGCCGGCGTCTTCGATCTCACCTGGTTGTGGGTTCAGCTCTCCATCCATGTAATCTGCGGTAAAGCCGATCATGAGCGAGTTCGGGAAAGGCCACGGCTGGCTCCCGAAGTACCTGACGTTAGTGACCTCGATCCCTACCTCCTCACGCACCTCGCGGACGATGGCCTCCTCTATGGACTCTCCTGGCTCGACGAAACCCGCGAGCACGCTGTAGAGTCCCTTCGGAAATCCGGGCGAGTGTGCCAGCAGTATCCTATCCCCTCTCCTGACCAGGACGATGGCAGCAGGGCTGAGGCGCGGAAAGTGCATCATCCCGCAGCGCGAACACCTCATCGCGAATTCCACCGGCGCGGGCTTCGTTTCTCCGCCGCAACGCCCGCAGAACCGGTGCGTCGCGTACCAGCCGACGATCTGCTTGGCCCTGCCAGCCATCCTGAAGAATTCCTCGTCCACCCTGTAGAACAGGGCCCTGAGATCCTCGAAGACCATCCCCTCGGGCGGTCGGGCGTCAGCCCTTACCTCGACGGCCCAGCAAGCGTGCCCTCCGAGCTCTCCGATCTCCAGGCGGGAAAGGGCATCCAGACCGAGCTCATCCAGACTACCGGCCAGAGGCACGCGAACAGGCGCGTCCTCGAGCACGAGCATCCTCTCGCCCCTGAAAGCGAACCACAGCGCTTTCTCCAGCTCCGCCAACGGTCGCTAGGATGGCCCGTCGAGGAGTGAAGCCAGGTACTCTGCTGGATGCAGGGCCCGCCGTCGTGTTCCGTCCAGGATCTGCTCGCGGCAGCTCGTCCCCGGTGCGACGACGACCCGCTCCCCTGCTTCGCGCACCGCAGGGAATAGCCTCCGCTCTCCCATCTTCATCGAGACCTCGTAGTGTCCCTTCTCATAACCGAAGAGCCCGGCCATACCACAGCAACCTGAGTCCACGACCTCGACATCGGCGGCGAAGCCGAGCAGCCGCTCCGTCGGTCCCGTACCCACAAGCGCCTTCTGGTGGCAGTGCCCGTGCAGGAGAACTGGGGTGCCTTCTCTTAGCGGAAGCTCTGTATCGAGATCTAGCATCGCCTCCTCGAAGAGACGGGTTGCACGGGCCAGTCTGTCGACGCGCTCGTCGTCGGGGAGAAGCTTCCTGTAATCGTCGCGCAGGGTCAGGATGCAGCTTGGCTCGAGGCCTACCAGCGGGACACCGCGCTCCACGAGGGGCATCAGGAGATCCAGGTTACGCCTGGCATTCTCTCTCGCCTCGTCGACCAGCCCTTCGGAGAGCATGGGCCTGCCGCAACAGACGACCTCGGGCAGGTGTATCCTCGCTCCCGCGGCCGCGAAGAGCCTTACGGCGCCCTCTCCGACCTCGGGCCTCTGGTACTCGTTCCAGGTGTCATTGAAGAGGGCGACCTCTTCAGGCCCGGCGCCGTTGGGCAGTTCGGGGAAGCGCTTGGAGAAGGTTTTCTTCGCCACGCGGGGCAAGGAGCGACGGGGGTCTATGCCCGCGAGGGCGGCGGCTTTGCGGGCGAGGCGGGTTCCTGCGGCGGCGTTGTAGAGCGAGGGGACCAGGGCCGCGAGCGCGAGCTGGCGGCGGATGTGTCCTGCCACCTTCTGGCGCAAGGAAAAGCCGTGTACGCTGCCCGTCTGGTAGAGGACCTCGGTCTTCATGCTCGCGACGTCGACGCGGGAGGGGCATTCCGTCTTGCACGCCTTGCATCCGACGCAGAGGTCCATGACCTCCTTCATGCGCCGCCCGGTGAGCTCTTCCGGCGGGAGGGTGCCTTCGATCACGGACCTGAGCATGTTGGCCCGCGCCCTCGTGGTGTCCTGTTCGTCGAGGGTCACCATGTAAGAAGGACACATCGTGCCCCCCGTCCTCTTGCGGCAGAGACCGCTCCCGTTGCAGAGCTCTACGGCCTTCGCGAAGCCGCCCTGATCCTCGAAGGAGAGGTTCGTTCTTATGGGGAGGCGCTCGCGGCCGGGGCCGATGCGCAGCTGCCGGTCCATCGGCGGAGGATCTACGATAACGCCAGGGTTCATCATCCCCTCGGGGTCGAAGAGACGCTTGACGTCCGCAAAAGCGCGCAGGATCTCCTCCCCGTACATCTTCTGCACGAACTCCGAACGCGAGAGGCCGTCGCCGTGCTCACCGGAGATGGACCCGCCGCAGTCGACGACGAGGTCCGCGACCTCCTCGGCGATACGCCGCATCCGCGAGACGCCATCGGGATCGGACGTGTCCAGAGCAGGCCTGACGTGCAGGCACCCCACGCTGGCGTGGCCGTAGAAGCAGGCCCAGGTACCGTTCTTCTCGACGATCTCCTCGAAGCGGCCTATAAACTCCTCCAGCCGGTCCGGCGGCACGGCCGCGTCCTCCACAAACGCGACCGGTTTCTCTTTGTCTGTAGTACCGAGCAGAAGTGGTAGCGTGGACTTGCGGAGCAGGACCGTCTGTCCCATCTCTTCTTTGGTGCGCAGAGGCGTCGCGGCCAGCGCCCCGACCTCGCCGGCTAGATCGTCGAGTCTTGCGAAGCGTTCGTCCAGTTCTTCCTTCGTACCGCTCCACTCCACGACGAGGACGGCCTTGGGATCCCCCTTTACAAATCGGGTCGAGTCCCTGTAGGCGGGGTTGGCCCTCGCGCGGCCTATGGCGACGTCGTCGAGCAGCTCTATCGCCGATGGGTTCATCCGCAGGAACCGGTTTGTAGCGCGGGCCGCTGCGGAGAGGGAATCGAACTCGAAAGAGGCCAGGGCGCGGGCCTCGGGGAGCGGGTGTAGTCGAAACTCGGCGCGGGTGACGATGGCCAGCGTGCCCTCGGAGCCGCAGATCAGGCGCGTCAGGTCCAGGGTCTCGGGAACGACGAGGGCGTCGAGGCCGTAGCCGGAGACGCGACGGATCATCTTCGGAAACCGCCGCTTTATCTCGTCCCCGTAACGGTCCCCGATCTCCATCGCCCCGCGCAGTAGCCTCGCGAGCGCGTCGGCGTGACGGGCGCGCCCCCTGGCTTCATCCCTGCCGAGCGGGCCGATTTCCACGGTCTCCCCGGAGGCGAGCACGCAGCGCAGTCCGAGGACCTGATCCGAGGTCATCCCGTAGACGAGCGAGCGCATCCCCGCGGAGTTGTTCCCGACCATGCCCCCTAGCGTCGCCACGTCAGAAGTGGATGTATCGGCCCCGAACACGAGCCCGTGCGGCTCGACCATCGCGTTGAGCTCGCCCTGCACCAGGCCAGGCTCCACGACGCAACGCCGCCCTTCGAGGTCTACCTCCAGCGCCCGGCGCATCTCGGAGACGTCGAGGGCCAGCCCTGGCGCCGTCGCCTGCCCGGCCAGGGAGGTGCCAGTGCCGCGGGGCGTAATCGAGAGCCCGAGGTCGCGGGCTGCCGAGAGAGTTAGCTCCACGTCCACTTCCGTGCGGGCAACGACGACGCCAACGGGCTTGCGGAGGTAGATGGAGGCGTCCGTGGACCACATAGCGCGTGAGGCTTCATCGGTGCGCAGGTACCCTTCGAGCTTGCCGTCGAGGGCGGCGTGGAGTTGCCTCACGTCGGGTTCGGGTCTATCCAGCATGCTCTGGTCAACTTTACATCCAGAGCGGGCGTGTTGCCAATCAGAGGTCCCCGCCTTCTTCGGCGAGACGGTTCAATTCCCTGGCCAGAAGGGCGAGGCGGGCCTCCTTTACCAGGGGCACTTCCCTGCGGCGCCGGCGAACGTTACCGAGGTCTATGTCTACGGTTATCAGGGCCTCCTCGTGGACCGGCGCTTCGGCAACTACCGTCCCCCAGGGATCGACGACGTGCGAGTAGCCCCAGAAGGTCAGGCTGTTCTCCTCTCCGACCCGGTTGACGAAGACGACGTAGCTCTCGAGCATGCGGGCGTAAAAGCGGGTGATACCACGCCAGTAGCCCCTCGTGTCCAACATCTCAGGATAGGGGTAGGGGCCGCTGGCAGCAGGGATAATGAGCACCTGGGCGCCGTCCTGGACCGCGATGAAAGGTAGAAACGTTTGCCAGGCGTCGTTGCAGATTAGGATGGCCATGCGGCCGAACCTGGTGTCGAAGGCACGCATGTTCTGTCCCGGGTTGTAGAGCTTTCTCTCCTCGTAGATCCTGTAGTTCGGCAAGAAGAGCTTGCGGTGCAGGTGCCCGAGAACTCCTCCTTCGAGATAGGCCGCACTGTTGTAGGTCTGAAAGCCCCGCCCCTCCTCGCAAAACCCCACGACAACACCCATCTCTCCTGCCACCTCGGCCAGAGAGATGATAGGCTCGCTTTGCGCCTCGATGGCGACATCGTCGCCGAGCTCTCCGAGGGCGTAGCCGGATAGACTCAGCTCAGGGAAGACGGTGAGGTCAGCGCCCCTGTCTCTCGCCTCAGCCACGACCTCTTTCGCCTTGCGGAGGTTCGGTTCGGTGTCGCCGAGGACGCAGTCGATCTGGGCCAATGCTACCCGCACGGTTGCTTGCTACCCCTTTCTTTGGTGCGTTCCTCCCGCACGTAATCTCGGAGTAGGGCCGCCGGGAACAGGGATAGAAGCGATTGCCGGATGTTGCACCCGGCAATCGCCATCGGATAGCTCCTTAGATGAACCCGTTCTCGCTGAGCCACTCTTCGGCCACCTGATCTTCGAGTTGCCCTTCCACGTCGACCTTCGCGTTCAGAGCCTGCAGCTCCTGGGTGGTGAGCTTCTCGGAGATGGGCGCGAACAGCTCTGCAATCTGCGGGTATTCCTCGATCACATCCTTGCGCACGTTGAGCGCCGGGTTGTAGATCGGGAAAAAGCTCTTGTCGTCCTCGATGAGCTCGAGGTCGAGCGCCGCGATGCGACCGTCGGTCTGGAACACCTCACCGAAGTTGCACTGCTTGCCCTTGTCGGTTTGTTGGTAGATCAGACCTTCGTCTATCTTGACGATGTTCTGCTTCGGGAACTCGAAATCGTATGCTTTCTCCATCCCCGGCAGGCCGTCGTCGCGGGTCGAGAATTCTGTTCCCACACACACGGTGGCCTCTTCAGGATTCTCCTCGACCAGCTGCTTGAAGTCCGAAAGCTTCTTGACGCCGAGCTTGTCGTAGGCTTCGCTGCGCACGGCCATAGTGTAGGTGTTGTTGGCCGGAGAGGGCGGAGAGAGCCACTTGATATCGTTCTTCTTGAGGTCCTCCTTGGCTACGGCTTCGAATTGCTTCTGACGATTCGGGATGGGATCCGTGTGGCCAAGGTGGGTGATCCACCCTGTCCCCGTGTACTCCCAGTACATGTCGATCTCGCCGGATTCCAGCGCCTTGCGGGCTGCGACCGTTCCGGCCAAGCCGATCTGGTCGTTTACCGTCGCCCCTGCATTTTCGAGAACTTGCAGCGTGATCTGGCCTAGGATCAACTGCTCGGTGAACTCCTTGGAGCCGACGGTGAACTCGGCGCCGGAGAGGTCTACGTCCCCCGATGCTCCTCCGCCACCGGCGCCGCCGCAACCCGCGACAATCAGGAACAGAACTGCGAAGAGCCCAAGCAGTTGTGTCAGCTTTGCACGTGTCGTTCGCACAACGATCCTCCTTTATGGTCTTGTGTGGTCGAGAGCTTTACGATGGTTCCGGCTACAGGCCCCTGGGGCGGAGAACATCTTCGGCCACGCCAGCGAGCCAGTCGACGAACAGGGCCACGATGGCGGTCACCCCGCTGGCGGCGACCAGCACGACCGTCCGGTCCAGCCTTATGGCGTTGTTGATCGACTCCCCCAATCCGCCGGCACCTATGAACGTCCCAAGCGTCGCGGTACCGACGTTGATGATCAGGGCGGTCCTGATGCCTGCCAGGATTATGGGGACGGCGAGTGGCAACTCGATGCGGAAGAGCACAGCCAACTTCGTCATTCCCATGCCGCGGGCGGCCTCGATAATGGAGCGATCCACCTGCCGCAAGCCCACCATGGTGTTCCGCAGGATAGACAGAAACGAGTACGCCACAAGCGCGACGATGCAAGGCCAGAACCCGATACTCCAGATGATGGCCAGTAACGCCAGCACACCGATGGACGGGACCGCCTGGCCTATGTTGGCCAGCCCGATCACAAAAGGGGACACCCGGCGGGCGAAGGGTCGGGTGAGCAGAACGCCGGTGGTCACGGCCAACGTAACGACGATCGCGGTAGAGACGGCGGCGAGCTCGAGGAGTCTGGCCGTCTGCTGGATGAGGGTGCCCGCATTCAGGGAGCGCTGCTCGATGCTGTCGAGATCCTGCGTACCTACGTACAGGTAGAGTGCCAGGCCAGCGAGCCCGAGGAAGATGGGCATAGTGAAGTAGCGTAATAGGCGCGCCGCGCCGCCTGGACCTTTCGCGGCGGCCTTCTGTAAGGTCGTCATCGCTCTTCACCTCCGGCTTGCAGATCCTGCCCAGTCCTCTCACGCGGCTGTTCCCCTTCCGCGGGGCTCATGTGGCGGTCCCGCTCATGCGGGCGCATGGTGTTGATCGCCTCAAGCACCGTATCGAAGTCGACCACGCCCGCGTAGCGCCCCCCCTCGTCGACGATGATGGCCGAGCCTTTGTAGGACGTGATCATCGTGTCCAGGGTATCGTAGAGGTTCGTGTTGGCCTCGACGATGGCCACCGCCGGCCGGCCTGACTCTTCGAGCGGGGTGTCGTCGTGCTGGATTTCCTCCAGGCCAACCCACCGCCCTGGCTTTTCCTGCTCATCCAGCAGCAGTACGTGATCTCTGCTCGTGCTGCGCATCTTCTCCCGTACCTCATCGTGGCTGTCGGTTAGCCTGGCGACCGGCCAGTCGGATGTCTCGATGTCCGAGACCCGGCTGAGGCTAAGACGCTTGATAGAGGGTCCTGAGCCGATGAAGTCCTGGACAAACTCATCGGCGGGGTCGGTAAGAATCCTCTCTGGCGTATCATACTGGGCGATCTTGGACTGATGCTTGAGGATCGCTATGCGGTCGCCCATCTTTATGGCCTCGTCTATGTCGTGGGTGACGAAGACGATGGTCTTGCGGATCTCCTGCTGGAGCCTCAGAAACTCGTCCTGGAGCCTGTCGCGGGTGATCGGGTCTATCGCCCCGAAAGGTTCGTCCATCAAGAGGACCGGCGGATCGGCGGCCATCGCCCGCGCCACTCCGATACGCTGGCGCTGGCCGCCTGAGAGCTCCTTCGGGTAACGGTCGCGGTAGGAGAGGTCTATACCCACGGTCTCAAGTAGCTCGTCTATACGGTCGGAGGTGCGTTTCTTCTCCCAGCCGAGCATCCTTGGCACCGTCGCGATATTGTCGGCGATGGTCATGTGCGGAAAGAGCCCGATCTGCTGTATGACGTATCCTATCCTACGGCGGAGCTTGTCCGGATTGACCTTCGTCACGTCCTCGCCCTGGAGAAAGATTCTGCCTGATGTCGGTTCGATGATGCGGTTGATCATCTTCATGGTCGTGGTCTTGCCGCACCCTGAAGGCCCGACCAAGACTACGATCTCCCCCTCGTAGATCTCCAGCGAAAGATCATCCACCGCGGCTTCTTCCTGGGCTGGGAAGACCTTGGTGAGGTCCTCCAGGCGGATCATGGTTTCAGCGGTTTGCGTATTATTCTCTTCTGCGGCCCTGTCAGTCACGTATACCCCTCGAAGTCGTCAGTTTACCCAGCAAGTTGAAGAACGTGTCGAACAGTAACGCCAGCACGATGATGCCGAGAATGCCGCCGATCACCAGGTTGAGGGCTGTGGGGCTGCCGATGCGGGCGAGCCCGGCGAAGATGTCGTCGCCCAAACCCGGACCGTTCACCACGGCCGCGATCGCCGCGATGCCCATGAGTAACATCGTGGAGACGCGCACCCCGGTGATGATGACCGGCCACGCCAGGGGCAGCTCGATGCGCAGGAGCCGCTCCCTGGCGTTCATGCCCATTCCTTGTGCGGACTCTGCGATCGCAGGGTCCACGGAGCGCAGACCGGCAACGGTGTTGCGCAAGATCGGCAGCAGCCCGTACAGGACCAGCGCGACGACCGCCGGCAGGTAGCCGAGGCCGAAGATCGGGATAAAGAGGCCGAACAACGCGAAAGAGGGGATGGTAAGGAAGGTGGAGGTGATCGCGAGCGCCACGTTTGCGGCGCTCTCTCTACGGTACACCAGCACGCCCAGCGCCACCCCGATCACGATGTCGATAACCAGCGCTATGGCGACGACTATAGCGTGACCGATGGCCAGCTCTAGCACGTGATCCCAGCTAAGGGATATGTAGTCGAGAAAGCTGCTCATCCTGCCCACCACCTCTCCGCCTGGCGTCTAACCACGGCGATACACTATAACTTAACACCGACTTCCGTTGATCGGGCGATGCTCGAAGCGTACGAAGCAGCACCGCATATCAGGAAACCCCGGAGGCATCGTCGGTAGCGGGTCGAGGATCAGCGGACCAGCCGAGCAGGGTAGAGAGATCGTCCGCTGCCCTCTTGACCTCCCTTCCCGCGGCTTCCAACCGTCCGCCGAGACGGAACTTGGGAGCCGAGATGTTGAGCGCGGCGACGAGCTTCCCCTTGAAGTCCCTAACAGGCGCCGCCGCACCGACCAGGCCGAATTCGAACTCCTCATCGACCAGGGCATAACCTCTCTCGCGAGCGACGGCGATCCTCTCCTCCAACTCTTCGATGTTGCGAACGGTGCCAGGCCTCAACCTACGGAACTCCACGCCCGAGAGAAGGCTAGAGAGGGCTTCGCTGTCGTGGTCGAACAGAAGCGCGCGCCCCGACGAAGTGCAATAGATGTGGACCATGCGGCCGACCCAGCCATCCGCTTTGACGGCGTGGGTCGGGGACTTGGAGAGCACCGTCAGAACCTCCACTCCTTGCAGAACGGAGAGGTGGGCCGTTTCGCCGACGTTCTCTACGAGCCGCTCGAGTAACGTGGGCGTAACACTTAGCAACCTCTGCTCGCTGGCGCGCGCCGCGAGCGCGAAGAATCTCCACCCCAGCCTGTACTGGAGGGTCTCGGTATCACGATCGACGAAGCCACTCTCGGCCAGTACCTTTAGCGTCCGCGATACCTGACTCTTCTCACGTTCGATCAGGTCGGCGATCCGGACTACCCCCAAACCCCCATCGTCGATTGCTTCTTCCCCACCAAGAACCATCAATATGGCAAGTTCGCGCCTGAGGTGCGTGTCTTTCACTCCCACCACTCGTGCTAGTATCACACACATCGGACCAGCACGCAGCTATAGTTGCTGTGTACACATTTCCCCCGCGGCGTAGCCACGGGGTCTGCGCTGGGGGGACGCTCGTGCGGGCCGGGGAGGAGAGAACTCCCTCTAGCGGCGGGTGGTTATGAGGCTCATGGCCTCCTGGCGGGTGCGCGGGTCTCTGGCGTAGATACCGCGCACGGCGCTTGTGACGGTAATGCTCCCCGGCTTCTGCACGCCCCTCATCGTCATGCACAGGTGTTCGGCCTCGACGACGAAGATGGCGCCGCGGGATCCCAACCTCTCGTGGATGGCGTCGGCGACCTGGGCGGTGAGACGCTCCTGGAGCTGGGGACGGCGGGCGTAACCCTCCACAAGGCGGGCCAGCTTGGACAATCCTACGACCTTCCCGTCTGGTATGTAGCCCACGTGGGCCTTGCCGACGAAGGGCATGAGGTGGTGCTCACAGAGTGAATGCAGGGGTATATCTCGTACGAGGACCATCTCGCGATGTTCTTCCTGGAACCCGACGTCCAGGTGTCTGGCGGGGTCGTCGGACAGTCCGGCGAAGAGGAACGCATAGGCTTCGGCGACGCGGCGCGGCGTTGCCCTGAGGCCCTCGCGTTCCGGGTCTTCCCCAATGGCGATGAGTATCTCTCTGACGGCGCGTTCGATCCGAAGCCTATCCATCCTGTGTTCGGAGCTTCCGTGCGTCAGCTCCATGGGAAGGGCGAGTGGCTGGTGGGGTGCAGTTCTCCGGTCTCGTAGCGGGAGAAGCGGAAAGGTTCTAGCAGTTCCTGCGGTTCGTCCATAAGCTCCTTTGCTACCAGCGCGCCGACCCCGATCATCTTGTAGCCGTGGTTGGAGTCGGCGATGACGTAGGCATTGTCCCTGAATGTGTCGAAGACGGGAAAGCTATCGGGGGTGAAGCACCCGATACCGCCCGAGGGCTCTCTGGAAAACAGGTGGCCCTTGCCCTCGAAGCGCCCGTGGCAGTGCGAGAGCGCCGCGGTCCACATCCTGGCGAAGTCTTCTCCGACCACGAAGTCGGGGCTCTCAGGCCCGTAAGGGTCGACGGCGACCTCGCTTGCTGGTTGGTCTACGATGTAGGGTGTGGCCCCGCCCTGTACCCCGTTGAAGTAGAAGTCCGGCTTATAGTAGATCCCCCAGAGTTCATCCTTGACGAGCCCGCCGTCTTCGTTGTAGAGCGGGGCGTCGGTGTCTACATGTATCACCGGCGGCATGCCGCCTTCGTTGTCCGTAAGGAAGCTCGGCTCGACACCGAGCACACCCTCCTGCATCGACCAGTACGTCCACATCTCACGGTCGCAATACAGCCCGCCATCGGGACCCTTGACGGTGATCTTCTCGGGAAGATCCAGCATCGCCCAGATGTCCCTGACCCACGGCCCGACGGCTACGACGAGGTGCTCGCAGCCTACCACGCCCCCATCCGTTTGTACGGCGTTTACGCTGCCGCCTTCCATGCGGAATCCGGTAACCCTTACCCCGGTGTGGATCCGCACTCCCTCGGCCCGGGCTTTGGCGGCGAGGGCTCTTACCGAAGCCTTGTTGTTCGCATACCCTCCGCGGTGCTCGTGCAGGATGCTCGTGATGTTCTCGGCCCGCCAGTCGTGGAAGATGCTCCGCATGTAGGAGCGGCACTCTTCCTCTCCCTCGACCAGGGTAGATGGGTAGCCGATGGCCTGCTGCTCTTTGTAGATCTGCACCACGTCGTCGTGCATCACCTCGGGTGAGATCTGCATGTAGCCGACAGGATGGTAGGCGAACTCTTCCGGGTCCGACTCCCAGACCGAGACAGAATGGGCCATCAGTTTGCGCATCGCCGGCTGGAAGTAGTTGTTGCGGATCACACCGCAGGCGATCCCCGAGGCCCCAGCGGCGACGCCGGTCTTGTCGAGCACGATCACGTCCTCGCCCGAGCCGCGCCCCCTGCTCTCCAATTCTCTTGCCAGGTGCCAGGCCGTGCTCAGACCATGAACCCCGGCCCCGATAACGACGTAGGATGCTTGCGTAGGTAGCTGCATCTTCTAGAACAACCCCACTATCTCGCCATTCTCATCTATGTCTACGCCCTCAGCGACGGCAGGAGCGCCAAGGCCCGGCATCGTGCGCGTGTCCCCGCAGATAGGTAGGCAAACCCGCCCCCCACCCTAACCTCCCTGACCGGGAGTGTCCAGTCCGTGGGCGCTCCCTTGGGCGATGGATCTGAGGTTCCGAGGTCAACGGAATCACTCATCGGTGAACGTCTCGGGCCGCTAGTACGACCTGGCCGTGCCAAGTTTCAGGTTCGCCTTAACGGTCTCCTTTCTCGGATCTATGAACGGCTTCTCTACGACGGTGGCCTCGTACTCGCCGGTCTCCATCCTCACCGTCAGCCCCGTCCCCAGATCGGCCAGCTCGATCGGTACCAGGGCGTACCCGATGTTCTTCTCGAGGCGCGGAGACCAGAACGCCGAGGAGACCTGCCCTATCTGCGAGCCGTTATCGACGACCTGCAAGTAGTCTTCTATGTAACCTATCAAGGGGTCGCAATCGAGCTCTATGCCGACCACCTTGCGGTCCACACCCTCATCCGCGATGCGTCTGAGCGCCTCCTTGCCGATAAAGTCGGCCTCCTGATCCAGCTCCACCGTGTACCCCAGGTCAGCCTCGTAAGGGTTCAGGAAGTGGTAGTCACTGTAGCCGTTGTTGTCCAGCGCGATGTCGGAGCCGTAGCTCAGGATTCCGGCCTCGACCCGCCGGATCTGGCAAGGCCCGATCGGCGAGAGGTCGTGGGGCTCGCCGGCCTCGAGCATCGTGTCCCAGAACTTCATCCCGTCGCGGCTGGCGTTTCTGAGGTAGATCTCGAACCCCACCTCGCCTGTGTATCCGGTCCGCGAGACTACGACGTCCATGCCGTCGAGGTCGTACTCGTCCATCCAGTAGTACTGGAGGTCGAGGATCCCCTCTCCGAAGATGTCCACCATGAGGTCCCTAGATCTCGGACCCTGGATCTGTACCGGGGCGACGTCGGGCTCCCGGATCTGCACGTCCAGACCGCAGACCGCGGCCACACCCTTGGCCCAGAGCAGCACGTCGCCGTCGGCCACCGACAACCAAAAGTGGTTCTCACCGAGACGCAAGAGCACCGGGTTGTTGATGATGCCGCCGTCGACATCGGTGTTTAGGGCGAACTTGCACTGCTTGACTGAGCACTTGTTCAGGTCGCGCGGGGTGAGCATGTTGGTGAACTCGAACGCGTCGGGACCGGTGATCTCGACCTGCCGCTCGGCCGCCACGTCCCACATGGTGACGTCGTTGACGAGCTTCCAGTACTCCACGAGCATGTCGTCGTAGTGCCTGGGGTGGTATTGGCGGTTCGTGACCGTGTAGGACTGGACACCGTGGCGCCGGTGGGCGTAGAAGAACGGCCCCTTGCGGATCCGCGTGTACATGTGGATCCTCGGAGTGTCGTAGGGAATGCGCAAGAGACTACCTCCCTGAACGTCGTGATCGTAACCCTGTTCGTCGGAATCCGGGTGCTTCGCTGCGAGTAATCCGGTATCGTCCTCCAGTTTTTCTCCCTCTGCCGCCGGAATGTATCACGGGCAAATTGAGCACGCAACCGTAGTTGCTGTATCTGAAACCCGGTGGATAGACCAGCGGGTTGTATTCGGGAAAGTGCGTCTGTAACCTGCGCCCCCGAATGCACTTCGATCTCCATGAACTTACTCGTCTAGATCTTCTTCGTCGCGGACGCCGATGCTGGGACCATCGTTCTGGGCAGCAGGTCAGCCGGCGGCGTACTGAACCCGAACCGGCTGATCAAGCTCACCTGGGGCGCCATAATGGGGCGCTCGCGGCGATACTGCTCCTGGCCGGGGGTCTCGACGCGCTGCAGAACGGGGCGATCCTGGCGGCTACGCCGTTCGCGATACTGATGTGCCTTGTGTGCTGGTGCCTCTACAAGACGCTCAGGCGCGACTACCGCGAAGAGCGACAACAAGTTCAGGAGATAATGGCCCACGACCAGAACGTCGAGAAACAGCAGATGGAGGAGATCATGCGCCGCCACGAGGCCGGAGAACCCGTCGGCCAGGCGGTGTCGGACTCCACTAACGGCGCGTCGAGGAAGGGCTCCTGAACCTTACGGTCGACGCTTTATCTCTATGCGCCGGGGCTCGGGGACGTCCGCTGCGCCGCCCTTGACGGTGATCTCCAGCAGGCCGTTCTCGAAGTCGGCGCTTACATCGTCCGCGCGTATTCCCGCGGGCAGAGTCCAACTCCGCATGAAAACGCCGTAGTAACGCTCCCTGACGTAGAACGTTTCATCCTGGTCATCCGGATCGCCCCTGCGCTCTCCCGAGACGGTGAGCACGTCGCTGGAGAGTGTGATCTCTACGTCCTCCGGAGAGACTCCCGAGAGCGAGACCCGGATCACGAGGTCTCTACCCCTGGCGACCACGTCGGTGGAAGGGACCCAGGCGGTAGCGTAGGTCCTGCGCCGGCCCTCGTGCCCGGCTTCGGGGCCGATCCTCCCCGAGCCCACCTCCCGCATCCGGTTCCATTCGCTTATGGAGTCCACAAGGCCGTGAAACGGGTTTCTTCGCTCCTTGTCCATCTCCTCTCCTTTCGAATGCTTTTCCGACTTGCGCTTTACCCGACTCTAGTGCAACGAAAACCGGCCCGCTCGCACCGGCTACAATCGATGGAGCTGTCGTTGGCGAGCCTTGGGGGACCTCCGCGTGGACGAACGTCGGATCCGGGTTATGAGCTTCAACGTCAGGGGGTCGTTCCGCGACGCGCGAAGGAAGAACGCCTGGCGCAATCGGGTCGAGCTGAACGTTGCCACCATAGAGCGCTACGTCCCTGACGTGATCGGGCTTCAGGAAGCCCAGCGCGGCAACCTCTCTGCATACCGCAAGCGTCTGCCGCGCTACGCCCAAATCCGCGGTCCCAGATACGGCAACGCCATCCCCCATGACTTCAACACGATCCTCTTCGACCCCGAACGGCTGGAGCCGCTCGACTCGGGAGGTTTCTGGCTCTCGGAGACACCCGAGAAGCACTCGAGGAGCTGGGAGACGAGGGTCGCGCGCTCGGCCACCTGGGCACTGTTCGAAGCGCCGGGGACGAATCTCACTCTCCTCCACCTGAACACGCACCTCGACCACATAAGCGCCCTGGCACGCCAGGAAGGTAGCAAACTCCTCGTGAGGAAGGTCGCTGAGATCTCCGGTCGCACGGACGTAGATCCGCCGGCCATCGTTACGGGAGACTTCAACAGCAGGCCGGGCAACAGGGTCCACAACACGTTCACCGAATCGGGCTTCGTAGACAGCTACCTCGCCGCCGGTAACGAAGAAGGCGCGAACACGTTCCACGCATTCAAGGGAGCGCTCTACCACGATGCGCACCCCGCCCGCGGCCCGCGGCGCATAGATTGGATCCTCCTGAAAGACCCCGAAGGGCGACTACGAATAGACTCGCACAAGATAATCCACGACGCCGATGAGGACTCAGGACTCTATCCGAGCGACCATTATCCGATAATGGCCGATTTTGGCATTTCAGCCAGTCAGCACGCTCCGGCCTAGCGGCCTCCGCTTGTCAGCTAGTCAGCACGCGCCCTGTTGGGCGCTTGTCAGCATTTCAGCCAGGATCTGCCCATGCAAAGGCTGACAAGCTGAAGTGCTGACAAGCGACAGCCGGAGGCTGGAGCGTGCTGAAATGCGCGAATTGGGGCGGCCAGGGCCGCCCCAATTCGCATTATGCGGCGCCGCGTAGGACCATACCGAGCTCTCCGCTGCCGAGCATACGCTCGGCCTCGCGCTGCAGCTGTCGGACGCGCTCGCGGGAGATCCCGAGCTCCTCGCTTAGCTTGGCGAGGGTCGCGGTGTCGCGGTCGCCGAGGCCGTAGCGCCGCACCAGGACGTGCCTGTGACGCTCGGGGAGCCGCTGGATCGCCTCCTTGAGGGAGCCTACCTCCATCTCCCCGATGACCGTGCCCGCCACCTCAGAGGCACGCTCGTCCTCGATCAGCTCTCCGAGTTCGGAGCCGTCGCCGTCGGAGGAGAGGGTCTGGTTGAGGCTGGTGGCGTCAGGCATCGCGCTCTTGACGTCGAGCACCTCGCCGACGGTCCACTCCAGGCGTCCGGCGACCTCCTCATCGGTGGGCTCGCGGCTCAGCTCGGTGGAGAGCTCGTTGTAGGCACGGGCCATCTTCCGGATCTTATCCCCCATGTGCACGGGGACGCGGATGGTTCGGCCCTTGTCCGCCACGGCACGCTGCACGGCCTGGCGGATCCACCAGGTAGCATACGTGGAGAACCTCCAGCCGCGATCGGGGTCGAACTTCTCGACGGCCCTCATAAGGCCGACGTTGCCCTCCTGGATAAGGTCCTCGAACGGCAGCCCCATCCCACGATACCTCTTGGCAACGCTGACCACGAGCCTCAGGTTCTTCTCGACGAGCTTCTTGCGCGCCCTGTCGTCACCGGCCTTGGCCCTCTTGCTGAGGTCGATCTCCTCCCTGTGCGTCAGGAGATTCCCCTTGTCGATGCGCGCGAAATACCCGGGGATGAGATCAGGGGTCTCCGCAGGCCGCTCGTTGCGCCGCCCGCTGGTTATCCCAATGGTGTCCATCAAACGCCTCCTTACTCGTGTATAAACCGTCTACGCCCTCAAAATCCTGCACGACGTCCCTACTCCCGGGCGCCCCGAACCCACAAAAACGCGCCGCGCGGACGCCGCCCTTCGTTGCTCGAAGTTGTATGGGTGCGGGAATGCAGGCTTTTTTTAGGATCTTGCCAAACTAGCAGTATACTCATTTCGGAGCGTTTGTCAAGGCCAGTTTGGCCTTGGGTATCGGCCTGGTGGTTTTCGCGGTCAGCCACCGGCGGCCGACGGCAAAGGCTCCGACCCAAGCGGTGCTTTAGGGAGTATAGTATCTGGCGATGGACGAAGCTGCAGAGACTCAGGCACTGATAGCGCCGTACACAAACGTCTCGAACCTTTTGTACACCGAGCCATCAGCTTTCAGCAAAAAGGCTGACAAGCTGAAGTGCTGAAATGCTGACCGGCGCGCTCCGTGGAAGGTTGAACCTTCCACGGAGCGCAATGAGAGGAACATGTTGCGTTCGGGGTGCTTGAGCCTGGTGGTAAGGGTAGGCGTGGTGTCGGTGGCCGCGATCCTCGCCGCGTTGAGCATGGTCGTCATCCTCTCGTTCGCCGTTTCGGCGCTCGGGCAGCCGGATGGGGTCGAGAAGATCGTCAAGGTGCTCGTGGCCTCGGCAGCGGGGTTCGCCTTCTTCCTGGTCGGCCGTGGCATCTGGCGGGACCTGAGGCGACGTTCGACCGCAAAACCCGAAGAGAAGCCGACCAAAGAGCGCGGGCGCTAGCGGGTAGGGAGATTCGCTCCAGGGACGACGAGTGTACCGCGCCCGGAGTAGAACGGAGTGAGATGTGTGGGATTATTGGCGGGTATGGAGGCATGGACTCTGAGTCCGTTTCGCGGATGCTCTCGCGCGTCGTACACAGGGGGCCGGACGACGAAGGGCGCATCGAGGTGGCGGGGAACGTGCTCGGCCACAGGCGGCTCTCCATCGTCGATGTGGAGGGAGGCAAGCAGCCGCTCTTTACGCCGGACGGCGGCCTCTATCTGGTCGGCAACGGCGAGGTATACAACCACGAGGAGATCCGGGAGACCCTCGAAGACGGCGAGATGGGCACCCGCTCGGACAACGAGGTGGCGCTGCGTCTGATCTCCGAGCGGGGACCCGGCGCCCTCTCTGAGTTGCTCGGGATGTTCGCGTTCTTGATCGCCGGGGAGGACGGCACGTTTATCGCGGCCCGCGACCCTGTCGGCATCAAGCCTCTGTACTGGGCCCGCCGCGACGGCCTCGTCCGCTTCGCTTCCGAGATGAGATCCTTCGACGAGGACTGGCAGTCCGACGTCGAATCCTTCCCGCCGGGTCACTACTGGACCCCCGAAGGCGGCCTCGTGGAGTTCGCCACACCCGTCCCGCCCAGAGACGAGTTGGAACGCTTCAGCGGGCCTGACGAGCCGGGCGCAAGGATTCCGGATGAGATACTGGAGAAGGTCCGCAGCCGGCTCGTGAGGACCGTCGGGCGCCAGATGATGGGCGACGTGCCCGTCGGCGTCTTTCTCTCCGGCGGCCTCGACTCCAGCCTCGTCGCCGCCATCGCGGCCCGCTGGTACGAGGAGCGCGGCGAGAAGCTCGAAACCTTCACCGTCGGCCTCGCAGATTCTCCCGACCTGCTGGCCGCCCGCGCGGTCGCCGAGTACCTCGACACCGAACACCACGAGAGCGTGTATACGGCCGATGACGCTCTCGCGGCTTTGCCCAAGGTAGTCAGGACCATCGAGAGCTTCGACCCCTCGCTGGTACGTAGCGCCGTACCCAACTACATCCTGGCGGCGTTCACGGCCAGGCACGTCAAGGTCGTTCTGACGGGCGAAGGGGCCGATGAGATCTTCGCCGGCTACGAGTACCTGAGGGATTTCCGCACGGAGGAAGAGCTACACGCCGAACTGGTGCGGACCATCGAGGGGTTGCACGACCTGAATCTGCAGCGGGCCGACCGCGTCACCATGGCCCACGGCCTCGAAGCGCGGGTACCGTTCCTGGAGCTCGATATGATCTCCCTCGGACTCTCCCTCCCGGCAGGGTGGAAACTCGCCGGCGAGGGCCAGGAAGAAAAGAGGCTCCTCCGCCAGGCCTTCAAAGGCTGGCTCCCCGATGAGTTTTTGTGGCGCAAGAAGGCACAGTTCGGGGATGGATCGGGGGCCGCCTCGGTCCTCAAGGCGCTTATGGAAGAGAGCGTCAGCGAGGAGGAGTTCAGGCGCGAGCGGCACGAGGTCGAGCCTCCCTTGCGAACCCGCGAGGAGGTCGCCTACTACCGCATCTTCGCCGAAGACCTCGGCGAGGTCAGCCCGGATCGGACCATCGGACGCTTCGCAACAACGTGAAAAGAGTTCAGGGAAGGTTTTTGCCTTCCCTGAACTCCGGTATCAGGTTTCAGGATGTGTCACCGCCGCCTGCGGGCGTTTGGCTTGTCGAGGAACAGCGAAATACCCCCGGTGATACCTGCGTCCATGGGGGACCGTGACACGCTGTGTCCTGGTCTCCTCACCTGCTCGGGTTCGCCGATTGCCTCGGCCGAGATCTTCTTGCGCGTCCGGAGACGGATCAGGTTGTGTAGGGCGGCGCCTATCGCGGAGATCGGGCCGATCCCCTGCGACGCGTGAGCACCGACCGTCTCTGGCTGACTTCCGACTGCCGCTTCGCCCTTTACCGTCTTCTCCACCTCTGCCTTCTTTCCGCAGTTCTTGCGTGCTCTGGCACTACCACATGAGCATGACCGATCCGGGATGCCAGCGCATCACTCATTTGCAGTATTTGTGGCGCGGATGTTCGATTTTTTTCCGGAAGAGGGCTGTCATTTTTTCCGCGGCCGGGCGCCGGGTCCGGTTAGCTGCGGTCCTGGTGGGTATCTAGTATCGAGTAAGGACTCTAAAGAAGGGAGCGGGTGTGGAGAAGTTCATTATCAGCGCGGCGATTACGGGCGGGATGACCGTGCCAGGGCAGAGTGAGGCTATTCCTATAACGCCGGATGAGATAATCGACTCAGCTGTGGGGGCGCACGAGGCCGGGGCGACGATCGTCCACCTCCATGTCCGCGAGCCGGAGACCGGGAAGCCGAGCTCGGACATCGGGCTGTTTCGCGAGGTGGTCGCGGGGATCAAGGACCGGTGCGATGTGATCGTACAGCCGACCACGGGCGGCGGGAAGGGCATGACGCTTGAGGAGCGGGCCGCCGTCCTGCCCGAGCTGGAGCCCGAGATGGCCACCTTCAACACGGGCAGCTTCAACTTCGGCCTCTTCCCGATCGCGGAGCGGGGCGGAGACTACGAGGAGTGGGAGATAGACTACCTGGAGGATACCCGGGATTACATCTTCCGCAACACCTTCGCCGACATGGAGAAGGTCTGCACCATGTTCCGCGAGGCCGGCGCGAAGCCGGAGCTGGAAGCCTACGACGTCGGACACCTCTACAACATAAAGTACCTGCTCGGCAGGGACTTGCTCGACACCCCGGTCCACATCCAGTTCGTCCTCGGCGTGATGGGCGCGAACGCCGCGACCATCGAGCAGATGATGCACATGCGCCGCACGGCGACCGAGCTATTCGGAGATGACTACACGTGGTCGGCGGCAGGCGTCGGTTACCCGGCCGAGTACCACCTCGCCGCGATGTGCCTGATGCTCGGCGGCCACGTGAGGGTCGGCCTGGAAGACAACCTCCGCGTCAGCCGCGAAAAGCGCGCGGAGTCGAACGCTGAGCTGGTCGAGAAGGCCGTTGCCCTCGGAGCGATGTTCGACCGCGAGCCGGCAACCCCCGATGAAGCGCGCGAAGCGTTCGGCCTCAAAGGCCGCGCCGAGGTAGCGTTCTAGAACCGCTTGGCAGCGGTTCAGCATCTCAGCACGCTCAGCCCTTCGGGCTTCGCTTGTCAGCATTTCAGCCCGGCGGCTGCGCCGCCTTGTCAGCCAAGGCTCGCAAGCGCGACCTACGGTTGGCTGATATCTCTGCGAATCGTTTTGGAGATGTGAGTATTGTGAAGAGAGTTTGTGTCTTTGATGTGAACGAGACGTTGCTTGACCTGGCGGCTCTAGACCCGCTCTTCGAGCGGGTCTTCGGCGACGCTGCCGTGCGGAGGCTGTGGTTCAACCAGATGCTGCAGTCGGCCTTCGTGGCCACCATTACGGACGCCTACGTGACCTTCGGCGAGGCCGCAGGCGCCGCCCTGGGGATGACCGAGGAGCGGTTGGGGGTGGAGGTGTCTGAGGATGATCGGCGGGAGATCCTGGGCGGACTGCGCGACCTGCCGCCACACCCAGAAGTGCCCGAGAGCCTTGACAGACTGCACGAGGCCGGGTTCCGTCTCGCCACCCTTACCAACTCCACGCAGGAGGTCGCCGAGGCCCAGATACAGACCGCGGGGCTCACCGATAAGTTCGAGCAGATCCTCTCCGCCGACACCGCAAGACGCCTCAAGCCCGCCCCGGCCCCCTACAGGATGGCCGCGCGGTCGCTCGGCGTGCCCGATCGGGGGATGCGCCTGATCGCGGCCCACGCCTGGGACGTTGCGGGGGCCTTGCGTGCGGGATGCGCCGCGGCCTTCGTCGCCAGGCAGCCTTTCGATCCGCTCGTAGAAGAGCCGGATGTGGTCGGTCCCGACCTGGCCGAGGTCGCCGACAAGATCATCGCCGCCGAGGATTGAGAGCAATTCAGCACGCCGTCTTCGACGGCTTGTCAGCCCGGCGGCTGCGCCGCCTTGTCAGCATGTCAGCCAGGTCTTGGACATATTCAAGCTGAAATGCTGAAATGCTGACAAGCGACAGCCGCAGGCTGGAGCGTGCTGAAGTGCTCTAACCGGCGAGAGCCTGCAACTCTTCCAAGGAGTCCCGGCCCGGACGCCGCTCGCCCCGCTCCATCGCGTGCATCAGGTCGACGACCCGCTCGTTGTGCGGGGTCTCGACGCCGTACTCCCTACCCCTCTCGACAACGCCGCCGTTTATAACGTCGACCTCGGTCTTCACACCCTTCTCGAGGTCCTGGAGCATCGAAGCCTTGGTCGCCCCGGCGTAGCCCATCGCCACTTCGAGGGCTCCGTCGGCTCTCTCCCGATCCTCGGAACTCCGCACGACTAGCGAATCGGCGGGGACGCCGAGGACCTCGTCCATTGTGATCCCTTGGGCCACCCCGACGTCGTAGCCTTCGCGCCAGACGGCGAGCGCTGCCTCCCTCCCTGCGGGGTCGGCGACGACCCCGCTGTAGAGGAGGCCGGAGACGGCGCCGAGACCGGAGAAGGCGCTGTTGACGAGCAGCTTTGACCACACCTGGCCGCTGATGTTCTCCGTGATACGTACGTCGGCCACCGTTTCGAGTACTTCGGCGAGCAGGCGGGTCCTTTCTTTCGTCTCTCCGTCAGGTTCCCCGATCACGAACGGCGCCCGCGTGGTCTGCGCTAGATGCCCGACTCCCAGATTGGTCGCCCCCCACTCCACCGTTCCGACGACGAGGTTCTCGTCCCCGACGATCGCGGCTATGCGGTCCTGCACGAGGCCGTTGCCCAAAGAGACGAACGTACTTGCCAGACCTCGCTCTACCAGAGGACCAAGGGCGGATTCGAGGTGGGGCGCTTTGAGGGTTACGAGGGCGAAATCGAAGGGGCCTT
>Ga0196962_10000208_pt1 | contig 30067 bp, 24 predicted proteins | sample S3v_20metaG_FD_183186 | JGI IMG/M metagenome (GOLD analysis project Ga0196962, IMG submission 183186) | Soil microbial communities from Anza Borrego desert, Southern California, United States - S3+v_20 | ecosystem: Environmental > Terrestrial > Soil > Desert | place: USA: California | collected...
CGCTCGTGGCGGCGGACGCGCTCATCGCGGCGGCCGCCTTCGTCGCGGCCTACGCGGCGCGCGAGGGCGGGGGCGTGCTCATCCGCTTCGGCCTTCAGGAGGGCTTCGTCTGGCAGCCCGCGTTCGAGCCCTACGGCGCGCTGCTCTGGTTCGTGCTGCCGGCGCGGCTGCTCACGAACGCCTACTACGACCTCTACCGCCTGCGCGGCGAGTTCTCCTACCTCGACGACGCGGTGCGCGTCTTCAAGGCGACGGCCGTCGCCTCGCTGCTCATCCTCGCGTGGGCCTTCCTCTACCGCGGCGGCTACGAGTTCCGCGCCTTCTCCTACGCGCGCGGCGTCTTCGTCTACGACTTCCTGCTCGCGCTCGCGGCCCTCTGGGCGACGCGGCTCCTGCTGCGCGGGGCGCAGAGCGCGGCGCGGCGGCGCGAGGTCAATCTGATCCCGACGCTCGTCGTCGGGCGCGGGCAGGAGGCGGCGCTGTGCGTGCGCGAGATGCGCGAGCGGCGCGAGCTCGGTTACCGCGTCATCGGCGTGGTCGAGACGGGCGCGGGCGGCGGGGCGCGCGGCGGCGAGTTCGAGGGCGTCCCCGTCCTGTGCGGCGTCGAGGGTTTGACGGAGGCGATCCGCGAGACGAGGGCCAACGAGGTCATCATCACCGACCCGTCCGTGCCCGGCGAGCTGCTCTTCGACGTGATGATGAAGGTCGGGCGGCCGGGCGTCGAGTTCCGCGTCGCGCCGAGCCTCTTCAACTGCCTGCCGCGCAAGACCGAGGTCGATCAGATCGGCCAGCTCCCGGTCGTCACGCTCTTCCGCGAGCCGCTCGGGCCGGGGGCGCGGCTCGTCAAGCGCGCCGCCGACCTCGCGCTGGCCGCCGCGGCCCTCGTCCTGCTCGCGCCCGTGTGGCTCATGGTCGCGCTGCTCATCAAGCTGGATTCGCGCGGGCCGGTGCTCTACCGGCAGGAGCGGGTCGGGATGGACGGGCGCGTCTTCCTCTTCCTCAAGTTCCGCACGATGCTGACCGGGGCCGACGACCGCGAGCACCGCGAGTACCAGCGCAAGTACATCGCCGGCCAGCCCGACACGAACCTCGGCGACGAGGCGCGGCCCGTCTACAAGATGCGCGCCGACCCGCGCGTGACGCGCGTCGGCCGCGTCCTGCGCCGGCTCAGTCTGGACGAGTTGCCGCAGCTCCTCAACGTGCTGCGCGGCGACATGAGCGTCGTCGGCCCGCGCCCGCCCATCCCTTACGAGGTCGAGGCCTACGCGCTGCGCCACCGCCGCCGCCTCGACATGAAGCCGGGGCTGACGGGGCTGTGGCAGGTCTCGGGCCGCAACCGCCTCTCCTTCGAGGAGATGGTGCGCCTCGACCTCTACTACATCGAGAACTGGTCGCTCTGGCTCGACCTCAAGATCATCCTCCGCACGCTCCCCGTGATGCTGCGCGGCGACGCGTACTGAAAAGGAAGGGAAGAGGCGAAAGGCAGGAGGCGGTCTACCTTTAGCTTTAACCTTTCGCCGCTCCGACGAGCTTCCCCCGCCGCGCAAGAGACCGCGTCGCCGCGCGTTCACCCGGCAGCGCACGAAAAATGGGAACGCGGGGCGCGGCGCGGGTTCAAAAGGGAAGGAGTCGGGATGAACGCCTTGAGGAAACTGTCGGGCCTGCTCGTCTTCGTCGCGGCGCTGGCGGGGGCCTTCGCGCTGTCGAGCTATTTTTCCGCGCCGCCCGCCCCGGCCGAGCCTTCCCCGCCGCCGCCACTCGTCCGCCCCGAAAGCCCCCGCGCCGCCGACGCCGCGCCGCCCGCCGCCGTCACCTTCAAGCCGCGCCTCGTCCTGCTCGACTTCAACGCCGGGAAGAGTTACCTCACGCTCGAACTCGAACAGAACCCGGACGGCCCCGCGCCCGAAAGGCTCTGGGTGTGGGCCGACTTCTTCTCGGCGGAGGGCGTGTTGAGGACGCGCTGCGAAGGCGAAGCCGCCGAGGTGCGCCAGCCCTTCGTGCGCGGCCGGCGCGCGACCGTCGTCGTCGAGATGCCGGCGCGCGGCTGCGTCTCTCCGAAGTCGCCGGCCGCCACCTTCTACGCGCGCGTCAACGTCTCGACAGAGTCGGCCGCGGCGGCCGCGCGGCCGCCCGGCGACCGCGACGCCTTCGACATCACGAAGGCCACGCCCGTCGTCACGCAGGGCGCGCGCCTCTGGCGGCAGAGCGACGCGAAGCGCTGGAGCGAGGCGGACGCAAGCCGGCGTTACGTGCCGCGTTCTGAGCGTTGATAAGCAGGCCCGGAAGCGACTCCGTTTTTGCGGGCCAACTTTTTCCGACGGGGGAACGACGATGCGCCAAACAGAACAGCGCCCGGCAACTCTCGGCCGCGGACTCCTGACGCTCGGCCTCGCGGCCTGCGTCCTGCTCGCCGCCTCGTGCGCGCGTCAAGAGGACGGCGGCTACGAGCACGTGGCCCGCTCAGAGCCGGCGCCGGCGAGCGCGAACGCCAACGCGGCCGCCGCCGCGCAGCCCGCCGCGCCGACGGGGCTGTTCGCGACGAGGGACGCAGATTCGGACGGCGGGGAGACTTACGAGGGCGTCGCCGAGAACGACTTCGTCGAGGTCGCGCGCGCGCCGCTCTCGACCTTCTCGGTGGACGTGGACACGGCCTCCTACAGCAACACGCGGCGCTTCCTCAAACAAGGTCAACTGCCGCCGGCCGACGCCGTCCGCGTCGAAGAGTTAATCAACTACTTCTCCTACGACTACCCGCAGCCGACGGGCGGCGCGCCCTTCTCGGTGACGGCCGAGGCGGCCGACTGCCCGTGGAACCCGCGCCACAAGCTCGTGCGCGTCGGCTTGCAGGGCCGCCGCGTGGCCGCGGAAGACCTGCCGCCCTCGAACCTCGTCTTCCTCGTCGACGTTTCCGGCTCGATGCAGAGCGAGAACAAGCTGCCGCTCGTCAAGCAATCTCTGCGCGTGCTGGCCGAACATCTCACGGGGCGCGACCGCGTGGGCGTGGTCGTCTACGCCGGTTCGAGCGGGCTCGTGCTGCCCTCGACGCCGGGTGACAGCCGCGGCGAAATCCTCTCGGCCGTCGAACAGCTCGAAGCGGGCGGCTCGACCAACGGCGGCGAGGGGCTGCGGCTCGCCTACCGCGTCGCGCGCGAGAACCTCCGGCCGGGCGGCATCAACCGCGTGGTGCTCGCCACGGACGGCGACTTCAACGTCGGCGTCACGAGCGACGACGAACTCGTCCGCCTCGTCGAAGCCGAAAGGCGCAACGGAATCTCGCTCTCCGTGCTCGGCTTCGGCATGGGCAACCTGAAGGACTCGCGGATGGAGAAGCTGGCCGACAAGGGCGACGGCAACTACGCCTACGTGGACACGCTGGCCGAGGCGCGCAAGGTGCTGGGCGAGCAGGTCGGCGGGACGCTCTACACCATCGCGAAGGACGTGAAGGTGCAGGTCGAGTTCAACCCGCGCCACGTCGCCGGCTACCGCCTCGTCGGCTATGAGAACCGCCTGCTGCGTGACGAGGAGTTTAACGACGACCGCGTGGACGCAGGCGAGATCGGCGCGGGCCACACCGTGACGGCGCTCTACGAGATCGTGCCCGCCGGGCAGAGGGTGAGGGCGGGCGTGGACGATTTGAAGTACGCGCGGCGGGACGCGCCGGCCGCGGGGGGCGGGGGCGAACTGCTGACGGTCAAGCTCCGGTACAAGGAGCCGGAGGGGGCCGAGAGCAGGCTTTTAAGCGTCGGCGTCGCGGACACCGCGGCGAGCCACCGCAACGCCTCGGCCGACTTCAAGTTTGCCGCGGCCGTGGCCGAGTTCGGGATGCTCCTGCGCGACTCGCCGCACAAGGGCCGGGCCACCTACGAGGGCGCGCTGGAGCTGGCCCGCGACTCTCTGGGCGCCGACCTGCGCGGCCACCGCGCCGAGTTCGTCGGGCTGGTCGAGGCGGCGAGGAGAATCAAAGGGCGCGAATCGTAAAAGGCCGCGAGCCGTGAGCCGTGAGGACGCGTTGAGCGCCGCCGCGGGTCGAATCATCCGACCCGCGGCGGCGCTCAAAGTTTTTAACGGTTCAAGACTTACGGCTCACGGCTCGCGGCCTTCACCGCCCGCGGGCCGCGCTGTTCAGGATGATGGGCGCGTTCTGCGCCTCGACGTTGATGAAGAAGCGGAACGGGCCGCTCCTGACCACGCCGAGCTTGAACTGGATGTTGACGCTGAAGCCGTTCTGGAGCGGCGTGGCGAGCGTGATGAAGTTGGCCGAGAGGCTGGAGTTCAGCCCGCCGCCCTCGGGCGTGATGGGCGGGTTCTCCTCAAGGTCAACGCCGCGCACGACGACCACCGTCTGGTTGTTCAGCGTCGCCGTGCCGTCGTCCGAGGTCAGCGCGCGCACGTCGGCGCAGGGCGCGCCGCCGCACTCGCTGTTCGGCGTGCCGCGCGTCGTGATGTTGGTGACGCGGAAGCGCAGGCGCGTGACGGCCGAGCCGGTGTTGTTCGTGAAGGTGCGGCGGATGATGATGGTGCCGAGCGGCGCGTTCGTCTCCGGCGTCTGGATGCGCAGGCGGTTCGGGGGGTTGGCGCCGGCCACGGTCGGGTCGAGCAGGTTGACGCTGATGGTGGTGTTGTTGACGATGGGGCTGGCGAGGTTCTCGGGGCCGGGCGAGACGTTGAGCTGCGACTGGATGCTGCCCGTGGTCGCCCCGAAGCGGAAGTCGGCGGCGTTGTTGTTGGTGTCCTGCGGCACGGTCGAGCGCAGGTCGCGGAAGATCACGTGCTCGTTGCTCGTCGAGGGGACGGTCGGGAAGCCGGCGCCCTCCCTGAAGAGCGCGGGCGAGTTGGTGAAGCCGAAGGCGTCGAGCCGGGTGGCGGCGTTCTGGTTCGGGGTGTTCGCCGAGGTGAAGAGCGCGATGCCGAAGCCGTCGGGGATGTCGTCGAAGAGGGTGTAGGCGCGGTCGGGCCGCGCCGTGGCGAAGGTTCCGGCCGGGACGGGGGCGGCGGAGGGGTTGGGCGTCGGCGTGGGCGTCGGCGTCGGGTTGCCCGAGGGGTAGTCGTTCAGGCTGTAGCCGCTGCCGAAGTCCGGGTCGGTGTTGGCGCACAGGAAGTGGCCGCGCGCCGGGATGACCGTCCCGTTCGGGATGACGCAGAAGGTGCCGGCGACGCTCCCGTTCGAGGCGGCCAGCCCCCACCCGCCCGAGGCGTCGCTCGCCTGCACGGTGATGGGCGCGTTGGTGTTGTTATAAAGCTCGACGTACTCGTCCCGAATCCCGTCGGGGCCGCGGTAACGAAGCTCGCTGATGATGACGGAGCCCCCCGGCTGCGTTTGCGCGCGCGAGCCGCGCTCGACCGAGAGATAAGCGCCCGCGCAGGCGAGGGCGACGCAAGCGAGGACGGATAGGCGCAGTGTGAACCGCATAATTCCTCCTTAGGTCAACGGCATGTCGCAACAGGTAAGAAAGTGCCGAGGGCCGTTCGTGCCACTCGCGGGGTGGCTTCAAAGACGAGGCGGACTCATGGAATGCCGCCTGCCGGGCGGCGCGGGGGTCGAACTGCTTGGGCGATTGTGGGCAGATATTACAGCGCCGACCCTCGCTTGTTCAAGCGAATCCAACGCGCCTTCACAAGAGTTTCAGGGTCGCGAGCTTCGGGTTCCGGGCCGGAAGCCGCCCGCCGTCGACTCCGAACCCCGAACTTTGAACCCGAAACCGCCGCCGGCCCGCCGGCCGCATCCCCCTTTCCTTGACACCACTTACCGCCGCCGCTATCATCCTTGTTTTCGGCTGGGGCCGTCGGCCGTCTCTGTGGAGTTATGTTCGAGTCTTTATCCGACAAGCTGAAGCGGGCGCTGAAGAACCTGCGCGGGGAGGGCGTGCTGACGCCGGAGCACGTCGATGCGGCCCTGCGCGAAATCCGCATGGCGCTCCTCGAAGCCGACGTTAACTACAAGGTCGCCAAGGACTTCATCGCCTCCGTCAAGGCGAAGGCCGAGGGGCAGCAGGTCTGGCAGGAGCTGAAGCCGTCGGAGCAGGTCGTCAAGATCGTCTACGACGAGCTGGTCGAGCTGCTCGGCGGAACCAGCTCGCGGCTCGTCTTCACGCGGCAGGTGCCGAACGTCGTGATGGTCGTCGGCCTGCAAGGGTCGGGCAAGACGACCTCGACCGGCAAGATCGCGATGTGGCTGGCGAAGAACCAGCAGCGCAAGCCGCTGCTGGTCTCGACGGACGTTAACCGCCCGGCCGCGCGCGAGCAGCTCAAGGTCATCGCGAAGGCGACGGGGCAGGCGATCTTCGAGAAGCCGGAGTCGAACGACCCCGTGGAACTCGCGCGCGAGGCTTTCCGCCACGCGCAGCAGACCGGCTACGACACGCTCCTGATCGACACGGCCGGCCGCCTCCACATCGACGACGAGTTGATGGAGGAGCTGGTCAGCATCAAGGCCGACACGCGGCCCGTCGAAATCCTCTTCGTGGCCGACGCGATGACGGGTCAGGACGCGGTGCGCTCGGGCGAGGAGTTCCACCGGAGGGTCGGCATCACGGGCGTCATCCTCACGAAGATGGACGGCGACGCGCGCGGCGGCGCGGCCCTCTCGATCAAGCAGGTGACGGGCCAGCCCGTGAAGTTCGTCGGCGTCGGCGAGAAGTACGACGCGCTCGAACCCTTCTACCCCGACCGCATCGCGCAGCGCATCCTCGGCATGGGCGACGTGCTCTCGCTCATCGAGGAGGTGCAGCAGAAGGTCGACCAGTCGGAGGCCGAGGCGCAGCTCCAGAAGCTCCAGAAGAACCAGTTCACCCTCGACGACTTCCGCAGCCAACTCCGTCAGGTCAAGAAGCTCGGCTCCTTCTCGAAGATCATGAAGCTGCTGCCCGACCAGCTGCTCGGCGGCATCGGGATGCCGCAGCTCGACGAGGAGCAGTCGGCCGAGATGGAGGCGCAGCTCAAGCGCACCGAGGCGATCATAGACTCGATGACTTCGGAGGAGCGCGGCGACCACAAGATTCTGAACGCCAGCCGCCGCCGCCGCATCGCGCGCGGGTCGGGGACTTCCGTGACGGAGGTCAACCAGCTCATCAAGCAGTACGTCGAGATGCGGCAGATGATGCAGCAGATGTCGCGCTCGGGGCTGTTCGGCGGCGCGCCGGGCGGGGGCGGCGGGGGCATCAAGGGGAAGCTGATGCGCCGCGCGGCGGGCATGATGGGCATGCCCGACCTGAGCGGCATGATGGGCGACGGCGGCGACGAAACGGGCCCGCCGCAACTGCCCGCCGGGCCGGCCGGCGGCGGCCCCCGGCGCAAGAAGAAGCCGCGACACAAGAAACGCAGGTGAGTTTTAAGTCATCAGTCGTCGGTTGTCAGCGGGGACAAGCGGCCGTCGCCGGTAACCGACTACTGACTACCGTCTACTGTTTTTCGGAGGTTGAATGTTAGCAATCAGACTGATGCGCATGGGCGCGAAGAAACGCCCCTCGTACCGCGTGGTGGTGAAGGAGAAGCTGTCGAAGCGCGACGGCGCTTACGTCGAGAACGTCGGCTTCTACAACCCGACGCGCGAGCCGGCGGAAGTCCGCCTCGACATGGAGCGCGTCAACTACTGGATCGGGCGCGGCGCGCAGCCGACCGACACCGTCCGCCAGCTCATCAAGCGGCAGGCGCGCGCGGCCGCGGCCGCCGAACAGCCGGAAGCCTAGTTCGGGGCTCGAAGCCCGCAGCCCGAAGGCGGACGCCCTCGGGCCCCGGGACTTAAACCCTGAACCCCGGACTCGCGATGAAAGAAGCGGTCGAGTTAATCGTCAGGCACCTTGTGCAGGAGGCCGAGGCGGTGGACGTGCGGGCCGTCGAGCGCGACCGCTCGACGACGGTCATCGAGGTGCGCGTGGCGCAGCCCGACGTGGGCAAGGTCATCGGGCGGCAGGGGCGGACGGTCAAGGCCCTGCGCTCGCTGCTCCACGCGGCCGGCCAGAAGCACAACCGGCGCTACGTCCTCGAAATCGTCGAATGAGCGCGGGCGAAGGGGCGGCGGGGGCCGAAGGCCCGGAGCTCGGCGGCCTTGAGTTGGTCGCCGTCGCGCGCGTCGCCAAGCCGCGCGGCGTCCGCGGCGAGGTCGCGGCCGACCTGCTGACCGACTTCCCCGAGCGCTTCGAGGGTCTGGCCGAACTGATCGCCGTCACGCCCGCGGGCGAGCGCCGGCGGCTCGCGCTCGAAGGCCACTGGCTTCACGGCGACCGCGTGGTGCTCAAGTTCGCCGGCTACGACACGCCGGAGGCGGCCGCGGCGCTCGCCGGCTGCGAGCTGGCCGTGCCCGAGTCGGAGGCGGTCGCGCTCGGCGAGGACGAGTTCTACGACTGGCAGCTCGCGGGCTGCCGCGTCGAGACCGTCGAAGGCGTCGCGGTCGGCGCGGTCGCCGAGGTGCTCCACCTCGGGGCCGCCCCCACGCTCGTCATCCGCGACGAACGCGGGCGCGAAAACCTCGTCCCCTTCGTCGCCAGCATCTGCGTCGAGGTGGACGTGGCGGGCAAGCGCATCCGCTTGGACGCGCCCGAAGGGCTGATAGAACTTTAGTCGCGGGGTTAAAGTTTCGAGTCGGCGGCGCACTTTTAACTCGACATCCGCAACTCTAAACCGAACGCCGTGCGCTTTGACATCATCACGATCTTCCCCGACTTCTTCGGCGCGGTGTTCGACTTCGGGATCGTGCGGCGGGCGCGGGCCGCGGGGCTGGTCGAGATCGCGGCGCACGACCTGCGCGGCTGGACGCACGACCGGCACAAGGTCGTGGACGACAGGCCGTTCGGCGGCGGCGACGGGATGGTCTTGAAGCCCGAGCCGATCTTCGAGGCGGTCGAATCTTTGACAGGCGCGGCGGACGCCGCGGGCCTGCGGGCCGCGGGCAAGCGCGTCGTGCTGCTCTCGCCGCAGGGGCGCGTGCTCACGCAGAGTCTCGCGGCCGAGCTCGCGAAGGCCGGGCAGGTCGTCGTCATCTGCGGCCGCTACGAGGGCGTGGACGAGCGCGTGGCCGAGGCGCTGGCGACCGACGAGGTCTCCATCGGCGACTACGTTCTGTCGGGCGGCGAGCCGGCCGCGGTCGTGCTGGTGGACGCCGTCGTGCGGCTCCTGCCCGGCGCTCTGGGCAGCGAGACCTCGGCCGTCAACGAGTCCTTCTCGGAAGGGCTTTTGGATTTCCCGAACTACACGCGCCCGCCCGAGTTCCGCGGGATGCGCGTGCCCGAAGTGCTCCTCGGCGGCCACCACGCCGAGGTCGCCCGCTGGCGCCGGCAGCGGGCCGTCGAGAAGACGCGCCGCAACCGGCCCGACCTGTTGGGGGGAGAAGAGTTTGAAAAGCAGTAGTCGGTAGACGGCAGCCGGCAGCGCCTCCGCGCGGCGGGTGCCGGCGCCGTCGGCCGGACGGTTCGACGGCGAAAGGTTTGCTACTGGCTACTGGCTACTGTCTACTGTTTTTTGAGGTGACTTATGAACCGCTTGGACACAATCGAGAACGCGCAGTTGCGCACGGACATCCCCGACTTCCAGCCGGGCGACACGGTGCGCGTGCAGGTGCGCATCAAGGAGTCGGAGACGAAGGAGCGCTTGCAGGCGTTCGAGGGCGTCGTCATCGCCCGCAAGGGCGGCGGCGTGCGCGAGACGATCACGGTGCGTAAGACCAGCTTCGGCGTCGGCGTCGAGCGCATCTTCCCGCTGCACGGCCCCATCGTCGGCAAGATCGAGGTCGTCCGCCGCGGCCGCGTCCGCCGCGCCAAGCTCTACTACCTGCGCAACCTGCGCGGCAAGGCCGCACGCATCCGCGAGCGCGACACCCGCCCGGCCAACACCGGCAGCAGCGGTCAGGCTCAGGGCGCGTCGGCTTCGAACAAGAGCAGCAAGTGAAAGCCGTAAGTCGTAAGTCGTGAATCGTGAATCGTGCGGGCGGCGGCCGAGTCGGAGGCCGCCGCCCGACGCGAGCGCCGCTCGGCCACGGTTGACGACCCGCGACTTGCGGCTCGCGGCTTTATGAAGAAGTCGGCCATCGGCACGATGTTCGAGGAGACGGCGCGGGCCGGCGGCTTCGAGCGGGTGGCGGGCTTGGACGAGGTGGGGAGGGGCGCGCTGGCCGGGCCGGTCGTCGCCGCGGCCGTCATCCTCGACCCCCGCGCGCCCCTGCCGGAAGGTCTCGACGACTCGAAGAAGCTGACCGCGCGCCAGCGCGAGCGCATCGCCGCCGAGTTGCGCGAGCGGGCCGTCTGCTACGCCGTCGGCCTCGTCGGCCCCGAAGAGATCGACCGCACCAACATCCTCATCGCCACGCGGCGCGCCATGATGGGGGCTTTAGAAAAGCTCCAGCCGTGCGCCGATTTTCTTCTCATCGACGCGCTCCAACTGCGCGAGTCGCCGCTGCCGCAGCGGGCCATCATCGGCGGCGACGCCGTCTCGGCCTCCATCGCCGCCGCCAGCGTCCTCGCCAAGACCTACCGCGACGCGCTCATGCGCGACTACCACGAGCAGTTCCCGCACTACGGCTTCGCGCGCCACGTCGGCTACGGCACGCGCGAGCACTGGGAGGCCCTGCGCGCGCACGGCTGCTGCCCCATCCACCGCAAGAGCTTCCGCGGCGTCGCCGGGGGCGGGGAGAGTTCGGAGGGTTAAGGTTAAAGGCCGGGCGGCCGCGGGCGCCGGCCTTTAACTTCTCGGAGGGGGCCTCTTTCGACCGTGCGCATCGCCATTGACGCTCATTCGGTGGGGACGGGGCTGGCGGGCAACGAGACGTACGCGGCGAGCCTCGTCGAGGCGCTGGCCGAGGTGGACGCCGAGAACCGCTACACGGTTTACGTGACGAGGCCGGAGGCCGAGGCGAGGTTCGCGGGGCGCTGGCCGCACGTCGGCGTGCGCAAGACCCTGCCGCACACGCCTCTGGTGCGGATTCCGCTGACGCTGTCGGCCGAGCTGCGGCTGCGGCCCGTAGACCTTCTGCACGTGCAGTACACGGCCCCGCCGCTCGCGCCCTGCCCCGTCGTCGCCACCGTCCACGACCTCTCCTTCGAGCACCTGCCGGAGACTTTCAAGCGCCGGAGCCGCGCGCAGCTGCGCCTGACCGTGCGGCGGACGGCCCGCGCGGCGGCCCACGTGATCGCGCCCTCGGAGTTCACCAGACGAGACCTCGTCGAGACTTACGGCCTCGACCCGGCGCGCGTGAGCGTCATCCCGCTGGCCGCCGGCGAGCAGTTCCGGCCCGTCGCGGACGCGGGCGAGCTGGCGCGCGTGCGCGTGCGCTACGGCATCGGCGGCGAGTACGTGCTGGCGGTCGGCTCCATCCAGCCGCGGAAGAATCTGGCGCGGCTGGTGCGCGCCTACTCGGACTTGCGCCGCGAACGGGGGAGGAGTAATCTGCCGCAACTGGTGCTGGTCGGCAAGCGGGCGTGGCTCTACGGCGAGACGCTGAGGGCCGTCGAGGAGAGCGCGGCGCGCGACTCGATAATCCTCACGGGCTATGTATCCGAGGGCGACCTGCCGGCACTGTACGCGGGGGCGCTCTGCTTCGCCTACCCGTCGTTTTTTGAAGGCTTCGGGCTGCCCCCGCTCGAAGCCATGCGCTGCGGCACGCCGGTCGTGGCCGGCGACCGCGCGAGCCTGCCGGAGGTCGTCGGCGACGCCGGCCTCCTCGTCGATCCGTTCGACACGGGCGCGCTCGGCCGGGCGCTGGGGCGTTTGATGGACGACGCGCAGTTGCGCGAAAACTTACGCACGCGCGGCCTCGAGCGGGCCGCCGCGTTCGACTGGCGGGATACGGCCCGCATGACCTTGCAGGTATACAGGAGGGTTGCGGGTTGCGGGTCGCGGGTCGCGGAATGAAGAAGTCGCGAGTTTAGAGTTTCGAGTTTCGGGTTAAAGACGCCTCGCCTCTAACCCGAACTCGAAACTCTAAGCCCGAAACTCATCTTAACCCGCGACCCGCGACCCGCAACCCGCAATGGGAACATGCGCATCGCGATTCTGGGGACACGGGGGGTGCCCGCCAGTTACGGCGGGTTCGAGACCTTCGCGGAGCAGCTCTCGACGCGGCTCGTCGCGCGGGGCCACGAGGTGACGGTCTACTGCCGCGCGCACTACGTCAGCCCGCGCCAGATCGAGTACAAGGGCGTCCGCCTGAGGGTGCTCCCGACCATCCGCCACAAGTATTTCGACACGGTCGTTCACGCCTTCGTCTCCGCCCTCGACGCCGCCCCGCGCCGCTTCGACGCCGCCCTCATCTGCAACGCCGCCAACGCCCCCTTCGCGCCCATCCTGCGCGCCGCCGGCACGCCCGTCGCCATCAACGTGGACGGCCTCGAACACAAGCGCCGCAAGTGGAACTGGCTCGGCCGCGGCTACTACCGCATGGCCGAGCGCCTCTCGGTCTGGGTGCCGAACGTGACGGTGACGGACGCGCGCGTCATACAGGATTACTACCTCGCGAAGTACAACGCGCCCTCGACGATGATCGCCTACGGCGCGGACGTGGAGCGGCGGCTCGACCGCGCGGCCGTGCGCGCGTGGAACGTCGAGCCGAACCGCTACGTGCTCTACGTCTCGCGCCTTGAGCCGGAGAACAACGCCGAGATGGTCATCGAGGCCTTCAAGCGCGTGCGCACCCCGCACAAGCTGCTCGTCGTCGGCGACGCGCCCTACGCCCACGAGTACATCAGCCGGCTGCGGGAGCTGGCGCGGCGCGACCGCCGCATCGTCTTCACCGGCTTCGTCTTCGGCGACGCCTACCGCTCGCTCCAGCAGAACGCCTACTGCTACGTCCACGCCACCGAGGTCGGCGGGACGCACCCAGCGCTGCTGGAGGCGATGGGCTTCGGCAACTGCGTGCTGGCGCTGGATACGCCGGAGAACGTCGAGGCGGTGGGCGAGGCCGGCATCCTCTACGCGGACACGAAAGACCTCGCGGCGCGGTTGCAGAGGGTTCTGCGCGACGGCGGCATCGTCAACCAGTACCGCCAGCGCGCGCAGGCCCGCGTGCGACAGCTCTACGACTGGGAGCACGTCGTGGATCGCTACGAAGACCTCTTCGCGCGGATGGCGCGGCTGCCCCTGCCGGAGCGCGAGCCGCCCCCGGCGCCCGCGCCCGCCGCGGCCGGCGAAGGCGCGGTCGCGAGAAAATCCTGAGCGCCTCAGGAGAAACAGTGCCGCGCGCGGCACTGTTACTTTACTTCAGCGCCTTCACGTCGGCCGGGCGGGTGAAGAGCGAGTCGGGGACGGGGCGGTTGAACTCGACGGCCTCGAAGTTGACGCGGCTCGATTGGACGCCCGCGCGGAAGTGGTCGATGATGAAGGGCGCGCGCACCGAGCCGACCTCCTGAAACTGCGCGTAGCGATCCTCCTCCTCGACCAGCTCGCCCTCGCTGTTCTGCTTCCGGTAGAGCGCCTTCGACGGCAGCGCGTCGCGCGCGCTGAACTCGAACTCGACCGTGAAGCCGTCCGGGTAGCTCAGGCGCACGGCCTCGTTGCGGCGGCCGAGGCCCGCCTCGCGCCGGCCGACGTAGGTGAGCGCGGCGCCCTCCGAGCGCCACCACCCGCGCAGGACGTTGTCGAGGCTCACGCGCATCGTGAGGCGAAAGTCCTCGGCCTGCGCGGGCGTGATGTCGGTGAGCTTCTTCATCTTGAGGTCGGCCACCCAGCCGGTCTCGCCCGTGTTGGTCTGGATGCTGTTGACGATGCTGCCGCGGAAGTGCGTCCGCTCGCGGTCGGGGAAGACGAGGTAGTCCTCGAAGCGGACGGGCAGCGTCGCCACGCCGTCGTGGTAGGGCGTGAAGTAGCCGTGCGAGACGACCGTGCGCACGTCGAGGTAGGCCGCGCCGCCGAGCGCGTCCACGGCGCGGCGGACGATCTCTTCGGCCTTCTCGTCCGACTTCGGCGCCGACGCTTTGGCGGCCGGCGCGGGCGTCGGACGCGCCCCCGGCTCCTGCGCGGAGGCCGCGGGCGAAACGAGGAGGAGGGCGAGCGCGCACAGGCGCGCGGCGGCGAGCGAGGGGTAAAGCGTCTTACTCATACCGGATTTATAAGAGGTGAGGGGAGAGAAAATCAACCGGACGAAAGCGGGTCGGCGGTTGCGGGCCGCGGGTCGAGAGACAAATTCTTTCTCGACCCGCGGCCCGCAACCGCCGACCCGCTTTCCCGCCTAGACCGTGACCAGCTCTTCTTGGAACTGCTCGGCGTCGGAGCGGACGACGACCTCGCCGTTCTCCACGTCGGCGACGAAGTTGTCGGCCGTCTTCCACATCGCCGTGATGGGCAGCTTCACCTTCTCGTCGATGTGGCGCTTGAGGAAGCGCGCGCCGTAGGCCGGGCTGTAGCCCTTCTCGGTCAGGAGGTCGAGCGCCTCCGTCGTGATCGTGCAGGACTTGCCCTGCGCGCTCATCTGGCGGCAGAGCTTGCCCGTGTAGAGCTTGGCGATCTCGCGCACCTCGTCCATCGTCAGCGGCGAGAAGACCACGATCTCGTCGATGCGGTTGCGGAACTCGGGCGTGAACCTCGTCTCGGCCGCCTTCAGCACGTCGTTCTTGATCGCCTTCACGTCGCCCAGCGTCTTCGTGCCGAACCCGAACGGCTTCTCGTACTTCTTGAAGTTCTCCGAGCCGAGGTTCGAGGTCATGATCACGATGGCGTCGGAGAGGTAAACCTTCTTGCCGCGCCCGTCCGTGAGCCAGCCCTCGTCGAAGGCCTGCAGGAAGAGGTTCATCAGGGTCGGCGAGGCCTTCTCCACCTCGTCGAGCAGCAGAACCGTGTACGGGTTCTCCCGCAGCTGCTCCGTGAGTATCCCGCCGCGCTCGCTCCCGACGATGCCGCGCGGCATGCCGATCAGCTTCTCGATGCCGATGGTGCCGTCCTGATACTCCGACATGTCGATGCGGATCATCTTCTCCTCGTCGCCGAACATGAACTCGGCGACGGCCTTCGCCAGCTCGGTCTTCCCGACGCCCGTGGGGCCGAGGAAGAGGAGCACGCCGTCGGGCTTGTAGTGGTTCTCCTTGAGCGGCCCCTTGTTCAGGCGGAGGCGCTGGGCGACGGCGCGGATGGCGTCCTTCTGCCCGATGACGCGGCGGCCCAACTCCTCCTCCATCGTCACGAAGCGGTCGTTCGTGTCGCGGTAGATCATGTCGCGCGGGATGCGCGACTCCTGCGAGATCACGTCGATGATGTGCTCGGGGCGCACCACCAGCGTGTCCGGCTCGTTGATCTCGACCTTGACGGCCGCCGTGTCGAGCCAGCCGATGGCCTTGTCGGGCAGGTGGAGGTTGCGTATGTACTTCGGGGCCATCTCCAGCGCCGTGTTGATGGCGTCGTCGGAGATGGTCACGGAGTAGTTGCGCTCAAGGCGCGGCCGCAGGCCGAAGAGAATCTCGCGCGTCTCGGCGATGGACGGCTCGGAGACCTTGACGAGGCGGAAGCGGCGCGCGAGCGCCTCGTCCTCGCCGATGTACTCCTTGTACTCCGTGATGGTCGTCGCGCCGACGATGCGCATCTCGCCGCGGGCGAGGGCGGTCTTGAACATGTTGGCGGCGTCGGACGAGGTGCCGAGCGCGGCGCCCGCGCCGATGATGGTGTGGGCCTCGTCGATGAAGAGGATCAGGTTGTCGCGCTCCTTGACCTCGTCGATGATGCCCTTGATGCGCTCCTCGAACATGCCGCGCAGCATCGTCCCCGCCACGAGCCCGCCCATCTGCAACTGCACGACGTGCGTGCCGCGCAGGCGCGACGGAACCTTCTCGGGTTCGAGCTCGATCAGGCGCGCCAGCCCCTCGACGACGGCGGTCTTGCCGACGCCCGGCTCGCCGACGAGCATCGGCGAGTTGGCGCGCTCGCGGTGGCAGAGGATTTCGATCATCTGCTGGATTTCCTGCTCGCGCCCGATGGTCGGCGGCAGCTTGTCGGCCCGCGCCAGACGGTTGAGCGACACGCCGAAGTGCTTGAGGTACGGAGGCAGCTCGAACTTCTTCTTGTACTCCTCCTCCTGCTGCTCGCGCGTGCGCACGCGCGCCCGCACCTGCTCGACCACGGTCTCGGGGTTGGCCCCGAGGTTGCGCAGCACGCCCATCAGCGCGCTCGTCTCGTCCTGCGAGAGCGCCATGAAGAGGTCTGTGGCCTCGATGGTCTTGCGCCCCTGCGCGCGGGCGCGCTCCATCGCCTTCTTGAACAGCTCGATCGTCTCGGGGGCGATGCGGATGCCCTTGTTGACGTTCTGGTAGCGCGAGTTCTCCAGCCGCTTCTCGATAAGCACTTTGACCGAGCGCGGGTCGAGCGAGAGGTCGCGCATGGTCGAGTTGAAGAGGTCGGCCTCCTCGGTCGCCAGCCCGTTGAGGATGTGTTCCACCGCGATGTAGTTTTGGTCACGGCGGCGCGACTCCTGCACCGCGTGTTCGAGCACACGCTGACCGCTCTCGGCGAAACGATCTTTGTAAGTTCCCAGATCAATCATTGCGTCTTCCTTTTGCACCGCCGGGCCGCCTTCGGAAACGGCTCGCCCGGCTCGTTCACATCAGCCAATAACGCTCAAACGCGGGCGGCGCAATCGCCCTTCGATAACTCCGCGACAGGTTCGCCACAATGCCCTGCGTTCGGCCTCTGTTTAGATGCAATGCGCGCTGCGAGGTGTGCCCGTTCGTCCGTCAACGTCCCGTCGCGCTTCCGGACATCCCGACTATAACACAACTGGCGCGCAGCAAATTTAAAGCCACCAGAAAGGCGTAAATCGTAAATCGTGGGCCGCCGGTCGAAACTGCTCCGGCCGGCCGGCGGCCCACGATTTACGATTTACGAGTTTACGCCTTTTTATTTTCAGAAGTCGTAGTCTTCGCCGCCCGGCATCGGGGGCGCGGCGGCCCGCTTCGGCTCGGGCGCGTCCGTGACGGCTGCATCAGTTGTGAGCAGCAGGCCGGCGATGGATGCAGCGTTTTGCAACGCCGTCCGCACCACCTTCGTCGGGTCGATGATGCCGGCCGCGAAGAGGTCTTCGAACTCGCCCGTGGCCGCGTTGTAGCCGACCGAACCCTTCGACTCCTCGACCTTGCCGATGACGACGGCCCCCTCCACGCCCGCGTTCTCGGCGATGCGCCGCAGGGGCTCTTCGAGCGCGCGCCTGAGCAGGCGGACGCCCGTGCGCACGTCGCCGGCCTCGTCGTCCTCGACTTCGAGCTTATCGAGCGCCTTGGCGGCGCGCACCAGAGCGACGCCCCCGCCCACCACGATGCCCTCCTGCGAGGCGGCGCGCGTGGCGTTGACGGCGTCGTCGACGCGCATCTTCTTCTCCTTCATCTCGGTCTCGGTGGCCGCGCCGACGCGGATCACGGCGACGCCCCCGGCCAGCTTGGCGAGGCGCTCCTGCAACTTCTCGCGGTCGTAGTCCGAGGTGGTCTCCTCGATCTGGCGGCGGATGGTCGCCACGCGCCCCTCGATGTCCTTGCGCCGGCCCGCGCCCTCGACGATGGTCGTGTTGTCCTTGTCCACGATGACGCGCTTGGCGCGGCCGAGGTCTTCGAGCGTCACCGATTCGAGCTTGATGCCGATGTCCTCGGTGATGACGCGCCCGCCCGTGAGGGTGGCGATGTCTTCGAGGATGGCCTTGCGGCGGTCGCCGAAGGCCGGGGCCTTCACCGCGCAGACCTTGACCGTGCCGCGCAGGCGGTTGACGACGAGCGTGGCGAGCGCGTCGCCCTCCACGTCCTCGGCGATGATGAGGAGCTGGCGGCCCTGCTGCGCCACCTGTTCGAGGAGCGGCAGCATGTCGCGCATGGCCGAAATCTTCTTCTCGTGGAGCAGGATCAGGGGCTCTTCGAGCGCGGCCTCCATGCGGTCGGGGTTGGTGACGAAGTAGGGCGACAGGTAGCCGCGGTCGAACTGCATGCCCTCGACGAGGTCGAGCTCGGTCTGGAGGGTCTTCGACTCCTCGACGGTGACCACGCCGTCGCGGCCGACCCGGTCCATCGCCTCGGCGATCAGCTCGCCCAGCTCGCGGTCGTTGTTGGCCGAGACGGCGGCGACGTTCGTCAGGTCGTCCTTGCTCTTGACGTTCTTCGAGAGGCGTTCGAGTTCGGCGACGGCCGCTTGGACGCCGAGCTGGAGGCCGAGCTGGAGCCGCATCGGGTTCGCGCCGGCCGTGACGTTCTTGACGCCCTCGCGGAAGATGGCCTGCGCGAGCACGGTGGCGGTCGTCGTCCCGTCGCCGGCGATGTCGTTGGTCTTGGTGGCGACCTCCTTGACCATCTGCGCGCCCATGTTCTCGTACTTGTCCTTGAGCTCGATCTCCTTCGCCACCGTGACGCCGTCCTTCGTGATGACGGGCGAGCCGAACTTCTTGCCGAGGACGACGTTCCTGCCCCGCGGCCCGAGCGTCACGCGCACCGCGTTCGCCAGCACGTTCACGCCCTGCAACATCGCGCGCCGCGCGTCCTCACGAAACTTCAAATCCTTCGCTGCCACTTTGGTCTCCTTAAAAAATAGTCAGTAGACGGTAGCCGGTAGCAGAACTTTCGTTAACGCGTCGTTCGCGTCAGCGTCAGCGCTCCCGATGCGGAGCCCGCTGACTGCTGTCTGCCGGCCACTTCGATTTATTCCCCCGCGCCCTTCTTCTCGCTCTTCGCGCGGCCGACTTGGACGCGGGCGGGGCGGAGGAGTTGGTTGCCGATGCGGTAGCCGCGGCTGTAGACGGCGGTCACTTGGCCCTCGCGCTCGGGTTCGACTTCAGCGGTGTCCACGGCCTCGTGAAGCTCGGGGTCGAAGGTCTGGCCGGCGGCCTCAATCGCTTCGGCCCCGGACTGCGCGAGCGCGTTCTCGAAGCCGCTGATGGTGCCGCGCAGCCCGTCGAGCAGAGATTCCGGCGTGCCGCCGGCCTCGGCCGCTTCGAGCGCGCGGCTGAGGTTGTCCACGACGGGCAGGAGCGAGGCGAGGAAGGCCGCCTTCTCGCGCGCGGCGCGCTCGTCGGCCGTGCGCGCGAGGCGCTGCCTGACCTCGTCGGTCTCGCGGCGGAGTTCGGCGCGCACCTGCTCGAAGCGCGCCTGCACGTCCAAGACCTTCTGCTCGGCGGCGCGGGCGCGCGCCTCAAGCTCTTCGACGTAGCTCGGCTTCAGGCTCGGCCCCGCGCCCTCGCCTCCGGCCGGCTCGTCGGCCAGCCCCTCGACGTTGATGCGCCGGCGGTCGTTGACGCGAACCCGCTCGCCCTCGTCAGACTCCGCGCCCTCCCAGCGAGACTTCCCGTTGGCCTTCCTCTCGTCCATCTCTTCCTTCTTCTTCCCCCTGCGGAAAGATACCATACGCATTAAGTCCGGAGTCCGGGGGCCGAAGCCCGGAGCCGAAGGCGAGTCTTCGGCTCCGGGCTTCGGCCCCCGGACTCATTTGATGTCAATCCTGAGGCGTCGCTCCTTCGGCTCGGCGCGCTTGGGCAGGCGGAGCGTGAGAACGCCGTCCTTATAATCGGCCGTGATGGCTTGGCGGTCAACCGCGTCGGGGAGGCTGAAGGTGCGGACGAAGCGGCCGTGCGGGCGCTCGCCGCGGCGCACGTCGCCGCCTTCGCGCGGGGCGCGCTCGCCCCGGATCGTCAGCCGCCCGTCGTCGAGGCTCACGTCGAGCCCGTCGCGGCGGATGCCGGGCAGGTCGAGCGCGACGGTGTACGCGCCCGCGTCCTCGTAAACGTCGGCGGCCGGCAGCCAGTCGGCGCGCTCGATCTCGGCCTCGTCGCCCGCGGGCTCGCCGGGGCGCGCGCGCCGGTCGGCCGCCTCCTCGAACAGACGGTTCATGCGATCCTGCAACGTGAACAAATCCCGCACCGGGTCCCACCTGTGTCTCATGTCAACCTCCGGAAGATGGGTGTCAGGTGCCGGGGGAGACAGGCCGCTCCGGCCCGGCACCCGGCGCCCTTCTTTACGCCCTCGCCGCCTCGGCGGTCGTTTCGGTCGTGAACCGCAGCCCGTCGCCCCCGGCCGAGACGCGGACGGTCTGGCCGGGGATGATTTCGCCGCGCAGCAGGCGCGACGCGAGCGGGTTCTGGATGAGCGTCTGGATGGCCCGCTTCAGCGGCCGCGCGCCGTAGAGCGGGTCGTAGCCTTCGCGCGCCAGAAGCTGTTTCGCCGAGTCGTCGAGCGCCAACTCGACCTGCCGGTCAGCGAGCATGCGGCGCAGGCGTTCGAGCTGAATCTCGATGATGCCGCCGATCTGCTCGCGCGAGAGCTGGTGGAAGATGACGATGTCGTCGACGCGGTTGAGGAACTCCGGCTTGAAGTGGCCGCGCAAGACCTGCAAGACCTCCTCGCGCACCTCGCGCTCGTCCTCCTCGCGCTCGAACGCCTCCTGTATCTCGCGGCTGCCGAGGTTCGAGGTCATAATCAGCACCGTGTTCTTGAAGTCCACGGTGCGACCCTTCGAGTCGGTCAGCCGGCCGTCGTCGAGGATTTGCAGCAGGACGTTGAAAACGTCCGGGTGCGCCTTCTCGATCTCGTCGAAGAGGACGACCGAGTAGGGCCGCCGCCTCACGGCCTCGGTCAACTGCCCGCCCTCCTCGTAGCCGACGTAGCCCGGCGGCGCGCCGATCATGCGCGCGACGGCGTGCTTCTCCATGTACTCGCTCATGTCGAGGCGGATCATGGCGCGCTCGTCGTCGAACATGAACTCGGCGAGCGCGCGCGCCGTCTCGGTCTTGCCGACGCCCGTGGGGCCGAGGAAGATGAACGAGCCGATGGGCCGGTTCGGGTCTTGGAGCCCCGCGCGCGCGCGGCGCACGGCGTTGGCGACCGCCGTCAGGGCCTCCTCCTGCCCGATGACGCGCGCGGAGAGGCGGTCTTCCATCGTGACGAGCTTCTGCATCTCGCCTTCGAGCATCTTCGAGACGGGCACGCCCGTCCACTTGGCGACGACCTGCGCCACGTCCTCCTCGTCAACCTCCTCCTTGAGGTAGACGCCCTCGCTCTGCGCCTCGGCGAGCTTCGCCTGATCGGCCTCGAGCTGCTGCTGGAGGCCGACGATCTGGCCGTAGCGGATTTCGGCGACGCGGCCGAGGTCGCCCGCGCGCTCGTACTGCTCGGCCTGAATCTTGAGCTGCTCGACCTCCTCCTTGGCCCTGCGGATGCGCTCGATGATCTCCTTCTCCGACTGCCACTTCGCCTTCATCCCGGCCGAGCGCTCGCGCAAATCGGCGATGCGCTGCTCGATCTCGGAGCGGCGCGCTTTCGAGCGCTCGTCCTCCTCGCGCTGCAAAGCCTGCCGCTCGATTTCGAGCTGCGTGATCTCGCGCTCGATCTGGTCGATCTCGACGGGCAGGCTGTCGATCTCGATGCGGAGGCGCGAGGCCGCCTCGTCGATGAGGTCGATGGCCTTGTCGGGCAGGAAGCGGTCCGTGATGTAGCGGTTCGAAAGGGTCGCCGCGGCGACGATGGCCGAGTCCTTGATGCGGACGCCGTGGTGCACCTCGTAGCGCTCCTTGAGGCCGCGCAGGATGGCGATGGTGTCCTCGACTGTCGGCTCGCCGACGACGACGGGCTGGAAGCGGCGCTCAAGGGCCGCGTCCTTCTCGATGTGCTTCTTGTACTCGTTGAGCGTCGTCGCGCCGACGCAGCGCAGCTCGCCGCGGGCCAGCGCCGGCTTCAACATGTTCGAGGCGTCAATGGCGCCTTCGGCCGCGCCCGCGCCGACCAGCGTGTGCAGCTCGTCGATGAAGAGGACGATCTGGCCCTGCGAGTTCTCGATCTCTTTCAGGACCGCCTTCAGGCGATCCTCGAACTCGCCGCGGTACTTCGCCCCGGCCAGCATCGAGCCGAGGTCGAGCCCGACGAGCCGCTTGTTGCGGAGCGTCTCGGGCACGTCGCCGGAGACGATGCGCTGCGCCAAGCCCTCGACGATGGCGGTCTTGCCGACGCCCGGCTCGCCGATCAGCACGGGGTTGTTTTTGGTGCGGCGCGAGAGGACTTGGATGGTGCGGCGGATTTCGTCGTCGCGGCCGATGACGGGGTCGAGCTTGCCCTGCCGGGCCAGCTCCGTCAGGTCTTTCGCGTACTTCGAGAGCGCCTGATAGTTGGCCTCGGCGTTCTGGTCGGTGACGCGCGCGCCGCCGCGCATCTGCTCGACGACCTTCGAGAGGTCGCCGCGGTTGACGCCGTGCTGGCGCAGGACGCGGCCCGCCGCGCCGTCCTTCTCGTCGGCGACGGCCAGCAGAAGGTGCTCGGTCGAGACGTACTCGTCCTGCATCTTCTCCGCCTCTTTCTGCGCCGCCTGAAAGACCTGCGTGATGCGCGGGCTGAAATACTGCTGGCCGCCCTGCACCTTCGGGAAGCGGCCGACGGCCGCCTCCACGTCGTTGACGACGACCTGCACGTTCGCGCCGAGCTTGCCGAGGATCGGGCGCACCACGCCTTCGGGCTGTTCGAGCATGGCGAGCAGAAGGTGCTCGGGCTCGACCTGCTGGTGCTGGTTCCGCTCGGCCGCCTCGATGGCCGACTGGATGGCCTCCTGCCCGCGCAGTGTGAAACGGTCTAAACGCATACTTCACTAAAACCTTTACTGACGGAAACCCTTGTCCCCTCCGGCGGAGGTGAACATTCTCCGCCGCGGCTCTCGGGCGGGGCAAGCGGCGGGCAGCCCCGTGCCGCTCGGACGGCGCGAAAGCTGCCCGCCGCCGGCGCGCGCCGACGGGCCGGCGACCGGCCCCGTCGTTTAGCTGTTCGCGGCCTTCGACTTCGACGCGCCCGAAGGCTCGGGCTTGGCCTCGATGGCCTTCTGCGTCCGGCCCTCGGCCTCGCCGGCGATCTCGATGCGGCGCGCCTTGACCTCCTCGCGCTTCTTCAGCACGACGCGCAGGACGCCGTTCTTGTACTCGGCCGAGGCGGCCTCGGGCGTGACGGTCTGCGGCAGCGTGAAGGAGCGCGTGAAGGTGCCGTAGGAGCGCTCGACGCGGTGGTAGTTGTCCGCCTCGTCCCTCTTCTCGAAGCGCCGCTCGCCGCGCAGCGTCAGCACGTTGTTCTCAATCGTCAGCTCGAAGTCCTCGCGCTTCATGCCCGGCAACTCGGCTTCGAGCACGATCTCGTCCTTGTTCTCATAGATGTCCACGCCCGGAGTCCAAGCGCCGCGGGCGATGCCGTCGTCGCCGAACGAGCGGGAAAAGCTCGACGAGAACAGGCGGTTCACTTCGTCCTGAAGCGTCCTCAGGTCGCGGAACGGGTCGTAACGGGTAATGCTCATGGTCAGCCTCCAAATAATTCTCTGAATTTTTGGCTCCGAACAGCCGGGCGACGCCTGACGGGCGGTCGCGGCGGGCTGTGAGCACGACGCAATAATAAAGATTGAGTCCCTTCTTGTCAAGTCTCGCGAAAGGGGTTCGCTGTCCCGAAAACGGTCGGTGGGCCTCGGGTAGTTTTAGGTAGGTAAAATTGAACAAACCGGGCGCTCTGTCGTATATAATTACGCTCTTCGTGAAAGATTCCGAATATAGTTCGGATTAGGATGTAAGCGACGGGAGCGATAATCCGGACTTGAAAAGCTTATCGGGAGGGGGAGAGCGACGATGATTGACGAAAAGGACGCGCGAATTCTGGAGGTTTTGCAGCGGGACGGGCGCGTGACCAACGTCGAGCTGGCGCGGGCCGTCGAGCTGACGCCGTCGGCCACGCTGGAGCGCGTGCGGAAGCTGGAGGAGCGCGGCCTCGTCAAAGGCTACGCGGCCCTGCTCGCCCCCGAAGCGCTCGGGCTCGGACTTTTGGCCTTCATCTTCCTGCGCGTGGACGATAAAGAGGACTTGGTGGGGCGCGCCGAGGGCACGGCGGAGGCGCTGGCGGCATTGCCGTCGGTGCTGGAGCTGCACCACTTGGCGGGCGAGGATTGTTTTCTGGTCAAGGTGCGGGCGCGGGACACGGACGATCTGTACCGCATCCTGCGCGACGAGCTGGGGCCTTTCAAGAGCATCAAGAGCACGCGGACGACCATCGTGCTGAAGACGGTCAAGGAGACGGTGCGCTTCCCTCTGAAGCGAGAAGGGGCGGGTGACTGATGACGGGCAGGGAGAAGCTGGGGGCCTACGGGGCTTGGGCGGCGGTCTGTTTCTTCTGGGGCACGACGTATCTGGCGATCCGCGTCGGGCTGGAGTCGTTCACGCCGATGCTTCTGGCAGGGTTGCGCTTCCTCGCCGCGGGCGGCGTGCTCTTCTTCGTGATGGCCCGGCAGCAGAACGTGCGCCTGCCGAAGGGGCGCGAGTGGTTAGACCTCAGCGTGGTCGGGCTGCTTTTGCTGGGCGTCGGCAACGGCGCGGTGGTGTGGGCCGAACTGTGGGTGCCGAGCGGGATGGCGGCGCTTTTGGTGGCGACTTCGCCTTTCTGGGTCGTCGGCATCGAGCGCCTGCGGAGGGACGGCGAGCGCGTCGGGGCGCGCGGTCTGGTCGGGATGCTCGTGGGGTTCGCGGGGCTGGGGTTGCTCGTCGGGCCGCAGCTCTTCGGGGCCGAGCTGGGCGGCTACTTCCTTCTGGGGGCGATCCTGATTCAGATCGGGTGTTTCACTTGGTCGGCCGGGTCGATCTACGCCAAGCACCGGCCGACGGGCGTGACGCCGCTGATGGCGGCGGCCGCGCAGATGCTCATCGCGGGCGTCGTCCTGACGCTGCTCGGCACCGCGATGGGCGAGTGGGGCGAGATGCGCTTCAGCGCGCGCAGCGCCGGGGCGCTCGCTTACCTCGTGGTGTTCGGCTCCATCGTGGCCTACAGCGCCTACACCTACGCGGTGCAGAAGCTGCCGCTCTCGCTGGTGACGACCTACTCGTACATCAACCCGGTCATCGCCCTCCTGCTCGGGTGGCTTCTGCTGGACGAGTCGCTCGGCTGGCGCGAGGCCGTGGGCGGCTTCATCATCCTCACCGGCGTGGCGCTGGTGAAGACCTCGCCGAAGGAGCTGGGGCGGCTCGCCGGGTACGTGCGGGGAAAGCTTAACGGCGGCGGCCACGTCGAGTCGTACGTCTCGCGCCCCGAGCCGCCGCGCGGAGAGTTCCGAGCGCTGCTGAGTTAACGAACAACCGGGGGCCGAGAAGGCGAGAGGCGGGGAAGTGGGACGAGGGCCACGGTGGCCCTCGTCCCACTTCCCCGCCTCTCGATTTTTTGCCTCCCGCCTCTCGCCTTCCGTGACCCTGCGCGCCCCGGCGGGCGGCCCCCGGTCGCTTCAGGTGAGGCGGAAGAAGCGTTTGATCTTGTCGAGGAGGCTGGCGGGCGTCTCGTCGTGGCCGTCGGCGGCGGCGGCGTTGGCGGCGAGGCCGGCGCGGCGCTCGTTGATGGTGTGGCTGAGGGACTCGACGAGGTCGGGGTTGTTCTCGAAGAGGTTGCGCATCGCCTCGTGGTCGATCTCCAGCACCTCCGTCTCCTCGACGGCGACGATGTTGGCCGTGCGCGGCTCGCCGGTGAAGAGGCCCATCTCGCCGAAGAAGTCGCCCTCGCCGAGCCGCTTGAGCGTGCGCGTCTGGCCGTTGTTGTCCACGCGCACGTCGACGCTGCCGCGGTGGACGACGAACATCGAGGAGCCGCGGTCGCCGGCGCGGATGATCGTCTCGCCCGGCGCGAAGACGCGCCCGCTCGAACTGGCGGCCAGCGCGCCCAACTCGTCCGACGAGAGCGGCGAGAAGATGTCCACGGCCGAGAGGCGCTCGGCGAGGCTGTCGCGCCCGTCGCCGTCTTCGGCCGCGGCCGGCTGGACGTGGACGGTGCGGGTGGGGAACGGGAAGGTCAGGCCGGCGCGGCGGAAGGCGTACCAGATGCGCTGGCGGACGAGCGCGTCCGTGTCGTTGTAGCGCGCGTAGTCGGAGAGCCAGTACTTGACCTCGTAGTCTATGCCGCTGTCGCCGTAGCCGCGGATGCGCACCACCGGGGTCATGTAGCGCAGCACGTTCTCGCACTCGCGGATGGCCTCGCGCACGGTGTGGATGACGCGGACGGGCGAGTCGTAGTAGGCGGCGCTGAAGAAGACGATGCGCGCGTTGGCGTTGTCGCGCGGGCAGACCGTGAAGTTCTCCTTGGCGATGGTCGCGTTGCTGACGAGGACGGTGTGGTTCTGGAAGGTCTTGATCTTGACGGCCCGCCACGTGATGGACTCGACGACGCCGGTGAAGGGGCCGACGGCGAGCACGTCCCCGACCTGAAAGGGCTTGTCGGCGTGCAGCGAGATGCCCGCGAAGAGGTTGCCGAGCGTGTCCTGAAGGGCGAGGCCGAGGATGATGCCCAAGAGGGCCGAGCCGGAGAGCAGCGCGCCGAACGAGAGGTCTGTGAAGTGGAACTTGAGGATGACGGCGAGCGAGGTGACGTAGGCGACCAGCGAGAAGAGGTCGCGCATCAGGCTCGGGGCCTCGTAGCCCTTGCGCTTGCGGAAGATGAGGAAGACCAGCTCGTTTAGGGCGCGGACGGCGACGAAGGAGAGGCTCACCCAGAAGAGGATGCTCACCAGCCGCATCGCCCACTCGATGCCGTCGCGCGGCTCGGTCATGAAGCCGGCCGAGAACGGGCCGCCGCCCACGCTCGAGAGCACGTAGAGGGCCAGCGCGCACACGGCGGCGGCCACGACCGGGACGGCGATCTGGTTTCTGAGACGAGGGCGAGACACGGGCTTAAAGTCTGGAGTTTGTAAGTCCGGAGTCCGGACTCCGGGCTGTTTTTAACCGAAGAGCGTCGTCGCCACCAGCGTCGCCGAGAGCGCGGAGACGAGGGCGACGATGAGCCACGCGGCGGCATTATAGAGCGGCCCGTTGGCGTATGCACCCATTAATTCGCGGCTCCCGGCGAGGCGCAGCACGGCGACGAGGATGACGGGCAGGAGCAGCCCGTTGATGAACTGCGTGGTCAGCAGCACGTCGATCACGGGCAGCCCCGGGATCATCGCGACGAAGGCGCCGGCCGCGATCAGGAAGGTGAAGATGCCGACGAAGATCGGGGCCTCGCGGAAACTGCGCGAGACGCCCTTCTCGAAGCCGAGCGCCTCGCTGATCGAGTAGGCCGTCGCCAGCGGCAGCACGCCGACGGCGAGCATCGCCGCGCCCAGAAGGCCCACGGCGAAGAGGGCCTGCGCGTAAGCGCCGGCGACGGGCGCGAGCGCGCGGGCCGCGTCGGCCGCCGACTCCAGCTCGGTCGGCCCGCGCGTCTCGTGCAGCGTCGCCGCCGTCGAGACGACGATGAAGAAGGCGATGGCGACGGAGAAGACCGTGCCGACCCACACGTCCGCCCGCGTCAGCGCGTAGTCCTCGACGGTCGCCCCCTTGTCCACCACCGACGACTGGACGAAGACCTGCATGAAGGGCGTGATGGTCGTGCCGATCAGCGCGACCAGCATGAAGAGGTATTCGCGCTCGAAGCTGAAGGAGGGGCGCGCCAGCTCGCGGCCGACCGCGCCCCAGTCGGGCCGCGCCATGAAGGCCGAGGCGATGTAGCCGAGGAAGACGAGCGACATCACGAGGAAGACGCGCTCGACCCTCTGGTAAGAGCCCTTGACGACGACCCACCAGATGCCGAAGGCGGCGAGCGGCACCGACAGGTAGCGCGAGACGCCGAAGAGCTCCGTGGCCGCCGCGATGCCGACGAACTCCGAGACGATGACGCCGCCGTTGGCGACGAGCAGGGCGAGCATGACGAGCGCCGTCCACCGCACCCCGAACCGCTCGCGGATGAGGTCGGCCAGCCCCTTGCCCGTCACCACGCCCATGCGCGCGCACATCTCCTGCACGAGGCCGAGGCTGAGGAGGATGGGGGCGAGCGTCCAGAGGAGGGTGTAGCCGTAGCGCGCGCCGACCGAGGAGTAGGTGGCGATGCCGGAGGCGTCGTTACCGGAGTTGGCGGCGATGATGCCGGGGCCGAGCACGGCGAGGTAGGCCGCGAGGCCGCGCCGCGCGCCGCGCACGCGCCGCACGCCGCGCCACAGGCGACGCCCCGCCCTCTTCACGGCTGCGCGCGTCTCGACCACTCGGAGGTTCCCCGTCTTTCATAAAGTAAGTCGGCCTCGCGTCTCCGGCGCCAGTCTAACCGAAAAGTCTCGGCAGCCTCTGCCGCCAGCCCTTGGGGAGTAAGTATTCCATGGCGTCGTCGACGGTGACGATGCCGGCGATGTCGCCCTCGTCGTCCACGACGGGGAGGGCGAGGAGGTTGTACTCGGCCATCGTCTCGGCGACCTCGCGGGCCGGGTCGTCCGGGTGCGCGCGCTGGAACTCGGTGCGCATGACCTCGGAGAGCGGCGCGTCGGGGTCGGCGAGGATGAGGCTGCGCAGGGCGATGAGGCCGAGGAGCCGCCACGAGCCCTCCCGCTCGACGACGTAGAGGTAGTAGATCATATTCGGCGTCTCGGCCATCTCGCGCAGGCGGGCGATGGCCTCGCCGACCGTCAGGTTCTTGGGGAGCACGACGAACTCGGTGGTCATCAGGCCGCCGGCCGTGTCGTCCTCGTAGGGGAGCAGTTCGGCCACGTCGGCCTTCTCCTCGCCCTCCATGCGTTCGAGCAGGTCTTCGGCCTTCTCCTCGGGCAGGTCGCCGAGCACGTCGGCGGCCTCGTCGGGCGACATCCATTCGAGGATGTCGGCGGCGCGCTCCTCCTCCATCTCGCCGATGATGCGGGCCTGATCCTCGTCGGCCATCTCTTCGAGCGTCTCGGCGGCCGTCTCGTCGTCGAGGGCCTCGATGATCTCCGCGCCCTGATGGTAGGAGAGCGCCTCGGCGAGCCGCGCGATCTCGACGGGGTGGAGGCGCGCCAGCTTGTCGCGCGAGGACTTGAGGCGGACGGTGGCGGCGTCGGTGGCGAGGTAGCCCACGTCGGCCCAGTCGATGACCTCGACGGGGCGGTTCGTGCCGACGAAGTTGTGCGGCGTGAGCCTGCGCCAGAGGCCGGCGAGCGACACGTCCGCGCCCGTCACGCGCAGCTCGCCGGCGGCCTCGATGAGCTGCACGTCGTTGACCCGCACGACCCGCTTGCCGTCCACGTCTATGAGCTGCTTGTCGAGCACGTCTTTGGCGAGCAAGACCTCGCCGTCGCGCCGGGCGAAGGGGCGCAGGTCGAGGATGTCGGAGTTGAGTCGGACGCCCTGCTCGTCGAGCGAGCGGATGCGCGCGCGCGGCAGGAAGAAGTCGCGCCGGCGCAGGCGGGCCACCACGCCGATGACGGGCGGGTGGTCTTCGCCGAGGCGGACGATCACGTCTTTGAGCGCGGCGACCCGCTCGCCCTCCATGTCGCGGATCGGGCGGCCGAGCGCCTGCGAGAGATACAGCATTGTGAAATTAACGCCCCCGAGGAGTCGCCCGCATCATAGCAAGAGAATTAAGAATTAAGAATTAAGAATTGAAGTGGTCGGGAACACGGACGGCGTCGCGCCGCCACACCATTCTTAATTTTTAATTCTTAATTCTTAATTCTTAATTCCCCTTCGGCAGGTGTTCGACGAGCCATTCGTTGAAGCTCTCGTCGGGGTTGACGCGGAAGGGCAGGCGCGTGATGACGGGGGGGCGGTGGTTCTCCTCGGCGCCGCCCCCGCGGTCGGTTTCGGCGCGGGGGCCGCGGCGCGTGTAGCCGTCGTAGGGCAGCGTGAGGCGCTCGCCCGGCTGCATGATGACGGGCGAGGTCAGGTAGCTGTTGCCGGCGTGCGAGGAGAAGCGGCCGACGAACTCGCTGACGGACTCGTGCGCGGCGAGCCAAGTGACGGGCGTGCCGCGCTCGACGATGATGACGGGGACGCCGGCCGCGCCGCCGTCCGCGCCGGGCGGGCCGGCGCCGAGCAGGAGGTTGAAGCGGCCGGGCCTGACCGCCTCGAACGTGGCGTGGTACTCGGCCGTGTAGCCGGGGGCGCGGTGGAGCCTGACCTCGGCCGTGCTGCCGAGGTATTTGAGGTGCTCGGCCAGAGGGTTGACGACCTCGTCGCGGCGCAGCTTCGCGTCCTGCTGCCTCAGAAGCGTCAGCTCCCAAGCCTCCGGGCCGGCCGGCGCGTCGCGCGCGGCGGCGGGGCGGGCCGCGAACTCGAAGGTGTGGCCGGCGTAGACGCGCCGGTAGGCGTCGAGGGCGAAGGGCAGGATGATGGTGTCGCCGAGGCACGGCTCGAAGCGCGAAGCCATATGCGCCGGCC
>Ga0196962_10000209_pt1 | contig 30062 bp, 30 predicted proteins | sample S3v_20metaG_FD_183186 | JGI IMG/M metagenome (GOLD analysis project Ga0196962, IMG submission 183186) | Soil microbial communities from Anza Borrego desert, Southern California, United States - S3+v_20 | ecosystem: Environmental > Terrestrial > Soil > Desert | place: USA: California | collected...
CGGGGGGCTCGGCGGCGGGTCTGCGGACGCGGCGGCCGCGCTCGTCGGCCTGACGAAACTGTGGGGGCTGGCGGCCGGGGGCGACGAGTTGGCCGGGTTGGGGGCGCGTCTCGGGGCGGACGTGCCGTTCTTCCTGACGGGCGGGACGGCCCTCGGGACGGGGACGGGGACGGAGATCACGCCGCTTGAGGACGCGCCCGAAAGGCACCTTTTAATCGTCACGCCGGGCGCGCGGGTCTCGACCGCGGAGGCTTACAAAGCGCTGAACGCGCGTGCCTTGACAAAGGCCGACCGCGCCGCTAACCTGTCTGTTTCGCGCGCAGAGTCTCAAATCCGAGATTCTCTCCGTGGGGTGTTGACTAACGATTTCGAGCCGGCGGTCTTCGGCCTCCACCCGGAGATCGCGCGCGCGCGCGACGCCCTCGCCGGGGCGGGCGCGCGGCCGGCGGCGCTCTCGGGCAGCGGTTCGAGCGTGTTCGGTGTTTTTGAAAGCGGGGGTGAGGCCGAAGGCGCGCTCGCCCTGTTGCGGGCGGAGCCGGGCTGGCGCGTCTTTCGGTGCGCCACGCTGACGAGGGGCGGGTATGCCGCCGCGTTCGGCCCGTGCGCGGCCGCCCTCCGGCGGCCCCGCGCGACGTGAACCGGTTTGGGGAGTCGCCAAGTGGTAAGGCACCGGTCTTTGGAACCGGCATTCGTAGGTTCGAGTCCTACCTCCCCAGTATTCAACAGTTCCAAGTTAAAAGTTCAGGGTTCGAAGTCGAAAGCTTTGGCCTCGGACTTTGAGCCTCCGACTTTGAACTCCGAACTTTTATGAGCACCACGGGCGGCATCAAGGTCTTCTCCGGCAACGCGAACCGCGCGCTGACGCAGGAGATTTGCAACTACCTGAGTTGCGACCCCGGCAGCGCGATCACGGGCCGGTTCTCGGACGGGGAGTTCAACCTCCAGCTCAACGAGAACGTGCGCGGGGCCGACGTCTTCATCGTGCAGCCGACGTGCCCGCCCACGGACGCGCACCTGATGGAGCTGCTCGTCATGCTCGACGCGCTGCGCCGCTCGTCGGCCGAGCGCGTGACGGCGGTCATCCCCTACTTCGGCTACGCGCGCTCGGACAAGAAGGATCGGCCGCGCGTGCCCATCGCGGCCAAGCTCGTCGCGAACCTGATCACCGTCGCCGGGGCCGACCGCATCCTGACGATGGACCTGCACGCGGCGCAGATTCAGGGCTTCTTTGACATCCCCGTCGATCACCTCTTCGCCGCGCCGGTCTTCATCGGCCACTACGAGGAGCACCGCCTGCCGAACCTGACCGTGGTCGCGCCCGACACGGGCGGGGCCGAGCGCGCGCGCGCCTACGCCAAGCGGCTCACGTCCGTCGACGGCGCGCCCGCTCAGTTGGCCCTGTGCGACAAGCGGCGCGAGAAGGCCAACGTCGCCGAGGTGATGAACATCGTCGGCGACGTGCGCGGGAGGAACTGCCTGATCGTCGACGACATGTGCGACACGGGCGGCTCGCTCGTGAAGGTGGCGGCGGCGCTGCGCGAGGCCGGGGCCGACCGCATCCACGCCTGCTTCACGCACCCGGTGCTTTCGGGGCGGGCCTGCGAGCAGTTGAACCGGTCGGAGATCGAGCGGGTGGTGACGACCAACACCATCCCCCTGCGCGACGAGGCGTGCGGGCTGGAGAAGATACAGGTTCTGAGCATCGCGCCGCTGCTGGCGAAAGCGATCAAGTCGATCCACGAGGAGACCAGCGTCTCCTCGCTCTTCGTGTGAGGCGGGGGGCAAACACTTTGAGAGCCGTGGGGGGGAGCTATCGGTCGCCGGTCGCCGGTAAAGACGGAGACTGAAGACTGAACAACCGCCTTCACGATTTACGGTTTCCGGGAGTCAACAATGGCTGAGAGACAAGAGATCACGGTGCGCGCGGAACTGCGCGCGGGGCGGGGCAAGAACGACGCGCGGCGTCTGCGCGCGCGCGGCATGGTGCCCCTGACGGTGTACGGCGGCGAGGGCGAGCCGGTGGCGGCGGCCGCGCCGCTCGCCGAACTGGCCGCCCTCCTGCGCTCCGGGGCCGGCCACAACGCCATCTTCACGCTCGACGTGGACGGCGTCGGCCCCGCCGAGGTGATGTTCCACGACCGGCAGATCGACCCCGTGCGCGGCCGCCTCGTCCACGCCGACCTGCGCCGCCTCGTGCGCGGTCAGGAGATCGAGGTCACCGTGCCGCTCCACCTCGACGGCGAGCCGGAGGGGGTCAAGGGCGAGGGCGGCGTCCTCGAACAGGTCTTGCGCGAGGTCGAGATTCGCTGCCGCCCGCGGAGCATCCCCGACGCCATCCACGCCGACGTGTCGGGCCTCAACGTGCACGACGTGCTCCACGTCAGCGACCTGTCGGTCGAAGAGGGCATCACGATCCTGACCGCGCCCGAGACCGTCATCGCCACGGTCGCCATCGTCCGCGAGGAGCAGGTCGAGCCGCGCACGCCCGAGGAGGAAGTCTCCGAGCCCGAAGTCATCAGCAAGGGCAAGAAGGACGACGAAGAATAACGGAGCAGTCGTCGGCCGTCGGCCGTCAGTCCGCGCCGGGGCCGCTGACGCCGAGACGCCGACGCCCCGTCGAGAGTCCGTCTTCCTGCTGACGACTGACGACCGGTAACTTCTTTCATGCTCATCGTCGGGCTGGGCAATCCGGGCGCGGAGTACGAGTGGACGCGGCACAACCTTGGCTTCATGCTGGTTGATTTGCTGGCCGAGCAGGCGCGCTGTCAGGTGAAGCGGTCGGAGTGCCGGGCGCTGGTCGGGCAGACGACGCTGGAGGGCCGCAGGATCGAGTTGGTCAAGCCGCAGACCTACATGAACCTGAGCGGCGAGTCGGTGGCGTGTTTGCTCCGCAAGCGCGAGGGGCTGAAGCCGGCGACCGGCCTGCTCGTCGTCAGCGACGACATCGCGCTCCCGTTCGGGACGATGCGGCTCAGGCCGTCGGGGTCGAGCGGGGGCCAGAAGGGCCTGAAGAACATCATCAGCGCCCTCGGCACGGAAGAGTTCATGCGGCTGCGCCTCGGCATCCGCCCCGACCACCCGGTCTCGGACACCGCGGCCTTCGTGCTCGAACGTTTCCCCCGCGCGCAGCGGGCCGCGGTCGAACAGGTTCTGGAGCGCGCGTCGGAAGCGCTCCGCGTCGTCCTCGGCGACGGCATTGACAAAGCGATGGCGCAGTACAACAGTTCGCAGTGATCGGCCGCCGGCCGCCGGTCGAAACGCTCCTCCGGTCGGAGGGGTTTCGCCGGCGACCGACGGGCTGAAAACTGACGACTCTTTTCCTTCTTGCTTCGGCTGTCGTGGCCGAGGCTAGACATCCAAAAGGAGGATGGTTTGGCAGAACAGAGAGCTTACGAAGTCGTCTTCATCGTCGATCCCTCGACGCCGGACGAAGACCTCACCCGCCTGAGGGAGAACCTCCAGAACGTCGTCACCGAGCAGGGCGGCCGCCTCGTCAGGAACGAGGTCATGGGCCGCCGCCAGCTCGCCTACCGCATCGGCCGCGCCAACGAGGGCGTCTACGTGCTCTTCGAGGTCGAGGGCACGGGGCGCGAGATCGCCGAGATGGAGCGCCGCATGCGCGTCAACGATCAGGTGCTCCGCTACCTGACGGTGCGCGTGGACGAAGACCGCCAGCGCGCCGAGAAGTTCAAGGCCAAGCGCGCGCGCAAGGCTTCGAAGCGGCCGCTCGCGGCCGGCGCGGCCGCCGGCGGCGGTCAGGGCGCGGCGGGCCGGGACGACGAGGACGAGGCGTAAAGTCGCGCCCGTGTTTCTTTTCATGTGAAGGCATCGGCCGCGGCCTCTCCGGCGCCCCCCTTGCGGGGCGGGCGCGGGCGGCGCGGGGCCGGATCGAAGGAGAGTTGAGGAAAAGCTATGTCGAGGAATTTTTCTGGTGGGGGGCGCGACTTTGACCGTGACGACGACGCGACGCCGGAGCGCGGCGGGGGGCGGCCCGACCGCGACCGCGACCGCCGCGGGGGGCGCGGCCGTATGCGCCGCCGCAAGATTTGCCGCTTCTGCGTCGACAAGGTTGACATCATCGACTTCAAGGACGTGAAGCTGCTTCAGGGCTTCATCCCCGAGCGCGGCAAAATCCTGCCGCGCCGCATCTCGGGCGTCTGCACGGCGCACCAGCGGATGCTGACCGAGGCGATCAAGCGCGCGCGCAACATCGCGCTGCTCCCGTACACCGCCGACTGAGGAGGTCGAAGACAATGGCAACGACGACAGTTCTGTTACGCGAGGACGTGGACAACCTCGGGGCGCGCGGCGAGATCGTGAAGGTCAAGGCGGGCTACGCGCGCAACTACCTGCTGCCGCGCCGGCTCGCCGTCGTGGCGTCGGCCGGCAACGTCCGCCAGATCGAGGCCGAGCGCGCCGCGCTCCTGAAGAAGGAGGCGCGCGAGCGCGCCGGGGCCGAGGCTCAGGCGTCGGTGCTCGGCGCGGTGCGGCTCAACTTCGAGCGCAAGGTCGGCGAGCACGGGCTGCTCTACGGCTCGGTGACGGCGATGCACGTCGCCGACGCGCTCAGGGAGAAGGGCTTCGAGGTTGACCGCCGCCGCGTCCACCTGCCCGAGCCGATCAAGCAGACGGGCGACTACACGGTGAGCGTGCGCCTGCACCGCGAGGTCTCCGTGGACATCCCCGTGACGGTCACGGGCGAGGGCGGCGCGCAGACGCCCGCGGCCGCGGCAGCGGAGACGCCCGCCGCGCCGGCCGCCGAAGAGACGGCCGCGAACGCCGAAGCCGCGGCGGAGTAGAGTCAGAGTCGGACGCAGTAGCGCGGGCGGCGGGGAGAGGGTTGAGTGTCGTTCACGTCAACCCTCTCCCCGCCGCCCGCGGCTCCGTTTTGAGCCCGCACTTTTTCGGGGCGTTCAACGTGACTGTTGTCGCGCCCCGAGCCTTGTAGTATAAAGTCCGCGGCGCGTCCCTAAGCGCGCTCCCCCGACCGCCGGAGGCCGTCGGGGGCACACGAGGGGACGCGCCTTTTCTGTATCCACCCGGCGGCGGTTTTCCACAGGCCCGAGTCCGTCAAAGATTAGCTCCCGATGGCACAGTTTATCGACTCGACGCGCGACCAGATGTTAGAGCGCCCGCTGCCGCACAGCGCCGAGGCCGAGCGGGCGATACTCGGGGCCGTCATCCTCGACAACGCCGTCGTCAACCAAGCCATCGAACTCCTCCGCCCCGACGACTTCTACACGCGCGCCCACCAGTTCGTCTTCCGCGCCATGATCGGCCTCTCCGAGCGCGGCTCCGAGATCAACCCCATCCTGCTCGGCGAAGAACTCCGCCGCGAGGGCGTGCTCGAACAGACCGGCGGCATCGCCTTCATCTCGGAGCTGACCTACGGGCTGCCGCACTTCACCAACGTCGCCGCCTACGCCAAAGTCATCAAGGACAAGTCCCTGATGCGGCAGTTGGTGAAGGTCGCCAACAAGATCACGAGCGAGGCTCTGGAGGAGGAGGAGGAGGCGCAGATCATCCTCGACCACGCCGAGGCGATGATCTTCGCCCTCGCCGACGAGCGCACGCGGCAGGGCTTCGCCCACATCAAGCCGGTCGCCGACCAACTCCTCGAAAAGGTGCAGGAGATGGCCGGCCGCTCCGCCATGCTCACCGGCCTCCCCACCGGCTTCTCCGAACTCGACACGATGACCTCCGGCCTCCAGCCCGCCGACCTCATCATCGTCGCCGCCCGCCCGTCGATGGGGAAGACGAGTCTGTGCCTGACGCTGGCGCAGAACGCGGCGATCCAGACGGGGGCCGTGGTGGGCATCTTCAGTCTGGAGATGTCGAAGGAGTCGCTGGTCATGCGCATGCTCTGCTCGGAGGGGCGCGTGGACGCGCACCGCTTCCGCAGCGGCTACCTGTCGCGCGACGAGTGGGCGCGGCTCGCCGGGGCGCTGGGGACTCTGGCCGACGCGCGCATCTACATCGACGACACGCCGGGCATCTCGGTGCTGGAGATGCGCGCCAAGTGCCGCCGCCTCGCGGCCGAGCAGAAGCGGCTCGACCTCATCGTCGTCGACTACCTCCAGCTCATGTCCGGCTCGTCGCGCCGCGTCGAGTCGCGCCAGCAGGAGGTCTCGCAAATCTCGCGCGAGCTGAAGGGGCTGGCCAAGGAGTTGAACGTCCCGCTCGTCGCCCTCTCGCAGCTCTCGCGCGCGCCCGAGGCCCGCAGCGACCACCGCCCGCAGCTCTCCGACCTGAGGGAGAGCGGCTCGATCGAGCAGGACGCGGACTTGGTGGGTTTCATCTACCGCGAGGAGCAGTACAACCGGACGGAGGAGAACGCGGGGATCGCCGAGTTGATTATCGCCAAGCAGCGCAACGGGCCGACGGGGACGGTGAAGCTCGCCTTCCTGAAAGAGTTCACGCGGTTCGAGAACATGTGGCGCGAGTGAGGCGGGCGCGTCGTTCGCGGGGAGGTTTGACGCGGGCGCGGTCTGGGGCCGCGCCCGCCGTTCTGTTTTATGAAGACCGGCCGCGCCGGAGGAGGCGGTCGAGGCTCCACGGGCCGGGGCCGGCCGCCGCGAGGTAGAGGAAGACGAAGCTGTAGAGGGCGGCCAGCTCGCCGCGGTTGAGGATGGGCCAGAAGCCCGCCGGGTAGTGCCAGCCGAAGTAGGCGACCGCCATCAGCCCCGACAGGATGAAGGCGACGGGGCGCGTGAAGAGCCCGACGAGCAGGAGCAGCCCGCCGAAGAATTCGAGGATGCCGCCGACGCCCATCAGCGAGAACGGGTCGAAGGCGAAGGGGGGCGGCGCGGGCGCGCCGGGCGGCGGCGCCTGCCTCAGCACGCCGAAGACCTTCTGCGCGCCGTGCTGCATGAGCAGGAACGCCGAGGCGATCCGCAGGATGCTGAGCGCGCGCGGTGCCCAAGTGGTCGTGAACGAGTTGTGGTCTGCCATTCTTTCCTCCAGACGTATAATGTGCGGCCCGACCGGCCCGCGGGCGGAGTCCGCCGCGTGCTCGCGGCTCGCTCTGGCTGGGCTGTCGGCGTTGCGGAGAAGAATGCCGGTTTCGCGTGCCGAGTTCAAGCGGCGCCGCGGGTGTCGGCGCGCGCGGGCCGGTGAAGGCGGTCGAAGCGGGCGCGGCCCGGCCGGGCCTCCGTCACTCGCTCGAAACTTCCTCGCGTTTGTGCGAGACTCCGTCTTAAATTCTTCAGACCGATGACTGTGACGGCGGGGGGGGCGATGGGGGCATTCGACTCGGGTGGGGGGCGGCCGACGTGGGCGGAGATTGACCTCGACGCGCTGGCGGCGAACTTCCGCGCGGTGCGCGAGCTGGTCGGCCCCGGCGTGCGCGTGATGGGCGTGCTGAAGGCCAACGCCTACGGGCACGGCGCGGAGGAGTGCGCGCGCCGGCTCGCCGCCGAGGGCGCGGAGTGGTTCGGCGTGGCGACGCCGGAGGAGGGCGTCGCGCTCAGGCGGGCCGGCCTCGCGCAGCGCATCCTCAGCTTCGGCGGCTGCTGGGAGGGGCAGGAGGATTTGTGCCTGCGCGAGCGCGTCACGCCGGTCGTCTACCGGCTCGACGCGGCCGCGGGGCTCGACCGCGCGGCGCGCGCGGCGGGCGTCGTCGCCGACGCGCACGTCAAGATCGACACGGGGATGGGCCGGCTCGGCGTGCGCTCCGAAGACGCGGCCGAGTTCGCGCGGGTGCTGAGCGTGCTGGCGAACGTCCGCGTCGAGGGGCTGATGACGCACTTCGCCGCGGCCGACGAGCCGGGGCGCGACTGCTTCACGGAGGAGCAGTTGAAGCGCTTCCGCGCGGCGCAGTCGGCCTTCCGCGAGGCGGGCCACCGGCCCGCCGACGAGCACATGGCGAACTCGGCGGCGACCTTCGCGCACCCTTCGGCGCGGGGCAACATGGTGCGGCCGGGCGGCGTCCTCTACGGCCTCTGGCGCGACGTGCTGCCGCCGCTCGCCGGGCCGCCCGAGTTGCGGCCCGTCATGGCCTTGCGGACGCGCGTCGCGCTGCTCAAGCGTGTGCGGAGCGGCGAGACGCTCGGCTACGGCTGCACGTTCGAGGCGGCGCGCGACATGCTGGTGGCGACCGTGCCCGTGGGCTACGCCGACGGCTACGCGCGCGCGCTGTCGAACCGCGGGCGCGTCATCGTCAGGGGGATGTACGCGCCGGTGGTGGGGCGCATCTCGATGGACTTGACGCTGGTGGACGTGACGGACGTGGCCGGCGTCGCGGTCGGCGAGACGGTGACGATGCTCGGCGCCGACGGGGCGCTGGCCGTGCCGGCCGAGGACGTGGCGCGGACGGCCGGCACGCTCTCCTACGAGATCACGTGCGGCGTCAGCGCCCGCGTCCCGCGGAGGTTCAAAGGAAGTAGCCAGTAGCCAGTAGCCAGTAGCCAGTAGAAAAATCAGAAGGCAGCCGGCACATCGAGCGTCGGCTGCCTTCTTTGTTTTCTACCGGCTACTGTCTACTGGCTACTCCGCCGCCCTCATTGAAGCGTGAAGTTGTACGTGATGACGCCGGTGACGCGGACGGGCTGGCCGTTGAGGAGGGTGGGCGTGAAGCGCGCTTGGCGGGCGGCCTGCACCGCCGCGTGCTGGAGCAGCGGGTTGCCGCTGGCCGCCTTGGCCGAGACGACGCGCCCCTGCTCGTCAACCAGAATGTTGACCGACACCAGCCCGTGAATCCCCGCGGCCTTCGCGGTCGGCGGGTAGGGCGGGACGGGCTTGTGGACGGCCTTGCTGTTGATGACCGACGACGGCAGGGCGACGGGCCCCTCGCGCTTCGGCGTGGGCGCGGGCGTCGGCGGCGGCTTGACGGGGACGGGCGGCGGCGTCGTGCTCTCGACGACGCGCGGGCCTTCGCCGCCGGGGAGGCCGTGCGGGTGGCCCGTGCCGCCGTGCGGGTGGGGGCCGACGGCGAGGCCGCCCGGCTCCGGGTCGCTGGTGAAGGGCGCGATGACGACGGGCGTGCGGGCCTTCACCTCTTTGGTCGAGGCGCTGGCGATGCGCTCGCCCCTGTAAGGCGTGTTGACGGAGACCTCGGGCCGGGTGGCGAACTGCTGGGCGCGTCGGGGGGCGGCGGCCGGTCGGGGCCGGTCGGGCCGCTGCGGCTCGGCGCGCTGCTCGGCCGGGGGCTGGAAGCGCAGGATGGCGTAGACCTCGTAGTCGCTCTCGGCGTCGAGGCGCGCGTTGAAGGCGTAGACGCTGCCGACGCCGGCCACGGCCAGCAGCACGGCGTAGAAGGCGAGCGCGCCCGCGAAGAAGGAACCCCTCCGCTTGAAGTCGGCCGCGTGCGACCCCGACTCGACCAGATTGCTGAACATCTCTCGATCCTCCCTCTCGGCCGGTGCCAACGGGTCAGCGGGAGACACGGGCTTAGACCCCGCCGCGCGCGGGAGGTTCCAAAAAGGAGTAGCCAGTAGCCAGTAGACAGTAGTCAGTAGCGCCCCGCGCCGAGGACGTTAACGCCGACGCGCTGACGATGCGACGCCGAAGGTTCTTCCTGCCGGCTACTGACTACCGGCTACTGACTACTGTCTACTTTTTTTGTTTGAACTTTGAACCTCGAACTCTTACGATGTGGGCCTCCGAGCCGGGGCGGTCTGAAGCTCTTGCGCACGCTTCGCAAAAAGAGAGACACGCCGATGACCCTGACGCAGGTGGCCGGAGCCGACCGCGAGGAACTCAACCCTTTCCGGATCGCGATGCGGCAGTTCGACCTCGCCGCCGAGTTGCTCGAACTCGACGACTCGATGCGCGAGGTTCTGAAGAACGCCAAGCGGCAGCTCATCGTCTCGATCCCCGTCAAGATGGACGACGGCCGCGTCCGCGTCTTCGAGGGCTACCGCGTCCAGCACAACATCGCGCGCGGCCCGGCGAAGGGCGGCATCCGCTTCCACCCGAACGTGACGCTCGACGAGGTCAAGGCGCTGGCCGCGTGGATGACTTGGAAGTGCGCGACCGTCAACATCCCTTACGGCGGCGGCAAGGGCGGGGTGGTGTGCGACCCGAAGGTGATGACGCGCGGCGAACTCGAACGCCTCACGCGCCGCTACGCCTTCGAGATCGCGCCCATCATCGGCCCCGACCGCGACATCCCCGCGCCCGACGTTTACACCGACGAGCAGACGATGGCGTGGATCATGGACACCATCTCGATGGTGCGCGGCCACACGGAGCTGGGCGTCGTGACGGGCAAGCCCGTCGCGCTCGGCGGCTCGCACGGGCGCGCCGAGGCGACGGCCCGCGGCTGCCTCTACGCCGTGCGCGAGGCGTGCCGCCTGCGCGGCCTGCGTCTGGCCGACGCGCGCGTCGCCATCCACGGCTTCGGCAACGCCGGGGCGAACTTCGCGCGGCTCGTCTCGGCCGAGGACGGCGCGCGCGTCGTCGCCGTCTGCGACTCGGGCGCGGGCGTCCACAACGAGCACGGCATCGACGTGCAGGCGGCGCTGCGGCACAAGGCCGAGACGGGCGCCGTCGTGGGGACGCAGAACACCGAGCCGCTCTCCTGCGAGGAGGTGATCGGCGTGGACTGCGACATCCTCCTGCCGGCCTCTCTGGAGAACGTCATCACGCTCGGGAACGTCGGGCGCGTGCGCGCGCAGATCATCGCGGAGCTGGCCAACGGCCCCGTCACGCCGGGGGCCGACCGCGCCCTCTTCGACCGCGGCGCGCTGCTCCTGCCCGACATCCTCGCCAACGCCGGCGGCGTCACCGTCAGCTACTACGAGTGGGTGCAAGATCAGTACTCGTACTTCTGGACGGAAGACCGCGTCAGGGACACGCTCGAAAAGACCATGCGCGCGGCCTTCTCCCAAGTCCACGCGACGGCCGAGCGCTACCGCACGGACATGCGCACCGGGGCCTACATCCTCGCCATCGGGCGCGTCGCCGAGGCCACCAGCGTCCGCGGGATTTTCCCTTGAGGGGGTAATCAGTGATCAGTGTGCTGTCTCAGGCGCGGCGGGCTTTGTCTCGGCGCGCATGCTGAGGCAGAATGTTTTTAACTGACGACTGACGACTGACGACTGATAACTATCTGAGCCATGAGCGACAAGATCACCGTCTACGAGAAGCCGACCTGAACGAAGTGCCGCGAGGCAGACCGCCTGCTCCGTGAGAGCGGGATTGATTACGAAAAGGTCAACTACTACGTCGAGCCGCTCGGCGAGGCGAAGCTGCGGGAGTTGATCGGGAAGATGGGCATCAAGCCGCGCGAGTTGCTGAGGACGGGCGAGGCCGTCTACCGCGAACTCGGGCTGGCGGGCCGCGAAGTCTCCGACGACGAACTCATCCGCCTCATGGCCGCGCACCCCGACCTCGTCCAGCGCCCCATCGTCGAGCGCGGCGACCGCGCCGTGCTCGGCCGCCCGACCGAGAACATACGGGAACTGCTCGGCCCCGCCGGCTGAAGTCTGAAAGGAGTCCGCAATGACCGTCGGAAGATTCCTCCTCGCGCTCGCGCTGCTGGCCGCGGCGGCGCGCTCCGTGCCGGCGCAACTGGGCGACGCCGGCGCGCAGACGGTCACGCTGCTCTCGCAGGTCAGGCATCAGGATCACTACAAGGCCATCGTCCGCATCCCGCCGCCGGCCGGGGGGAAGGCCGCGCGCCGCGTCGGCGCCATCAGCGAACACACGCTGAGGTTCGGCGGGATGAACCTCGAAGGCGAGGCCGACTGGCTCGAAGTCCCGTACGCGCACGGCTCGCGCAGCCAGATCAAAGACCTCGGGGCGTTGGAGTGGTCAGAGGTCTACGACGTGCCCATCCTCCACGCCAGCGCGGCGGCCCACCCCGGCCCCATCGAGCTGAATTACAGCACCGGGAGCCTCAAAATCTCGCCCGAAAACGTGCTGGTGAAGGCCGTCGCCGGCCACCTCTACCTCGTCCGCTTCAAGGACGAAGACTCGGACTTTTACCTGATGTTCCGCGTCGAAGCGCTCAAGCCTAACGACGAGTGCAAGCTCTCGTGGAAGCACGTCCCTTCGCCCGAGCCGTGAGGGCTTTCGGGCGCTCCCGCCGGCCGAAACAATGTCAAGCGGGGTCGCCGCCTCGCGCGCGGGCCGGCCGGGGCGCGGCCTGCCGAGTTGCGATAAAATAAGGTCGCCGAAAATTCAGATCGCGCCGCGCCCGTTCGGCCTGTCACGGGGCGCGCGCCGGGGGGGAAGGGCGGTGGCAAAAGCGCCGGCGACCGTGTACGTCTGTCAGAGTTGCAACAACCAGTCGCGGAAGTGGCTCGGGAAGTGCCCGGACTGCGGCGAGTGGAATTCGTTCGTCGAGGAGCGGGCGCGCGCGGCCGCGCCGTCGAAGGGGTTGGCGGCGCGCTCGGGGCTGCGCCTGCGCGAGGTCAAGCCGATCCGCTACGGCGAGATCGAGTCGCAGGACGACGCGCGCGTCTCGTCGGGCGTCACCGAGTTCGACCGCGTGCTCGGCGGCGGCATCGTGCCCGGCAGCCTCATCCTCATCGGCGGCGACCCCGGCATCGGCAAGTCGACGCTCCTGCTTCAGGTCGCGGACCGCCTGAGCGGGTCGGGCGCGCGCGTCCTCTACGTCTCGGGCGAGGAGTCGGAGCGGCAGATCAAGATGCGCGGCGAGCGCCTCGGCGTCGAGGCCGAGAACCTTTACCTCCTGCCGGAGACCAACCTCGACTCCATCCTCGACGAGGTCGAGCGCGCCGAGCCGGGCGCGATCATCGTCGATTCCATCCAGACCGTCTTCTCGCCCAGAATCGAGTCGGCCCCCGGCTCGGTCTCGCAGGTGAGGGAGGTGGCCGGCCAGTTCCTCCTGCTCGCCAAGAACCGCACCATCCCGGTCTTCCTCATCGGCCACGTCACGAAGGAGGGCTCGATTGCCGGGCCGAAGGCGCTCGAACACATCGTGGACACCGTGCTCTACTTCGAGGGCGAGCGCCACCACAACCACCGCATCGTGCGCGCGACCAAGAACCGCTTCGGCGCGGCCAACGAGCTCGGCGTCTTCGAGATGACGGGCGAGGGGCTCGTCCCGGTCGCGAACCCTTCGGAGATGTTTTTGCAGGAGCGGCCGCAGGGCGTGGCCGGCTCGGTCGTGACGGCGTGCATGGAGGGGACGCGGCCCGTGCTGGTCGAAGTGCAGGCGCTCGTCGCCGGGTCGAAGTACGGGACGGGGCGGAGGATGGCGCAGGGGCTCGACGCCAACCGCGTCGCGCTGATGATCGCGATGCTGGAGAAGCGCCTCGGCTTCCACCTCATCGGCGACGACGTTTTCGTCAACGTCGCGGGCGGCCTCGAAGTGGACGAGCCGGCCGCAGACCTCGGCGTGGTGACGGCCATCGCGTCCTCGTTCAAGAACAGGCCCGTAGACCCGCACACGGCCGTCTTCGGCGAGGTGGGGTTGACGGGCGAGGTGCGCGGCGCGTTGCAGGCGCAGTCGCGCGCCCGCGAGGCGCAGGCCCTCGGCTTCAAGCGCATCATCCTCCCGGCCTCGAACACCGCCGGGCTGGAGAGACTTTTAGGCGTCCGCGCCGTCGGCGTCCGCTCGGTCGAAGAGGCTCTGGACGAACTGTTTTAAGAAAGGCGCCGGGCGCCGGGCTTCAGACGACCCGCTTTCCCGCGACCCGGCACCGGGTTCTAAGTTTATGTACGTTCACGTCGTTCACGATCTGGGGCAGGAAGATTTGGTCAGGCCGTACGCGCCGCTGACGGCCGTCTGCGGGCGGGAGCTGAAGTCGGCGCACGAGGTCGCGCGGCCGGAGTCGGACGGCGACTTCTGCGAGGGCTGTCTCTCGTGGACGAAGCGGAACCGCTACCAGAATTTCCGCTGCGCCGTCGAGATGCGGCCGCGCTGAGCGGGACGGGCGCGTCGGCGAAGCTTTTCGTGACGGGGGCGTTACAGCCGTGTTATAGTCCTCGCCGTCATGCGCACGAATACCGCACTCATCCGCATCGTCTTCGCGGGCGTCCTCATCGCGGCGGGGTACGTGCTCGACCCCGTCGGCGCGAAGTACGCCACGGGGAGTCCGCCGGGGGGCGTGCATCTTTTCGGCATCCCGACCCCGTACGTCTCCGCCCTGCTCGCCGCGCTCATCGCCGGGGCCATCATCCTCTTCGAGATGCGCATCCAGCAGGCGTCTTTGAAGACGCTCATCGGCGCGGCGGTCGGCTCGATCCTCGGCATCATCGGCGGCGTCCTCATCGGCTTCCTCATCAGCTATCAGGACTCCATCGCCGTGCACGGCAGCACGAAGGCGTTCCTGACGCTGCTGCTCGTCTTCCTGATGGCCTACATCGGGCTGATGGTCGGCGCGGCCAAAGGCGACTACCTCGACCTCTCGGCCCTCGGCGGCATCTTCAGCGACAAGGCCACGCGCCACGACGTGAAAATCCTCGACACCTCGGTCATCATCGACGGCCGCATCGCCGACGTGGCCGAGACCGGCTTCCTCTCCGGCACCATCGTCATCCCGCAGTTCATCCTGCGCGAGCTGCAACAGGTGGCCGACTCGCCCGACTCCTCGAAGCGCCAGCGCGGCCGGCGCGGCCTCGACATGCTCAACCGCCTACAGTCGAACCCCTCGCTCGACATACAGGTCGTGGACACGGACTACCCGGCCGTCAAGGAGGTTGACCTCAAGCTGCTCGAACTCTCGAAGCAGCTCGACGGCGTCGTCGTCACCAACGACTTCAACCTCAACAAGGTGGCGCAGCTCCACGGCATCCAAGTCCTCAACATCAACGAGCTGGCCAACTCCCTCAAGCCCGTCGTGCTGCCCGGCGAGGCGATGCGCGTCTTCATCCTCAAAGAGGGCAAGGAGTACAATCAGGGCGTCGCCTACCTCGACGACGGGACGATGGTGGTCGTGGACAACGCGCGCCGCATGATCGGCAAAAACGCCGACATCGCGGTGACGAGCGTGCTGCAAACGACGGCCGGCAAGATGATCTTCGGGCGGCTGTGGGAGGACGCCGAGAACGGCGCGCAGGGCGGCGAGCGCGTCGCCAGCGCGGGCGGCCCGCGCCGCTCCTTCCAGCAGCGCGGCGAGCAGCAGCAGCAGCGCTCCTCGCAGCCCGCGCCCGTCCGCCACGGCGAGTCGGTTGAACAGTAAAGGCAGTCCGGGGTCTGAAGCCCGGAGTCGAAGACAATCGCCTTCTGCTTTCGACTCCGGACTCCAGACCCCGAGCCCGGTTTATGAACGTCGCGATTATCGCCGCCGGCGGGCGGGGGGAGCGGATGGGCGGCGGGCCGGCCAAGCAGTTTCGTGAAGTTTCAGGCACCCCCATCATCATTCACACGCTCAGCAGGTTCGAGCAGTGCGCCGGCGTCGCCGAGGCCGTGGCTGTCGTGCCGGCCGGCTCCGAAGACGAACTGCTCGCGCTGGCCGCCGCGCACGGCTTGAAGAAGCTGAGGCGCGCGGTCGCCGGCGGCGCGACGCGCGCCGAGTCGGTCTGGCGCGGCCTCCGGGCCGTGGACGCTTCGGCCCGCGTCGTCGCCGTCCACGACGCCGTCCGCCCCTTCGTCACGCCCGAGGAGATTGACAGCGTCGTCGCGGAGGCCGAGCGGCACGGCGCGGCCATCCTCGCCGCGCGCGCCGTGGACACCGTCAAGGAGGCCGAGGGCGGCCGCGTCCTGCGCACGCTCGAACGCCCCCGCCTCTGGCACGCGCAGACGCCGCAGTGCTTCCGGCACGAGCTGCTCCGCGAAGCCTACGAGCGCGCGCTCGCCGACGGCCTCGACGCGACCGACGACAGCGCCCTCGTCGAGCGTCTGGGCGCCGCCGTCCGCATCGTCGAAGGCTCCGCGCGCAACATCAAGATCACCAGCCCCCAAGACTTCGCGCTCGCGGAAGTAATGATGAAAAGAAGTGGACAGTAGACGGCGGTCAGCAGACGGCAGGCTCGGCGTGGCTCCCGCCGACGTTGACACACGGATGTCTCGCCGCCGAAGGGTTTTTCTACTGACTACCGTCTACTGACCGCTGTCCACCGCTTTATGTTTCGGATCGGCATCGGCCACGACACGCACCGGCTGAGCGAGGGGCGGCCGCTGATTCTGGGCGGCGTGCGGGTGGAGTCCGGGCGCGGGGCCGAGGGCCACTCGGACGCGGACGCCCTGACGCACGCCGTCACAGACGCCGTGCTCGGCGCGATGTGCGAGGGCGACCTCGGCGTCTACTTCCCCGACGGCGACCCGCGCTGGAAGGGGGCCGACAGCCTGCAACTGCTCGCGCGCGTGATGTGGCTCGCCAAGGAGCGCGGCTTCCGCGTCGTCAACGTGGACGCCACCGTGATGCTCGAACGCCCGAAGCTGCGCCCCCACGTCGAGGAGATGCGCGCGCGCCTCGCCGGCGTGCTCGGCGTCGAACTCGAACAGGTCAGCGTCAAGGCCAAGACCGGCGAGGGCCTCGACGCCGTCGGCGAGTGGCGCGCCGTCGCCGCGCAGGCCGTCGTCCTGCTCGAACGCGTCTGAGGGCTCAGGGGCCGCCCGTTAACAAAGGTCGGAGGGGGATTTTCGATGGCGCGCATCCTACTGGCCGCGGCCTGCCTGCTCTTGTTGACGCCGGCCCGCGCGGCCGCCGCGCAGCAGCCCGCCGCCGCCGCGACGCCGGAACTCGCCGAGGCCGACCGGCTCGGCGCGCAGGTGGCCGAACTCTACGGGCGGCGCAGGTTCGACGACGCGCTCCCGCTCGCCGAGCGCGCCCTCGCGCTGCGCGAGAAGGCGCTGGGGCCGGATCACGTCTTGGTCGGCGACGCCCTCGGCAACGTGGCCGAGCTGCTCTACATGAAGCGCGAACACAAAAAGGCCGAGGCCGCGCTCCGGAGGCAGTTGGCGGTTTACGAAAAGTCGCCGGGGGCCGGGCCGCGCGCGGCCGGCGCGATGGGCCGCCTCGTCTGCCTGCTCAACGACCGCGAGCGCTGGGACGAACTGCTCGACGCGCAGGTGCGACTCTTCAAGCTCGACAACGGTTTCGACTTCGACCCTTCGATGACCACACGGCCGGAGAAGAATCAGGCGCGCGGCGGCCTCATCTCGGGGCGGGTGAAAGCCTCGCCCGCGCCGCGGTACCCGGCGGCGGCGAGGGACGCGCGCGTCACCGGCGCGGTGGTGATGAAAGTCACCGTGGCCGAGGCGGGCAACGTGGCCGCGGTGAAGGCCCTGTGCGGGCCGCCGCAGTTAACCCGGAGCGCGGTCGAGGCCGCCTCGCAGGCGCGGTACGAGCCGCTGGTCGTCGGCGGCAGGGCCGTGCCGTTCACCGGCGTCGTCATCTACCGCTACACTCTCCGATGAGGCCGCAGGGGGTCATCCGGCACAAGCGGGACGGGCGCGAGCTGTCGCGCGACGAGATCGCGTACTTCGTGCGCGGCGTCGTCGGCGGCGCGTGGGCCGACTATCAGGCGTCGGCGCTTCTGATGGCCGTCTTCCTCAACGGCATGACGGAGGCCGAGCAGCAGGCGCTCACCGAGGAGATGCTGCGCTCGGGCGAGCTGCTCGACTTCTCCGACCTGCCTCTGCCGAAAGCCGACAAGCACTCGACGGGCGGCGTCGGCGACAAGACTTCGCTCATCCTCGCGCCGCTGGCGGCCGCCTGCGGCGTGGCCGTGCCGATGGTCTCGGGGCGCGGTCTGGGCCACACCGGCGGCACGCTCGACAAGCTCGAAGCCATCCCCGGCTACCGCGTCCGCCTCGAGCTGCCCGAGTTCCGGCGCGTGCTCGGCCGGGTGGGCTTCGCGATGATGGGGCAGACCTCGACCATCGCCCCGGCCGACAGGAAAATCTACGCGCTGCGCGACGCGACCGAGACGGTCGAGTGCGTCCCGCTCATCGTCGCCTCGATCATGTCGAAGAAGCTGGCCGCCGGCCTCGACGCGCTCGTGCTCGACGTGAAGACCGGCACGGGCGCATTCATGCGCGACGAGGCGCGCTCGCGCGAGCTGGCCCGCGCCCTCGTCCGCACCGGCAACCGCTTCGGCGTCAGGACCGAGGCGCTCATCACCGACATGAACCAGCCGCTCGGCGAAGCGGTCGGCCACGGCCTCGAAGTCGCGGAGTGCGTCCGCGTCATGCGCGGCGAGGTCACGGACGCGACGCGCCCCGTCCGCGACCTCTCGGTCGAGCTGGCGGCGCGCATGGTGGCTCTGGGGGGCGCGGCCGCCTCGCTCGAAGAGGCCCGCGGAGGCGTCACGCGCGCGCTCGAATCGGGCGCGGCGCTCGAACTCTTCCGGCGCAACGTCGAGGCGCAGGGCGGCGACCCGCGCGTCTGCGACGAGCCGGGGCGTTTGCTGGATTTGACGCTGCGCGAAGTCAGAGTAGAATCGCCGCGCGCGGGCTACGTGGCGGGCGTGGACGCGGCCGAAATCGGGCGCGCTCTGGCCGGCATCGGCGGCGGCCGCGCGCGCATCGAAGACGAGGTGGACGCCGCGGTCGGCTACCTCGCGCGGGCGAAAATCGGCGACGCCGTGAAGGCCGGCGACGCGCTCGGCCTGCTCCTGTGCCGCGACGGCGCGGGCGGGGAGGCGGCGGCCGCGCGCATCGCGGCGGCCTACGAGGTCGGCGCGGAGCGGCGCGCGCCCGCCCCCGAACTCATCAGGGAAGTCATCACCCAATGAAGTTGCGACTCCTGCTTTCGCTGGTTTTGGTGTGCGCGCTCGCGGCCTCGGGCGCGTCGTGCCGACAGGACGGGCGCGCGGCCGACGAGCGGGGTAAAATCCACGTCGGCATCGTCTTCGACATCGGCGGCAAGGACGACCGCTCCTTCAACGCGGCCGCGTGGGAGGGCGTCAAGCGCGCCGCGAAAGATTTCCCCATCGTCCTGCGCGACGTGGAGCCGGGCAACCCGACCTCCATCGAGCCGGCCATGCGCGCCTTCGCCGAGCGCAACTACGACCTCATCATCGGCGTCGGCTTCGCGCAGGCCCCGATCATGGAGGTGGTGGCGAAGGACTACCCGAACATCAACTTCGCCATCGTGGACGGCGCGAGCCAACTGCCCAACGTCGCCTCGCTCGTCTTCAAGGAGCATCAGGGCTCCTACCTCGTCGGCATGATCGCGGCGCGCGCCTCCCGGACGGGCACCATCGGCTTCATCGGCGGCATGGACATCCCGCTCATCCACCGCTTCGCGAAGGGCTACGAGGAGGGCGCGAAGGCGGTCAACCCGCAGGTTCGCGTCATCAACAACTACGTCGGCGTGACGGACGCGGCGTGGAACAACCCCGGCAAGGGCAAGGAGCTGGCGCTCTCGCAGATCGGCAAGGGGGCCGACGTGCTCTTTACGGCCGCGGGCAACTCCGGCCTCGGGGCCTTCGACGCCGTCGAGCAGGCGGGCCGCGACGAGGCGGGCCGCGCGCGCCGCTTCGTCATCGGCGTGGACTCGAACCAGAACATGGTCAAGCCCGGCTTCGTCCTGACCAGCATGGTCAAGCGCGTGGACAACGCCGTCTACCAGACGGTCGAGGACGTGGTCAACGGCCGCTTCAAAGGCGGCTTCCACGTCTTCGGCCTCCAAGAGGACGGCGTCGCCTACGCCCTCGACGAGTACAACCGCGCGCTCATCCCCGCCGACGTGCTCCGGGAGGTCGAGGCCGCGAAACAGAAGATCATCAGCGGCGAGATCGAAGTCACCGACGCGATGGCGAACTGAAGCGGGCGCCCGACGCCCGGCACCCTTTCATGCTCGAACTGAGAGACATCACCAAGCGCTTCGGCGACGTGCTCGCCAACGACCACATCAACATCGTCGTCAGAACCGGGACGATTCACGCCATCGTCGGCGAGAACGGGGCGGGGAAGTCCACCGCCATGCGGATCGCCTACGGCTTCTACGCGGCCGACTCGGGCGAGATTCTGGTGGACGGCGAGGCGAGGCGCGTCTCGACGCCGCACGACGCCATCGCGCTCGGCATCGGGATGGTGCACCAGCACTTCATGCTGGTGGACACGATGACCGTGGCCGAGAACATCGTGCTCGGCGCGGAGCCGGGGTCGGCCGCCGCCGTGGACACGCGCCGCGCCGCCGAAGAGATTCGCCGCCTCTCCGACGAGTTCCGCCTCTCCGTCGACCCGCACGCGCTCGTCGAGACGCTCTCGGTCGGGCAGCAGCAGCGCGTCGAGCTTTTGAAGGCCCTCTACCGCCGCGCCAACATCCTCATCCTCGACGAGCCGACGGCCGTGCTCACCCCGCAGGAGGTCGAAGAGTTCTTCGGCATCCTGCGGCGGATGCGCGAGCAGGGCAAGACGGTCGTCATCATCACGCACAAGCTCTCCGAGGTCTTGGCCATCTCGGACGAGGTGACGGTGATGCGCGACGGCCGCGTCGTCGGCCGCGTCGAGACCGCGGGGACGAGCGCGGCCGAGTTGGCCCGCATGATGGTCGGGCGCGACGTGCTGCTGCGGGTCGAGAAGCCGGAGGCGCGGCCCGGCGCGACCGTCCTGAGCGTCAGCCGCCTGACGGTGACGGCGGGCGGCGGCGAGCGCGGCCTGCGCGACGTTTCTTTCGAGGTGCGCGCGGGCGAGATCGTCGGCGTGGCCGGCGTCGAGGGCAACGGGCAGACGGAGCTGATCGAGGCGCTGGCGGGCCTCGTGCCGGCCCCGCGCGTGAGCGGGCGCGTCGAGTTCGACGGGCGCGACGTGACGCGGGCCGGGGCGCGCGAGCGCCGCGAGGTGGGCATCGCTCACATCCCCGAAGACCGCCACCGCCGCGGCCTCATTCTGGACTTCGATCTGGCCGAGAACTCGATCCTCGGCGTCCACTACCGGCGGCCCGCCGTCTCGCACGCGCCGCTGCTTGACCTCGGCGGCATCCGCGCCCGCGCGCTCGAAGTGATCCGCGACTTCGACGTGCGCCCGGCCAACCCGGACCTCCCGGCCCGCGCTCTCTCGGGCGGCAACCAGCAGAAGCTCATCATCGGCCGCGAGTTCGAGCTGCGGCCCAAGCTGCTGCTCGTCTCCCAGCCGACGCGCGGCGTCGACATCGGGGCCATCGAGTTCATCCACCGCAAGCTCGTCGCCCTCCGGGACGAGGGCTGCGCCGTCCTGCTCGTCTCGGCCGAACTCGAAGAGGTCACCTCCTTAGCCGACCGCCTGCTCGTCATCTACCACGGCCGCATCGTCGGCGAGGTCGACCCGCGGGCCTCGACCCACGAGGAGATCGGCATGATGATGACCGGGGGGAAGGGAAGTAGCCGGTAGCCGGTAGCCGGTAGCGCTCCGCGCCGAGGATGCTGACGCTGAAACTCTGACGGCTCGACACCGAAGGTCTTCTACCGGCTACCGGCTACTTGAATCTTATGCATCTTCTCCGCCAACTCGCCTTCCCGCTGCTGGCCGTCGCCGCCGCGTTCTTCGTCGGCGGCATCGTCGTGCTTCTCATCGGCGACGACCCTTTCGAGACCTACGCGCTGCTGATCGGGAGCGCGCTGTCGTGGCCGGACGGCATCGGGCGGACGCTCTTCTACGCGACGCCGCTCATCTTCACGGGCCTCGCCGTGGCCGTCGCCTTCCGCTGCGGGCTCCTGAACATCGGGGCCGAGGGGCAGCTCTACGTGGCCGCCTTCGCGGCCGCGTGGGTCGGCATCAAGTTCGGCGGGACGGTCTTCGGCGAGGGCGAGAAGGCCATCAACTATTCGTGGGCGAGCCTGCCGGCCGTCGTGCTCGTCCCCCTGTGCGTCTTGGCCGCGGTGGCGGCCGGGGCCGTGTGGGGCGGCGTGCCGGGCTACCTCAAGGCGAAGTTCGGGGCGCACGAGGTCATCACGACCATCATGCTCAACTTCATCGCCGCCGCCCTTTGCAGCTACTTCACGCAGTACCACTTCAAAGCGCCGGGCGACCCGATCCTTGAGACCGTCCCTGTCGGCGAGGCGGCGCGCGTCGCGCGCCTCGGCAGCTTCATCCCGGGGCTGCCCGAGCGCATCCCGCTCAACGTCGCCTTCCTCCTCGCCATCCTCGCCTGCGTCGCGGTCTACTACTTCCTCTGGCGGACGAAGTGGGGCTACGAGATACGCGCGACGGGCGCGAACCCGACCGCCGCCGAGTACGGCGGCATCTCGACGACGAAGCAGATCGTGCTGGCGATGGCCGTGTCGGGGGGCTTGGCCGGGATGGTGGCGATCAACGAGGTGCTGGGCTACCGTTACCTCTTCTACGAGGGCTTCTCTGACAACTACGGGTACACGGGAATCGCGGTGGCGCTGCTCGGGCGCAACCACCCGGCCGGCGTCTTCTTCGCGGCGCTGCTCTTCGGCGCGCTCAGCCGCGGCAGCATCGCCGTGGACGCCTTCACCGAGCGCGTCAGCAAAGACCTCATACAGGTCTTGCAGGCGCTCGTCATCCTCTTCGTGGCGGCCGAGGTCGGCGCGCGCGCCCTCTTCAGCCGCTACAGCCTGCTCAGGCGGTCGAAGGTGTGAGGGGGGAAGTAGACAGTAGACAGTAGTCAGTAGCCAGTAGCGCTCCGCGCCGCGGCGACTGACGCTTAAACCCTGAAGATTCACCGGCGAGGTTTTTTCTACTGACTACTGACTACTGACTACTGTCTACTTGCTTATGGAACTGCTGAACATTTCGCTGCTGTTCTCGGCCGTGCGTCTGGCGACGCCGCTGCTGCTGGCGTCGCTCGGCGGGTTGTACTCGGAGCGTTCGGGCGTCATCAACATCGCGCTCGAAGGGCTGATGCTGGCGGGGGCGTTCACGGCCGCCGCCGTGACGCACTACGCGGGCAGCCCGTGGGCCGGGCTCGTGGCGGGCATCCTCGCCGGGATGGCCGTGGCGGCCATCCACGCCGTCGCGTGCATCAAGTTCGAGGCCGATCAGGTCGTCTCGGGGACGGCCATCAACGTGCTGATGTTCGGCGTGCCGGCCTTACTCTCCGGCGCCTTCTTCCTCTCGTCGGGTTCGACGCCGCAGATACCCCGCGAGAACCTTCTGCCGTGGACGCCGGTGGTCGTCGCCTTCCTGCTCGTCCCGCTGACGTGGTACGTGCTCTACCGGACGCCCTTCGGGCTGCGGCTGCGGGCGGTGGGCGAGAACCCGGGCGCGGCCGACGCGGCCGGCGTCAGCGTGACGCGGATGCGCTACACGGCGGTGCTCCTCTCGGGCGCGCTGGCCGGCATCGGCGGGGCCTACCTGTCCATCGGCCAGTCGTCTCTGTTCACGCGCAACATGACCTCGGGGCGCGGCTTCATCGCGCTGGCCGCGCTCATCTTCGGCAAGTGGCGGCCCGTCCAGACGATGCTCGCGTGCCTACTCTTCGGCTTCACCGAGGCGCTCGCCATCCAGTTGCAGGGCGTGCCGCTGTGGGGCGGCGAGGAGATTCCGAACCAGTTCATCCACATCGTCCCGTACCTGCTGACGATCATCGTCCTCGCCGGCTTCATCGGCCACTCACGCGCCCCGCGCGCGCTCGGCATCCCGTACCAGAAGGAAAGATGAACAAGAAGTAGTCAGTAGACAGTAGTCAGTAGCCGGTAGCGCCCCGCGCTCGGGCCGCCGGCGCTGACAAGCTGACGAAGCATTAGCGACTGTCTTCCTACTGACTACTGACTACTGACTACTGACTACTTGCTTATGGGCCTCTCGCTCAAACCCGAACACCTGAAGCGTTACAAGGACATCGCCGCGCTGCTGATGAAGTACGGGCGGCGCGACCTCGTGCGGCACGCGGGGCTGGAGGAGGCCATCGAGGGCGTCTCGTTCGAGGGCGAGGAGCAGGTGTCGCCCGCGAAGATGGAGGAGCTGTCGGCCGACATCGAGAAGATGGGGCCGACCTTCATCAAGCTCGCGCAGTTGCTCTCGACGCGCGCCGACCTCCTGCCGCAGCCCTACCTCGACGCGCTCGCCCGCCTGCAAGACAAGGTCGAGCCGTTCTCCTTCGCCGAGGTCGAGCGGATCGTCTCCGAGGAGCTGGGCGTGCGGATGTCGAAGGCGTTCTCGGAGTTCGAGTCGCAGCCGATGGCCGCCGCCTCGCTCGGGCAGGTGCACGGCGCGCGGCTGCGCGACGGCCGCGAGGTGGTCGTCAAGGTGCAGCGCCCCGACATCCGCGAGCAGATGTCGAAAGACCTCGACGTGCTGGCCGACATCGCCGCCTTCTTCGACTCGCACACCGAGGCGGGCCGCCGCTACGAGTTCTCGACCATCCTCGAAGAGTTGCGCAAGAGCCTCATGCGCGAGCTGGACTACCGGCAGGAGGCGCGCAACCTCACCACCTTCGCCGGCAACCTGCGCGACTTCGACGAGATCGTCGTGCCCCACCCCGTCGAGGACTACACCACCTCGCGCGTGCTCACGATGGACTACGTGCGCGGACGCAAGATCACGGAGCTGTCGCCGCTCACGCGCATCGACCTCGACGGCTACCGGCTCGCCGAGCGGCTCTTCCAAGCCTACCTCCGGCAGATTCTCGTGGACGGCTTCTTCCACGCCGACCCGCACCCCGGCAACGTCTTCCTCACCGACGAGCGGCGCATCGCGCTCATCGACCTCGGCATGGTCGGCCGCGTCAGCCCGCGCTTTCAGGAGAACCTCATCCAACTGCTCTTGGCCATCAGCGAGGGGCGCGGCGAGGAGGCCGCCGACCTCGCCGAGCGGATGGGCGAGCCGAAGGACAAGTACGACTCGCCGCTCTTCCGCCGGCAGGTCTCCGAGCTCGTCCTCCAGAACCAGAACGCGCAGCTCGAACAGATGAACTCCGGGCGCATCGTGCTCCGCATCCAGCAGATCGCGGGCGAGTCGAACTTCCGCCTCCCGGCCGAGTTCACCATGATCGCCAAGGCGCTCCTCAACCTCGATCAGGTCGTCCACACGCTCGACCCGAAGTTCGACCCGAACTTCGTCATCCGCAGCTACGCCGACACCATCCTCCAGCAGCGGCTGCGCAAGAGCGTCTCGCCGGCCAGCCTCTACGGGACGGTGCTGGAGCTGAAGGAGTTCCTCGACAAGTTCCCGGGCCGCGTCAACCAACTGCTCGACACCGTGACGACGCGCGGGCTGGAGGTGAAGGTGGACGCCATCGACGAGGTGCGACTCATCGAGGGCATCCAGAAGGTGGCCAACCGCATCACGCTCGGGCTGCTGCTGGCGGCGCTCATCGTCGGCGCGGCGCTGATGATGAGGGTCGAGACCTCGTTCACCATCTTCGGCTACCCGGCTATCGCCATCGTCTTCTTCCTAATCGCCGCCGTAGGCGCTATCATGTTGGCCTTTAACATACTCTTCAAGGACGAGAAGAAGAAGGAGTAGCCGGGAGCAGTAGACAGTAGACAGTAGTCAGTAGTCAGTAGCGCCCCGCGTGATTGACGCTGACGCCGACACCCTAACGATAGGACGCCGAAGGTCTTCCTACTGACTACTGACTACTGTCTACTGTCTACTTGCTTATGGATCAACTGCCTCCGGAGACCCTGTACGAGCGCGCCGAGCACGCGGCGCGGGTGGTGCGCGCGCGCGCCGGGCGCGAGCCGCGGACGGCGCTCGTGCTCGGGAGCGGGCTGGGCGCGTTCGCCGACGAGGTCGAGGAGGCCGAGGCGATCCCTTACGCCGAGATACCGGGCTTCGCGCGCCCGACCGTCGAGGGGCACACGGGCCGCATGGTGGTCGGCCGCGTCGGCGGCGCGGACGTGGCCGTCATGCAGGGGCGCTTCCACTTCTACGAGGGCTACACGCTCGAAGAGGTGACCTTCCCCGTCCGCGTCCTCGCGCTGCTCGGCGTCAAGTCGCTGGTGCTGACGAACGCGGCCGGCGGACTCAACAACTCTTTCAGCGAGGGCTCGCTGATCGTCATCGGCGACCACCTCAACCTGATGGGCACGAACCCGCTGCTCGGCCCCCACGACCCGCGCCTCGGCGTGCGCTTCCCCGACATGACCGAGGTCTACGACCACGCCTATCAGGACATCGCCGTCGGCGAGGCGCGGGCGATGGAGTTGGAACTGCGCCGCGGCATCTACGCCGCGCTGACGGGGCCGTCCTACGAGACGCCGGCCGAGATACGGATGCTGCGGCTGCTGGGCGCGGACGCCGTCGGCATGAGCACCGTGCCCGAGGCCATCGTCGCGCGCCAGATGGGCCTGCGCGTCCTCGGCTTCTCCTGCATCACCAACATGGCGGCCGGCGTCCTCGACAAGCCCATCAACCACGACGAGGTCATCGAGACCGGCGAGCGCGTCCGCGAGACCTTCGCGGAACTCCTGCGGAGGGTGATACCGAAACTACAGTAGACAGTAGACAGTAGTCAGTAGTCAGTAGCGCTCCGCGCTCGGGCCGCTGACGCTGACACGCGAACGGTTCGAGAGAGAGGTTTTTTCTACTGACTACTGACTACTGACTACTGTCTACTTCGGAGCGAAGCGACGGATGATCATCGGCATCTGCGGCGGGACGGGGTCGGGGAAGACGACGGTGGCGAGCCGGATTCTCGAATCGGTGAGCAAGGACGAGGTCGTCTTCCTCCAGCAGGACTCCTACTACCGCAACCTCGACGAGCTGCCGCTCGACTTCCAGCGCACGTTCAACTTCGACCACCCGGACGCCATCGACAACGACCTGCTCGTCAGGCACGTCCGCGCGCTCAGGGCGGGGGACGCCGTGGAGCTCCCCGTCTACGACTTCAAGACCTGCGCCCGGCGGCCCGAGACGCTCAGGATCGAGCCGCGGCCGATCATCATCGTCGAGGGCATTCTGGTCTTCAACGACGAGCGGCTGCGCGGCGAGATGGACTTGAAGGTCTTCGTGGACACGCCCGACGACATCCGCTTCATCCGCCGCCTGCGCCGCGACATCGCCGAGCGCGGCCGCACCGCCGAGTCGGTCATCGAGCAGTACCTCTCGACCGTCCGGCCCATGCACATGCAGTTCGTCGAGCCGTCGAAGCGCCACGCCGACGTGATCATCCCCGAGGGCGGCCACAACCTCGTCTCCATCGCGCTCATCTCCGGGCGCATCCGCGAACAACTCGCAGACGCGCGGCGCGCCCCGGCCGCGGGCGCGCGCGTCGCCGTCAGCCTCAGCGCCGAACAGGGAGGGTGAGTGAGTCAGGAGCAGCAGCAACACGACGGGGCCGACGCCGGCCGGCTGGTCGAGGCGGCGACGGGCGCGCGCGAGTGCGCGCTGGCGCGCTACTCGAACTTCTGCGTGGGCGCGGCCGTCGAGGCCGACGACGGGCGCGTCTTCACGGGCTGCAACATCGAGAGCGCGGCCTACGAGCTGACGATGTGCGCCGAGCGCGTCACCATCTGGAAGGCGCTGTCGGAGGGGGCGCGACGCTTCCGCCGCATCGCCGTCGTCGCCGACACCGAGCGGCTGACGCCGCCCTGCGGCGCGTGCCGCCAACTCATCTGGGAGTTCTGCGGCGACATCCCGGTCGTCCTCGCCAACCTGCGCGGCGACTCCGAGACCCTGCGAATGAGCGAACTGCTCCCGCGCCCCTTCGACGCCGACTTCCTCGCCGAGACCGGGGCGAAAGAGTAGACTCATCTCCCGCCGGAGCGGGGCCGTCCCGCCGCGGAGTAGCGCGACCACTAAAGGGAGCGAAGGCTCTGTCCCGCGGAACGAACGATTCGTTAACGGGCACGACCCATTCGTTAACGGGCACGACGGATTCGCTAACGGGCACGAACGATTCGCTAACGGGCGCGGCCGATTGGTTAACGGGAACGACGAATTCGTTAGTGGGCACGGACGATTCGCTAATGGGCACGAACGATTCGTTAACGGGAGTAAATCAGTCGTTCCCGTTAACGAATCGTTCGTTCCCGTTAGCGATTGAGTGGCGGGGAATCCCCGGCGCTGAAATTAACCTAACGCTGTCATAGGTTTACGCGCCGGGCCGGGCGGCAGGCGGCGAGACGTGGCGAAAATGGCGGAGGACGAGAAGGCGGGCGGCGAGGGCGAGGGCGGCTCCGGCGAGAAGGCCGGCGGCGGCGAGACGACGCCGGTCGAGCGCATCCTCAACCGCTGGGTCGGCGACGCCATCCACCTCTTCCTCTCGCTGCTCTCCGTCTTCATCCTCGCCGCCGCGGCCGTCGCCGCCTACGACACGGCCGTCAACGAGTTCCCGAAGCTCCTCGTGCCGGCCGACGAGTACGACGTTCTACAGAAGATCATCCAGAACATCCTGCTCATCGCCATCGCCGCCGAGCTGGGGCTGCTCCTCCTGTTCCACCGGACGAGTTCGGCCATCGAGGTCATCATCTTCGTCATCGCGCGTAAGATCGTCACCCCCGACATCAGCGCGCTCGACCTGCTGCTGAGCGTCGCCGCGCTGTGCGGCCTGCTCGTCGCGCGCTTCTACTTCCTGCCGGGAAAGCCTAAATGAATCTGCCGAAGAGACTGGCCCTCGCGGCGGCGTGCGCCGCCCTCTGCTGTTCGCTGCTCGCGCCCGCCGCGGCCCAGAGGCGTCGCGGCCGCGCCGAGCGCGTTGACCTGCTCGTCTCGGGCGGGACGGTCGTGACGATGGACGCCGCGCGGCGGGTCATCGAGGACGGGGCCGTCGCCGTGCGCGGCGGGCGCGTCGTGGCCGTCGGCCGCCGCGCCGAACTCGCGCGCCGCTACGCCGCCGCCGAGGTCGTGGACGCCGCCGGCCGCGCCGTCATCCCCGGCCTCATCAACGGCCACACGCACATCCCGATGGTGCTCTTCCGCGGCCTCGCCGACGACCTCGACCTCAACGAGTGGCTCACGAAGTACATCTTCCCGGCCGAGGCCAAGAACGTCACGGAGGAGTTCGTGCGCGTCGGGACGCGGCTCGGGCTCGCCGAGATGATCCGCGGCGGGACGACCACCTACTGCGACATGTACTACTTCGAGGACGCCGTCGCCGAGGAGACGGCCCGCGCCGGCGTGCGCGGCCTGCTCGGCGAGACCGTCATCGACTTCCCCGTCGCCGACAACAAGACGTGGGCCGAGGCGATGCGCTACACCGAGGGCTACCTGCGGAAGTGGCGCGGCCACCCGCTCGTCACGCCGGCCGTCGCGCCGCACGCGCCCTACACGGTCTCGGAGGAGCACCTGCGCGAGGTGCGGAAGCTTTCCGACAGCCTCAACGCGGCCGTCGTCATCCACCTCTCCGAGACGCGCAAGGAGGTCGAGGACATCTCGAAGCAGAAGGGCGCGCGCCCGGTCGAGTACCTCGCGCGCATCGGCTTCCTCGGCCCGCGCACCGTCGCCGCCCACACCGTCCACATTGACGAGGGCGAGATCGGCCTGCTCAAACAGCACGGCGTCGGCTCGGTGCATAACCCGGAATCGAACATGAAGCTGGCTTCGGGCGTCGCGCCCGTGCCGGCGATGCTGCGCGCCGGGGTGGCGCTCGGGCTGGGGACGGACGGGGCGGCGTCGAACAACGACCTCAGCATGTGGGAGGCGATGGACGCGGCGGCCAAGCTGCACAAGCTCTCGTCGAACGACCCGCGCGTGGTGCCGGCCGAGGACGCGCTGGCGATGGCGACCATAGGCGGCGCGCGCGCCCTCCACATGGAGCGCGACATCGGCTCGCTTGAGCCCGGCAAGCGGGCCGACCTCGTCGTCGTCGATCTCGACGAGCTGCACCAGACGCCGCGCTACAACATCTACTCGCACCTCGTCTACGCGACCAAAGCCGGCGACGTGCGCACGGTCGTCATCGAGGGCCGCGTCGTCATGCGCGACCGCCGCCTCCTCACCCTCGACGAAGCCCTCGTCAAACGTCAGGCCCGCGACTTTCGTGACCGCATCGCGAGAAGCCTGAAGCAGTAGCCGGGGGCCGGCGGGGGGGCATTTGCACGCCCCCGCGGCGGGCGCGGGCGGCCCGCCGCGAAGGTTTTTCCGCCGCATTCTGCCGGCTTCCGCCTCCCGGCTCCGGTTTTCCCCCGTCCGGGCTTGAACGCGGGGGCAGATGTGGCGATAATGTGTTTCCATCCTCAAGGACGGTTGATAAAGCGAGCAGCCTAGCTCGCTTTTAAATTTCTGGAGTAATTCGTAGTGAAGGGAAGTAACTTAGCCATCCGCATTCCGTCGCAATTCAAGTCCCTCCTCAGCATCCTCGGCGTCGTGGTCTGCGCGGCCGCCGCCGGGGCGCAGACGAGCGCGCCGGCCCCCGCGCCGGCCGCCGTCG
>Ga0196962_10000210_pt1 | contig 29793 bp, 31 predicted proteins | sample S3v_20metaG_FD_183186 | JGI IMG/M metagenome (GOLD analysis project Ga0196962, IMG submission 183186) | Soil microbial communities from Anza Borrego desert, Southern California, United States - S3+v_20 | ecosystem: Environmental > Terrestrial > Soil > Desert | place: USA: California | collected...
GGAGAGAGGGTCGAAGGCGTAGATGAGGCGCTCGATGCCGCTCCGAGGCTACTGGCGCTGGGGCCGGGAACCGTAGTGGTCACGCTCGGAGAAGACGGCGCCGTCTTCTCGGATGGCGAATCCGCGCAGCACCTCACTGCCCCGAAAGTCGAAGTCGTGGACACTACGGGTGCCGGAGACGCGTTTGTCGGGGCCCTGGCCACAAGGCTCGCCGCCGACGCACACCTGAAAGACGCGGTTGCCTACGCCGTACGGGCCGGTGCGGCGGCGGTAACGGAGGCGGGCGCCCAAGGAGCGCTCCCGAGACCCGATGTGGTCGAGGCCTTGTAGGGCGTCAACCCCGTCGCGTAGACCCCGAGAAGAAGACAGGGCCGTACGTCTGGGACGGGTCTGGCTCGAAGCCCGCGTGGTCGAGCAAACTATGTAGCTCGTCGGGGTCGAAGAACCTGATGCCGCCCGTGGAGAGCAAGCGCTGGAGCCGGCGTCCGCGCGGCGTGGCGACGCGCAGGATGCCCATGATGGCGAGGCGCCCACCGGGTTCGAGGACCCGGGAGGTCTCCCGCAGGACTCGTGCGGGATCTCCAAACTCGTTGAGGGTGCCGCCGCAGACGGCGCCCGTGAAAGAGGTATCTGCGAAGGGAAGTTGCTTCGCGGTCGCCCGGATGAAGGACGGCTTCGGCTCGACCGCATGTGCCCGTCGGACCGCTTCTCTCAGCATAGAGGGGGATATGTCTATTCCTACGGCGATGCCGCTGTCGAGGTTGGCGCTGAGGCTACGGGAATACAGTCCTGCGGAGCAGCCCAGGTCGAGGTAGCGGCCGCTTCTGACGGGACGGACGAGACGATGGATGATCTCCAGCTCCCGCTCGTTCGGGAAGGATTCGCCGGTGAGCAGACTGAGGGAGCGCACGCGCCAGAGCGGTTCGTAGCCGCGTCCGGCGCCGGGCAGGAAGTTCGTGAGATTGGCGAGGCTGTCCGCGCCGGTGCGGGACTTCAGGAGATCAAGGTATCCGTCTTTGACCTCGTAGGTTTCACCCGTCGCCGGAGAGCGGGCTTTGCCGCCCAGGATCATACCGTCACTCTCGATACCACCGGCGTAGAGGAGACCCCCGGTATCCGAAGGACGGGGACGGACGATGGAGAGCAACTCCTTGCTTATCATCTAGCGCCGTCTTCTGTCGCGCAGGCGGTTCAGGCGGGCGTCGAAGCCCCTGACGGAGTCGACGAAGGCGCCCGTTTCCTCGGGACGGACGGCGGATTTCAGGGTCGGGTAGGCGCCCTCGTGGAAGATCAGAGGTCCCTTGCGCGTATCACCCAGACGCACCTCGACGACCCTGCCGAGGAACAGGTCGTGGTCGCCTCCCGCGTAGATCTCTGCCAGCTCGCAGTCGATCGCCGCGAGAGCACCGGCCGCAAGCGGCGCCCCCACCGAGCCGTATCCGCCGCCCAAAGAGTGGAGCGCCGGTAGTCCGCTGGAGCGTTCTGGCGAGGCGAAGAGCCTGCTCAGCCCCTCCTGGTCGTCCGCCAGTAGGTTCACCGTAAAGGAGCCTTCCTCCCTGATACGCTGGTTGATACGAGCGTCTTTGTGGACGCTCACCAGGAACAGCAGCGGATCGAGGGAGACGGAGATCACGGCGTTCGCGGTCATGCCTTCGACCTTCTCCTCCCTCCCGCTAGTTACGACCGTCACACCTGTAGGGAAGTGGCTCATCGCGCTCCGCAGGGCGTCGGCGTCGGCCTCCCTGACCTCCCAGTGATACTCTCGCTCGTCCTTACCGTCAGGTGGCATCCACACCTCTTCTGGCCAGCCATACCCTACCTGGCACGCGCGTCTCCCACGAGAGTGTCTCCCGCGCGCAACTCCTGCGGCCACCATCGCCCCACCGTCTCCGCGTCCGAGCCGTACCAACGGCCGAGACGCCTGTTGTGATGGAGGCCGTCAAGAACCTGGCTCTCCGAGCCGGGAAGCAGGGCCGCGTCGACGGGCACGATCCCGTCTCCGGCCACCCTACCGTCTTCGACGAACCGCTCGTAGCGTTTACGTACCCTCGGTGAGGAGGCGCCGTCGGCGACCCTACCGGCGACCGAGAGGTAGCGCAAGCCAGCTTCAGCGTGGAGGGCGCCGGGAAAGAGCTCGTTCACGCGGGTTATCGGAGCGAGGCGCGGTCTATCTGCGACGGTGTGCGGGGTGCCCAGTGTGATCAGGGACTGCACCCTCCTGTGTCCCGAGTAACGCCTGCCTCCATATGGAGGATCTCCGCCTATATACACCCTGCACGCGAGACCGCCAGCCGAGTGTCCCACGAGCACCGCCTTTTTCGGCTCGCCCTCGAGCAGCGCCCTGTCCACAGCGCTCGCGACCTCGAAGACCAGCTGCCCGAAGCCCCGGAAGTATCCCAGGGTCCAGTCAAGGGGTGTAAGGGGGGCAATGTGCACTTCTGAGCCGGAGATCTCCCGCAACAGACTTGCGAAGTTGCGGTAACTGCCCGGCCACCAGGTGGCCCCGCCGACGATCACTATGGGTGCGCCCGACATGCCCGTGAGTATAGCCGCCTTCAGGTGATGCTCGCCTGGAGGCCGTCAATCACGAACTGGACGATGGGGGCGAGACCCGGCGGGTCCACGACCACGAACAGCGTCACGAAAGCGTTGAACGCGATCTCCATGGGAAGGAACTTTACTTCACAGCGAAGAACTCTTGTCAGGGATAGCACGCCACCCACCCCGCAAAGACCGCGCCCGGTCCATGGTCATCTCTCCGATCCGTCCTTTCTCCGCCTCGTAACGCCCGCGCACTTCCTCAGTGAGCGCCTGTACCAACTGCGAAATATCTGCCGGCAGGTCCGCGATGCTCTCTGGCCGGAACGGCAGTCCGAGGAGACCGTAGACGCGTTCCAGTACGGTCCTGATTTCATCCGTCTCGGAGACCAGAACGAGGGCTTCGAGGCGCGCGGAACGGCGCGTGACCCTCTGGGCGAGGCCGGCGTGCTTGACGCCCCGCGGGCCGCCGGAACGCACGGAGTAAGCCCCGGGGCAGAACTCGCCTTCGACTTCGCCGCCCTCCGCTTCGATTCCGACTCGCTGCAGTGCCGAGGCGATGAGATCCAGGCCCTCCGAGTAACGTTCGTAGAGGCCGTGCCGCAGATCCTCTACGGGAAAAGTGAGAGAGAACGACAAAGAACCCCTGTTGGCCGCCACTGCCCCACCCCCAGAGTTCCGCACCAGCACGGGAAAGCCGAGTCCTGAGGCGGCCTCTGTCGCCGCCGCAAAGCCGGGCAGACGGGTCTCCGGCCGGGTTGCCCCGACGTAGCGCGAAGAGGTCCACATCAGGGCTGTGGGGCCGCGTCGGTGCGCCGCGACCTCCTCGAGCACGGCCTGTTGCAGCCCGAAGCCGTCTTCGGGGTCGTCGAATAGCCCTGTGACCAGGATCTCCACGCGCCTATTTGCGGGCGATGAAAAGCCCCGTGTCTTTGGCGATGTGGATGGCTCCCCGCGAGGTCAACTCCTTTTCCAGTCGCCCGGTCAGCTCCGTCACCCTCCGGTCGAACTCGTCGGCGTCGAGTTCCCGCGCCGCAGTGTCTGCCGCCGAGCCAGACAACAGGTAATCGACCAGCGGCCTTACTTCGGTGATGTGGAGCGCGTCTTCGTATCTTCGTAGCGTGACCTCCGAAAAGAAGGGCGACAACTGCTCGGCACCGTTCTCCAGGCTGAACTCGAGATGATTCCCAAAGTAGTAACCGTCAGTCGGCCGAGATCGGTCGAGAATTTGTTGCATCCAACCCATCTCGCCCTGCGTGCCCTCGCCGTTAGTCGCAGCGTACAGGTTGCCATCTGGTTTGAGAACGCGGGTGATCTCCGAGAATGCCCGCCCTCTGTCCGGCACGTGATAGAGCATGTGGTTCGCGACAACGGCGTCGAATCTCCCGTCCCGGAAAGGTAGTTCCCGGACGTCCGCAACCCGGAACTCGAAGCGTCCGTCGGGCTCGAGCCGGGCTTCGGCCTCGGCCACCATCCCGGGCGAGGCGTCCGTCAGCGTGATGGCCCAGTTTTTGGGGAGGAGATCCAGGTTCCCGGTCCACAACTGTCCGGGACCACAACCGACTTCCAGAATGCTGGCCTCGTTTTGTAGATCGAATTGGTCGAGGATCCAACGCGGTAGGCCGTAGGGGTTGGTGCTGAACCGTTCGTGCAACGCGATGCGGGCTTCGAGGTTCGAGGCGTCGCGGTACTGCCTCATTACGTATTCCGGGTCCGAGTACGTCACGCTTTGCCTCCTGGTTGGGTACCTGGCGGGCCGCGACAGCTATGGTGCTAAGATAGCAGCCCGGACGCAGGGTCGGAGAGTACGGAGGACGATGCTCAGGCAGGAAGCCATGATCGCACGCACGCGCAACGTCTGCAGGGAGGACGAACGTCTCAAGGCGGCGATGATGTACGGCTCCTTCGCCCAGGGCGAGGGGGATGGATTCTCGGACATCGAGTTCATCTTGTTTTTCAGGGATGAGGAGCTGGAGGGTCTCGACCAGGAGGAATGGGTCTCCAGGATCTCGCCCGTCGCGGTGTACTTCGTCAACGAGTACGGGAACGGAACGGCGATCTTCGATAATCTCGTCAGGGGCGAGTTCCACTTCGATCGTGCCTCGGAGATGGAGAGCGTCGTCGGCGAGTCGATGAGGGACACAGACTGGCTTCCCTCGCTGGAAGATACCCTCATCCTCGACCGCACCGGGGAGTTGGCCCTACGCCTGCGAAAAATCGTCGGTCCGCCGCCGCAGCGCGACACGCCGGGGCAGATCCGGTTCGTCTGCGACAGTTTCGTGAACTGGTTTATCTTCGGCTCGAACCTCTTCGCCAGGGGCGAGCTCGCGCGTTCGCTCGACCTCCTCGGGATAGTACGCGACCGCCTGCTGCAGATGGTCAGGGTGCTGGAAGGGTCGACATTGCACTGGTTCAACTCCGCGAAGTTCCTGGAGACGGAGATCTCCGAAGCGTCCTACGTCCGCTACGCGGCCTGCACGGCCCGCCTCGATGGGGAAGAGCTGCGGCAGGCTTACGCCTCGGCCTGGGAGTGGGGGAGAGAGCTTATGGCATCGCTCGGAAAGAGGCACGGCGTTGTCCCGCCGACGCCACTCCTCGAGCGGCTCGACCTGCGCTTCGCCGAGACCTTCGGCGGTCCGGAGGGACCGTGAGGTCGGAGGAGACTCAGAACCCGTGGCGGACTCTCGGTTCGAGGGACGTCTACGAGAACCCCTGGATCTCGGTCCGCGAGGACCGCGTGATCCGGCCCGACGGCGAACCTGGCATCTACGGCGTCGTCCACTACAAGAACACCGCCGTCGGCGTTCTGCCCGTGGAGGAGGATCACGTCTACCTTGTTGGCCAGTACAGATATCCCCTGGAACGCTACTCCTGGGAGATACCCGAGGGCGGCTGCCCGGAGGACGAAGAACCTCTGCGCGCGGCCAGGCGCGAGCTGAGGGAGGAGACGGGCCTCGAAGCCAGGAACTGGCGTAAGCTAGGGGAAGCTTACCTTTCCAATTCTGTCGCCAACGAGCGTGCTGTATGGTACCTCGCTACGGGTCTCGTACCAGGGGAGCGTCAACCAGAAGGGACCGAAGTCATAGGCGTTCGACGCGTCCCCTTGCGGGAGGCCGTGGCCATGGCGAGGGACGGCAGGATCACCGATGCTCTCAGCATCCTCGCGCTAACGACCTACGTACTCGAGGCTGACGATGTCGTGGCCGGCTAGGGCAGGCCGCCGCGTACCGGGGGCGCGGTGAAAGTCTGTGCGCTCGCCGGGGGAGTGGGCGGCGCGAAGCTCGCTAGCGGTCTGCGAGACGTGCTGCCGACCGGGGATCTCTCGGTGGTGGTGAACACCGCCGACGACTTCGATCTGTGGGGCCTGCACATCTGCCCCGATCTCGACACGGTCATGTACACGCTGGCCGGTATCTCCAACCCCGACACCGGTTGGGGCATCGCAGACGAAACGTTCGAGACCCTGGACATGCTGGAGCACTACGGCGAGGAGATCTGGTTCAAGCTCGGAGATAGGGATCTCGCGACCCACATACTCAGAACGTCCCGCATGCGCTCCGGGGAGACTCTCACGGAGGTTACGGCCGGGCTATCCGTTGCTCTGGGCGTGGAGAGCGCGGTCTTGCCGATGAGCGACGATCCTGTTTCGACGGTGCTAGAGACCCCCGAAGGGCGCCTCGAGTTCCAGGAGTACTTCGTGCGCCGCGGGCAGAGAGACGAGGTGTTGGGGATCGAGTTGCGCGGTATCGAGGAGGCCAGGCCCACAGAAAGGGTTCTTGCGACGATCAGCGGTGCCGACGCCATCGTCTTATGTCCGTCGAACCCGGTAGTGAGCGTAGGCCCGATCCTTGCCCTGCCGGGAATGACGGAGGCCCTGGCCTCGTCCACCGCCCCGAAGGTGGCCGTCAGCCCGATCGTCGGCGGACGGGCGCTCAAGGGTCCGGCGGACAGGATGCTCGCTTCGCTCGGCCACGAGGTCTCTGCCACGGGCGTGGCCAGGATGTATGCGGGCCTGGTCGAGGGGATGGTCGTCGACCGGACCGACCGGGGTGAACGGGCCGGCATCGAGGCCCTCGGGATGCGTGTGCTGGTAACGGAGTCGGTCATGCGCGGCGTCGAAGACCGGGCGCGACTGGCGTCGGAGACGCTGGAGTTCGGTGCGGGATTGGTGGCGCGATGAGTAGGACCAGGGACGTATCCGCCGTCGTGCCCGTCAAAGATTTGCGGGGCACCAAGAGTCGTCTGGCGCCGATTCTAGATCCCGGCGCCAGGGCAGGGCTAACCCTGTACATGATGGGCCGCGTAGTGCGCGCGATCTTGGAGGCGGGGATCGAGGACGTTTGCGTGGTCAGCCCCGACCGAATTGTCCTGGAAGAGGCGAAGAGACGCGGCGCAACACCGCTCGTCCAGGAAAGCCGCGGGCTCAATCCCGCCCTCGAAGAGGGCCGCCGCAGGGCGTTGGGACTCGGTGCCTCGACGCTCCTCGTGCTCCCCGCAGACCTTCCGCTCCTCGATGCGGGTGATGTTCGGGCGGTGCTGCAGGAGACCGGTGAAGGGTCTTCGGCGGTTATCTCCCCCGACGGGACGCGTTCCGGTACGAACGCGCTCCTAATACAACCCCCCGGTCTCCTGCCCTTCGCCTTCGGGGCGGACAGCTTCGAGGCACACCTTGGGGCTGCCCGCCAGCGCGGCCTGGACGTCAGGATCTGCGACCGACCCCACCTGGCCTTCGATCTCGATACGGTGGGAGACCTGGCCCGCCTCAAAGAGACAGGAGTAGCGCGCTCGTGAGGGGGGTCGAGGTGCTCGGCGTCGAGGGCTTCCCCGAGATCAGCCCCGGCGAAGACCTGAACCGTATGATCTCGGACGCGGTAGCGAGGGACCTGCGTCCCGGCGACGTACTCGTCGTGACGCACAAGATCGTCAGCAAGGCCGAAGACCGTCTGGTCGACCTTCGCACGGTCGAGCCTTCCGCGCTCGCCAAGGGTTACGCGATGCGCTACGGGAAGGACCCGCGCCAGATCGAGGTCGTGTTCAGGGAGAGCCGCCGCATCGTACGCATGGACCGTGGCATCGTCATCTCGGAGACCCATCACGGTTTCGTCTGCGCCAACGCGGGCGTAGACGCCTCGAACGTTCCTGGCGACGACACCGTGTGCCTGCTGCCCGTAGATCCCGATGCCTCTGCGGCGAGGCTCCGCGACGCGCTCGCCGAAGACCCGGGAGTCGAGGTGGCCGTGGTGATCTCGGACTCGTTCGGGCGGGCCTGGCGGCACGGCATAGCGGACGTCGCCATCGGTGTTGCCGGTATGGACCCCGTCGCCGACTACAGGGGGCGGCGAGACCCGCACGGCTACCCCATGGAGGCCAGCGTACTCGCCGTGGCCGACGAGCTCGCCGCCGCCGCTGAGCTGGTGATGGGCAAGACCGACGGAATCCCTCTGGCCATAGTGCGGGGGTATTCGTACTCGCCCGCAGAGGGCAGCGCCAGAGAGCTCCTCATGCCGCCCGATCGGGATATGTTTCGCTGATTCAGCATTTCAGCACGCCGCCAGGCTTCGCCAGGCGGCTTGTCAGCACTTCAGCCCGGCGGCTGCGCCGCCTCGTCAGCCGGCAAGGGTTCGCTCGAAGGCTGAAATGCTGACTGGCTGAAATGCTGACTAGCGAAGGCGAAGCCTGGCGGCGTGCTGGTATTCGAGAAAGCAGGACTTGAGTGAACAACCTGAGAGCGTATCCGATCTACCTCGGTATCAGGGGGTCGTTCGCGTTTTTCTTCACGCTTTGGGCCACCGTGGCGGCCGTCTACCGGATCGAGGTCGTTCATCTGGACCCACTGCGGCTCGTGTTGCTGGGGACGGCGCTCGAGGTCGCTGTCTTCATCTTCGAGGTTCCCACCGGCGTGTTCGCCGACACTTACGGCCGGCGACGGTCGGTCATTACGGGTTGCGTACTGATGGGGTGCGGTTTCGCGCTGGAGGGTGCCATCCCCGAATTCATAACCGTGCTCGCCGCCCAGGCGATTTGGGGTGTGGGGTACACGTTCATCAGCGGGGCTCTGGAGGCCTGGATCGCGGACGAGGCCCCAGAAAGGGATCTGGGAAGGGTATACCTGCGTGGAGAGCAGGCGGACTACATCGGCGCCTTCGCCGGCATCCCCGCCAGCGTGCTTCTCGGTCTCGTCGCGCTGAACCTGCCGCTCATCGTCGGCGGCGTCCTCACCATAGCCCTGGGCCTCGTGCTCATCCTCACGATGCCCGAACGCAACTTCCGACCCTCCCCGCGCGAGGGCCGCTCCTCGTTGCAGCACGCGGCCACCACGGCGCGCAGCGGCGTGCGGCTCGTCCGTTCCAGGCCCGTCCTCTTGACGTTGCTCGCCGCCGCCCTGTTCGCCGGCATGTCCGCGGAAGGTTTCGACCGGCTCAACCCCAAGCAGTTCCTGGACGTCGTGGAATTGCCTTCCGTCGGCGGTCTCGACCCCGTGGTCTGGTTCGGTGTAATCGGGGCCGGGGGCCTCTTCCTTAGCTACCTGACGGCCGGGATCGTGGCCCGCTATTTCGATGTAAGCAGCCCGGCCGTCGCCGCGCGGCTGCTTCTCGCGCTCGATGCGCTCACCATGGCAGGGGTGCTCGCCTTCGCGCTGGCCGGCAACTTCGCGTTCGCGCTTGGGACGTTCTGGTTCGCCACCCTGGTCCGAAGCGTCGCAGAGCCAGTCTACCTGACCTGGATCAACGAGGGCCTGGACCCCAGCGTCCGGGCCACCGTGATCTCGATGAGCAGCCAGTCAGGCGCCCTTGGCGAAGCCTCGGCCGGACCCGTGATCGGGGCCATAGGCAACATCTTCGGCGTCAGGCCGGCCCTGACCGTCGCGGCCCTCATCCTCTCCCCGACCCTCCTGCTCTACGTACGAGCCATGAGAAGCGGGGTAGTCGATCCCAGAGCCAAAGACGCAGGAGAAGGATAGTAGGGGTGCCGATAGGAACGGAACCCGGACTAACGACCTTACCGCGGCTTGTTTAAGTAGCGAACGCTGCATGAAGTCTCGACCTGCACTAGGATTTGTCAGTTAGCACCTATCTTGGTGCAAGACCGCAACACCGGGCCACAGCAGCACGAGACCCCTTAGGGAAGGCCAAAATGTACTGGATCTACGACATATCTCATTGGGCGGGAGCCCTCCTGTTTGCCGTTGTCTTTGTGGGCTTCACCTGTCTGGGCACCGTCCTCATCCGTCCCTGGGTCCGCCAGACCGCCGCCGACCAAGCCGGTTGGAACACGTTGATAGGCGCCGTCTACGCTGCCTACGTAGTGTTCTACGGCATCACGCTCGCCCTGATCGCCGTCTCCGCCTATCAGGGCTACGTAGCCGCCAATCAGACCGTCGGGCGGGAGGCAGCAGCCCTCGGTACGCTCTACCGGGACGTCTCCAGCTACCCGGAGCCGATCCGCGGAGAACTCCAGGCCATGCTCCGCGATTTCACCCGGTATGTGATCGAAGAAGCCTGGCCGGCCCAGCGGCGGGGGATCATCCCCGAGGGAGGAACCGCGCGGACCACCGCGTTTCAGAATAGGCTCCTGTCCTTCCAGCCACAGACGCGATCCGAAGCGATCCTGCACGCCGAGACCATCGAGCAGTTCGGCGTCTTCGTCGATTATCGTCGCCAGCGGCTGCACAGCGTGTTGGCGGGGCTGCCCGATGCGTTGTGGTTCGTCGTCGGCGTCGGTGCGATGCTAAATGCGGTGCTGACTTGGCTGTTCGACGTCAACCGGCTGAAGGTGCACCTGATCCTAGCCGGCATTCTGTCCCTGTTTGTCGCTCTGGTGGTCTACCTGGTCGTGGCGATGGATAACCCGTTCCGGGGAGAACTCAGCGTATATCCCGAGGCATTCCAGGTCGTGCAAAGGAGCCTGATGGAGCCAGGTCGGTAGCCGGTCCCCGAGCACCTGCGGACGGTCCGCTCCCGGGCCGACGAGTAGTTCGCGCAGTTGATGAGGTCACTTGCTGGGTTGCGGCCGGATGGTTTGGTCACTGTGGATAGGATTTTGAGGTGCAGCACGCGGAGCCCGTGTCGGAGGCGAGCTCCTAGTTCTGGCCTTCGGGACTCCTTGCCGTGCCGCCCCGCGAGTACCGCACGATGCGCTAGCTGCCTGTCCCGCTGGCGCCATGGTGGGCCAGGCCGATAGCGGCGAAAGGCCGACGAGGCGGCGGTGCTCGATGAGCTGCGCGCGCCACCCTGAACTTCTCAGCCGAGGAACGGTGGGTGCATCTGCCAGATCTGCCGGCAGGCAGCGTGATTCATTCGACCTTGATCGCGAGGGAGTCACGGATCCGGCGAAGAGCTCCTCCTTCGTGGCCACGAAGGCGTAGTCGTCGAACTCAGCGGACGAGCAAGTTGCCACCGCCTTACCGAGTAGCCGGCCAGGGAGATCCCTTACTCCCCGTAATGGAGGAGAATTCTTTCAATTCCGATGAAAATTATCGGGTTTTTGTTGACGTACGGTTGTTCGGCGCTTAGTATCCGGCGCATGGAGTTACACGGTACGCAGGGTCATGCGAAGGGCCGAATGTCTTTGGTCCCTCGCGCGGGCGCGCGGCGATGTAGCATGTGCGCTTGATCTCAGCCCTTGACTTTCCATTACACGACTTACACTGGAGGATCGCGCGATGCACGAATCCCTGCGTTCGAAGCATAACGACAGAATATTACCTGGTCCGGGGGCGCTCGAGCGGGAGTCCGATCTGCTGGAGGGCGCAGACCCGCGGGAGGTAATCGCGTGGGCCGTGGAGACTTACGGTGAGGGCCTGGCCCTCTCGGCCTCGTTCGGCGGGGGCGAGGGGATGGCGCTGCTGGACATGATCTCCAAGGTCACCGACAAGGTCACCGTACTCACCATCGACACGGGCTTTATCTTCAAGGAGACTGCCGAGTTCCGCGAGGAAGTCATGCGACGCTACAAACTGCCCGTCGAGGTCCTGAAGCCCGAACTCACGATCGAGGAGCAGGTCGAGCGCTTCGGCGAGCAGATGCGCACCTGCACCCCGAACCTGTGCTGCCAGATCCGCAAGATAGAACCCCTCCAGAAGGCGCTGAACCGCTACGACGCCTGGATGACGGGCATTCGCAGGGAGCAGACCCTGCAGAGGGCGGGCACGAAGGTCGTGGCCTGGGAGGAGCGCTACCAGGCCGCCAAGATAGCGCCCATGCCCGACTGGACGGAAGAGCAGGTATGGGACTACGTGAGGGCTCACGACGTGCCTGTCAACCCGCTCCTGCACCAGGGTTACAAGAGCATCGGTTGCGAGCCGCAGACGAGGCCCGTGCACCACGACGAGGATCCCAGGGCCGGCCGGTGGGCCGGAACCGACAAAACGGAGTGCGGCATCCACTTCGAAGGCGGCAAGATCAGCCGCGCGGGTGCCTGAATCTCAGAGATCCCTCTCCAAAAGCGCAGGTTCTATAGCATGAAATTCCTCAGGGAAGACCAGACCTTGAACAAGGTCGAGAAGATCAAGCAGGAGCGCCATCCCCTAGAGGTGTATGGGGCCATCATAAACACCTACTCCAAGGACCTCTCTGCCATGGACGCCGTCCCTGGCGAGGTCGAGCGGTTGAAGTGGGTCGGTATCTACCCGCAGAAGCAGGGCGGCGACGCGTTCATGATGCGAATCAAGATCCCTGGCGGCGTCCTGACGCCGGAGCAGACCAGGGTCATAGGCAAGGTAGCGGCCGACTTCGCGCGGGGCCCCGTGCCCAACCCGCATTTCGGGAACAACTTCCTCGATCTGACCACGCGCCAGGACGTGCAGATGCACTGGATCAAGATGGAGAACGTACCCGAGATCTGGCGCCGCCTGGAGGAGGCCGGCATCACGACCGTGCAGGCCTGCGGCGACTCGGCCCGCAACGTACTCTGTTGCCCCGTCTCGGGACTCGGTCATGAAGAGGCCATAGACGCCTACCCTGTGGCCCAGGCCATCTCCGCCTTCTTTACCGGCAACCGCGAGTACGCAAACCTGCCGAGGAAGTTCAAGATGAGCGTCACGGGATGCCTGGAGGACTGCGCGCAGGCCGAGATCAACGACGTGGGCATGCTCCCCGCCCGCCTGGAAGACGGCACGCTGGGCTTCAACCTTCGCGTCGGCGGCGGCCTCTCGGACGGCCCGAGGATGGCCTCGGATATCGATGTCTTCGTCAGGCCCGAAGATGCGGTGGAGATCACCCGCGGCATAGCCCAGGTCTTCGGCGAGCTCGGGGACAGGGAGAACCGCTGGACCGCGAGAATGCGCTACCTGGTCCAGGAGCTCGGTCCGGAGGCCTTCCGCGAAGAGCTTGCAAAGCGCGTTTCCGTCGCACTCACACCCGCCGGAGAGGACCTGACGAAGAGATACCGTGGCGACCACATCGGGGTCCACCCCCAAAAACGCGGGGGCGATGGTGCGCGTAACGTGGATGGTCGTAGGGGCGGGTTTCAAACCCGCCCCTACACCGAAACCCGCCCGCACGTTTACGTCGGTCTAAACGTACCCGTCGGAAGGATGAGCGGCGAGCAGTTCGAGGAGGCGGGGAGGCTTGCCGGGGAGTACGGGGATGGGGTCCGCCTCGCTACGGACCAGAACTTGATCATTACTGGTGTCCCCGAGGATCGTCTCGACGATTTGCTGGCCGAGCCCCTTCTGGCACGGTACTCCCCGAAGCCCGGGGCGTTCGAGCGTGGCGTTGTGGCCTGTACGGGGAGTGAGTTCTGCCGCTTCGGCATCGTCGAGACCAAGGTCAGGGCCTTAGAGTGGGCCCGCGAGATGGACGAGAGGGTCGGGGATCCTGGCCAGGATGCGGTGAGGATGCACTTCTCGGGCTGCTCGGCCTCCTGCGCCCAGCCCCAGATCGGGGACATAGGCTTCCGGGGCGAGACCGCCAAGACGCGGGACGCGATCGTGGAGGGCGTGGACATAGGGCTCGGCGGCTCCCTTGGCAAGGATGCCGCGTTTATCGACTGGGTGGAGGGCGCGAAGCCGGCCGGGGAAGTCCCCGATGCCCTGGTTGCCGTCTTTGAACAGTTCGAGGAGGAGCGGCGAGAGGGCGAGCGCTTCCACGAGTGGGCCAGGCGCAAGCGTAACGCCGAGTTGCGAGAGGCGCTGCGCAAGCCGGTCGGAGCTGGTCGATAGTGGCCGGCTTCGACATCAGGGAGATGATGAACGACATCGACGAGGCCCCTGGCAAGGTCTGGTTCTGGGACCTGGAGAAGGCGGTGATCGACGCCGACCGTTGTGTGCAGTGCGGCGTGTGCGTCGCGGCCTGCCCGACCGACTCCATCGGCATCGGCGAGGACGACCTTCCGGAGCTCGTCAAGATGTGCACCGGCTGCTCTTTGTGCTGGGACTTCTGCCCCCGCGGCGGCCTGCAGTACGAGTCGACCTGGAAGATCACCGGCGGCTCTAATGGTAAGAGCATCGAGGGCATGGGACGCGTCGAGGAGAGCTACACGGCCCGCGTCAGGAAGAGGATAGACGGCGTGCAGGACGGTGGCTTCGTCAGCGCGCTTCTGATCTCGCTTCTCGAGTCCGGCGAGATAGACGGCGCTCTCTTGGCGCGCGAGAGCGCGACCGAACGCTGGAAGGGCGAGGCTTTTCTCGCGACTACGCCCGAAGAGGTGCGCGCTTGCGCGGGGAGCTTCTACAACCAGACGCTCGCGCTGGGGCACGTCGACTTCGATGGCCACGACCTGCCACCGAACCCCAGGATAGCGGTCGTGGGGACCCCATGTGAGATCGAGGGCATCAAGGCGATGCAGGCGAGGCCATGGACGTGGGGCGGCTCGAAGGTCGAGGCCATAACGCTAACCATAGCCCTGCTCTGCACCAAGAGCTTCAACTACGAGAAGTTGATGCTAGAGGAGATCAGGGACAAGAGGAACGTCGACCTGGATAGCGTAGGACGGGTTGACGTCATAAGGGGGAAGATGATCGTCCAGGATCTCGAAGGCGCGACGATCTTCGAGGAGCCCATAAGGGACTTCCACGGTGCGGCCCTCAAGGGTTGCGACGAGTGCGCGGACTTCATGGGTCATGCCGCCGACATCTCAGTGGGGAGCGTCGGGAGCGCGGACGGTTATTCCAGCGTGATACTCCGCAGCGAAGAAGGCCTGGCCGCCTTCGACAGCGTCAGGGATAGATTAGAGCTTCGGCCCCTTGACAAGCCGCAGGCATTGGATAAGCTAGACGGCTTGGACAAGAGGGTGGCCTTGAATAGTCTCAAGCGGGCCTTCGACCCGGACGCCCCGCTGTTTATAGACTACGAGGAACATCTGAACGACTACGCCGGGACAGACCGCGCCCCGGTGGAGCACGAAGCGGTGAGGTACTAGTTGGAAGGCGATGTAAAGAGGCTCTCTGTGCCGGATGAGCCAACAGAGCTAAAGGCAGAAACCCGTGCCCTACTCGAAGATTCGCCCGAGGAGGGTGGCCGTGTTATCGCCGACGCCGCCTTTGTCTCGGACCTCCTCTGGGAAGAATGGGGGGCCGACCTCGAAGGAGCCGGCATGGACTACGGGCGGTTTCTGGAGATCTCGCGCTCTTACGCGGGCGAATTCAGGTTCTGGGTCGTCGGCGAACGTCCCTGGGAACACTGCGCGGCCGGCCTCGCCGGTCGCCTGTTGCGTAGACTCCCTGCCGGGCAGGTCACTAATCTCGTGGAGGTAAACGGATGAACGTCAGCACCGAATACACTACCATCGCCCCGCACGGCGGCGAGCTCGTCGACCGCAGGGCGCCCGAGGAGCAACGCGGAGAGCTACTCAACAGGGCCGAGGGCTTCGCCAGGGTAACCCTGGCTCCCAGGGCTCTCTCTGATCTGGAGATGCTCTCCACCGGCGTCTTCTCTCCCCTCCCTGGCTTTATGGTCAGCGAGGACTACGAGAGCGTCGTCGAGACGATGCACCTGAAGGACGGCCTGGCCTGGAGCCTGCCGATCACACTCCCCGCGAGCGAGGAAGAGGCGAACGGCATAAGGGTTGGCGAGGAGATCTCCCTCACCGACGAGGCAGGACGCGTTCTTGCCACCATGATCGTCGAGGACCGTTACTCCTACGACAAGGAGCACGAGGCCAGGGAGGTCTACGGTACGACGAACCCCGAACACCCTGGCGTCGCCGCCGTCTACCGCCAGAAAGATGTGCTTCTCGGCGGCGAGGTGACGCTGCTCGTTGACGACCCGAACCCGAAGCCTTTCCCGACCTACCACTACGAGCCGCGCCGCCTGCGGCAGGTCTTCGCGGAGAAAGGCTGGAAGCGCGTCGTCGGTTTCCAAACCCGTAACCCCGTGCACCGCTCGCACGAGTACATCCAGAAGAGCGCCCTAGAGATAGTCGACGGGTTGCTCTTGAACCCGCTCGTCGGCGAGACCCGTTCCGCGGACATCCCCGCCGACGTCAGGATGCGCTCCTACGAGACGATCCTGAGGCGCTACTATCCCAAGGACCGGACGATGCTGGCCGTCTTCCCCGCGGCGATGCGCTACGGCGGACCCCGCGAGGCTATCTTCCACGCCATCTGCCGCAAGAATTACGGCTGCACACACTTCATCGTGGGCCGCGACCACGCCGGACCAGGCAAGGACTCCAGCGGCAGGCCGTTCTACGGCGACTACGACGCCCAACACATCTTCGATGAGTTCGAGGAAGGCGAGATCGGGCTGACCCCCCTCTTCTTCGAACACGCCTTCTTCTGCCTGCAATGCCAGGGGATGGGAACCACCAAGACCTGCCCCCACGGTCAAGAGAACCACGTGTTTATCAGCGGTACGAAAGTCCGCGAGATGCTCTCCAAGGGCGAGTACCCTCCCCCCGAGTTCTCCCGCCCCGAAGTCATCGAAGTGCTCATGGAGGGACAGCGGACCTAGCAAGATTGTTAAGGATACGTTAAAATCGCAACAGTAGGTAATCAATAGTCAAGGAGCGTTAACAAATGGAGAATGGGACGAGGTTTGGCCGCGGCTTCACGCTGTGGTTCACGGGCTTATCCGGGGCTGGCAAGACGACCATATCGGAGATCGTCGAGCACGAGCTCAGGAACCGCTTTCGCAAGATAGAGGTTTTGGATGGGGACATCGTGAGGACCAATCTATCCAAGGGCCTTGGTTTTTCCAGGGAGGACAGGGACACCAACGTCTTGAGGATAGGCTTCGTCGCCGACTTGTTGACGCGCAACGGGGTGGGTGTGATCGTCAGCGCCATCTCGCCCTTCAAGGAGGTGCGTGACGAGGTAAGGCGCAACATCGGGGAGGACTTCATCGAGATCTTCGTCGATGCTCCGCTGGAGGTTTGCGCCGAGCGGGATGTCAAGGGCCTCTACGAGAAAGCCTTCGCCGGGGAGATCCCGCAGTTCACCGGTGTCTCCGACCCTTACGAGGCGCCCGCCGCGCCCGAGTTGCACATCAAGACCGATGAAGAGGAGCCCAGGGAGAGCGCGGCCAGGGTCATCGTTCACTTGGAGGAGCTCGGCTATCTCACACCTGTCGAGGCGTTCAACCGGGCATAGTCTGACGTGATAGATCCCGCTCCCGCCCTCTTCGGGCTTCTCGTCGGTTTCCTCGTAGGCCTCACTGGGGTCGGGGGCGGGTCGCTCATGACGCCCTTTCTGGTGGCTGTGATGGGGGTGCCTGCTCCGACCGCCGTAGGGACCGACCTGACCTTCGCCACCCTTACCAAGCTGACGGGATCTTTCCAGCACTTCAGGCAGCGTTCCGTCAACCTCGAGATCGCCGTCTTTCTGGGGTTGGGCAGCATCCCAGCCGGTCTGCTCGGTGTCGGCACCCTGGAGTGGATCAGCGGCTCATTCGACCCCGCGAGGGTCGAGTCGATCATGATCACGATCATAGCCGCGACCCTCGTTCTGGTAGGGGCGTCCCTGATCTACCGCGACTACTTTATGCCGGAGAGGAGGAAGGGGCCGAAGCCTGGTCAGTGGACTGGCAAGGGCAGGATGAGCCGAAGGCGCCGGGCTTACACCGTTCTTTTCGGGGCCATGGGCGGTTACCTGGTCGGGCTCACTTCTATCGGCTCGGGGAGCATAATGGCGGTAATACTGCTCCTTCTCTATCCCATAGCACCGGCCGTTATAGTCGGCACCGACATCACACACGCGATGGTCCTCTCGTTCGTCGTCGGCATAGCCCACATGACGCAGGGCAACGTGAACTTCGGCCTGGCGGGGACCCTGCTGTTGGGCAGCATCCCCGGCGTCCTTATCGGGAGCCGGCTGGCGCCCTGGATCCCGGGCAAGCCGCTCAAACTGATACTGGCCATCATGCTGATCTTCGTGGGTACGCGCCTGCTTCTCGCTCACTGACGCTATTCAAAGAGGATATACCCTCTTTGAATAGCGCATTCAGCTATCAGCAAGAACAAAAAGCTGACCGCTGAAAGCTGACTGCTGATAGCTCTAAATTTACAGGCTACTGGCCTGGCGGATCAGGCCGCCGTCGACGAAGAAGGTGCTTCCTGTTGAGTATGAGGAGGCGTCCGAGGCCAGGTAGACGGCCATGGAGGCGACATCCTCGGGCTGCCCGATCTTGCCGAGGGGAATCTCCTTGAGCAACTCCTGTCTCTGCTCGGGATGTTCGTCGAGGTTCTTGTTGATCGGGGTCTCGATGGCGCCGGGGGCGATGTTGTTTACGGTGATGCCGTGCGGGGCCAGCTCGACTGCGATGGTCCGCATCAGCATCCTGACGCCCCCTTTGGCCGCACAGTAGGGAGAGTTCGTCGGCATGGGCAGGTCCTCGTGCACCGAGGAGACGTTGATGATGCGCCCCCCATCTCCCTGGGAGACCATCTGGCGGGCGGCCTCCTGGCAGCCGAGCCACACCCCCATGAGGTTGACCGAGATCACCTTCTCCCACACTTCTAGGGGCGTCTCCAGAAAGGGGATCTTCTGTTCTATGCCCGCGTTATTGACCATGACGTCGAGGCGGCCGAACTCGTTGACGGTCTGCTGGATAAGGCGCTTCACACCATCGGGCTCGGAGACGTCGGCCTGTACGGAGATGGCCTTGCCCCCGTTTTTCTCTATCTCCTCGACCGCTTCCTGTCCTTCTTCTGGGTGGCTTCTGTAGTTGATGGCCACCGAGGCCCCTTCCCGCGCGAAGGCGAGGGCGATAGCCCTGCCGATCCCGAGGGAAGAGCCCGTTACCGCGGCGACCTTATTCTCTAGTTGCACTGCTAACCTCCCTCTCGGATAGTCGGAGCGCGCAGTTGACCAGCGCCAGGTGTGTAAACGCCTGTGGGAAGTTGCCCACCATCCTCTGTGCGCGCGTGTCGTACTCTTCGCTGAGTAGCCCCACATCATTACGCAGCGCGAGGAGGCGATCGAAGAGTTCCTCGGCCTCGCGCTTTCGGCCTATGCCCCAAAGCGCGTAGACCATCCAGAAGCTGCAGATCAAAAACGAGCCCTCGCGCCCTGTGAGGCCGTCGTCGGATTGGTCTGTTCGGTAGCGAAGTACGAGGCCGTCTTCGGTCAGCTCGCTCTGGATCGTCTCGACGGTACTGATTACCCGCTCGTCGTCGTAGGGCAGAAACCCCATGCGTGGGATGAGCAGCGCGCACGCGTCGAGCGCCGTGGAACCGTAAGCCTGGGTGAATGTCCCCCGACTGGCGTCGTAGCCTTTCTCCAGGACGTCGGCGTGGATCTCGTCCCGCACGGCCCGCCAGCGCTCCACGGGACCATCGAGCCCGAAACGCTCCACGCCCTTGACCAGAGAGTCGAACGCGACCCAGCACATGACCTTGGAGTAGACGAAGTGCTGCATCTCCCCGCGCGACTCCCAGATCCCGTTGTCGGGCCTCGTCCAGGCCTCTTCCAGGCGCCCTGCGAGCCAGCGCTGCAGTTCCCAACCCCTCTCCACAGGGACGATCCCCGCCGTCCGACCCACGTGCGCGGCCCCGATCACCTCACCTGGCACATCTCCCTGGACCTGGCCCGCGGCGTCGTTGCCGACACGGACCGGCGTGGCGCCTTCGTGGCCGGGGAGCCAGGGCAGTTCGTACTCGGGCAGGCGGCGGGCGCCGTCGATGCCGTACATGATCTGCGCGTCGGCGGGGTCGCCGGCGACGGCCCTTAGCACCCATTGCTGCCAGGCGCGGGCCTCCTCCAGCAGGCCTGCTCCTATCAGCGCGCCGAGGGTGAAGGAGCTATCGCGCAGCCAACAGTAACGGTAGTCCCAGTTCCTGGAGCCGCCAAGGGTCTCGGGGAGCGAGGTCGTGGCAGCGGCGACGATGCCGCCGCTCGGCCTGTAGGTCAGCCCCTTGAGGGTAAGGAGGGACCGGTACACGGCGTCCTGGTTGCGACCTTCGTAGCTGATGCCGCCGGCCCAATCGAGCCAGAAGCGTTCCGTGTCGTCCACTGCCTGCAGACCGTCGATGGCCACAGGACGCTCACCGAAAGAAGGCGCCCAGGTGAGTACGAAAGGGACGCGCTCTCCCTCAGAGAGCGTGAACCGGGAGAGGATCTCACCGCCCACCTCCTCGTGGGGGGCCGATGCGCGCAGCCACAGTGCGTCCGGGCCGGCTACCGCACGCACCTCACGACCTTCTGTGGTGACCCATGGGACGACGTGCCCGTAGTCGAAGCGTATCCTCAGCCTACTCGTGACCGAAACTCTGCCCCTTACGCCCTCGACGACCCTGACCAGGTCGGGCGCCACACCGCGGGGAGGCATACAATCGATCACCCTCATGGCGCCGGTCGGAGTCTCCCACTCGGTCTCCAGGACGAGCGTGTGTCCCCTGTAGCGGCGCCTCGTGCAGCGGCCGCCCGAGGTGGGGGCCAGACGCCAGCGGCCGTGAGAGTCGTTGCCGAGCAGCGCGGCGAAGCAGGCCGGCGAATCGAAGCGGGGGAAGCACAGCCAGTCCACAGAGCCGTCGGAGCCGACCAGGGCCGCGGTCTGCAGGTCTCCCACCATCGCGTAGTCTTCGATCCTCCCTGGCATCAGACCCTACTCCGTATCCCAGTACTCTTATTCGTCAGGATCATGGCCAATGAACTATGCCAGAGCCTGAGATATGCGGCCACCGTTTCAGGTTCACGAAGTGCAAGGGATTGCCGCATTACGATTGCTGATCTTGGCCCCGCGGCGCGCGTCTCTTGTAGACTAGGTGCGTTAGCGAGCACACGCTGAGGAGAGACTCTTGGTAGGGAACGGCACCGCCCCGACGTTCGGGTTGTGGTACGACTTCAGGCAAAGGTTACCGCTCGGCGACTACGCGCGGTTCTATGCCGAGTGTCTGGAGGAGATCGAAGAGGGAGAGAGGCTTGGTTTTGCGGGAATCTGGCTCTCCGAGCACCATTTCGTGGACGACGGGTACCTGCCCTCGCCGCTCGTGGCCGCCGCCGCGATAGCCGCCAGGACCAGGACCATGACCATCGGGACGAACGTGCTCCTGTTGCCGATGCACCATCCTCTGAGGGTGGCTGAGGATGCGGCGGTAGTCGACCTCATCTCAGGCGGGCGGTTCGTGCTAGGGGTCGGCCAGGGCTACGTGCAGCACGAGTTCGAGACGCTCGGCTTCGAGCGGAAGTACAGGCCCTCGCTCTTCGAGGAGGGGATCGAGGTGATCCGTCACGCCCTCGGAGAGGGGAGGACGGGCTACGAAGGTAGACGCTGGAGATTCGACGACCTGCCTTTCGGCCCACGCCCCGAAGGCAGGCTCCCCCTGTATATCGGAGCTTTTGCGGACCCGGCCATCGACCGCGCCGCACGCCTCGCCGACGGGTTCCTGGCTTCCGCGGGCGGGGGCGCCTTCGGCGAGACGCACAGGAAGGTCCTGGCGGCGCTGGAGCGGCACGGGCGCGCCGGAGAGGCGTTCCCTTACGTGGCCTCGGGAGTGCTCTTCGTGGATGAGGATGCTGGGCGGGCCAGGGAGATCGTCGGTCCCGCCATCGCCTACCAGCGCACGCGCTACGCCGAATGGGGTACCGACAGGGACAAGCCGCGTCCGGGACCGATCAGGGAGGAGGATCTACCCTGGGAGAGGTATCTGGTCGGCACGCCAGAGGAGGTTGCGCAAGCGTTGATCGAGCTGTACCAGGAGGCGCCTTACGACCACCTCTGCTTCTGGGGACGTCTCCCTGGTGTCACCCACGAACAGGCCCTGGCCAACATGCGCCTGTTTGCCTCCACAGTCGCCCCGCGCGTCCGCGACGCGGTCGAGGTTTGAGGGCGATCCCGGGCGTACTGGACGAGGATCGGACCGCCTTCCTCGTGCGCCAGAGGGTGGCCCGGCTCGCTACCTCAGATGGGATGGGCAAACCGCACGCCGTGCCCGTGTGCTTCGCCATGGCGCGGGCTTCGATCTTCATAGCCCTCGACGAGAAGCCGAAAGACGTACCCGTAACCCGACTCAAACGCGTCAGGAACATCCTCGAGAACCCCGAAGTAGCGCTCATCGCGGACAGGTACGCCGAGGACTGGGAACTGCTTGCTTTCGTAATGGTGCGCGGCAGGGCCGAGCTTCTGGACCCCGGCAACGAGGAGCACACCGCCGCCGTGAGGCTCCTGCGGGGCAAGTACCACCAGTACGAGGCGATGCGCATAGAGGAGAACCCCATCATCGCCATACGTCCCGAGAGGGCTGCCTCCTGGGGCGCCCTCGACGCGCCGGAGTCCTCTGAGCCCCAGATCCTCGACACGATCCACGGCCGCCGCTCCGTCAGGAAGTATCTCGAGAAGGAAGTGTCCGAGGACCTTGTCGAGCGGGTACTCGAAGCCGCCAGGTGGGCACCATCTCCCCACGGACGACAACCCTGGCGATTCGCCGTGTTCACCAAAGAGGCGACCAAAGAGCGTCTGGCCCGCGCGATGGGCGAGGAGTGGAGGGCGAATCTGGAGATGGACGGCCAGAGCGTAGAGATCGTAGAGAAGCGTCTCGAAGGCTCCCGCAGGCGCCTGCTCGAGGCGCCTGTATTGGTGTTGATCTGCCTCTACCTCGAAGACCTCGACGCCTACCCAGATGCGGAGCGCCAGTGCGGCGAGAGGACGATGGCCGTACAGTCTTTAGGAGCTGCCGCCCAGAACGCGCTGCTCGCTGCCTATGACTCGGGCCTCGACGCGGGCTGGATGTGCGCGCCACTCTTCTGCCCCGAGAGGGTGGTCGAGGCGCTTGGTCTCGATCCGAGCCTGGTTCCGCACGCCCTGCTCACGCTGGGGTACGCCGAGGGGGACCCCCCGAAGCGTCGGGGACGGAAGTCCCTCGACGAACTCGTCGTTTACAGGGACTGACGGCGCCGGGCATGAGGCTTCTTTACCGTAAGCGCGACAAACATTTCGGTACTTCGGCTTTGTTGGAGAGGCACCTGATTTGGTCGTGCTCTATCTGTGGCATATAGAGTTCCGCATACGAACGTAAACTCGATAAACTTTGTCGGATATACGCTAGAATGTGCGCTTGTGTGGTGTAGACGGAGTTAGGAGAACCCATGACGGAGCAGGAGATACAGGAGAAAGGTTATGCGAACCCCGACGCCCTTGTTAGTACCCAGTGGGTCGCAGAGAACCTGGACGACACGGAGAACGTACGCATAGTCGAATCGGACGAGGACGTGCTCCTCTACGACATAGGCCATGTCCCTAACGCCGTGAAGATAGACTGGGTCGAGGACTTGAACGATCCCTTGATGCGCGACTACCTCGACCCGGAGCACTTCGCCTCCCTCATGGCCGAGAAGGGCATCTCTCCCGATACGACGGTCGTCTTTTACGGGGATAGGAACAACTGGTGGGCCACGTACGCCCTGTGGGTCTTCCGCCTGTTCGGCCATGAGAACGTCAAGGTGATGGACGGAGGAAGGGTCAAGTGGGAGGCCGAAGGCAGGGAGATGTCCCAGGAGACGCCTTCCTTTCCTAACGCCCAGTACCCCACCCCGCAGCGGGATGACTCGAAGATCAGGGCCTTCCGCGAAGACGTAATGGCGCATCTCGAGAAGGTCCGCTCCTCCGAGGGAGGACTTATCGACGTGAGAAGTCCCGGGGAGTACAGAGGAGAGTTGCTGCACATGCCCGACTACCCCCAGGAAGGAGCCCTGAGGGGGGGGCATATCCCGGGAGCGGCGAACGTGCCGTGGGCGAGAGCGGCCAACGAAGACGGCACCTTCAAGAATGCGCAGGAACTGCGCGAGATCTACGAAGGAGAGGCGGGTCTCAGCCCCGATGAGGACACGATCGCCTACTGCCGCATAGGGGAGCGCTCCTCCCACACCTGGTTCGTGCTCTCGTATCTGCTCGGGTACGACAACGTAAAGAACTATGATGGCTCGTGGACCGAGTGGGGCAACACCGTTCGGGCTCCCATAGAAAGATAGCAATTTGGCAGCGAAGCCAGGGGCGTCGGATCGCAAAAGGAATGGTGCCGCGCTCCTGGTCGAGCACGCCAAAAATCCTCGCCACAAGAACGTGGAGGGCGTACAAGAAGAAGCCGACGTCGTCGTACCAGGCGGCAGCCCCGAGTGTGGGGGGTCGGTGGTCGTCTACCTCAAGGGGGGCGACGACGGCAAGATAGAGCGGCTCTCCTGGACGGGTCAGGGCGACACCATCAGCATGGGAGCCACCTCCATAGTGCTCGAGCGCATCCTGGACGAGGGCCTCAGCATGGAAGAGATCCTCGAGATGGACTACGAGGAGTTCGTCGATTCCCTGGGTAGAGAGGTTATAGGTAGCCGCAGGAGGCATGCTACGCTGGGGCTCTCCACCATAAAGGGCGCTATAAGGATCTATCAGAGGAAGAGCCGGTCGGCAGTCAAGGAGCGAGCCGGAGGCTAGGTTCCGTGTTGGCAGCCGTCGTCGGAGCCTTTCAGCATAGACGTCACGCCCGGTCCAGCTATTAGAGCCGGGAGGGGAAAGCCGAGATCCAGGCGCTCTACGGCGAAACGCTGCACGGTCTGCGCTACGAGAGCCTGACTTTTCGGGATAGATCGACCCGAAGTCCGTCCGGCGGATAGGCTGCCACCGAAAGGCACGTGCGGGTGCTGCAGGCCACGCTCCGCTAAACTCTACGTTCGTGAGCGATGCAGGCGAGAACACATCTGGGCGGCTGTGGGGAGGTAGGTTCGGAGCCTCACCCGCAGAGGCCTTCGAGCGCCTCAACGCCTCCATCCCCTTCGACATCCGTCTAGCTCCTCACGATGTACGTGGCTCCATTGCCCACGCGAGGATGCTGGGGGTGCAAGGGATCATCTCCGATGGCGAGTCAGCGATGCTGGTAAGTGGGCTCGAAGCGGTGCTGCGGGAGGTTGAGGCGGGGGAGTTCACGTGGGATCTCTCGGACGAGGATGTGCACACGGCGGTAGAGCGCAGGCTGAAGGAGCTCGTGGGCGACGTGGCGCTCAAGCTGCATACCGGCCGCAGCCGCAACGATCAGGTAGCCCTCGATCTGCACCTCTTCGCCAGGGACGCTGCAGAACGGATCAGCTCGGACATACTCGCCGCGATGCGGGCACTCCTCGGGCTGGCCGAGACGAACAAGGACATCGTTCTACCCGGATACACCCATCTTCAGCGCGCGCAGCCGATCCTGCTCTCCCACCACCTGCTCGCCCAATTCGAGGCGTTGCGCCGGGACCTCCGAAGGTTCGAGGCCGCCAGGGAGGCGGCGAACGTCTCGCCGCTGGGGGCCGCGGCGCTCGGCGGCACGCCGCATCCCGTAGATCCCAGGCTCACGGCGGAGGAGCTCGGGATGGAGCCGTTCACCAACTCGCTGGATGCGGTCTCGGAGCGGGATTTCGCCCTTGACCTCCTCTACGCCTGCGCCGTACTCGGGGTGCACCTGAGCAGGCTCGGGGAGGAATGGGTGCTTTGGACCAGCGCCGAGTTCGGGTTCGCCACCTTGGACGACGCTTACTCTTCGGGTTCGTCCATTATGCCCCAGAAGAAGAACCCCGACGCCTACGAACTCATGCGTGGTAAGACAGGCCGTCTGATCGGGGATTTGAACGCGGTCCTGATCACCCTCAAGGGACTCCCACTCGGCTACTCGAAAGACCTCCAAGAGGATAAAGAGCCTCTCTTCGACGCGGTCGACTCTATGCTCGCCATGCTCGCCATTCTGCCCGAGATGCTGCGAACGGCGCGCTTCCACGGAATACGGATGGCCGAGGCTGCGGGGGGTTTCGCCCTCGCCACGGAGCTGGCTGACTTCCTCGCGGCAGGGGACGTTCCTTTCAGAGAGGCGCATCACGCCGTGGGGAGGCTCGTGCGGAGGTGCGAGGAGCTGGGAGTGTCGCTGGAGGACGTGCCGCAAGTCGAGCTCGCGGCGGCGCATCCCGCGCTCTCGGAGGTGCCAGAAGGACTGCTTACGCCGCGCGGGAGCGTGCGCAACAAGCGGTCGGCCGGCTCCACGGCCCCGGCTTCCGTCGATGAGCAGCTCAGGCAGGCGAAAGCGTTTCTGGAGACGGTGGAAAGCCACTCGAAAGGCCACCTTTCGGAAGGGAGTGACAGATGCGGTTAGTACAGATGTCCGACGTCCACGTGGGTTCTGGACTGTTTCGGCCGGACCTCCTGGAGGCCACTATCGAGGAGAGCAACGCCCTGGAGCCGGACCTCGTGGCCATCGTGGGGGACCTTACGATGGAGGGATACCGCTGGGAGTTCGAGGAGGCGAGAGAGTTTTTCGACCGACTTGAGTGTCCGAACGTCCTGTACGCGATGGGCAACCACGACGCCAAGAACGTTGGCTACAGGCATTTCGAGGAGTTCTTCGGCATAAGGGAGAGGTCGGCCCGGATCCCCGTCCCCGAAGGAGAGGCCAAGGTCGTCGTGCTTGACTCTACCAAGCCGGATCTCGACGAGGGGGAGGTCGGGCGCGAGCACTACAGCTGGCTCGACTCCGAGTTCCGGGGCTGGGATCGTGGACCGAGGATACTCATGATCCACCACCACATCCTCGCCGTTCCCGGCACGGGACGCGACGTCAACAACCTGCGCGACGCGGGCGACGTGATGGCCATCCTGCGCGAACTGAAAGTCGATATGGTCCTCTCGGGCCACAGGCACGTCCCTTACGTCTGGAGCATCTCGGGGGTGAGGATCGTCCACTCGGGCACCGTATCGTCCATGCGCGTACGCGGCACGATGCCGCCTTCTTACAACGTCATCGAGATCGACGAACAGAACGTCAGCATCACCCTGCACCAGCCTGGCATGGGCGAGGCGGGCCGCGAGCCCCTCGCCTCCTTCTCCCGTACTCCCGTGACCACGAGCGAGTTCTACCCGGACTTCGAGCGCTTCGTCCTCTACGACCGGCTGCCGTTCCTAAAGTGAAGCACACGTACCGTGAGCTGGTACCCTGAAGGACCGAGATCAGGAGGAGACACTGTGTCGACCGAAGAGAACAATCGTCTGGCCAGGGAAGCCATTCGCATCTGGACCACAGGAGATCTGGGTGCCGCCGATGACGTCTACGCTCCCGACTACATAAACCATCAACACCACGACCCTGAGGACCCCCGTGATCTCCATGGTGTGGAGGCTGAAGTCCTTCGTGGCGGAGTTTCGCAGTGCCTTCCCGGACTTCCACGACTCGATCGACATCCAGGTCGCCGAAGGTGAACTGGTAGTCACCCGCTTCACGTCCATGGGTACGCACCGGGGCACGTTTATGGGTGTCGAGCCCACGAACAGGGAACTCGTCTGGACCGGGATAACCATCGACCGCGTCTCCGGGGGCAAGATAGTGGAGAGATGGGCCAACTGGGATATGATGGGCATGATGCAGCAGCTCGGCGCCATCTCATCATCCGGAGAGATCTCCGAAGAAGCAAGTCCTACTTAAGCGTACAGGCGATTCCTCGACAATAGATCTCTTGCCGGGCGACTACAGAAATTCTTCAGCCTCGCTGAGCTGGCCCGTCTTCTCGAAGGCCTGACGCAAGAGCAAGCGTCCCTCTTCGCGTTCCTCCTCTGTACGGGCTTTCTCCAGCACGGTCTTTACGGATTCCTCGATGGCTTCGGGCTCGAAAGTGATATCCGGCAGGGCGATGACGACTTCCCTGATCTGGCGGTAGATAAAGTCGGGTTCCCCAGCGTATACCCACCCGCGGCGGGCGAGGACCCAGGCCCAGCCTTTCATACGGATGGTGTTCTCTATGTCCTCGTCTTCGAGACCGAACATCTCGATCCTGAGCCTGTGTGCCGTTATTAGCTCCGGCTTTATGCGTACTGTCGTTGGCATGGAAACAGTTTAACAGCGACGCCGTAAGAGCCATCAGCCGTCAGCCATCAGCTTTCAGCAGAACTAAAGAGCTGAAGGGGCTGCCCAGTATGGTATGGGAGGGTCGACCTTCCTAGAACCCGCTATTGCAGGACTTGCCCCGACTTTATCTTCGCCGCGAACCTGTCCCCACCGAGATGATAGGCGATATGATGCCAGGCTGGAGCATCGAGGAGGAGCACATCTGCTTTGTAGCCTGGCGCGAGCCTGCCGACGTCGGCGGCGCCGAGGACATGAGCCGCGTTGGCCGTGCAGGCGCAGAGGGCTTCTGCCGGAGAGAACCCGAGGCGGGTGCACGCCAGGTTCATCACCAGCGGCAGCGACTCGCAGAATGAGCTTCCAGGGTTGAAGTCTGTGGCTAGCGCTACGATCGCTCCCTCGTCGGCCAGGAGCCGTGCCGGAGGGAGGGGCAGGTCGAGGAAGAGCCCGCAAGCGGGGAGGAGTACGGCCGCGACGTCGCTCCTCGCCAGCAGGCTGGCCGCTTCATGCTTCGTGGCTTCGAGGTGGTCTACGCTACGGGCGCCGAGCTCGAGGGCCAGCGGGATCGCACCCCGCTCGGAGAACTGGTCAGCATGCAAGCGGAGCGCAAGCCCGTACTCTTGGCACGCTTCCAGGTAGCGCCGTGCTTCAGGCACCTCGAAAGAGCCACGCTCCAGGAAGATGTCGGCGGATCCGGCCAGGGGCGCTGCTTCTGGCAGCACTTCATTGATCACGAACTCTACGTACTCGGCCGCGCTATCGAACTCGGGCGGGATCGTATGGGCCCCGAGGAAGGTAGGATATACGTCTACGGGACTGCGCCTTCCTGCGTCCTGGATGGCACGCAGGGACTTCAGCTCCGTCTCGCGGTCTAGACCGTAGCCCGACTTCGCCTCTGCGGTCGTCGTCCCGTGCTCCAGCATCCAGCCGAGGTGACGCTCGACGGAGGACCGAAGATCGCGCTCACTACCGGCACGTGTCGCCGCGACCGTCGAGCGGATACCGCCACCGGAAGCATGGATCTCCTCGTAGGTAGCCCCCGAGGAACGCAGCTCGAACTCCGCCGCCCTGTCTCCCAGGAAGGCCGGGTGCGTGTGGCAGTCTACGAGGCCAGGAAGCGCCACCTTCCCACGCCCATCCACACTCTCGTAGTCAACGCCGGATGGAAGGTCATGCCAGATCTCCGCTGGCGGGCCGACTGCGGCGATGCGCTCACCCGCGATAGCTATCGAGGCGGGGGAGTGAATGCGCAGTGCTCCGAAACCCCTGCCCCGGAGAGGTCCCGAGCCCGCCGGGGTGACGGCGGCGGCGAGGTCGTGGATCAGTAACGTGGCCTCAGCCATTCATGCGACAGGCCGGAACGGGCGCAACTCGTCATCTCCCTCTCTTACGACGCCGTAGCTCGATTCAGGCACCTCGTTCCACGCCCCTGGTAGGTCCAGAAGCGGTTCTGAGACGATGATCCGCGCCTCGTCTGAGACCTCTCGAAGGCGCGGCCGCTCAGGGTAGAGCTCCCGAAGCGTCCTGACGTCGGTGGAGTAGTAAAGCGTGCGAGACTTGCCTTCGCTAGAGTACCTGAACCCCCAGACGCTGTTCCCGTCCGTGGTCCCGATCGTCATCTGGATGGGGTGCTCAGTGCCGTGGCGGCGTCCCACCTCCTCGACGTGCCCGACCATCCTCTCCACTGCCCGCGGGGGATCGTCCTCCAAGCCGAACGTGAGGGCCAGGTAGAACATCAACTCCGAATCGGTCGAGCCCTCGATGGAGGCGTAAAGCGAGTCGTCCACGGCCAGCGCCAGGTCGCGTTTCATGCGATGGAAGTCGCGCACGAGGCCGTTGTGGACCCAAAGCCACCTGCCGTAACGGAAAGGGTGGCAGTTGGTCTGTTGCACGGCCGTGCCCGTAGAGGCTCGGATGTGGGCCAAGAACAAAGGCGACTGTACGTGGGAGGCGACCTCTCGGAGGTTGCGGTTGTTCCAGGCCGGCTCGATGGAGTGGAAGACGGCCGGGGTCTCGGTATGGGTGGCGTAC
>Ga0196962_10000212_pt1 | contig 29682 bp, 20 predicted proteins | sample S3v_20metaG_FD_183186 | JGI IMG/M metagenome (GOLD analysis project Ga0196962, IMG submission 183186) | Soil microbial communities from Anza Borrego desert, Southern California, United States - S3+v_20 | ecosystem: Environmental > Terrestrial > Soil > Desert | place: USA: California | collected...
GACGATGGCGTCGGCATTGACCCCCGAGGTGGTCACGTTGCCGCTGGTGATGGCGATGTCGCCCGAGGTCACGAAGGCGAGGATGCCGAGGCTCTCGTCGCCGGCGGTGGCGACCTCGTCGCTGGTCACGGTCGCGTCGACCGCGGCCGAAGCGAAGATCGCGCGGGACTGGCCGCCCGTCGTCGCGACCGAGCCGCTGTCGATGACGACCGAGCCGGTCGCCGCCTCGAACCCGGCCTGGCCCTGGATGCCCGCCGAGCCGGTGCCGTCGGTGGTGATGGTCGCGCTGGTGACGTTGACGTCGCCGGTCGCCGAGATGGCGTTGATCCCGGGCGCGCCGTCGCCGTGGGTCTCGACGCTGCCGCTGTCGACGACGACGTCGCCGGCGCCCCGGCTCAGGGCGACGATCGCCCGGTTGGTCGTGCCCGGAGCGGTGCCTCCGCCGATCTCGACGCTCGCGCTCGTCACATTGACGTCGCCGGCATTGCTCTGGGCGATGATCCCTTCCGAGATCGTCGCCCCCGAAGTCGCGACCGAGCCGCTGGTCACGCTGACGTCGCCGGTCGTCGCGGTGGCGAAGATGCCGCGGCCGCGGTTGCCCGTGGTGGCGATGCTCGTCGACTGGACGACGACGTCGCCGCTGCCGACCGAATAAGCGTGGATGGCGGTGCTCGAATCGCCCGCCGTCGCGACCGAGCCGCTGGTCACCGAAACGTCGCCCGCCGAATCGCGGAAGGCGATCGCCTCGATCCCCCGGCTGGCGTCGCCGGCCGTGGTCACCGACGTGCTGGTCACGCTCACCGCCGACGCGAAGGCCGAGATGCCGTCGCTATTGTCGCCGCCGGTCGAGGCGACGTTGGAGGTGACGACGATCGTCCCGGTGCCGGTGCCGTCATAGGTTCCCACGAGAACCTCGCCGGTCCGGGCGAGGATCGCCGCCGAATTGGCGCCCGCCGTCGATGCCGTCCCGGTGCTGGTGATGATGACGTCGCCCTCGATCGATGTCGCGTCGATCGCCGGGCTGTCGGCCCCGGAGGTGGTCACCGAGCCGCTCTCGATAGTGACCGAGCCGTAGCTGCTGTCGGCGAGGATGCCGGTGGCGTTGCTGCCCGTCGTCGTCAGAGTGACGCTGGCGATCTCGATCGCGTCCGAGGCCTCGACGTCGATGCCGACGCTGTCCGCGCCGCCGGTCACGATCGACCCGCTGTCGATCCTGACGGGACCGCTATTCCTGAACGCGATCTCGATGCCGCGGCTTTGCGGCCCGGCCGTGGTCACCGAGTCGCTGGTGATGTCGATCAGTCCGCCTTGGCCGGTGATGTAGGCGAGGATGCCGGCACTGAAGGTCCCGGCGGTGCTGACGCTGCCGCTGTCGACGGTGACGTTGGCGCCGGTGAGCGAGCCGCTCGCCAGAATGCCGAACGCGCCGTCGCCGCGGGTCACGACCGAATCGCTGGCGACGAAGGTGAGGCCGCGCGACGAAGTGGTGATTCCTATGGAAGAGTCGCCGCTCGTGTCGACAAGGCCGCTGTCGATGGTGACGTTGCCGTTGCGGCTGATCGCGCTGATTCCCGACGAGCTGTCGCCGGCGGTGGTCACGCTGTCGCTGGTCACGGCGATCGAACGGGCGGCGTCGAAATCGTTGTCGTCGAAATCGTCCGTCGACGTATTCGCGAAGATTCCGCTGGAAGTCGCGCCGGCCGTCGTGACCGTGCCGCTGTCGATGACGATCCCGCCGGTCTCGGTCAGCGCTCCAATGCCGCCGGAACGGTCGCCGAGCGTGCCGATCGTGCCGCTTTCGATATGGATGTCGCCGTCCCTGGTGGCGGCGAAGATTCCCCGGGCATCGTCGCCCGTCGTGTTGACCGTGCCGCTGGTGATGCTGACCTCGGGCGGCACCGCCTCCGGCCCGGCGGCGACCGGCCCGGCGGGCGAGGCGGCCGCCAGGGCCGCGGCCGAGCCGCCGTCATCCTCGTCCGGCACCTCGGGCGTGGTCGATCCCGCCCCGGTCTGGGCGAAGATTCCCGTCGCGGCCTCGCCCAGGGTGGTCACGGTGCCGCTGGTGATGTTGATCGCGCCGGCGTTGGAGGTCGTCCGGATTCCGACCGAGCCCGTGCCTTCGGTCCTGACGCTGGTGCTGGCGAGGCTGATCGAGCCGTCATTGGCCTGGAGCTCGATGCCGTGCGAGCCGCCATAGGGGATGTCCTCGCTATCGCCCCTGGTCGTCACCGACCCGCTCGTCACGACGATGTCCCCGTCGTAGAAATTATAGGCGTAGAGGCCGGTGCTTCGATCGCCCGTGGTCGACACGGTCGTGCTGGCGATCCTGATCTCCTCGTCGCCGACCGCGACGATGCCGTCGCCATTGGCGCCCAGCGTGGTGACCGTGCCGGACGTGATGTCGATGGCGGCGTCGTTATAGGCGTTGACCTTGATGCCTCGCGAACTGAGGCCGGAGGTGGAGACGGTGCCGCTTTCGATGGTGACTCCGCCGTTCCAGGATGCCGCCTCGATGCCGATCGCCCTCTCTCCCGTCGTCGTGACGCTGGCCGAGTCGACGAAAACCGAGCCCCTGCTGTCGGCGTCGATGCCGGTGGTAAAGAAGCCGTTGGTGACGACGGTTCCGCTCGTGATGCTGATGTCGCCGCCCGTATAATAGTCTCCGGAGGCGTTGATTCCGGCGCCGCTGTCGGTGACGGTCAGTTCGTCGCTGGTGATCGCGATGTCGCCGCTCGTCGTGATCGCGAACAGCCCGACACCGTGGTCGATGGCGACGGTGCCGCTGTCGATGGCGATGTCGCCGCTGTCGGTCTGGACGATGATGCCGTGGCTGAACAGACCGCCCGTGGTCGTCACCGATCCGCTCTCGACGGTGACGTCCCCGGAGCCGCTTTCGAGGTCGATGCCTTCCCCGTCGGCCGTGGTGATGGTGCCGCTGGTAACGTCGATCGCGCCGCTTTCGCTCTCCGCCAGGATCCCGATCCCCTCGCTGCCGCTGGTGGTGATGGTGGTGCTTGCAATGGTGATCGCGCCGCCGTCGGATCGCGCCTCGATGCCGTGCGCGCCGGCGCCGACGACGCCGGGCTCGCCGAGGATGGTATCGCCGGTCGTCGCCACGGTGCCGCTGGTGATGGTGATCGCGCCGTCTTCGCTGCTGGCGAGGATGCCGCCGGAGCCGATGCCGCCGGTCGTCACGTTCGAGCTGTTGACGGTGATGTCGCCGCCGCTCCCCGCGGAGGCGCGGATGCCGACGCTTCGCTCGCCGCCCGTCGTCACTCGGCCGGCGCTGACGCGGACGTCTCCGCTCGTGCTTCTGGCGTCGATGCCGATGCTCGCGGTGCCGTCGGTTGAAAGCATCGCGGCCGAAGCCTGGACATTGCCGGAAAAGGAGGCCGCGATGATTCCGCCGCTGTCGTCGCCGGTGGTCTGCACGAAGCCCGAGGAGATGAGCACGAAGCCCGTGCGGCTGAATGCGTCCAGGCCGACGCTGAAGTCGCCGCTGGTCAAGGCGCCGCCGCTGATCGTGGCCTGGCCGCTGTCGGACCTGACGACGATTCCGTCCCCATTCTCGCCGCTGGTCGAGCCGTAGCCCGAGGCTTCGGCATTGCCGCTGACGCTGGTCGCGACCAGTCCGGTCGCGTGCGCGCCGCTCGTCACGACGCTTCCCGAGGCGAGGGCGCGGCCGTCGCGGCTGGTGGCGACGATGCCGCGGCTGCCGTCGCCGCTCGTGGTGACGCTGTCGCCGCCGCTGGACCCGAGCGCGAGCGCGTCGCCCGATTCGCTGGACACTTGGATGCCGTCGCTGTTCGCGCCTTCGGTGGTGATGGCGCCGCTGGCGTTGACGGAGACGCTGCCGCCGGGGCTGGCCGCGTTGATGCCGTCGCTGTTGGCCCCAACCGTCGTCACCTCGCCGGACCGGATCGAGATGTTGCCGGAAGCGCTGGTGGCGGCGATGCCGAGGCTCGAGGCGCCGGCCGTGGCGGTGGTCTCGAAAGCGGCGATGTCGATCCCGCCGGTCTCGGTCGAGGCGGCGATGCCGATCGCGCCGTCGCCGGCGGTGCCGACGATCCTCGTCTCGATGGTGATCGATCCGTCGACGGATCGGGCGTCGATGCCGTGGGCATTGCCCTCGTCGCCATAGGGCGCGCCGTTGTCGGTGTCGCCGGCGGTCCGGATCTCGCCGCTGGTGATGACGACGTCGCCGTCGAACGAGGCCTCGGCGGCAATGCCCGAGCTTCGGTCGCCCTCGGTGGTGACGAGGGTGCTGGTGATGGTGACGTCGTCGGTTCCGGCGGCGACGATGCCGTCCGAATTGGCGCCGAGCGTGGTGACGGTGCCCGAATCGATGACGATGTCGCCTTCGCCATAGACATAGCTGCCCGGGCCGACGAACTGGCCGGTGACGGAGGCGGTGATTCCGCGCGCATTGTCGCCGCTGGTGGCGACCGAGCCGCTGTTGACGGTCACGTTCGTCGTCGGCGATGCCGCGACAATGCCCTCGGCCCCGTCGCCGTTGGTGACCACCGCGCCGCTGTCGACGAGGACCACGCCGACCGGCACCTCGTCCGGAAACGGGAAGATCAGGGCGCTGATCCCGGTCGAGTCCGTGCCCTGGGTGGTGACGCTGTCGGTGGTCACGCTGACGTCGTTGACCGCCCCGATCGCGACGACTCCGGCTGAAAAGTCGCCCCCGGTCGTCACCGACGTCGCATCGACCACGGTGTCGCCATTTTCCGAGAAGGCGGAAATGCCGATCGCATTCTCGCCCTCGGTGGCGACCGAATTGACGGTGACGCTCGCGCCGGCCGGATCGGCGGGCACGCCCGGGAGGATGAAATTGCCCTCCTCGGCTCGAACGCCGTAGGAGGAGTCGCCGGTCGTCGAGATCGTGTCGCCGCTGACGACGGTCGAGCCGCGGCCGCTGGCGACGATGGCGTCCGAATTCTCGCCCGTCGTGCCGACGTCGTCGACGGTTACCGACACGGTGCCGTCGACCGAGACGACGTCGACTCCGTCATGATCGTCGGCGTTGGTTTCGATCGCGGTGTCGGTGCCGGCCTCGAGGGCGAGGTCGACGCCCGGCTCGCTCGAGCCGATCTCGACCCCGTTGGGGTTGGAGGCGCTGCCGTTGTTGACGACCCGCACTCCGGGCTCGAGCACGACGGTGAGGTCGGCGACGAGGCCGCCCGCCGGATCATAGTCGATCCCGTCCGGATAGGGATTGCCGGCCGGAGTGCAGGTGACGGTGCCGCCGCCCGGCGGCGGCGGGCCGCATTCGGCCTGGGCCAGGGCGGCCGTCGGCGCGGCGGCGTAGACCAGCAGGCTGGTGCCGACCAGCAGGGCGTTGCGGCGCAGCCGGGTCCCGGCACGGAAGCTGCCGTCCGCGCCCTTGCCTCCATCGGAAAAATGGACCGTCCCCATCGCCTCACCCCTTCGAAAGAATCCACGCGGACGGCGCCCGCGGTCGGCGGATGCTAGGGGAGGCGAGGAAAGCGGCTTCGGGGCATTTCGGGACAGTTCGGGGCATTACGCGACGACAGGGCCGCGACGTCGTTGGAAATCGGCGATACTTTTTCGAGCCGGCGCCGGGAGCGGCCGCTCAGCCCGCCGAGGTCCCGACGCGCTGGGCAAGGCGGCGGAAGGCGGAATCGCCGTGCAGGGCGCGAAGCTTGGGATCGACCCTGAGGCCGACGAGCTGCGGATCGCGGCTTCGGAACGCGGCCTCGAGCTGGCGCAGCGCCGCCGCCCGGTCGCCGAGCTGGGCATGGGTCACGGCGAGCGCATAGTCGGTTTCCCGTCCAGCCTCGCGGAGCCTCAGCTGGACCGCCAGCATCGCCCGGAACATCGCGTCGCGGCCGCCCGAGCGCCAGCCCCGCTCGGCGGCGTCGAGCACGGCGAGCTGGTCCTCGTCGCGCGCCAGCCGGGCCGCCTTCCGCGCCTGGCCGAGAAAGGCGGCGAGGTCGCCTTCGGCGAGATGGATCATGGCGAGGTAGCGGGGCGGCGACAGGAAATCGGGCTCGCTGTGGGAGATCTGGCCGAGCAGCGCCACCGCCTCGGCCGACCGGCCGACCTCGAACAGGATGAGCCCCTTGTCGGCGAGCACCGAGCGCGAGTCCGGAGCGAGCCGCTGGGCGTCGTCGATCGCCGCCAGCGCGCGTCCGCCGCGCCCGGCATGATAGAGCGCCGTGGCGTACCAGTGATGGGCGCGCGGCGAGGACGGATCGAGGGCGATGGCGCGCTCGAACGAGCTCAGCCCGCGCTCGAAGTCGCCGTTCCAGTAGAAGGTGACGAAGGCGAGCGCGAGATGGGCCTCGGGCAGCCGCTCGTCGAGCGCGAGCGCCCGCTCCGCCGCGGCGCGCGCCCGGGGATAGGCTTCGGCGTCGGGCATTCCGGCATATTCGCGAAGCAGCAGATAGGCGTTGGCGCGGCCGGCATGGGGTTCGGCGTAGAGCGGGTCCTCGGCGATGGCCTGGCCGAACAGGGCCTGCGCCCGGCCGAGGCTGTCCGCGGTTCGGCGTTCCCAATGATAGAGGCCGGCGAGATAGAGGTCGCGCGCTTTCTGCGAGGGCTGGTGGCGCGCCGGCTCCTCGCCGCCGAAGGCCGAGGTCGCGGCGAACCCGATCGCGGTCGCGCCGGCCAGCAGCAGCGCCGTGGCCGCGAGGATCGTCGTGCGCGGGCCGAAGCGGCGCTCGGGTTCGGCGACGGCGGCCGCCGCCGGGGCGGCGGCAACCGGCCGCTTCGCGCCGCGCAGCCAGATTTCGAGCTCGTCGATGTCGGCATAGACGGTCGGCCGCGAGCCGCCGGGGATTCGGTGGACGGGGAGTCCGCGCTTCTGCTCCCAGCGCTTCACCGTGCGCTCGTCGGCACCGAAAAAGGCGGCGATCTCCTTCCAGCTCTTCAGCCGGCGATCGCGTCTGCCATTGCCGTTGCCGCCCTTCGCCATGCCCGCAAATGCCCCGGTTTGCCCCGATCGGCGGTATTTCCCCCGCGACATCCTATCAGGAATTGCGCTCGGCGATAGCGTGAGAAAGGCCGGGAGGCCGCGGCGCCTCAGTCGAGCCGGAAATGCTCGAACCAGGAGACCCGGATCTGGCGCCCCTCGGGGGTATGGCCGACCAGCCCGAAGCGGGTCTGCGGCCAGTAGGGCTCCTTCTGGCGGACGACCAGATCGGGGCTCTCGATGATCGCTCCGAGCCCGCCGACCCGCTCCCCGGGATGCTCGGCCGACCAGCGCTCGATCACCTCGCGCGTATAGACCGCCAGCGCCAAGGCGGCGTGGCTTCGCCGGAATTCGGGGTCGACCGCCGCCCTCACCATCGCCAGCCGGGCGCGCAGGAACTCCACCCGCTTGAGCTCGGCCGTGGCGACCGCGACCAGCCGGTCGCCGCGATAGGCGGCGGCGGCCAGCTCCTTGGCGCGGCTTTCCGGGGACACCCCCTTGGGAAGGATGTTCAGGCGCCGCCAGAAAGCGATCGCGTCGGCCTCGATGCGCGGATCGTCGCGGCGCCAGGCGGGCCTCAGGTCGAACGGCTCCGGGGACGGAGCCGGGCGCTTCGCCGGCATCGAACATTCTCCTGCCCTTCGCTCCGCGCAGCGTACCGCCGCCGCCGGAACCGAAACGACCCCGATCCTAGGGTGCGTCCGGCTGAACCTGAATCGTTTCCCGAAGGCCGGAACCCAGTCCTTCCGACAGTGGAGCTGGACCCCGGCCTTCGCCGGGGAACAGATGTTTCCACTTCAATGGGACAGACTCTAGGCGGTGAAATGGCGCAGGGCCAGAGTCTCGCCGCGAATGCGCAACCAGCCGATGAGTATCGCGGCATAGACGAGCAGGCCGGCGGCGAGGGCGACGGCCCAGGAGTCCGGGCCCGGCCCGGCCTGGGCGATGAGGGCCGCGAGCGCGCCTCCCGCCGCTCCGGCGACGACCGGGCCGAGGCTGTGCTGGAGCGGAACGGCGACGCCGAGGCTCGCCTTCAGCGCCGATCGCCGCGACCAGGCGCGAACGCCGTAGGTGACAAGCACCGCGAGGGCGGCGCCGTTCAGCCCCCAGATCGAGGTCAGCACGAAGCCGGCGGCGAGGCCGAGGACGATCGACGAGGCCATGATGCCGAGGCCAAGCCGCGGCAGCCGGTAGACGAAGAGGAGCTCCCCCACGCCATAGGCGCCCTGGACGGCCTCCGCCGCGGCGATGAGGATGGCGGCGATCCAGCCGGCGGCGAATTCCGGCCCAAGCCAGTGGAGCAGCGGCCGGCCGGCGGCGACCAGCGCGATCAGAAGCGGCAGCTGGAGCGCGAGGATCAGCCGAGCCGCCGACGCCAGCGCGAGCGCCGCCGTCCCGGCGCCGCCCGACTGCAGGGTCCGCGCGACCATCGGCGCGAGCAGCCCGTCGAAGCTCTGCCGCACCTGGCGGATCGGCACCGCAAGCTGGCGCGCCATGCCGTAAATGCCGGCCGACCGCTCGCCGAGCAGGATTCCGACCAGATAGAGATCGAGGCGGACGAAGAGACCGCTGAGCGCGTCGGCCGCCGTGTTCGCCGCCGCCGAGCGAAGGATCGCCAGCGACCGGCGTCGGCGCGGCCGATAGCGGCGCAGGTCCGCCAGGGCGAAGGAACGGGCTGCCCCGCTCGCGGCGTAGAGGAGGGCGGCGAGGGTCCCGAACCAGTAGCCGATCAGAAGGCCGATCTCGCCGAAGCCGGCATACCAGGCCGCCGCCGCGGCCGCGAGCGCGGCATAAGGCTCGACGAGGCTGCGCGCGGCGACTTCGTAGCGGATCAGATGCTTCCACCGGGTCGCCGCGAGCAGAAGGTCGATCAACGCCTGTCCGGCGATGGCCGGCGCCAGGATGAACAGGGCGCCGGCGGTGTTGGCCGAGATCAATGTCGCCGGCACGATCGTCACCGCGAGCATGATCGCGCCGCCGAGCAGAAGGCTCGCCAGCGTCACCAGAAGCGCCGAGTCGGCGACGACGTGCGCCTCCGCCCGACTGCCGCGCTCGTCGAGGTGCTGGAACAGGAGCCGCTTCATGCCGAGGCCGCCGACCGCCACCGCAAGCTCGACGGCGGCGACGGCCAGGCTGTAGGCGCCGAACAGGGCGGCGCCGTAGAGCTGGGCGGCGACGACGAGGAAGATCAGCCGGGCGCCGAGCCGAACGACAAGCCCCCCGGCAGCGGCGGTGGCGCCGCGGACGATCAGCCGCCCGGCCGTCAACCCGCAATCTCCCGATTCACCGCACGCCCTCGCTCGCCAGCCGCCGACAGGGGCTTGTATGCGGCGCGAAAGGCGATGACCAATAGGAAGAGATGGCTCCCCCACCCGATCCCGGCCGCGACGACCGCCCCATCGTCGCCATCTACCGGTCGCCCTTGTTCAACGCCTCGGAATCCTTCGTCCAGGCCCATGCCGCCGGGCTCGACCGCTACCGGCCGCTGCTGGTCGGCCTCGAGGACAAGGGCAATGCCCGGCCGGAGCTTCGCGGCCGGCTCGTCGTTCCGGCTTCCTCCCACGAGGCGCTCCTGTTCAAGCTGACCGGCCGCGCCCCGGCCCTGGTCGAGCGCCTTCGCGCCGCCGAGCCCCGCCTCGTCCACGCCCATTTCGCCACCGACGGACTGCTCGCCCTGCCGCTCGCCGGCGCCCTCGGGGTGCCGCTCCTGACCACTCTTCACGGCTATGACGTCAGCCGGACCCGGATCCGGCTGCTCGCGTCGGGCCGGCTGTCCTGGGTCAGATACGCGCTGCTTCGGCGGCGGCTGATCGGGCGGGGCCACGCGTTCCTGGCGGTCTCCGACGCGGTTCGGAGCCAGGCCATCGCCCGGGGCTTTCCTGCCGAGCGCACCTTCACCCACTATCTCGGCATCGATCTCGAGGCGTTCGCGGCGGGCGCCGAGACCGCCCAGCCCGGCCTGGTCCTCCATGTCGGGCGGCTGGTCGAGAAGAAGGGCACCGCCATCCTGCTCGACGCCTTCGCCCGGGTCGCCGCGGCCGATCGGGGGGCCGAGCTGGTCGTGATCGGCGACGGGCCCGAGCGGCGGGCGCTCGAGCGCCGTGCGGCCGCCCTCGGCCTCGGCGGCCGGGTCCGCTTCCTCGGCCGCCTTCCCCATGGCGAGGTCGCTCAATGGATGCGCCGCGCCTGGGTTCTGGCCGCGCCCAGCGCCACCGCTCGCGACGGCGATTCCGAGGGCCTGCCCACCGTCGTCGTCGAGGCGGCGGCGGCCCGGCTGCCCGCCGTCGCCACCGACCATGCCGGAATTCCGGAGGCGGTGGTCGACGGAGCGACCGGATTCATCGTCCCCGAGCGCGATTCCGAGGCGCTTGCAAGCCGGCTGCTCGACATCCTCGGCTCCGCGGACCTTCGCCGGCGCCTCGGCTCGGCGGCGCGCGAGCGGGCCGAGCGCCGCTTCGACGCCCGCCGCCAGAACGCCCTGCTCGAGGAGCGCTACGACGCCCTGCCGCGCCAGACCCGGCCGCGGGCGAGCAGATAGTCGTTGAGCCTTCGCCGCCGATCGGCCCGATCGAGCAGGCGCCGGGCGAGGGCCGGGTCGCGGCCGGCGAGATCGCGCCGCTGGAGCCAGTCTTCGCGCCGATAGAGCCTCGCCCGGCCGTCGGCGGGGTCGAGGACCGCCGACCATCGCGGGGTCTCGGCGAGCAGCGAATCGCGGAAGCCGAAGCCGGTCCAGCCGGCGCCGGTGACGGCGAGCAGGCTGTGGCCCTGCCAGGGATTGGCCTCGCGAAGGCCGAGCAGGTCGGCCAGCGTCGGCGCGATGTCGAGCAGGGTCGCCTGAACGTCGTGCCTTCCCGCCGGCAGCCGCGGATGAGCCCCGCTGATGATCAGCGGCACCCAGACCGACTCCCGGTAGAGATTGTGCTGCCCGGCCGTCTGGCCGTGCTCGCCGACGTTGAAGCCATGGTCGCCGGTGACGACGATCAGGGTGCGCTCGAACCAGGGCTCGCGGCGGAGGCTGGCGAGGAAGCCGCCGACGACATGGTCGGTATAATGGGTCGTGTTGAGGATCCGCTCCGCCGGGGTGGAGTGGCCGGCAATGTCGAGCGCCGGCTCACGGCTGGTGAAGGGCGTATGGTTGCTGACCGAGACCAGGGTGGCGAAGAAGGGCCGCCCGGACCGCCCGAGCCGCCGGATCCGGGCCGCGGCGGCGGCGAAAACCTCGCGGTCCCGCCCGTCGGCCTGCGGGAAGCGCCAGAGCCGGTCGTACCAGCGCCTGAGCCAGGGACTGCTATTGTCCCAGTCGGTGTCGCCGCCGTTGAACATCTCGGTGCGGTAGCCGCGCCGGCGGAGCAGCTCGGGCAAGCAGTGGAATTCGGCGTGGGTCAGGGTCGTGATGTAGCGCCGCGAGGCCGGCATGACCGAGCAGTGGCCGGCGAAGATGCCGTTGATGCTCGGCATTCCGAAGCTCAGCGCGCGGGTCCAGACCGCGGCGTCGGGGCGGCTCGCCAGCGAGTCGAGGTTCGGGGTCGGCGAGCGGCTGAGGTCGGGGCGAAGGAAGCCGCTGTCCATGCCGCGAAGAGTCTCGAGCTGGAGGTAGATGACATTCCACCTCGCCGCCGGCGAAGGAGCGCCGGCGCCGGCCGGCACGCGCAGATAGGGCAGGCCGGGGTCGGCGAAGCGCCAGCCGCGGTCGGCGCTTCGAGCCAGCCAGTCGCGCCGGTACTCGGCGATCATCCGGTCGAGCTCGGCCGGCTCGGCGGAATCCTCGAACCCCGCCGCGACGTCGGTGGCGATCGCGAGCAGGACCGGCTCCACCTTGCGCAGCCGGAACTCGCTGGTCGCCATCCGCCAGCCATTGGCCGGAGCCGCCAGCGGCACCAGTGCGAGCAGCAGAGCGAGCCACCAGGCCGGTCTCAGCCGCGGCCGGCCTCGGATCAGCCGGGCCGCCGACCACAGATAGGCGCCCGGAACGGCGACGAGCAGGATCATCGGCAGGTAGGCGCCGCCCCGGTCGGCCCCGAGCAGGTCGAGGAACAGGCTGTCGCCGAGCATCTCGGGCTGGCCGTAAGCGAGCAGGAAGGAAGGGTTGAGGCGCACTCCGAGGAAGCGGAGAAGCTCGTGGTCGATCGCGCTGAGGGCCAGGTTGGCGGCGAGCAGCGCGGCCTGGAGCCACGGCGCCAGCCGCCACCAGCGCGAGCTCAGCCGGCGGCGGAACAGCGCCAGCCAGAGCAGGAAGAATGGGAAGGAAAGAAGCCAGACTCCGAGCAGGTCGTAATAGAGGGCGAGCCCGAAATAGCGCTGCCATTCGACCAGGAACGGCCCGCCGTGCGGCGCCGGCCGGGCATAGAGCAGGATCTGGAGCAGGGCGCAGCCGATCCAGCCGGCGACGGCGAGAAGCAGGGCGAGCGCGAACCGGTCGCGCCCCTCGGCCGCGCCCGAATCCGCTTCGCCTCCCTCCCTCGCCCGTCGATCCGGCATTCGACTCCCCGGCCCGAATTGTCGCCGCGGCGGCACCCGGCGGCGGCATTATTGACCGCGGCGGCGCTTTCGTCGATGCCTCGGCGCTCGTTGGTCCCGGGGTAAGCGCGTGCGCATCCTTTATCCGCTGCTATGGTCGAGGCTCGGGCGCGAAGCCTGCCGCGAGCAGTCGGTCAGCACCGCCGCGGCGCTGGCCCGGCAGGGCCATGAGGTGACCCTGCTGATGCCGCGGCGCCGGCAGGACGCTCCGCTCGAGGCCCGCGACCTTCGCGCTTATTTCCGGGTCGAGGGCGATTTCCGCCTCGTCCAGCGCTCGAGCCGCTGGGCCGGCGAAGGCGTGCTGACCAGCCTGATGTGGCTCCGCCAGGTCTTCGGCGACTCCGAAGCGGCCCGTGCCGACCTGCTCTATTCGCGGATTCCCGCGATGCTCGCCGCGGGCCACCTCGCGCCGATCCCCTTCGCCACCGACCATTATCGACGCTGGCCCGACGACCTGCCGGCGATCCGGCCGCTGTTCCGGCGCACCGCCCGCCATCCGAACTGCGCCGGGCTCGTCCTCCACTCGGACTATGCGGCCGGCTCCTATCGCCGCCTCGGCATCGAGGAGCAGAAGCTGCTGGTCGCCCATAACGGCTTCGATCCGCCGGCGGCGAGGCCGGACCGGGCCGCCTCCCGGGCCCGGCTCGGCCTTCCCGGGGGGCGGGCGATCGCCCTCTATGCGGGACGGATCAACCCCGAAAAGGGGCTCGACCAGGTCCTCGCGCTGGCGGCGCTTCGGCCCGAAATCCTGTTCCTGCTGGTCGGGTCGCAGGGCGAGGGGGCGATCGAGCGCGAGGCGGCGGCGCTCGCCAACGTCCGGGTCCTGCCCTGGGCCGAGCCGGATATCCTGCCGCTCTGGCTGTCAGCCGCCGACATTCTTCTGGTGCCGCCGTCGAGCGCTCCGCTCGAGCGCTTCCGCAACTGTATCCTGCCGATGAAATTATTCTCCTATCTCGCCGCCGAACGACCCCTCCTCGCCCCCATCGCGCCCGACACGGCCGAATTGCTCGAGCATGAGCGGACGGCGCTGCTGGTGCCGCCCGACCGGCCGCGGGCGGCTGCGGCGGCGCTCGACCGGCTGCTCGGCGATCCCGGCCTTGCGGCAAGGCTCGGCGCCAACGCGCTGCGGCTCTCCTCCGGTCTGACCTGGGACAGGCGCGCGGAGAAGATCTCGGCCTTCCTCGAGGAGCGGCTGCTCGCCATCGCCGAGCGCCGCCGCTCGGCTCAGCGCTCGCTGTACAGCAGCACGGTTGCTCCGGTCAGCGCGACGATGACCGGCGCCGCCCAGGCGCCGACCGCGGCCGGCAAATAGCCGACCTGGGCGGCGACGGTGAGGACGCCGTCGGCGACCAGGTAGATGAGCCCGCCGCAGCCGGCATAGAGCATGGCCGGCCATGGCGTCCCCCGCCGCGGCGGCACGAAAGCGAGCGGCAGGGCGAGCAGCAGCATGACGAGCGGCGCCAGCGGCTCCGCCGCCGAGCGGTGCAGCCGGGTCGCGAACAGGGCGCCGCTCTGGCTCACCGGAGCCAGCTCGGACAGGGACCGGCGCGCCGCGGCCGAAGAGAGCGACCGGGCCGAGGAAAAGAAGGTCGCGACGTCGCCCGGGTCGAGCGGCGCCGCCCAGTCGAGCCGGGCGCTGGCTCGCCGCTCGACCGTCGCCGAGCCGAAGCGCGCGACCTCGACTTCGGCCAGCGACCAGCCCGCCGCACTAGCCGTCGCGCTCGCGGCGGAGACCCGTTCGACGAGCAGCCCGCGATGATCGCGGCGAAAGATCCGCACGTCCACGAGCCGCGCCCCGTCCTCCGACGCCCCGCCGGCGCGGACGATGTCGGCGCCGATTCGGAACCAGCGCGCTTCCTCGCGCGGCACCTGGCGAGTCGGCGCCGTCTGCGCCCACCAGGCGGCGAAGCGCGGCTGGCTGAGCGGCGCCACCCGCTCGGCGAGGAGATAGGAAGCCAGCGCCATGAGCACCGGCACCGGCAGGGCCATCGTCAGGATTCGCCACTGCGAGATCCCGGCGGCGCGGATAGCCGTCATCTCGCGGCTCCGGCCGAGACCCGCGAAGGCCGCCATCGCGCCGGCCAGGGCGGCGATCGGAAGCGCCTGCTGGATCATCGGGGGCAGCCTCAACAGGGCGTAGCGGCCGATTCCGGCGAGCCCGAAATCGCGATCGACGAAATCCTCGCCCCTTTCGAACAGGTCCACCATCTGGAGCAGCACGACGATCGCCAGCAAGGCGATCAGCGACCCCTTGCCGATCTGCCAGGCCAGGTAGGTCGCGATCGTCCGGCCGCGAAGGCTCGGCAGCCTGCGCGCGCGCCGCCCGAGCCGCCCGAGCCCCCGGCCGACCGGCCCGAGCCTTCCGATCAGGGGGCTGTGGCTCGGCAGATGGCGGCCCGAACGGAAGATCAGCAACACGATGGCGGCGCACAGGAGGGTCGCGCCGATCAGCGAGGCGTGCGGATCGAGGGTCCCGCCGAGGCCGAACTTCTTCGCCATGTTGAGGCCGTGATGGACCGCCGCGAGCACCGCTCCGCACAGCAGAATGCCGACTCCGCGCCGGCCGCGCTTGGTCGCGAAGGCCAGCGGGAGGACGAGAAGCGGCAGCAGGGGGATCGTGACGGCGCGCGCGATCCGGCTGAGATATTCCGACTGGATCGCCCGCCGCGGGATTCGTCCCGACTCCGTTCCTTCGGCGGCCAGGAGCTCGGTCAGGGTGAGCTCCTTCTGGTCCCAGCCGCGCGCCCAGGACGAATCCTCGAGCCGGAGCGATTCCCGAAAGGCGAGCGAGTCGAAGCGGAGGAGCTGCGAGGATCCGCCCTCGGAGCCCGGGCGCTCCGAATGATAGAGACCGCTTTCGAGATCGATTCCGAACAGCCGCGCCCGCCGCGAGAAGCCGATCCGACCCGCCTCGCCGGTCAGCACCAGCTCGCGGCCGTCGGCGAGGCGCTGCCAGACGAAAATGCCCGAGACGCTGCCGTCCGGCTCGCGGCGGTCGAAGGTGACGGCGAGGCTGTCGACGGGGTGGTAGAGCGCTCGGGCCTCGAGTCGGCCGATCCGGCCGGAATTGAGCGCCTCGATCCGCAAGGAGCGGAATCCGTAGCGGCCGAGCGGCTCCAGCCAGCCGCCGGCGACCAGGCCGGCGAGGCCGATGAGAACTCCGAACGCCACCAGCGGGGCGGCGATCCTCGACAGCGACAGGCCGCTCGCCAGCATCGCCTCGAGCTCGAGGCGATCGTCGAGCCGCGCGACCAGCAGAACCAGGGCCACCATGAAGGCCGCCGGAAGCGCCAGATTGAGGTAATAAGGAATGAGCTGGACGAGCAGCGGAAGGAAATAGCCGATGTCGGCGCCGCTCGCGGCCAGCTCATGGATCAGCCGAAGTGCCCGCTCCAGCATCATCGCCGCTCCCACGGCGAGGGTGATGAGGAGGAAGGGCCCGGCGACGCCGCGCAGCAGGTAGCGGTCGATCAGGCCCGGCCGAACGCGCCGGCGCCTCGCCCTCCAGCCCCTCGCCGGCGGGGCGCGGGCTTCAGCCATCGCGCCGGGAGGGATGGCGCCCGAGCTTCTCCATCATTCGTCGAGCGACGATGTTGTGATGCCGCACCGAGACGGCGAGCAGCAGGTTGAGCGCGACCACTTCGGCGAGAAAGAAATAGAGCGGGCTGCCGAGCGCCATGCTGGCGCCGAGGATGAGGGTTCGGGGATTGGGGCCGAGCGCCTTCTGGAAGAGGAGGGAGCGTCGCGACGCACGCCGCGCGAGCCGGCGGATCAGCCCGGTCCGCCGCCTGTCGCCGATCGCCGCCTCGACGGCCGAGTCGATGCCGCCCGAACGGGGCGCCATGGCGGTCGCCAGCCACAGGTAGCGGCGAGCGAACCAGCCGAACGTCCGGGTGAACCAGTTGCGCCCCTCGAACACCTCGTCGCCGGAGGCCCGGGCGTGCTTCAGCCAGGGCACGCCATAGGCCCACCACAGGTAGGAACGGCGCTGGCTCTCGGCGTGGTTGGTCTGGGCGGCGTGGGATGCCGCCGCGGCGAGGGAGAGCGGCCACGCCCAAAAGCCGATCCGATCGTCGAGCATGGCGGCAAGGCCGATATAGATGGCCGAGTGGCCGATATAGTCGCAGACCCCGTCGACCAGCTCGCCGAGCGGACTGGCCTTGCCGGTCAGCCGCGCCAGATCGCCGTCGGCGCCGTCGACGATGTGCCACAGGATGTGAAAGGTGAGGCCGATCGCGACGCCCTGCGGCCAGTCGAGCTGGGTATAGGCCCAGGCCGCCACCCACACCATCAGGGCGCCGGTCACGGAAACCGCGTTGGGCGAGATTCCGGTCGGCTTGAGCAAGCGGGCCAGCCGCGCCGCGAGCGGATGGTAGATGAAATGGTTGAGCGGGTCCTCCAGCTCGCGCGGCCGCTGCCGGGGCAGTCCATCCCGGACGGCAGGCGACATGCCCGCAGGGGCCGAGGCCATGGCAATCTTCCCGCAAAAAGTCTCGTCTGCTCCGTTTCTTGCGTCACCGGGACGGTGGATGGGAAGCGAAAAATCGGGGGCCGCCGCTCGGGCGGCGGCCGCGGCCATTGCCTTTCCTCCACCGCTCGGGGATACGCATCGGGGCGGGTCCAGCGTGCCCTGATCGGAAAGCCTCGGAATGAAGTCCCTCAATGTGGCCGTCGTCGATCTGGTGACCAACCGGCCGACGCGCGCGCTTTATTCGCGCTTCATGAACGCGAATCTGGCCAGCATCATGGGGCAGGCCGTGGCGGTCTGGTGCGAGGAGCTCGGCCATCGCGTCCGCTATTTGTGCTTCACCGGAGCGCAGGACATCCTGAGCGAGGTCGGCGAGGACGTCGACATCGTCTTCATCGGCGCCTTCACGAGGTCCGCGCAGACGGCCTATGCGCTGAGCAGCCATTTCCGGTCGAAGGGCGTGGTGACGATCCTCGGCGGCCCCCACGCGCGCTGCTACCCCGACGATGCGGTCCGCTTCTTCGATTATGTGCTCGGCTTCACCGACCGCGAGATGATCGCCGACGTGTTGCGGGACCGCGCGCCGGCGAATCCCGCCGGGCAGTTCGTCTCAGCGCCCGGCCATCCGCGCGAGCTGCCGTCGGCGCGGCAGCGGTGGCGGTTCATCGCCGACACGCTGAAGGCCGCCCCGGGCATCCTCAAGATCGTGCCGATGATCAGCAGCCTCGGCTGCCCCTATCAGTGCCCGTTCTGCATCGATTCGACAGTCAAGTACCAGCCGCTGAGCCACGAGCAGCTGTTCGACGACCTTCGCTTCGTCGAGCAGGCGATGCCCGACGCCGTCATCGGCTGGCACGACCCCAATTTCGGAGTCCGCTTCGACGAATATCTGACCACCATCGAAGCGGCCTCGCGAGGCAGGAAGCTCCGCTTTCTCGCCGAGAGCAGCCTTTCGCTGCTCTCCGAGCCCAACGTTCGGCGGATGGCCGCCGCCGGCTTCGTCGGCCTCTTTCCCGGCATCGAATCCTGGTACGGAATGGGCTTCAAGTCGAAGACCGGAGCCAACCAGGGGATGGCCAAGGTCGAGCAGGTTTCCGCCCACGTCAACATGCTGCTCGAGCACATCCCCTACGTCCAGACCAACTTCGTGCTGGGCCTCGACGACGATGAGGGCGCGGAGCCCTTCGAGCTCACCAAGGCGTTCGTCGACAGGGTGCCGGGCGCGTTCCCGGCCTATTCCCAGCGCACCGCCTTCGGCGAGGCGACGCCGGAGAATCTCGAGCTCCAGAAAGCGGGGCGAGTGCTCGGCTTCCCCTTCCACTTTCTCGACAACAACCAGGTGATGAACGTCATCCCGAAAAATTACGCCTGGGCCGAATTCTACGACCGCCTCCTCGACCTCACGGAATATTCTTTCTCGGCTCGGGCCATCTACCGGCGATGGGGCGGAACCCAGCGTTTCACCTCGCGCGCGGTCAACTTCATCAGGGCGGTTTCGAGCGAGGGCTTCGGCCGGATCAAGCATTTCCGGCGAGTCCGCGGCGCGCTCGATTCGGATCCCGCGATGCGGCCCTATCTCGACGGCGAGAGCGACGCCCTGCCCCAATTCTATCTGGACAAGATCCGCGACGATTTGGGCGCGATGTGGAAGCTGCTGCCGCCGGGAGCGGTCCACCACGACCCCTATGCCTTCCTCAAGAAGTCGGCGCTGGCGGCGGCCGCGGCCGAGGGCGGAGCCAGGCCCGAGCCTGCCGCCGCCCGGCTCGTCCCCGCGGCTGGGCGGGCCGCGTGACTGAGTCCCGCTGACGCCTGGTCAGGCGCCCGGCGAGGTCAGCGGCCGATCACGGGTCATCCGAAGCGAGCCGACCACGAACAGGATCCATATCGTCGCCGCCGCGGCGAACAGATAGAGGACGGCCATCGGCAGTCCGACGACGACCAGCACGGCGAACAGGAGCGCGAAGAAGTCGCGGCTCGAGACGATCGTGAAGAAGCTGATCAGCCAGCGTATCGGAGGCCCCGGAAAGCGCTGGCGGTAATGATGCTTGACCAGGTTCAGGCTGAACGGCCCGCGCGCCAGCGACGCTCGCCAGGCGATCGTGGCGAGGCCGAACACGAACAGGGCGAACCCCCAGGCGGCCAGAGGGAAAGCCCATTCGTGACCGCTCAGGGCGAGGTTGATGGTGAGCCCGAGGATGAAGAGGATGTTGGTCGCGACGTCGACGACGCTGTCGAGGACGGCGCCCGCGCGCGAGGTCCGGAAGGTCGCCCGGGCAAGCTCGCCGTCGACGCCGTCGAACACGGAGGCGGCCTGGCACAGGAGCGCTCCGGCGATGAGCCCGCCGGCGCCCCCCGCCACGAGCGCGACGAACATGAGCAGGGCGAGCAGCGCCGTCCCGGCGGTCGCGTGGATCGGGCGGAGGCCGGGGATCCTCACCATCAGCGCCGTCATCCGCCGCGACAGCGGGCGGTTCAGCCAGCGCGAGACCGGCCCGTCGCCGGCCTTGCCGGTCAGCCGCAATATCTCGCCCGAAGCGCCGGCACGGTCGAGATCGATGGCCTGGGCATCGCCGGCGACCGCCCGGCCGGCGGCGAGATCGGCGATCGCCGCCGCCGGGAGCAGCCTGTTGCCCTCGAGGAAAACGAGATTTTCCGCCTCCGGCCCGGCCGGCGAGGAGCGTCGGTCGCCGCTCGCCACCTCGATCTTCAGCGAGCCGGCGACGCGGCCGATTTCGGCAAGCAGGGCCTCGTCCGGTTCCTCGCCGGCCGGAAACGCCAGCCGGGCTTCGGCGAGCCCGGCCTCGGCGAGGGCGCGGGCGATCCGGGCCGCGGCGGCGACTCCGGCGACCTCGCGCCCCGCCTCCCCGGCGCTTCGGAAGGTCACGACCGCGATCTTCGGAGCTGGTCCTTCGTCCATTCGCCTGCCATTGCTGCGCACGATCGCGTCGGGCGTGGCTAGGCCAAGGCGAGCGACAAGAGAAGGCTTTCGCTGGTCGAGGAGGATCGCGCCTCCCCTCGGCGCGGCTCGGCTCTGGGTGTGAAGCGCTTGACTTCCGGGGTCTTTATGCGAGAGCGTGGCAAGGTCACGTCCGGGGGCTTCATGAGAAAGATCAAGGTGGCGCTGGTGGGTGTGGGCAATTGCGCGAGCTCGCTCGTGCAGGGCGTCCATTATTATGCCGATCCGGGCCGCCCGGCCGGCGGTCTCATCCATCAGTCCGTCGGCGGATACGGTCCCGCCGATATCGAATTCGTGCTGGCGATCGACACCGACGCCAGGAAGGTCGGCAAGGATCTGAGCGAGGCGATCTTCGCCGCGCCCAACTGCACCGCCGTGTTCCACGCCAGCGTTCCGGCGAGCGGAACCACGGTGAGGATGGGCCGAGTGCTCGACGGCATGGCCGAGCACATGCTCGAGGCGGCCGGCGGCCGCGGCTTCGTGCGCGCCGACGAGCCCGAGGCCGACAAGGCCGCCATCGTCGCGGCGCTGAGGGAAACCCGCACCGAAGTGCTGGTCAACTACCTGCCCGTCGGCTCGGAGCAGGCGACCCGCTTCTACGTCGAGTGCGCGCTCGAGGCCGGCGTCGCCGTGGTCAACTGCATGCCGGTCTTCATCGCCAGCGACCCGAGCTGGGAACGCCGCTTCCAGGAGAAGAGGCTGCCGATCGTCGGCGACGACATCAAGGCGCAGCTCGGCGCGACCATCGTCCACCGGGTCCTTTCGAACCTGTTCCGCCAGCGCGGAGTCAGCGTCGCCCACACCTATCAGCTCAATACCGGCGGCAATACCGACTTCCTCAACATGCTCGACCGCTCCCGCCTGGCCTCGAAGAAGGAATCGAAGACCGAGGCCGTCCAGTCGACCATGGCCGAGCGGATGAGCGCCGAGGACATCCATGTCGGGCCGAGCGACTACATACCCTGGCTCAACGACAACAAATTGTGCTTCCTCAGGATCGAAGGCGCGCTGTTCGGCGACGTCCCGATGAACCTGGAGCTTCGCCTCTCGGTGGAGGACAGCCCGAATTCCGCGGCGGTCGTCCTCGACGCCATTCGCTGCTGCAAGGTGGCGCTGGAGCGCGGCATCGGCGGCGCTCTGGTCGGCCCGTCGGCCTTCTTCTGCAAGCACCCGCCGCAGCAGTTCAGCGACGACGTCGCCGCCCAGCTGACCGAGGAATTCATCGCCGGCGAGGCGCTGGCGGCGGAATGAACTGCCTCATCCTCGCGGCCGGCCAGGGCAGCCGGCTGCGGGCGCTGTCAGACTCGAAGCCGCTCACTCCGATCGGCGGGATTCCGCTGATCGAGCACGTCGTCAGGCGGGCCGCGGCGGCGGGAGCGCGCGATTTCGTCGTCGCCACCGGCTACCAGGCCGATCGGGTCGAAGCCTTTCTGGCGACCCTGCCGGGGCGGCTCGGGCTCGAGATACGCTGGGTTCGGACGCCCGACTGGGAGCGCCCCAACGGCCATTCGGCGGCGGCCGCAGCGGCGGCGATCGACGGCGACCACCTGCTGCTGATGTCCGATCACCTGTTCGATCCGGAGATCGCCCGCCGCCTGCTTCGCGCCGGCTGCGGCGGCGCCGGGGTCAGGCTCGTGGTCGACCGGGACCTCGCCAGCCCGCTCCTCGACCTCGACGATGCGACTAAGGTGGAGGCCGGCGAGGGCGGCGAGATCGTCAGGATCGGCAAGACGCTGGCAAGCTACAATGCGATCGACACCGGCATCTTCCTCGCCACGCAGCGCCTCGCGGCGGCCATCCGCGCCGACATCGCCGCGGGCGGCGTCGGCAGCCTGTCGGCGGGCGTCCAGCGGCTCGCCGACGCCGGCGACGCGCTCACCTTCGACTCAGGGGGCGGCCAATGGCTCGACGTCGACGATCCCCGAAGCCTTCGAATCGCCGAATCCCTGATCGGCGGCGGCTCGGCAGGCGTCAGGGATAACGCAGCCTGACGCTGGTCTGCATGTTGTTGCGCGGCACCGACAGGCGGACTCGTCGGAACGAGGGCAGGCCGAAGATCGCCGGGGCGTTGTTGGAGAAGCCGAAGCCCTCGGCGGGCAGGCCGAGGCTGTTGCGGTTGAAGGTGCGGTTGCCGTCGGCGTCGTGATAGACGGCGAGGCCCCACACGCCCGTCGCCGGAAGGTGGATGCAGACCCGGGTCGTGCCCGCCCGTGCCGGCGCCCGGCCGACGTAGAGCGAGCCTCGGCGGGCGAGGAAGCGCCTGGAATCGTCGGCATAGAGCGTGACCGCGATCAGGCCCTGGGCCGAGCGGACGTTCTGGACGTTGACGTAGAGGCGAATGGGGCTCGCCGGCCCGGTGCACTGGGCCTGGGCCGAGGCCTCCTCGGGCGCGGCCATGACGAGGGCTGCGAGCGCCGGAACGCCGGCAAGCAAACGGGTAGGAATCATGCAACGGCTGCCATTTCACTGTTGAGATAAGCATAAGGGTCGTGCTCGAGCGCCCCCTCGGGAAGGGCTTCCCAGAGGCCGCCCAGATCCTTGCGGATGCGCGCCCGGAAGAAGTCGGGGATCGTGTCGGCCTCCCCCTCGAAATGGGCGCGCATTTCGCGGTCCGTGCGCAGCATGCGGGCCATCGCGTCCTGATATTTGGGGCGGCCGGTGGTGGCGCCGCGGAACAGGTTGAACAGCCCCGCCGCGCCCGGCCGGTTGGCCGCCAGCCTGCGCCAGATGCCGCGCGCGCCGAGCGCATGGCGGGTGACGTCGGCGACCCGGTCGTAGAAATCGGGCCAGGCATAATGAGCCGGCTTGATGTTCATGCCGTGGTTGCTGTCGAGGAAGTGGAAGGCCATGGCGTTCACCCGCCCGGCCCGCTGCAGCTCGAGGTTTAGTGGGGAGGCGCGGCCGTAGCAGGTGAACAGCGAGAAGGCCGGATAGGCGCCCGGCGTCAGGTCGAGGAAGTGCTTGGTGAGCTCGAAGGGCTCGTCGCCGGAATCGCAGTCGAGGCCCAGGATGAAGTTGGTCTGGACGAAGGGGATATGTTCGAGCACGCGGTTGACGTGGTCGGCCACCTGCTCGACCTTCTCGGCGGCGGTCGCCCGCGTCGCCCGCGACTTGTTGCCGTAATCGTACCAGGATTCGATGCCCGGCAGCATTCCGACAAAGCCGTTGCGCCGAAGCCGGGCGAGATTCTCGTCGGAGAGAAGCGAGAGGCTCATCTCGGCGATGTGGCGCATCGAGCCCGCCGGCACCGCCTCTTCGAGCACGCCCATATAATCCTTGAAGCGAACCCCGAAATTGGGATCGTGCCAGCCGACGAGGGGCCGCTCGACCGTGGCCGCGAGAAAGCGCAGATCCTGCTTCAGCTCGTCGAAATCCAGCGGCTGGTAGGGCACCATCGCGTCGATGCAGAAGCTGCAGCTATAGGGGCAGCCGAAGCTTCCGATCATCGGCACGATCTTGATCGGCCCGGCCTTGGCCAGGGTCGGCTCGACGAACTTCCAGCGCTGGCGCAGGTTGGGGATCCGGCGCGGCTGGACCGGGGAGGCGAGCCAGCGTCCGAGCGGCCGGTGCGGCGCCGCCTCCCTCAGCATCTCGGCGATCTGCTCGCGGCCGGTGAAGCCGAGCACATAGTCGAAATGCCGGGCCGCGTCCTCGGGATAGCAGCGCGCATGGGGACCGCCGAGCGCGGTGACGGCTCCCTTGGCGCGGTAGATATGGCTGACCGCATAAGCGGTGAAGGCGGAGAGGGTGAAGCCGCCGACGATCAGGAAGTCGGTGTCGTCGGCGAGCGCGGCCAGGTCCTCGCAGCCGGAATAGCAGAGATAGCGGACCTCATGCCCCAGTTCCTCGCACCAGACCGCCACCGCCTGCGGCATGATGCTTGCGAAGCTCGGACTCATCTTGCGCTTGAAGAGGTCGCGCGTCGGCCCTCGTTCGGCCAGATCGATGACGGTGACCCGCACGCTTCGCTCCTTGCACCAGCCTTCCAGTAGAGAGCCTCCCTCCAAGGGAATCAAGGACAAAGCGGCCCTTGGAGCGGGCTGGGGCCAGGTCCGCCTCGCCTCGCCCGGGTCAGGCGGAGGTCTCTGCCTCCGCCGGCGCGGGCCGAGGACGGCCCGGCTCCTCCCATTGATAAGCAAGGCCGTCGCCGAGCTGCGGGCGCCAGGGATAGGCCTCGCCGTCGCGATACTTGCCGCGCACGGCATAGTCGCGGGCCCGGATCATCGAGCGCAGGACGAAGCGCAGGCTGCGCGGGCTCAGCGAGCCCCACAGCGCCCAGCCGAGCACGGCGAGGCTGCCGGCGTTGAAGCCGAGCGCTCCGCGCCGCCACAGCCGCTTGAGCACGCCCGGCCGGTCGCCCGCCCACAGCCGAGTCGAGCCGAGCGAGACGAAGACGACCGGCAGCAGCTTGGCGGGGGCGGCTTCGACGTCGGCAGCCGCCGCCGGCGGAGCGCCGCCCTCGAGGGTCCGGTACATCCGGTCGACGGCGCGCTCGACCTCGACCGACGGCGACACGACCCGGGTGCTGACCCCGGAGGAGCGATGGAAGTAGAGCGCGTCGGCGAGGACCAGCAGCCGACCGAGCGGCGCGAGGCGCAGATAGAGGTCCGCATCCTCCCAGAAATTGCATTCCGCACGATAGCCGCCGATCCGTTCGAAGGCCTCGCGCCGGAACATGATCGAGCCGTGGGGAAAGGGCGCGAACGGGCTCGCCCTCGACAGCCGCCAGCGGTCGCGGGGGCGGACCGTCGCGCCGACCGCGTCGATCCCCTCCCAGAGGGTGCCGACGAGGCAGGCGTCCGGCGCCGCCTCGAGGACGGCGAGCTGGCGCCGAAGCCGGTCGGGATGGGAGATGTCGTCGGCGTCCATGCGCGCGACGAAGTCCGCGGTGGCGTGGCGGACCACCCAGTTCGAGCTCTCGGCGGGTCCGAGCGGGCGGTCGCCGACGAAGAGCCTGATCCGCTCGTCGCGCGCCGCCCATTGGCGCAGGACCTCCGTCGAGCCGTCGACCGACCCGTCGTCCCGGATGACGAATTCGAAGTTCCGGTGGGTCTGCCCGAGGATGCTGCGAAGGCTGTCCTCGAGATAGGGCCCGGCGTCGCGAACGGGCATGACGACGCTGATCTTCGCCGGCCCTGCGGCGCTCGTCACGGCGTTTACCCGGGGTGGCGCAGCGCCGCCACCAGACGGGGGCGATGGGGCGCCGCGGCGGGATCGACGTAGCGCCGGAAATAATCGATCGTTCGGGTCAGGCCCTCGTCCAGGTCGACCTTCGGCGACCAGCGCAACGCCTCGCGGGCGAGGCCGATATCGGGCATGCGCCGGATCGGATCGTCCTTCGGCAGCGGCCGCCGCTCGATCGTCGAAGCGGATCCGGTGAGGCCGACGACGCGGTCCGCAAGCTCGGCGATGGTGCATTCCTGGGGATTGCCGAGGTTGACCGGACCGGTGAAGCCGTCCGGGCTTGCCATCAGCGCGACGAAGGCGTCGATCATGTCGTCGACATAGCAGAATGACCGGGTCTGCCGCCCGTCGCCGTAAACGGTGATGGGCTCGCCCCTCAGCGCCTGCATGATGAGGTTCGACACCACCCTGCCGTCGGCCGGGTGCATCCTCGGGCCGTAGGTATTGAAGATGCGCGCGACCTTGATCTCGACGCCATGCTCGCGCTGATAGTCGAAGAACAGGGTCTCGGCGCAGCGCTTGCCTTCGTCGTAGCAGGAGCGGGGGCCGATCGGGTTGACGTTGCCCCAATAGGATTCCGGCTGCGGATGAAGCGCGGGATCGCCATAGACTTCGCTGGTCGACGCCTGGAAGATCCGGCATTTCAGCCGCTTGGCCAGGCCGAGCATGTTGATCGCGCCGAGCACCGAGGTCTTGGTCGTCTGCACCGGGTCGTGCTGATAGTGGACCGGCGAGGCCGGGCAGGCGAGATTGTAGATCTCGTCCACCTCGACGTGCAGCGGGTGGCAGATGTCGTGGCGCATGAACTCGAAGGCGGGATGGGACCTCAGATGGTCGATATTCTCTTTCGCGCCGGTGAAGAGGTTGTCGACGCACAGCACTTCGTGCCCTTGCCCGAGCAGCCGGTCGACCAGATGGGATCCGAGGAAGCCCGCGCCGCCCGTAACCAGAACCCGCTTCCGTGAACCGTAGACGCGGCCCATCAAAAAACCCCCATGTTCCTGAAGCCGGGTGCGGCGGCCGGGCGTCACTGCCCGTTGCTGCCGCCCGTGCCCGCCGCCCGCACTATGGCAAGCGGCGGAGCATTGGCAAGCAACACTTTTTCCAGCAGCGCGGCGGGGCGGGTAAGGGGCGGCCGAAAACTTATCCCCGGGTTCCCCATGATTCACAGCCGGAATCGAAAGATTCCGCTTGGTGCGACTCGGGAGTGAGAGTCATACAGGTATTTCGCGGTCGAGGGGCGGTCCTTCCGGAAACGGAAAACCACCCTCAACGGCGACCACCGCGAAAGCGGCGGACATCCGCAAGGATGATCGCCGCTCCAGCGCTGGAACGGGTGTGTTGAGGAAGAAGTGCGAGGCGAAAGCCGAACCCACTTTCCTCATCCGTCCGGCGGAGCCCAAGCCTTCGGGCGAAGGCGCCGCGAAGGGAGCCCGCGGAGCAGCGATGCTTCAAGGGATCCCGGATCGAGGTCCAGCGAAATCGCGAGATTTCGGTGGCAGTTCGGTCAGGGAACCGGGCCAGGCCGCAAGGCCGAACCTGGAACCCAAGGGACCGTCCGGAGCCGAAAGGCTCCGGTCGGAACCTCTTCCAAGAGAAGCGCTCCGGCCTTCACCGGCCTGGGTGCCGGCTCAGGAAAAGTGGGGGCTGGCGGAAACGCCAGCCCCCATTTCCTTTTCCGGGTTCCCCGACCTCGGGGGCGGCGCGATAGAGTCTGTCCCGTTGAAGTGGAAACATCTGTTCCCCGGCGAAGGCCGGGGTCCAGCTTCACTGTCGGAAGGACTGGGTCCCGGCCTTCGGGGTCCCCGCAAAGTACTACTTTGCGGGGCGCCCCTTAGCCGGGAAACGATTCAGCTTCAGCCGGACGGACCCTGAACGGGCCGATCCCCCGTCTGCCGGCTCGCCTCCCACCGGGACCGGGTGAGCCGGAACACGAGGCTGTCGAGGCCGGTATCGTCGTGCCGTCGGCCGTCGCGGACTCCGCCGACCTTCTCCACCGCCGGCTGCGAGCGGAGGTTGTCGGGCCCGACGATGAAGAGCACGTTGTCGACGAAGCGGAAGGCGTGGGCCAGCATGAGCGCCTTCATCTCGCCATTATGGACTCCGCCCCAATGCGAGCGGGCGAGAAAGGTCCAGCCGATCTCGACCTCGCTCCGGCGCGAATCGTAGCCGTGGAAGCGCGACGAGCCGATGATCCGGCCGTCGACCCGGTCGATCGCGGCGAGCGCGCCGCCGGACTCCAGCGCCTCGCGGAAGAAGTCGAGGAAGACCTCGCGGCGGTGGCGGTCCCGGGCCGGATGCTGCTCCCAGATCAGCGGATCGGCCGCGACCGCATAGAGGGCGTTGAAATCCTCGGGCGCGAGCGGGCGCAGCTTCAGGCGCTGCCCTTCCAGGACGGGCTGCAGATCGAACCCCATCACCCTTCCCTCCCGCGCCACGGCCTCGCCCCGTCGTTCAGCCGCGCCCGGCCTCGAACGCGCCGATCAGCTTCCTCGGCGCCTTTTCGCGCCAGGCGCATTCGATCCGGTCGCGAAGCCGCTCGTCGTCGATCGAGTCGAGCCGGACCAGCAAGGCCGGCCAGCCCCGATAATGCGAAGTCTCGTAATAGAGGTCCGGCTCCGCCTCCAGCAGCGCTTCCTTGAGCTCGAGCGGGCAGAGCACCATCAGCGTTCCCGCCGCCCTCAGCCGGGCGAAGCCCTTCCCCGCCACCTTGAGCGCGGGCGTGCCGTACCAGGAGCTTAGCTCGACCCCGGGCAAGCCTTCGGCGACGCGAAGGACCCGATTGATGTCCTCCTCCACCGCGATCGCCTCAGGCCGCGAGCCGATAGAGCAGGAAGACGCAGTCGCGAGCGATCGGCCTTGCCTCGACCAGGGCGAGCGCCACGTCGCCGGCGACCGGCGGGAACATCGGCGTGCCGCCGCCGAGCAGCACCGGGTGGACGTTGAGGCCGATCTCGTCGACGACTCCGCCGGAAATCAGCGCCGAACCGAGCGCACCGCCGCCCATGACGATGATGTCGCCGCCCGGTTCGGCCTTGAGCGCCCGGACGAAGCCGGCGGGGTCAGCGCGCACCAGTTGCGCGCCGGCGGGCGCCGCGGCCATCGTCGTCGAGACGATGAAGGTCGTCATCCCGGCGGAGCTTGGACCGCCGCCGCTTCGGACGGCGAATTCGTAGGTCCTGCGGCCCATCAACAGAGTGTCGACGCCCTTCCAGCTCGCCGCGCTGATCGCGGCGGCATCGTCGCTCCAGCGCAGCCAGTCCATCGCTTCGCCGGGGCCGGCAATGTAGCCGTCGAGGCTGACCGCCGCACCGTAAGTCACCTTGCGCATCGCTTCCTCCGGCCCTTGGCTTCTAACAGATCGCCGGCAGCCGCCGCCACTCCCGCCGGCGCTTTCTGGACGCACAAAGGCTTTCCTTTTGGCCGCCACCCGGCAAGAGGAGGCGGCCATGCTGAGGAGCTCGGAAGCGATGGGGAAGGAAGCGGGCGGCGGAGGCGATGACGGCCCGGGCCGTCCGCGCTCGAGGCGATTCCGCCTCGCGGCGCTGATCCCCGAAGCCGTGAAGTCGCGGCTGACCGGCCACATCCGCAACGTCGCCGTCGAAGCGAAGCCGTCCTTCCCCGAGCTCGCCTATCGCCCCTACCGGCCGGGCGAGAGCTACGTGCTGCCGGCCCCGGCATCGTCGGACCCGGACCGGCGGAAGGGCGAGCTCCCGATCCCGCCCGAGCGCCTCTGGCTCGGCTACGACTATCGCCAGGCGGGCGCCGAGCATGTCGCGAAGATGCTCGAGGTCGTCCGCGCCTCGGGCTTCTCCTTCGACCCGGGCGACCGGATCCTCGACCTCGGCTGCGGCGCGGGCCGGATGATCCGGCACCTCGAGGATCTGGCCGAGAGCTGCGAGATCTGGGGCACCGACATCAGCGCCGAGCATATCTTCTGGTGCCGGGAGCATCTGAGCCCGCCCTTCAACTTCGCGACGACCACCAAGGTGCCGCATCTGCCGTTCGAGGACCGAAGCTTCAGGCTGATCTATTGCGGCTCGCTGTTCACCCATATCGACGACCTGGCCGACGCCTGGCTGCTCGAGCTCCAGCGCATCCTGGCGCCCGACGGGCGGCTCTACGTCACGATCCACGACAAGCACACGCTCGAGCTGTTCGAGGATCCTCGCTACGACGCGGTGAGGGTGGTCCGGCACATCAAGTCGTTCGACGTCTACCAGCGATCCAAGCGCAATTTCGGGATGATGACGCTCGGCCGCGACCATGTCTCGCAGGTCTTCTACGACATCGCCTTCTTCGCGAAGATGGTCCGCCCGCTGTTCGACGTCCTCAGCGTGACCGAGGAAGCCTATCATTCGCAGACCGCGGTGCTGCTCGCGCGGAAAGGCGCGTCGGGCGGCAGCCAGGTCGGGTAGACGCGGGAGAAAGGGCCGCGGGGGCGCCGCCCCGGGCTTTCGAAAAGGCCGAGGCCTGAGTTCCGAAGCGGCCTAGGGCGGATCGACATTCAGGATTCCCAAGCGGTGTGATGTCTGATTCATAGGGCTCCATGTTTTTCGGCATGGAGTGTCGGTGATGGGGATCAGCCGTTACGAGTTGAGCGATGCGCAGTGGGAG